>Ga0209367_1000759_pt1 | contig 35536 bp, 20 predicted proteins | sample WorMetLIZISLAND2_FD_187412 | JGI IMG/M metagenome (GOLD analysis project Ga0209367, IMG submission 187412) | Marine gutless worms symbiont microbial communities from Max Planck institute for Marine Microbiology, Germany - Olavius geniculatus... ... | reverse complement strand
AGTGTCTTTTTATGGTTTTTTTTATTTTATTGCCAGGGTTTGTCATATGTTGTCTTGTTCTGTTTGCTGATGTGTTTTGTAAGCTTATATTTTGTCCATGTGATAAGTTGAAGGTCAGGGAAGGTCACAGCTGGGTGGATGACTGAGCAATATACTGGTGCTGGTTTGAATCATTTTTCCATGCGACAGCATGTAATGCATTAGCGCATATTAGCTACGAGGATTGTAATATGGTCTTGTTATCTGTCTGTCACATCTTGCTACCGAATCATACTTTGATGGGATAGAGAGTTTGGGTTTTCACCATATGATAGCATAGGGACTCTAGTTTATTGTGACGGCTTCGGAGCACATTTTAAGAGTCGATTGCGATGAAATGGCTGGAGCTCGATCACGATAAATTTCCGAATAGAAACTGCTAGAGGCTGTCGCGCATTTTAGTGAGCATTAGCTCAAACTGCTCGTTTACCTTGCTACATGTTTGTCAGGAGCTGTCGTAATCGCAACTACAAATGGCGTACTGAGTGCCATCTCTGCCAGGCTGCAAGACCTGCGCCATCTGATAAAGATTCTGGTCAGTAGTAGACTGATAGACCTCTACATCACTGCCAAAATTATTGTCTGCAGCATATTCACTTTTTGGTGCACCTTGGTTTTTCTGCTGATGGAAAATCCAAGCCCGCCATGTTCGGATAACTTTTTGGCCCTTCTTTTGAAATTAGAAATTCCGCAGATTGTAGAATTATCTGGTATTGTAAAAAGAGAAAAATTGTATTTTGAGCAAACTTGAATTTCTTTTAGTGTTTGAGAGCAATCTATGTGCTAGTTTCAGTTGAAAGGTCACATTCAGCAGACAGCAATAACTCACAGAATGCTGTTCATCTCACTGCATCTGTCTATAGTTTGTGTATTTGTGATAGCCATTGGTTAAGGCTTGTAACCGAAAACTACAGAAATTTGGTGCTGTAGCTTATTAATGGTGTTAAAATAAACAGAAAACATGAAAAAACATCACCAACATTATCGATCGTAACTTGAATAAAGATGAGCAGATTTTAATCATATTTGGCAGAAGTGTTTCTGACACAACTGGCTACTAAATAAGTGTTTCAGTTTCCACTTCACCCAACGTCTGGTTTTGCACTACCTGGGAAAAGCATACCAAGCATAATGTGTGTTGAAATGAATGAAAAAAAACCAATAATTTCCTTTTATTCTAATCCGTGGTTCCTAGCAGCAAGTCTGTTGCAAAGTCTGAATGTCATGCAGCAGTGTGTCTACCAAATGAAGTTTAGGAATGTTTGTGAAGTCAAGAAGCGACTGGTACAGCCTGGATTCATTTGGAACAGAACATTATTGATACTGCTGTCAATGAATAGAGAAAGTGTCTCCTCGGTTGTGTTCGCATAGTGGGCCAACACTTCAAGCAATTTTACTGCAGGCAGTTGAAAAAACGACATCTGGATAAATTGTCATGCAAATTGTCAGAAATGTGAACAAAATGTGTTTCTACGCATTGTGTTAATTAAGCAATCATATCGCATTGGATAAAAAAGTGATATTTCTTTGGTTATGTTTTCCCCAGGTAGTGCAGAAACAAACGCTGGATGAGGTGGGAAACTGAATGGTCATTTGATGGCAAGTTGTGTTAGGAATATTTGTACCAAAAATTATCAAAATCTGGTAATTGGTTTTCAAGTTTCAGTCGAAAATGTTGGGGATGCTTTTTTGGGACACAGTGTATATAGAAACGACAGCTGTGGTAATGATAATGATAGTGTCGGTCACGGACAACTATACAGCAATAAAGTATGATACATTTTATAAGTTACTATGCTTACATGAAATTGCTCCAATATGCTGAGTGATAAAATTTGCTGAATACGTAGGTTTTGAGTCTCTGCTTGAATGTGTCAGTGTTAGTGATGGCGTGCACATGCAGTGGCAGGTCGTTGGGGGCTGCCTCACTGAAGGCACGTTCTCCAAACTGAGTGTGCATTTGGGACTTGTAGATTTCTTTCTTGTGGCTGAGTACAAGATGTTGGAATGATCTGGCAGTGCTGAAACTGGTTGTAGAAGGGTTGATATGTATGATGGAGCTTCGCCAGTTCCAGTTATGGTCAAATCAAGTAAACTGGTGAACTGGTGTTGTGGTACAGATGAAAGTGATGGTAGTGTTGCCGGTGATGTGGACTATGGCACCAAGAAAACCTACGGTGAGTCCCACACTATTATAAAGATGTAGTCCTGTGAACAGGGGCTATCCTTTGCCCTGTTTGGCTTGGGGGCATGGCGAGGGTGGTGTGCATGGCGAGGGTGGTGTGGCTGCACTGTTTGATCGCCTGCTGGGTGGTTTCCATACATGCCAGTCATTCTGAATTTGGCAGAATTTTATTCGCTTTTTACTTTGAATTCCACTATCCCGATCGTAATTTCATTTTTCCGCTTTTTGCCCCACATTTTTAAATGTTCCATTACAACGTCACGAACTCAGCACAATGAATACTGACGAGGTTATGCGACGCACATCGCTGAGTAGACCATGTTATGGAGTTGGGAAAGTAACAGCCGCACTGCTACGGCGCCGGTTTTTCTGGGCCGTGGCCGTAGACTCGTGCCTGGACATGAAGTGCACTGAATATTCATGACATGGCGGCGCCATGAGTACCTGTTGATGTTATGAAGGTTACTTTGTGTAAAAAATATATCCAGATCAGATTCAAGAATTGCTGGCATGGTAAAATTTATATATACATGATGCCAAAGTTGATGCACATTAGTAGATGATATCTGACACAAATACGTATAATGACATTTTTATGCTGTTTTTTGTATTGTAGTTGTTGAGGGGTAACTGGTAAATTTGTTGCCTGATTAGTAGTGGTTGATGTATGCTAGAAGTCAGTGTTGCCGGTGATGTGGACAATAGCACCAAGAAAACCTACGGTGAGTCCCACACTATTATAATGATGCTGTCATGTGAACAGGGGCTTTCCTTCGCCCTGTTTGGCTCGGGGGCATGGCGGGGGGGAGTTGTTTGGCTGCACTGTTGGACCGCCTGCCAGGTGGTTTCCTGTGGGGATGGGATTGTAAAGTTTTTTGGTCAGCCCCTTTCTCAAGGACTAGAAATACGTTCTGTGGAATGAGGTCCCATTGCCACGCTAAATAGCCTAGCAGCTGCGTTTCAGCGTTTGACGCTCTTGTGAGCCTGCAGCCAATTATTCTTTGAATAAAAACGGTTGGTTGCCATGACAACAGGGGTCTTCAGGGGAGAAATTTACATGACATCATTGCATAGCCCGGGCCCGAAAATAGGGGGTAGGTAAAAACTGCATCTTTTGCGGGAGCCGAGTTATGGTCAATTTTGTCCCAAAATTCATTGCCGTAGCAACGGATGTTGGCAGGGGAGAAATTTAAATGACACCATCAGATAGCCTGGACCCGAAAATAGGGGGTAGGTGCAAACAGCGCGCAATTATCTTTTACGAGGACCGAGTTATATTGCTTTGAAGTCTCCGTAGGCCATAATGCAAATTATTTAAAAATTGGGGTAAAATAGGGGAAGGAGTTGTCAGATATTTATCCGAAAAAAAGCTAGATTTTTTTTCGGGCCCCGAATCACTGCAAAATTTCATCAAAATCAAATCAAAATTGCGGCTGTAAGAGTGTTTACAGACAGACTGACAGAATGACAGACAGACACAAGTGATTTTATAATCTGTCCCATAAATAGTGATGTAGTCATGTGAGTGAGGATGCTCTTTGGTATTCCTGCCATGACTTTCAGTACCAAGTATAATTGCTGGAAACTTTCTGGAGATGGCTGATGGGCCCACATTTCAGCGTAAGTTTACGGGGTGGCACTGGCTGGTCTACACTGCATTAGAACATAGAACATGGACAGTAACACAAGCCCAAGACATGGCTTTTCGCACGGATGTCTGAGGACTGGACCTGGACAAAGAGGTGTTTCCTTTGGCATACTAAGATGAGAAGCGTTCCTGTGATACAGAGAAAGCTGTTGACAGTTTAGATAGGAAACCTTTCCTAATCCGGAAAGTATAATTTCAAAAGCAGTCATCTAGTCACAAGCTAGTTTCCAACTACATAGCCTAATGGAAATTGGCCAGTAGCAGTCTTGCTGGACGCGTTGCTGCTATTGACATCACAGATGATATGTGCTCTGTTGATGGTGTGGTGACACAGCAGTCGTAATTATTTGATGTGATATGAGGCAGGGAGAACTTGCAAATTTTGGATGCAGATGCAGAGGGATGGACAGCTATGTATTTGAAGGTTAGTATTTGCAATTTATTGACTGTTTCTGCTGTTGTTATTCTTATGTGTAACTTGTGTTTTGCAGACGACTGGATCTGCGCAGTAAAGTAAGTGTTTTCTTCTTCATTTTTGTTTCATTATATCTTGTACTATATCGTTAAATGTGTTGATTTATTTCTGTAAGCTTAGGCCTATAATTTGTCTGCGTGATAAGCCCGGTGGTGCTTTTTCTAGAGTGACAGAATGGACATCTGATCTATTGAAAGTACATGCTTTATGTAATGGTTTACCAGCTTTATATTGTAGTGTATATTTTATGCCTCTGCCATCATAGTGCTTGGAGGCATTATGTTTCCAAAGTGTTCATGCATTTGTCTGTCCGTGCATGCGTGCGTGCGTGAGTCCTGAACAAACATTGTTAGCAAAATATGGTGCGTATTTGTTGACAGAATTTGATCAAACTTTCACCACTAACGGTCTTTAAGGCAAGGATGAATGCGTCAAATTTTAGCGTCAAAAGGTCAAGATCAAGGTCATGATCAGGTTAAATATGCCGCAAAATGTACTTTTTGGCCTTGTATTTGTCGCATGTTGGCGGAGGCATAATAGTCGATGGAGTCGTAACCACCCTTTAGGTGTGTTGTCAGTTGTTACAGTCCAGCCTTTCAGCTGCAATGCTGCAATAAACGTTCATCGTTATAACAGGACTTTGTCATCTTTTATTGTTTTGATGACAATGACATGCATTTAATAGCAACGGGCACATTTCTACAGCCTTTACCATAACTACTGTAGCTGCAGTTACGTTAGTATATTTATTAGCTTTTATTTGATTCCAAAACTCACACTGATACTGTACTGTTTTGCCCAGTACATGTCGTAGAAAATACTTGAGTCGATTTTGGTGTATTCTTTCCTTTACTTTTTTTTCACAGTTTTTGCTTGGATGTTTTTATGTGGCCGTCCTGGTAAATGGTAATATAGACCTTATTGCTCATCTGTATGTCTGATGCAGGCTTCTTGGGTGAAAACAGTTAGATGTGTAAAACCAGCATTGGTGTGTCTGTGAACATCTTCTCGGGCAGCAGTGCTTATTTTTAGTTCAACAACAAAAGCCCTGCTAACGCAGACACCAAACAGGAATGCGCAACAGCTGTGATGCATGTTTGAAAGCCCAGTAAAAAACAAAGTCTAAGTCGGTCGCCAGAGGGCGCCAGACGACCGGCGGCTATAGTGTCTAGTGTTTTACTCGTGCTCACCAGAGGGCATGACGTGTCTCGCTCAGCCAATGCCGTATTGGCTGGATATCGCAAATTTTTCCTACCCTCTCTCATTTAGCGCCCTTGTTCAGGGTGATCCTTTTCGAATTTATGGAAAAGCTCTACAGTTCCTGAAACTAGACTCTTCCAGGCAGCCGACGGTGAAGATTTGGTAATCCTAGCTTGCACCGTTTTTGACTGATCCACCCGTGCGACAGACATGCAGACGGACGGACAGACAGAATTGCGATGGCTAAGACGCACTGCAGCAGTAGCTGCTGTTGCACATAAAAAGTCAAAGGTTGGGGAAAGTCGTAGCTACTTGGATGGCTGCATAATGCTGCTGACACTGGTCTGTCTCATTTTTTACTTGTTTCCTATATACAGCATTCTCTGAATGTTTGTCAGGAAATGTCGCAATCTCAACTTCTCGTTCCGAAACAGGTGCAATCGCTGCAATGCTCCAAGACCAGCTCGCAGTGTCAAAGATTCTGATGGTGAATGGGACGATCGCACCAGCCCAAGACGGCAAAGAAAGGACAGAGACAGTGGACCCAGCAAGAGGAGAATGTCTTCTAGGTACTTACTTACTTACTGAATTACATACACTTAGTAATCACTCACTGAATTACTGGCATTTCAAGAGTGAATTGTGCTAAAAAAACCAGGACTTACGCAATTTTGCCAATACAGTTACAAATTTTTGTTTTGTCTCTTTTCTGGCCTTTTGGGGCGAGTTTGGCATTGAAGACTTCTGCTTCACTTTAGTGTTATTTTTCTATCAGTGGAGATAAATTAAGACAACTTGCCTGTAAAATTTTCAGCATTAAACGTAGGTTCAAGGAATTTTGCATACGGGGTGTCAAATTTGGGTACCTCCTTCAAAATGCATTATTACATTGTATCATGTTGTATTATTGCATGTTGTATACGTATTCCCTGGGTGGCAGCACTGATACTGTCATGCGTTATGTGAGCATTGCTCAGACTGCATGTTGGAAGGATGTTTTGTATATTTGCAAGGGTTTTTTTCTACAGGAGGAAAAATTTCTTGACAGGCTGAAATTTAGGGTGGGTAGAGCAGTTAACCTCATTGGACAATGCTTCTGTTGAGTCGGACATAAAACTCTTACTTACTTACGTTGCAGTAGTAATATCTGGTTCTGTGTCAATGGTGTAGTTCTTGATCCACCCAAATCATATGCTATCCGGTTTGGCACATCTCAGCGGTTAAAAACTATGTCTGTTCTCACCTCTGTTTAATAGCAGACTCAGTAATTCAGCTTTCAGATACCATCAGAATTCTCGGGAGTTTTACTAGACTCCAGCCTTACAATGGGCCCTCATACAAAGCCGTTATCTAAATCTTGTTTCTATCACAATCTTAACGTCTCGTTCCCTAACAAGTGCAATCACTGCAATGCTTTTAGATCAGCTATCAGTGACAAAGATTCTGATGATGAACGGGACGATCGCACCAGTCCCAAACGGCGAAGGAAGGACAGAGACAGTGGACCCAGCAAGAGGAGAAGGTCTCCTAGGTACTTACTTACTTACTTACTTAATTACATACACTTAGTAATCACTCACTGACTTACTGGCATTTCAAGAATGAATTGTGCCCAAAAAACCGGACTTATGCTCTTTTGCCAATACAGTGACAAATTTTGGGTTTTAGTGCGGATCATAATGTCTGAAAAATAGCTTTATTGTGCATAAAGTAAATATAAAATTGGTTTTATCTTGGAAAATGGGCTACTTCGCTTAGTTTTATGGGTTTACTATCAATTTATGTTCAAAGCGGACGGGTGTCTTATCTCGCTTTAAGCAGCTGTCGAATTAGAAGATGCCGTTGTTGACTTTTAGAATGTCATACTAATCCAACGTCTGATTAGTTAATTATAACAATGTTAGAAAATGTAGAAATGTTTTTTTGGGTAAATAATAACGATTTTTCGTATATTTAACGTATGATTTTTGCAGGGATGTGTATATGTGCTTTTGAATAATTGTGCCCGTGCACTGCCCATACCAAAATAAACCTACCTCAAAAAGACCCCATCTGATGCAAAGATCTTCGATATGCCTCTTACGTAAGCTGAGATGTAACCCATTATGTCCCAAATTTTGTTGCCCCGGCAATGAGGGTCGCTCGGGGAAAAATTTGGTTGGCAGCGTTCGATGGCCCATCCCTGAAAACCCCCCATTGACGCAAAAATTTTGCAGTATCTCTTACACAGATTGAGTTATAGTCAATTTTGTTTCAAATTTCGTTGCCATGGCAACAGGGGTCGCCTGGGAAAAATTTAAATGACACCATCGGATAGCCCAGGCCCGAAAATAGTTGGTAGGTGCAAACAGCACACAGTTATCTTTTAAAGGGGCCGAGTTATGACACCGTTAAATTGGTTGATTCTGAAAACCATACCCTAGAATTAAAAATTACGACTCTAACTTATACATAGCCAGAGTTATGATGGTTTAAAGCATTGTCTAATTTTCCTCATAGGCCCCATTGTAATTTTTCATATTTTTGTGAAAAAATAGGTTAAAAAAAGGTTTTGTGAAAAATAGGTTAAAATGTTAATTTAAATTTTGTAACCCCCAAAAGGCACTTTCTTGCACTAAGGCACGTCATATGAGCCATCGTGCATTAGAATCAATTTAGCTGTTTTTTTCTGTAGAGGACGGCAAGAAAAAAAGGGAAGGGAAGGGAAGGTACAAGTCACGCAAGCGTTATATTTCACCTGTTCATGGGGAATCCCCCCGTGAACGGATTTTCACCAAATTTTGCGCATCAGGAGATATGCTGGATGTAATCATCTGTGCAAATTTTGGTTCGGAAAAATTAATGGGTTTGGGATATATGGGGGGTCAAATTTTGGGTTCTCCCGTTGAAATGGCTGGAAGACATAGCCAATAAGCACCAAGTAACAATACACTTATTTGCTGATGACACTCGGTTGTATTTGTGCTGTAGTCACGATAATTCGATGTCAACCATCGAAACCATCGACAGACTTCAACAGTGCATCACTGACATTAACGATTGGATGTCTGCAAATGGGCTGAAGGTAAACATGGACAAAACTGAACTTCTCTGGGCTGGTTCTGGGCACGTTCTCTTGCAGAAGGGTGGTTTTTTTTTCTGCAGCTTGCTGCTGACACTATTTATCCAAGTCAGCATGTCAGAGTAGCCTACTGGGAGTTGAGTTCTCAGCCGACCTCAGCCTCGAGAAGCACGTCACGAAGGTCAGTGCGACTTGCTTCTACCATCTTCGTCAACTTTGACACGTCCCGCGTACACTTAGTACGGAGTCTGCTATGACACTGGTGCACGTCTTTGTGATGTCTCGAATCGACTACTGCAGTGTCGTTTTCCCCGAGGCTCCAAAGGCTATCACTGACAAGTTGCAGCAACTGCTGAACACGGCAGCTCATGTGGTTACTGGTACCCGGAAGTTCGACCCCGGTCTGAAGCAGCTGATACATTCTGAGCTCCACTGGCTTGATGCACCTGAGCGCATCATGTATGCTTATGCATCGCTGTCTGGATGGAACTGCTGCACGGTATCTCGCGGCACACTGCACGCCAGTCTCTGCGACTTCCTCAAGACATCATCTTCATTCTGCTGCCAGTCATCAGTTTGTTGTGCCGTTTTTCCGCTTGAGTTCATACGGACGTCGGGCTTTCTCTGTCGCCGACACCAGCCCGATGACATGGAACTCACTACCAAGATATCTGCTCGATCCTATTCACACCATATCTGTTTTTGGACGATTACTTAAAACATTTTTCTTTTTAGAGTACTAATGTATGCAGCGCATTAGAGACTTTTGATGTTGATGCGCTATATAAATTTTCCGTTTTACTTACTTACTTACTTATTACCTGCACAGCCCTAGTGGCTTCCTGTTGCTATGATGCAACCTTCCGCAACCCAATCTTATAGAAATAACAGAAGTAGTGGATGTATAAATAGTCTAAATTTGCAGCCACTTTTACATTATCAACCGCAAATAATCAAATTTTGGTAATTTTTGCATATCAGTGGCTCCCAAGACACAGATTGAACATTGCAACATTCTGTTCAGTAGGCTGGATACACAGGCTAAATATTATAATCAAACCTTCGTTAACATATGGCCACCAGACTATCCTTACAAGGTGTGCAATGTTTTTGTTTTTTTTAATGATAGATTCCCTATTCCAGTTCCCCTCAGTAAGATGTTAGCTGTGTATGCAACACTGCAAACCTAGTCTAGTGTTCATAGTAACAGTTGCCAGAATAAAACTATGGCGACTAGAGTGACTTTATGTGGCAACGAAGGTTTGATTGTAGTACTGTGCCTGTATCTGCTGAATAGGGTGTTGCTATATTTAGTCTGCATCCTTGGCAGCCGTTGCTATGGAGAAATTGCCAAAATCTGATTATTTGCAGTTGATGATGTAGAAGCAGCTGCAAATGTTGACCATTTGTACATTTATTGTTCCTGTTATTTTTATAAGATGTTGCTACTAAAAACTAGGCCTAGGTAAAAATTAGCCTTGGTAAAAATTTAAAAAAACTCTTCAGATCAACATTGCAGTGAATGAATGCTCTGTATAATACTAAACTGTGTAGGTCTAAGTGTTTTTTTCATTTACTTAAATGTTTGCTATTATCGTTAGCCTGGTTTTTTAAACATTTTTTATGTTTCACAAGGTAGTGTAAAGACGCATTTACGGAAAACTGTATGTGATGTTGTGTGTGACAGATGTGAGTGTCGCAGTCAGCCCTACTGAGGTCATTGTGGCAAATGAACACCATCTTAACACTTTGGCTGCCTGCATCTATCCGTCAGTGATTGGAACTGACTTTCAACTGACTCTATTGGGCGTCCGCTTCATAAAATCTTTGGAGCCAATGCTCCGTCATAGAAGTAACCTGGGAAGCTTATTTTTTAATTTAATTTTAATTTTTTTTTTCTAGTTTGCTTCCAGGTGCATTTTTGGGCTCAGAATTTCCAACATCAGCTGTGGCCTGACCCTGCTAGAGGAACTCTCTGGCTGGATTTAGAGTAAAGGCATCGGAACAGAAATGGTTGAAGGTAAGGAATAGCAAAAAGGGAAGGAGGGGGAATGGGAATATAATACTAATATTAGTACTAATACTAATCATATTTATATAGTGCCAATATGCGGAGCTACAGAGGCGCTGAAAAGAAGATTAAAGGGAAGGCACTGGCTCCAGGGGCTATATGAGGGATATATGCCTCTAATTTTGTCCATTTATGTAGACAGAAACACCATTCTGAAGGATGATGGCAACATAGCTGTGAAACTGGAACCGGCCTATTTATTTTTTGCTGTACCAGGTCTGGATATGCTATAACTGGAATAAACTTACCAAGAGATATTTGTTCCATTGTGATGTTTGTGTCAAATATACTCTGGTGTTGCTGCTGCTATTATCCAGCTCTGTAGAAATAAAATTGTTGTGCAACCAGTTGTAAAACTGATTCCCGTTCTTCTATCTACTGCCCATTTCTGAAAAAACCTCATTCCTTAAAGTTGTTATTCAACTCTTCGAAAATATTGATGCCATTTTCTGCAATGTTTAGTATTTTACTTTAGTTATTATGGATGCTATTTAATATGTCACTGTTTTTTATAAGCTGTTTATTATACATGTTTATTACATGTCGTGAAATATGAAAAATATCCCTTTGTACCTGTTTTTTCATGAGACTGTGACTGGGCACCAATTTTTTTCTAGGTCTTATCAACAGGTGGGGTCCAGTTTTAATTTTTGGTTTTGTTAGTTCCGTTCTGTGCCCTGACTGTCATGATTTTTGGACGTGCGTAATTTGGCAATGACGATGCAAATTGTGTCAAATGACTTACAGGGTGTTCCAAAAAACGGATACCCAGTTTTATTTTTGGGATAACTTTGGTAATTCAACACCGATTTTAACCATTCTTTCACTGTTACAAGCAGAAATTTATGGCACGTAAACGTGAATTTCTTCCGCCCACCGCACCTTTATTGTGTGACCACATTACCTAGCAAAACAGTTCTCAGTTCATAAGCCCATGATCAAACAGCGATCATCCTTTGTTATTCTGCCCATATCAAACGATTTATTCTAAAAATTATTACTGGCAAACAAAGTAAATAAACACAATATGACGTAACAATGACGTCAGTTACAAGTAACTTTCAGTATTCTAAAGCTGACTAAACTTAATGATGTGAAAACTTCAGGATGCAAAGGACAGTATTCAAACAGCCTGTGCTAGTACACCTACACTCTGCATGCATCAAGTGTCTTCAGTGTACTCGATGCCAGCCGTGATAAGCAAACCCAGCATTTTAAAGCAACAATAAACTAATATTAATATCCTAAGCTGTACAACTACTGACAAAAGTTTTTACAACTTCTAAAGTTGTAAACAAAATATGAAAACGTGTCTGAAGACGGAGGTAATCAAACAACAATAGCAAAAATACAAATAATTTATTACTATTAATTTTGCAACACCCCGTGATTATGCTTAACGTAGTCATTACCTAATAATAAACTGATAAGGTTGTCAGACATGGAATTAAATAGTTAAATAATGTAGAAAGGCTAAATAAATTGTAAATGGCAAAGTTTTTTAATCAGTTTTTGCTTAAACCTGATGCTTGTCATTTTTCAGCTGATCTGCAGGTTTCTCAATAATCCTATCAGAAGAATATCTAACAAATGGCTCGCTGGTTCAACAGAGAATACAGAAACGTCAGAATATCACACACTTCACTAATCTGATTAACATCTGAAACTTACATATAGTGTAAATTTGTAATAGCTGTCACTTTCTTATCAGCAAAATAGAGATTGTCTAGCTAAAGTCCTTAACTTAAATCACACAGCATGAGACATAAAAAAACAACTTTTCACAATACACTGGAAATAGAAAAGCAGTGGTTAAAATAAAATGAATCGGGCCAGCGAGTACTCGGCTGAAAACTCTCTATTCCGCATAACTAATGAGTACCATTAGATGATCCAAGCTTCTATAAATTTGTCAGAATACAACAAAACAAACTTGCTTCAAAACTCATCCCCTCTCATGAGGTTCAATCTAAACGCAGTTAGTGTGCACAAAGGTTTCATGATTTCGATGTTTTTTTGTAAATTTTGCCCAATCATCACGTTGTAGGGAGCCTCAATCTCCAATGACTTTTTGCAATGCCCCCTGTGGTGGTCCAAAGAGAGTTCCACACTCCACAAACTTACACTTCGAACCAGTGGTGCACAAAGTCATCTGACCCACGATGGGTTGTCTTGTGGCCCATGGTATACAAGAGAACGAATGATAAGCACTGTGATGGACTTCTGCATCTGTTGACAATCAACACCTATACCAATATCCAATGGCCTGCTGAAGCCATCACACGGCTAGAGCCAGTTATTGATTAAAGTGGAAATTTGGCTCTGATATCATGCTGCCCTGACCCGAGATGATCATGCTAAAACATAACTTTTTCAGCAAACATCTGATCTCTTAATTTAAACTTCCAAAAAAACTTGGACATATCTTTAAATTTCACCTTATGTATTCAATAAGCATGGTAAACCTCTGGTCATTTCTGTAAATGGTTACTTTTGGACTGATTGACTGGAAAAGTGTGCGAAGCAGTGCCTGCTTCAAACAGTGCGGAAGACACGAGCCAGAACACAGTGCTGGAATGCAGGATTGACTGACAGATGACGAATGCCATGACACGCCGAGTGAGCCACGCACACATCTCATCACATCACATGACCAGATGCATGCACATGTCTGGTTGGTGATACAGGTTCACTGCAGTGACTCAGCCTTGTCTCACTGCGGCGTTGAGATCTGCAAAGTACTGGTGCTGCATCGCGTCGTCAGCACCCATCCTCCGCTGAGGGTTGCACACCAACAGGCTCTGTACAACAAGTCATACACAGATGCCATCTAAAACCTGACCTGCCTCGGTGTTACGCTAATAGGCAGGACAAAGCCGAACATTCACTTCTCTTCGAAACAAAATGCGCAGCAGGAGGCAAACAGTACTTTGGCGACACCACCGACCTCACAGATCTATCGTGTTTCAGGAAAACAAAAACCTGGTGAACTTTCTAACCTCTTTGGGGCTTCTGCCCCTCCCCCATGAAAGCAGCAGTTTTACAGGCTCACGAAGACAACAATATTTCAACATAGTGAGACAAACCAGCAGACTCTTTATGCCATGTACACAATGCTATCTAAATTAACAAAGAAAAATGTCAGTCCAGTGCCAACATAATAGTGTGGCCATCCACTTAGCTATGCACCGCACTATGTTTAAGCCAAAACCAATTGACTTTTTGAACTGAACACTGGCACACCAGTAACTCCAGCAGTGGTGAAACTTTACACCAATTTTGTTGTTTATCTACAATTATTTTTCTGTTTTTGAGTTAAAAGCCCATACATGACAGAGTGACAAATGGGCAGACAAGACCCGCAATGTTGCCTATCAGGACAGCCACATAATAAACTACTGCAGAAGTGCTGCAATAGCACAGACCTATGCCAAGACCAGTGCTCACAGCCTTCACTGGCGTTTGTGACTGACTTGCAACATTCCGCTATGAATACACTAAATCGTGATCCAGATCACCACCAAAATCCACTCACTTTGTCCCTGACTCACACCCAATCCTCCAAAAAAATTTCACCCAAACTTCTTCGCATGACACTGAATAATGAACACGTTTATTCGCCATAAAATGACAACGAACAGACAGAAAGAGAGAGAGATATAAAGCATAGCCTAATGCTAAATATCAAAGTCATCTGACATAAAGACACAACATCTCATAATGGCCTAAGAATTCGCATAACAGTCAAATGGTCATTCACAAGTTCAACAGCTGATGACTTGGGAATAAAAACTGAATAACATATACTGTCGCAACGACACGACAGAACGACATAAAAACATTGTGCAATACAATTACTTGACGTGTGCACTGTGCAAACGATGATAAAAATTAATAATTAAAATAATACATCAGCAGGATAAACAGACACACAGACTCACATTAGTATACATGGTGTTTCATAAAAAACAACCCCTTTTTCTTTCTTTCATAATTCACTCAAATGATGATCAATTTACATGAAGTTTTTACCAGTTGTAGCTAAAAAAATACTAATTCAAAATATTTCAACAAAATATGGCAGTTCATTAAATATTCTTTGCTAGTCATGACGTAATGCTGACTTCATAATGTGTCACGGGTATAAGCTTGCTAGTCTCAACTGGTGCTATCAGTTGCGAAAAGAAAGAAAAAGGGGTTGTTTTTTTATGAAACACCATGTACTTACATAGTAATATTAATTTACTTTATGCTTACAATGTGCACAAATGCTACAGATTCATTGTTACTATTTGGTAATCAGCAGAAGTGTTCACTTACGACAAGAAGATCTCGACCCTTGGAGTTGAGTTTTGGAACAATTGCTTGCCAGTTGGTGTTGACGGGATAAAGTGGGTAGACCTGTGGCACAAGCCACGATTACATGCACTGTTTATGTAATGAGCTGAAGCTGAAAATAACTAATAAATAAACCACAAACATCCCTATGAGTTAAGATACTGATAATTAATTAAGTAACATTTCAGCAGCACTATATAATAAGCAGCAATAAGCAATCAGCAGCAATATATAAAGTACATGGCACAGAACTATTGAACATGAGTAATGCAATAGTCAAACAAAAATGCATATGTGTATATTAATACCTTAAATTCTGGCAACTGTGACACTCCAGGCCACGTGTCTTCAGTTGGTGTCCCCAGCACCCTGCAATGTAACAATTTAAGTGAATTTCACCATTTTACTGAAATCACACTACAGTGTACTTATCAAAAAATACATAAAACACATACACTGTGTCCCAAAATAAACATCCCCGACATTTTCGACAGTAACTTGAAAACCAATTATTACATTTTGATAATTTTTGGCACAAATATTTTTGACACAAATATTTTTGACACAACTTGCCATCAAACACTACTCAGTTTCCCACCTTACCTAATGTATGCTTCTGCACTACCTAAGAAAAGCAGACCAAACGAAATGTGTGGTGAAATAAACAGAAAACCTGAAAAAATGTCCCCGACATTATTAATCGCAAATTAAATAAAGATCAGCAAATTTTAATAATATTTGGCAGAAATATTTCTGACACAACTGGCTATTTACAAATGTTTTAGTTTCTACCTCACTCAATGTCTGTTTTTGCACTACCTGGGGAAATCAGAGCAAGCATAATACGTGTTAAAATGAATGAAAAAACGGCGATAAATTCCATCTATCTTAATCTGTGGGCCCCAGCAGCAGGTCCGTTAAAAGGTTTGACTTTCATGCAGCAGTGTGTCTACCAGATAAAGTTTAGGAATGTTTGTGAAATCAAGAAGCGACTGGTAGTGCCTGGATTGGTCTGGAGCAGAACATTATCGATACTGCTGTCAATAAATGGAGAAAACGTCTGCTTGCATGTGTTTACATAGTGGGCCAACGCTTCAAGCAATTTTACTGCAGGCAGTTGAAAAATGGACAACTGAATGAAATGTCAGCCACAATGTCAGAAATGTGAACAAAATGTGTTTTTACGCGTTATGCTAATTAAGCAATCATATCGCATTGGATAAAAAAGTGATATTTTGCTGGTTGCGTTTTCCCCAGGTAGTGCGCTAACAATCGTTAGGTGAGGTGGGAAACTAAATGGTCATTTGATGGCAAGTTGTGTCAGGGATATTCATGCCAAAAACAATCAAAATCTGATAATTTGTTTTCAAGTTACAGACAAAAATGTCGGGGACGTTTTTTTTGGGACACAGTGTAGAAGACAGTAACGCAGTATTGTATAAATTCGTAAAATTAGGCTTATAATAAGAATGGTTTATAACACTAATGATGAGTCCTACAGACCAATCCTGTCAGTAACAAAAATCACAAAAAAGTAAAAAAAACATCATCAGAGATCTTTAACAATCCTATTCTAAATATGAAGTTAATTTACGAGCATAGCAATGTAAACTTTTTGGACTGCTCTGTACAAGAGAATGCCAAGACTGTATACAAGAGTAACGACTAACAAATATAACACAGAAATTAAAAAGAAATATAAGTGAAAATATTACTTAAAAATTCGTTTTAGCTGGTCATCGACATCGTTGCCAGGAAACAATGGACGTCCAGCATTGGCCAGTTCTGCATTACAACACAACAGAGTTCCTCACGACAACAGATTCATGACAACAACTGGAAGATATCTAGCCCACTGCTGACATTTTGTGCAGTCATCTGCTCAGAGCTACAGTACCCTAATCTTGACCATAACGCTGACTTATGAACTGAAAACAGGCAGACCAGTTTCACCTATCCTAAGAAACATCCACACCAATTTCGGTTTTTCTATGCCTTTTTGTTTCAAGTTAGGAGCCAGTTCACGATGGGAGACAGTTGGACAAAACCTGCAATATACTATGACCTTTGCACAATAACAAAAAAACATGTACGCACTCAGTTTTTGGGGTCTAATTTGCATAAGTTCCTATTAATATACATTTTCCTAAGACTGCCCTATGTTCTGCCTACGGTGTACCCCAGTCAGCAACTTAGTTAGGTGTGAGGCTTATGTACTGGTAGCTTATTCATTAGTATTTCTCAGAATGTCATTTTTCCTTCAGACATTTGCTTAGTTTTTCTTAAGTCAGACTTAGGAAGTTCTGTAAATTAAAAGAGAGTTTTCATACTTCACAGCTAAAGACTTCCTTAGTGCTAAAATTCTTCGTAGGCCTCTCATTAATTTAAGAAACACTTACGAGCTTGTCTCTAAATGACTTATGAAATCTTTATACCAACATTTAGTATATTTTTATAAGCAAGTTAAGCACTATGTAGATCTGTTTAAATGTAAGCGGCTGACCTGCATATATACACCCAGCCGACCACATGTCAATGGATGTAGAATAAAGCTTGGCACCAAACAGGACATCCGGAGGTCGATACCACAAAGTAACAACCTACAACAAGCATTGTGAAATATTAACATAGCTAAGACTAATTCTATCACAAAAACCATGCTGCTCCAAAAACCGAGTGATGCTGCAATTATTCTGATGCGATAATCTGAGTATACATAAAGGCGTCAATGGCAATATATGTACCACTGACATGCTCAACCTATCTTAATACAATTTCTTCTGGCTCAGAAAGATGCAAGTCTTAAGCAAAAGAGTGATTAGCCGTTCATGCCTAATGGCCACTCAAACTCACACGAGATCACTCAATGTAATGTTTCTGGAACCACTGCATCCAAAACTACATTCATTTTCCGTTTAACCTGACAGTGTTTCTTAAGCTGTTACAGATTATGCCAAATTCCCAAAATGAATTTCTGATAACTGCTACAATCAAACTTTTAATATTGACGGACAGCATTCATAACTATCCAATTAAACCACCATGAACAAAAAAAAACAACAAAGTACATGTGAATATATAATAAATTATACAAAAGCACTACATGCATCAGTTGGATTAGAAGTGGTATACCTCAGCTGAGTAGCAACGGACTGGAATTCCAAATGCACGAGCCAAGCCAAAGTCAGCAAGCTTCAGCTCACCATTCTGAATACAATAATCAATTCAGTTCAATTAAATCAATTAAATAATCAAACATGCTCAATAACCAAGGTACTGCATAAAACATATATGTACACACACTATTAGTTTCGATTAATATGCCTATTTAGGCAATTAACCCAGTTCGGATAAGTTCATTTCAGCCTTCTACTCTGTGGAAAGGTAAACTGGGTATCAGCTTTCAAGATGCAGAATAATGAAATAATGATTGTGGGTTAAAACTTAAGTCTGCCCAAATCAGTTTGTTACAAAAATAAGTGAAAACTTGGCAATGATACACATTAATCATATAAGCTTCGGGCACTCTGACAACGACTTTGTTAGTGAAATTACGAGGTCATTAGCATGCTCTAAGATTCAGCGTCATGTTCATGCTGCTTTTTTTCTCAGGTATCAAACAGCTTACATTTTCATGCTTTAAATTTCTTGCAGCATTACATATTGTTCTTATTGCAATTTGTACAAATTTTGTGTTTTTGGCATAATAAATGACGGACTGATTAACTGACAGACTGATTGACATTATACACAAATAGAAAAAAGCTGCGCCAGTAATAAGCAAAGACTTGTCACAGCCAAGTACCGACATGAAATGTGGCTGCCTGCCACGCTACACATAATCTGCACTCAGTACCTACTGCCAAACTCTAACCATAACCGTACTTTTGATCATCTGTAGTAGAAATTGGCACTTCAATTACTCATGCCCGAAGGAATGAATGCAATAGGGTGATTGCTGACACAGCGATAAATGAAGCAAAAACCTTATTGATGAGCAGATTCTGTGGCTTGAGGTCGCGATGCAGAACGTTATGACTGTGACAGAACTCAAGACCTCGCAGTAACTGGTACATGAATGACTAGAACCAAACACATCATCAGTTACAACTCCAAAACTTCTACAAAATTCTTAGATTCGAACTCAGGGCACAATGTGTTGAAGACATAGGCTTAGCTCAAGTTGACATGGTTTTCTGGAGCACCTGGTAGATAGATAAATGCATTAAGTGAGATGAAACCAACAGCAGTTAAAATGACACAAATCAACGCAACCGCAACATTATAAAAAAACGGAGCAGGACGTTTGGGCGCGACCGTTTGGTCGCTGGGACGTTTGGGCGCTGAGGACATTTGGGCGCTGCCGTTTGGGCGCGACCAGTTGGAAAAACTGGCCATATCTCGGTAATGGTGAGAGATACGGCCAAGGTTACTATTAATCACCAATAGGAAGTGGCATACGCCGTGTCAGATTAAATAAAAATCATTGACTTTAGATTACTTTAAAGGCCAGTACGCGCTATTGTGGTGGTGCGAGATAGGGTCTAGATTGCTAGGTCGGCGTCATTGCCGTTAATGTATAATGAACGTCGAAGTGGCTGACTGACTTGACTGTGTGTAGGCCTAGGCGGCTATCACGCTAACGTGCTAACATAATGTGCTAATACACATTTCTGCACACTGTTTGTTCTTGGTCTCCGCAGCTTTTTTCACACATCTACAATAGATCTGTCAACATCATTCAAACATTGATTAGCAGCCTGCTTGTCCATAACAAGTAGTAGGCCTGTCGAAATAGAACAGCGTAGGCCTACTAACTGTTATCACCGTTCCATGAGTCCGTCATAGGGATTTTGCAGCGTGCATACAGTATATAGGCCTAGTAGTGAACGCTGACGTAGTATAAGCCTATATTAACGGTAAACAATAAACAGTTTGACAAATAGTGCTACTTAACATGTAGGATTTCATACAAATAAAACAGAGCGTACAACGCCTACATTAGTAAGCACTCAAGTAGCCTAGTATAGGCTTTAAGAAGTGCAGTTGAATTTATTATCTGAAGCAATAAACATACATTAACTTATATGGAAAACAATGAGTACATGAGATAGAGATATGGAGATGGCACTAATGCAGCACAGCACCCAAACGTCCGGCGCCCAAACGTCCCAGCGCCCAAACGGTGGCGCCCAAACGGCGGTGCCCAAATGTCACATACCAAAAAAACTACTTGAAACACGCAGTGCACAAATTCAAATATCTGGAATTTCTTATAACTGCAGTATATGGTATAAAATAATGCTCATAATGAGTCAATTTTCTGCAGGAAACTTTAAACTTTCCTATGCTCTTCGCAGCCCGATTTTATAAATAGGGATGCCAATTAAATGCAAATATGCAATCACATGAATATATAGAAGGAGTACCGGTAAAAGCAAATGTCAATGTCGCATATCGGATATTTTTTGCATATAATGGCATTTTCAAAATCACATATGCGAAAATTATGTAGCATATGCTGCATATGCAAAAATTCACATATAATCGCATGTATGCCACATATTTCCGCATATGCAATCGCATTTTTCAGCATTTTCCTTGTCAAACGTTGTCTTAAGACCGATAAATATTTTTGGCGGCAGACGATTACCGGTACTTACAATTGGACGTTGAATAAATTGAAGTCAAAAATGTCAAAACTGTGCAGAATAGTCCTAATAATGATCACAATTATGATTCTCCGTTACTTGAAGTTGCACATGCCGGAAATATGTGGGAAAATGTGGCATATACAGCATATATGCCGCATATAAGCACCGCATATTTTGCCAAATTCCGCATATTTTCCCACATATTTTGCCTCAAAAAGTTCTGCATATTTTAAGAAAATTCTCCGCTATAAACTGGCATCCCTATATAAAAATTAAGAATTAAAAGTAAAAAGTACTCAGCCACATAAATATATAGAAGGAGTACCGGTAAAAGCAAATGTCAATCTACATTTCCAGACAATAAAATGCATTTCTGATAATAAAAGGTGGTCAACAACATCGTCAGACAACAGATATGCCAGCTGTTCTTAATCACCAAGCTTTGCTACAAGAACAAACTGATGATGCACACCTTGACAATGTCGGGGTCAATTTCTCCATTGCAACTGTCAAAGTACTTTTTGAGGTCTTGATCGGAATACTCAAACACAAGCGTTAACTTCTTCTCACTGTGCACTACATCACACAACCTGCACAACCAACCAGTCATCAACTAGCAATGGGATGTCGAGATCATGCCAACTCAGCCTCCTACCTTTGGTGGGAAACGAAATAATGAGATAACTACCATAGCAGAAAAGTTTACTTCAACACGCTAGTTGGGATCTATAACAGTAACTGAGCTGGCTTGGCGACACTTTATCACCAAACATTTAATCATGTTACAGTTAATCACCAACCTGTGATCGATTGTGCATTTTCGAACATGCCTATAGAAACAGACGATGACCAGGACGTGTATGGTAAACATGTTTCCCATAAAAGCCATGTTTCCCATAAAACGTGGAATTGTTACAAAGTGAGGACAGTGGGCACTGCAAAAACAACAAATGCAGGCACTTTTCCAATGTCACCATCCAAAATTGTGGACTTTCGTGCAAGGGATCGAAAAAGATCCTCAAATGACATGTTTGTCATTTCTACAAGGAACCGCTGCTACACAACCATCTGTCACCCACATGTGGGATGTGACACAGTAAATAAAGACAAATGCCACAACCTTCTGTCCCAAAGTGATTGATTGTGTCAAGTTGTTAACGTGTTTATGGACTTTTATGTTTTTATAAGACTTTATATGTGTAACTGTGATTATGTTGTGTGCTAATTGTTAAGTGATTAATGATTGTGTGCCGATGATTAAGTGTGTATGATTAAATGTCTGATTATGCAGTGATTAACTGTCATGCGATGAAATGTCTATGTGTTTACACCGTGTTTCAAAAAAACAGTCAAAATTGTTTTTGTCATAACTATGTCAAATTTTCACCGATTTTGATAATTTTTGGCAATAAGATGGCCAAGACGATAGAATTATGTAAGATGCACTCATTTTCCATTTCACTTAATTTATGTCAACACATTACCATGTAAAACACAGATGCTCCAATTTTGCATAATGCTCAGCTGTTGTTTCCAGTAAACGTTGTAACAACAACTTAATTAAGCACACAATAAGTGAAATGTACATCATTTGATAGAATTGCAAGTTTGTATAACAACTCGCTTGCAAATTATCAAGAGTTTAAGCCCAAAGTGTGCCCAGCATACACAGACACAATGGCTTAGATGCAACGCCACTGGCTGATAATGGAATCAAAGACTGACTGATCAAACTGCATTTACTCAATCGATTAGACATGTTTCAAGCTTATCAGTCAGCTATTACGTTGTCTGGTATTTTCACTTTAAAATATTTAATACCACAAAATTAACAATCATGTGCTACCCTCTGTCTAATTGATAATGTAAAAGAGAACAATTGGATACAAATAATCACCGTGAAACGTAACAATTTTGTGCATCTGTGTTTTACATGGTAGTGCATTGACATAAATTAGGTGAGGAGGAAAATAAATCCACCTTACATAATTCTATTGTCTTAGCCATCTTTGTGCCAAATTTATCAATGTTGGTGAAAATTTAACAAAGTTATGAGAAAAACAATTTTGACTGTTTTTTTGAAACATGGTGTAAATGTCGAGTGATTAATTGTCGTGTGATTAACTGTCGCATGATAAAGTGTGTGTACACCAACTGAGCTGACAAACATCTGCTCCAAAGTCCAAACTGACGTCATACACAGATTTGTGAGATTCATTAAGTTCATGTGACAGCATTTCTGTTGGCAGTCGGTCTGTGGGTCAGTGAACCATCTGGTCAAAGCTCCTGGATAAAGTTACTAGTTAAAGCACTTCTTTGTGTAGAATAAGCATAAAAGCTGTACTACTTTTGAATGCTCATAACTAGAGCTGTCACAATTGATGCGTTAATTAATGCATTAATGCGTTAATAAATTAATGTGCATTAAAAAAATTAACGCGCATTAAAAAAATTAACGCACATACGTAAATTTATGTTAATTTACTAAATTTTGTGAAGCAAAAGTTGAAATATTCTGTTAAACTGCAGTTATTTGATAATCGAATGAATTCGAGTAACTAAACTGTAGTTTTCATTCCATCATTACTGTAAATAAATAATTATTTCGATTTTCGATGACATGCTAATAGATTTCTATGCTACCTATGACGTCAGTTATTGTTGATTATACGTTTAAAAATGTGTTTCTAACTTTCTATATTAGACAAGCAGGGCCCCTCAAACGTCGTGAGGCCTGTGACAACTTATCCCCCTACTCTCCCTCTCGACGGGACTGGATGCGTTAATTTACGCGTTAATTAATGCATTAAAAAAATTAATGCCTTGACAGCTCTACTCATAACTTAGCAACATTTAGCAATGGTAAAAAGGCAAAATAGTAAAAATGTCATAAAACAAAGTGGCTCATTAGAGAAGAATGCTGGTATGTTAGCTAGCTGCATATGTAGTAGACGTTTCCAAGTAGCAGTTTAAAAAGCATGACCTAAGTTTCAAAATATGACTGATGACTCAAATGATAAACACAGCAAAACTCTTGAATGTCAAAAACTGGAAAAAAATTGTCCAGAATATCTAAGCTGTGTTTACCTGACAATGTTCTTGTGGTTCAATTCTTTTAACAGACAGATTTCTCGCAGTGCTGAGCTTGGTACACCCTGCAGACGACATCAACCATCTCAGCACTAAACACTTGTGCTGAATGGACGAATGTTGCTGTTGTTGTTGCTGCTGATATTACAACAAAATGAACAGGCTTGTTGTGGCAAAATGCTACAAAAGACTGCTAGTCTGTCCCCTTACTTAAAGTGAAAGTCAAATAATGAGAAAATGCAGCACGATACGAACGGTATACATGCCAAATACCAAAAATGTCACAAAAATTTTCTATATACATAATCTTTTCAATAAATCTTGGCAATAATTACCACAGTGTAAAAAGTAGTGTTCCAATAAGTTCCATTACGGTAATTACGGAAGCCAAGATTCCTGGAAAAGCAGGCCAATCAAAATATATTGTCAATCAAAAGGTAGAATTTTCCCAGAAACAGCAATAGTCAGCAGATTATAAACAAGACTAAGATATTATCTTTTGAAATAGCACACAATATAATTAATTGTGCACTCTATTATGATTAGTGATGATTCAATATCAGGATTTCAATTTCGATACGATATCGATACGATATTTTGAAAATATCGCTATATCGATATCGATATTTTAAAAATGATAAGTATGTAAATCCTATGCAAGCACAAAAACAAGATATGACCGTTCAGCACGGCAGTTTGATTTACGTTGATACTAAAATTATGTGTCAGTAAACTTAAAAATTAACTATAGACTATCTTAAGTGTCGTTAAATTACAACACTGTAGTAAGTTTGCTTTGACTAGTTTGTTGTTTTCTCCATTTGTTTTCGTTATTTTAGTAATGCAGTAATAAAAATATTAACTTCTGGTGTAAAACATCGTGATATATCAAAAATATTGTGATATATAAAGGATACTGCGATATATCGAAAAATTTGATATGTTTTCCGACGATACGATCGATATTTACGACATATCGAATCATCACTAAGTATGATTACCTCATCATCGTCATCCAGTCGAACTCTCTTCAGTGCAACAATTTCTTGAGTTTCTCTGTTTTTAGCCTTAAAAACTGTTCCATATGTACCTGACAAATGCAGTATATAATTATGACTGTACAGCAAAACTTACTACAGTTCATGCAGATGCAAAAAAACCCCAAAAACAGCTAGTGGCTGTGGTTTATACAAAAGTTTACCTGCAGAAAATAATGTAAAATGTAAGTGGCTGAAATTAATAAGTTCTGCATTATGAATAACCAAAAACCACCATCAGTCACAAAATGTCATGCTACTGACTACAAAATCAAACCGATTCAAAATTTAACCAAAACACGCTTTTTTTTGTGAAATTACGTCACAAACTGAACGCAAACCATAATGTGCATTTTTAAAGAAAAAAAACAAATACGCAACAAATTAATAAAGTTATCAATAACACTGGATGATGCTGATAAACTTAAAACTTCTTTTTAAATGTAAAAAATTAAACCAATTACTGTATTTACCATGCACACTTGCAGTCTGTATGTGGTCAAAATGTGTTATTTACAGTGCGCAGATCGCACAAGCTTACCGATAATGTGTAAGCGGAAATTGCGTCGGTGCTTTTATGTTCACGTTGCTGCTATTAATTAATATATTATGAACAGAAAATTAACTGTAGAAATAGTTGATGCTGTTTTGGCTAGAGCAATTTCGACTAGGCCTATCTATTCTGGTCAGCGGATGTTTCAGTTTTGAATCATGCTGACCGTTACTACAAAAAACTTGCTGCCCAAAGAATCACTCAAGGTGTCCATCTTTAGATGACACAATACCACCCATAATGTCATACAATTGACTTCAGAAGTTCAGACCATGCACAGGCACAGAATTTAGGTCTAACCGCGACTTCATGTGCAAAGGCGCACGGTCAATATCATTCTGGGCGCGACAACGGACCGTGCATGCGGACGGGCAATAACACCATGCAAATTAAAAAAAGCACAGTGTTATTGACCGTGCGCATGCATGGTCCGATGTTGCACAGAAAATGTTATAATCTGTCTTCTGTGCCTGGCAATGGTCTGAATGTATGAAGTAGATTGTGTAACATCTTGAGTGGTATTATGTCATCTAAGAATGGACACCATGGTTGGTTTCTTAAGCGGCATTTTTTGTGACATTAATCAAAACTAAATTTCGCAGCTACTATGCAATCAGTCCAATTACACATATGTGACCCAAAACATTATTTAACGTATACACCCTTCAGTTAAACTGTGGCTGATTATTGCCAATAGGCCTAATGCTAAAACTGTGCTCTTAATTATGTCTAGTGCTGCAGTGGAAGCTGATTAAAGATATGCTGTCTAAGCGTGTATGATCTGTGCATGGTAAATAACACTTTGTGACTGCATACAGACCATGCCTGCACACGGTAAATGTAGTAATCATTGTTAAAAAACGGTGAGATAAAAAGCTAAGGTATACTCAACAAAACAATGGAATAAAAACAACAGATATTACAATAATGATATGCTGACATCGATAAACTGTTGTTAGCCGCCATCGCATTTTTCCCCAGAGAGCATTTTCGCTAAGGTTAAGGTTAGGGTTAAGTACAGGGTTAGGTTTCAGATCAGGGTTAGGGTCAGTGTTAAGGTTAGGGTTAGCATTGATGTAGCAATTTGCTGTCGGTGCAATCCCAGTCAACCAAGCCATGCCGGACCGGCACTGGCAGAATACCGGCATGTGTGGCAATGGCAGCCGACAGCTGTCAGGTGCTCTGCTGTCATGTGTCGCCGTTGCATGACGTCCACACTCCAACATACAGTGTGCTAGTGTTTGTGTGGGCATGGCAGAAAGACAGCAAACCAGAGATGCGTCGGCGCTCTATTACTGTTTGCGGTATATGTCACCAACCACACAACATAGGCCTACGTCTGTGCACTGGGTAACTATAGTAATGTGTCGGCATGGATATATTACAACTAAAATTTTTCCTCAAACAAGTTCTGTTTAAACTGCGATTAAGGACGAATGCAGTTTCAGGAATAGGCTAGGCCTATTATAATAGTTGAGAGACCGTTTGAGAAGTTTGTCCTAATATCCTATTTTTAACTCCTCAGTGGGGCCCGAGCTAAAGCGTCAGTGAGGGCGGTGGCATGGCCCTCGGTATCGGTATCTAGATACGGAGGGCCATGGCGGTGGCCGGCTGGTGACGCTGGTCGTAGGCCTAGCTGCCGTACAGCCCAGCAGCAGCAGCATTGGGTGGTTAACTTATGCTGCAGCGCGTGCACGCCTCCTATGCATGGTCTCTGAGGCCTCAGTCAGAATGCTCAGCGCATGTCGGTCGTCCACTCCAGACACTGGCAGTCAGTCACTCAGACTCAGAGTCAGTCAACTGACAGTTATGACTGGTCACTCTGCTCGCTCGTACACGTACAGTCGTACTACAGCAGTTGGCAAGCAGCAGCACACCACATATACCACGGATTACTTATGCTGTGATTGCAGTAAAGCTCGGAGCCTCCGACAGGGCTGTTCTGTGCAGTGTCTGCACTCCACTAAATGAATGCAAGATCCATCACCGAAATGCAACAAGTTGCGTACCGGTTAGCCTAGTTCACTCCAACCTGTTCACCAAATCCACCCCAGCTGCTGATTCATCTACAGATGCTGTACGACGTCTACTATTGTCAAAAGAAACGATTGTAATAACGATGTGACACTAACTAAGGACGGTCATCTCGCCTCGTCATCTGCTGAGACGGCCAGTGCTAGCCTAGTGCTAGGCTGCTGTCTGCTAAACCGTAACGTCATTGCAGACGACCTGCTTAGACGCCAAAGTTTTGCCCAGAGAAATGTACGACTAAGAATCCAGTATCGATAATAACACCCGTATCTGGCTACGTACCAGTGTAGTGAAAAATTCGTCGCACCGGAAAATTATTCCCACACGCAGCAGTACGGGTTAGGGTTAAGATTAAGAATAGAGTTAAATTTAGGGTTAGGGTTAGGAGGAGGGTTAAGATTAGGGTTAGGATTAGCGCTAGGGTTGAGGTTAGGGTTAACGTTAGCGTCAATTACATTATGACAATATGGAGGTGGGAAGAATTTTCCAGGTGCGACAAATTTCCCACGACACCGATCCGGTGTGGCGTGCTAGCTGGGATCGGTGCGGTGTTTCGAAAACGCTCTCCGGGGAAAAATGCGACTGCGCCCTGCTGTTAAACAATGTCGGCAAAATTCTGTGAGTCAAATACACTGCAAGAATTATTACCTTCTCCAATTTTTTCCAACTTCTCGTATTTTTGCATGATTTGTTTACTTTGTGAGTTTGTTTACGGAAATAGAAAGATCTCATCATTTTCATCATGCATAACGTGATTTTACCGATGGCCGAAACGATATGTCGCCACACTGCTTCGTCGTCGGAAAAGAAGGTCCTCAGCAAGACGACATGAATAGTGTGAGTCAGTCAGCAGAAGCAGTCAGAAAACTCAGAAAGAACGAAAATAACGATAATTGTTAATAATATGAATCAAAAAGTATATCCGATCCCGGGATTATAGAAAAATTTGCTGTAATAGTATTTTTTCGATCGTTAGATAATAAAATAACAATTTATTATTTTATGAAAATTATGAGTACGTGCAAGTCTTTGTTGTTACAGTACCGGTACCATATGGCTTTAAAAAGGTTCCAATATCTCGATTCTAAACTGAAGCCGCTAAAACGCTTTTCAACGACACCCCGCTGTCGTTTGACGCCATACCCCAGTCACACCGAGGCTGCGACCGTACTGCGACCAGTTTTTGGACCAAATCGCGGAAGATCGCAGTAAGCAGGGTTCCCACCTTACTGTAAGATCCCATGCAGTACGGTCGCAGTGCGGTCGTGGTCGGTCGCACTGGTCGCCATACGGTCACTGAGGAATTTTGAACTGTTCAGAATTCCTTGCGGCGACTTTTCGATCGCAGTACACTCGGTCTGCTGTCGGTCTGCGCTCGAACGAGCGTACTGCGACAATGAGCGACCGTAGGCTACTACGAACGCGGTCGCAGTCGGTCTCCTTAAATCGTTGTACAGTTACAGTATACTCGCTGTAGAGTCTCAGCACAATCAAACGATTCGCATTTCGAGTAAAATGCAAAAACACGGCGATCCGTTGCGAACTGTGTTTCGGTGTGATCGCAAGACTGCGACTGAGCGGCGACCACGCTGCGACGTACGGCGACCATCGGCGATTTGAAGTCGCCGTAAGTCGCAACTCGGTGTGACTGGGGTATAAGGCCCTTCACTCAAACAGCGCAGAGAACACCAGCGAATATCTCCAAAAGTTTTAGGGCTACTAGTACTAAAGTTCCTGGGCTACATTTTTTTGCCGCTGAGTGCGCTGGCGTAGGTTATTTTGTTCTTTTTCCACAGTTGTATCCAAAAGCGACGCGACTTAGTCAAACGAACCGATGCACAAAACAGACCAGGGGCGTCTACACCATATATACCTTGGAGCAAATGCTCCAAGAAAAAATTAGGGGAAAGGTTTTGGGGGAAATTAAGGAAAAGTTAAATATTATAATTCTGCATTTTTGATATATTGCATGATATCAAAATACCCAATTATAATATTCAACTTTTCCCTCTAATTTTTTTCAAAAAACCTTCTTCTAAGAAGGTTTTTTTGTGAGATTATGGGGAAGTGTACAAGCAATATGTCAGAAATGCAGAATTATAGTATTCAACTTCTCCTTCTCCAAATTTTTCAAAAACCTTCCCCCTAGGAAGTTTTTTTAGAAAATTCAGAGCGGTGTACATGCAATATATCAGAAATGCAAAATTATAATATTCAAATTCTTTCCCTAATTTTTTAAACATTTTTCCCCTAAAAACTGTTTTGAGCCTTAAACATTTGTTTGGACTTTAGAGTGGCCGGAAGGCGAGCATCGTGATAATTTTTTTGCAGTTAGCTGCAAGTGATCAGAATATCAGAAGTGATAATTAAACTTACTTGTGACCATTTGCAGCATTGTGTGTCAGACTGTCAGTAACACGCCAGTGTCAGTGATGTTGATGTCAGCCATAGACTTGAATGATTATGTTAACTCAGTTGTTTACTGAGTGTCATTTTGTGTGAACTCAAGTTAGAACAATTCATTAACTATGTATGGTTGCTTCATGACGTAGTAGACACTCAAGCTGTTTCAGATTCAGCTCACTGACATTGAGCGCTTTATAAATTTTTATATTATTATTATTATTATTATTATTACCATATCAATGACAACTAGCCTCTAGTAGTCTACTCTTTGTGTCTTGTCTTGTCAGTCAGTGTCAGAGTCAACCTGCTGCTGTTGCAGCTGATGATGATGATGATAACGTTGCTAATGACACTGATTACTGTTTGGTTGATCATCGATTATCACGAATGTTAGTTCTTGCTGTAACCAATGCTGCACAGTTTTTCTGACATACTGCATTTCAGCTTGTAATGCGCTGTTCTCATGATTTACGATATCTTGCAACCAGAAGCGTACTGTGACGTTTAGAATGCACCAAATTCGTTTTTCGCCGGAGCTCCGCCCCGGACCCCGCTGGGGGAGCTCACGACGCTCCGCCAGACCCCCTAGTCGGCTGGGGAGGGGGATACCCCAGCCATATTTTCTACCCCCTCGACGTCCACGGCGCCTCGTTCTCGGCGCCTACGGCGCCTTACCTTGAGTGGGGGGGAAACTTGCTCCAAGGACTTAGGGGAGGAGATAAACGCTCCTGAAATAGAACCAGCCTAATGGCATCTCAGGGTGATTCAAGATTATTAAAACGCCGGTGTTACTTCATATCGCTGATATTTGCCTTCTAACAAATCTAAATAGCACATATGGTTTAAACGACCACAATTACATGTACTAAAAATTGCGGTTTTCATGTAGGCCTAGCTCACGGTCGTTTGAGTCTTTGAGGCCTTCTCCGCGGAACCCCACATATTATAGACCTATCCGCATAGACCCTATTGGGGACTACTGTTCGAAAGTAGACTTCCTGTAAGAATACTTTTGTCGTTGACAATATGATTCTGTCTTTTTAAAGACTTTTGCGGTGAGTCTCAAAAACGCTTGATTGGCGTAGCACTGAGAGTGCTGAGTGCATTTTAAGTAAGTAAATAAGTAAGTAAGTAAATGATTTATAAAGCGCCAAAGTCTCAGAAAGAATCAGGGCGCATTTTGATTCTTCGAGGTAATCTAAGGGTCAATTAAAGTGTTTTTGCGACTTCACACTGGCCCTATTTTACCGTTTCGGAGTTATTGGTTGAAACTCGTCAATTTCCTTCACCTCCATTTCTGTTGTGCCCCAAATTTGCGGATGTGTCTTTTGTCCTCGGAGTAGGCCTACGTTAGCAAAAAGCGCAAATACATAGCTAGTGATTCGTGTAATAAAATTTGATGTAATTTTTAATCTACCGTACTTTAGTAAAGGTCGAGCTATTGACATTAGTTGTCGTCCGTTTGTCTGTCCATCGTCTGTTTGTCACGGATGTATTGTGGCTAAACGGTGCAAATAGGGCTTGGATTGCTATTTATCACTAATAGGAAGTCGCATACCGACTTTCAAATGAGATATAAATTATTGACCTTGGATAACCTTGAAACGTAATAAGGCACTATGGTTAGCCAATCATGCGGTATTGTGCGTAAACGGTATGTCGTAGAGGATCAGCAATGTTACCAGCGGATAGGGCGGTGGCGATATCCTATGGGCTGTAATAGTAAACATGTCTCTATCTGCAGCGGTTTGGCTGCAATTTTCAGTGGAATTTTTCAGCTATAAATGGCCATATTTCGGAAACGGTGAGTGACACGACCTAGGTTACTATTAATCACCAATAGGAAGTGGCGTACGTTTTGTCAGATTAGATAGAAATCATTGACCTTGGATGACCTTAAAGGTCAGTACTGCAACAGGAACTGTATAGGCTGTAGAGTATCTTCCCGAGCGAGGCGTTTTTGTTCTGAAAATTATTCGGAACAATATCGTCCGATATTTTCCTTGTTTGTTTATACCCTGTTTAACGATCAATCAAACATCAAGCAAACATTAAGCAAATGTATTTAATATACACGTGTACGGCGTGTGCTCTGATTGCGTAATGTTTGCTTGATCGTGTAAACGGGATATTACTCTGTAGCTATTAATATCGCTTGGCGAAATGACCACGTGCGATGTCTGTTATATTAGCGTTCATTGTAGCTTTCGAAACAGCGTTCCGTTAACATAGCGTGCATGGAACTGTGTCACCTCTGACAAATCGCTTTCTCTCCGTGACTGGAATTCGGACGGTTGGCTTCGGACGTAGGCGGTACGGTCGACTTTTCCTAGCGATCTAGCGATAGCTGGGTTTTTTGTATATGATCAGCGTACATCGACGTCACGGACAAACAGACGGGCACCGTCGAACAGTTGACATAGCCCACTCCGGCATAACCCGTCCATGCTATGAAACAAAAATAAACTTAGTTAGATCGACGCAAGAAAGAGCCAGGAAGAATAAGAATCAGCCACACCAAGCCTAAAGAAATGGCTGGAACCTACAGCCAATAAAACTGAGAACGCCATCGTTCAAGCTGATGCAACAAGACAAAGACGGCACGCACCACACGATCGCTAACGCCAACGTTAGAATAAGAATAACAAACGTATGACCAGGCGTGGCTCCAGACAACGACGACCGTGAATGCGTAAATGTTTTTATCACGTTTAGTATTAGTGTTTTATTATGAGATTTTTAGCAACGTTTCTTAACTTTAAGTTAGGTCTAAAAAATTTGCGTTCTTTTGGTTGCCGTCTGTTTATAGAAAAAAATTTATTGGACCTTCAAGTATATCAGCGCAGTTTTCAGTATGTTCTCTAAATTTTACTGCAAAATAGTAGGCCTATTATTTAGAGTTTTTTAGGAGTTGTTGGACAATATTACATAGCACGTCATGATATAAAAATAAATAAGGTCTAATAAAAAATTTTTTTCGCCGCCCCGTCCCTAATTTTTGCCTGCTGCAATCGAAAGTACGAAAAAAATTTTACGCCTTATCAGGCAGGCCTACATGTGCTTAGTCTCTGCTGGCTTTGGCAATGGTCTGATTTACATAAACGATTAACTGACTGACGAACGACTGGCTGAAATGATTGACTGGTCGATTGATTTATTGATTAGGCCAAATACAAAACATTGAAAATACAGCCAATAAATTTGTACACTTGTTACTTTGTTAACTAAACCATAAATATATACATAGGCCTAGTAATCACCGAAGTCAGAAAAAAACGTAAACACTCATGCAGTTAAAAATGAAACTAACTAGGCCAATAGACCTATATGGCTTTACAAAACCTGTTTCGTTGAGCAAAACGTTTTGCCAAACTAATGACTTAATATTCAGAAATAGTTGTTTTGAGTCAAGCAGTTGCACCATTTACAATGTGTCCCAAAAAACATCCCCGATATTTTCGTCTGTAACTTGAAAACCAATTAGCAGATTTTGATAATTTTTGGTACGTATATTTTTGACACAACTTGCCATCAAATAATTATTTAGTTTCTCAACTCACTCAACGTTTGTTTCTGCACTACCTGGGAAAACACAACCAGCAAAAATTCACTTTTTACGCGCGAAAGCAGCTATGCTTTCAGCGCGTCTTAGCCATCGCAATTCTGTCTGTCCGTCCGTCTGTCTGTATGTCCGTCCGTCTGACACACAAGTAGATCAGTCAAAAACGGTGCAAGCTAGAATCACCAAATCTTTACCATTGGCTGCCTGGAAGACTCTAGTTTCAGGAACCGTAAAGCTTTTGGATAAATTCAAAGGGGGTCACCTCGAACGAGGGCGCTAAATGAGAGGGGGTAGGCAAAATTTGCGATTTTTGGCCAATAAGTCGCTGTATCTCAGTAACGGTGCGAGATAGGGCGTAGGTTACTATTAATTACTAATAGAAAGTCATACACTGGCTTTCGATTGGCGCCGAATTCAATGACTTTGAATGACCTTAAACGCCAAAATAGGAGGTTTATGAATTTTTTTGGCAATTTTGGGCTACGACACAGACCTGCAGTTGAGGCCCACAGATTAGGACAGATGGAATTTATTGACGTTTTATCATTCCTTTAACACGTGTTATGCTCGGTCTGCTTTTTCTAAATAGTGCAAAAGCAGACGTTGGGTAAAGTGGAAACTAAATACTTATTTAATAGTCAGTTGTGTCGGAAATATTTTTGCCAAATATTATTAAAATCTGCAAATTTTTACCGAAGTTACGATCTATAATGTCGGGATGTTTTTTTCAGGTTTTCCGTTTATTTCAACACATTTCGTTTGATTTGCTTTCCTTAGGTAGTGCAGAAACATACATTGTTTAAGGTGTGAAACTAAACGGTCATTTGATGGCAAGTTGTGTCAGAAGTATTCATGCTAAAAATTATCAAAATCTGATAATTGGTTTTTAAGTTACGATCGAAAATGTCAGGGATGTTTTTGGACACAGTGTAGAACGTGAGGCATCGGAAATAAGCGTGCGATCCACCTAGGCTTACGTGGTGATGACATCGGTTCAATGATTGCCAGAAATCGTAGTTTCAGAAGATCGGCGCGATTTCTGGGTTGACGCTAGGCTGGAGGCTGAAGCCCTGGTGGCTCGACTTCCCGACACTTTGCTCGAGTAGTTTGCGTTCTTCAACGCGGTGGCTGAGGTCGCGGTGGTGGTCTGGCTTGGTGACACTTGGCTGGTGGACGCGGTTTTCTTCAGTAAAGGACTTTTGTCTCCAGTAGCTTCCTCCTCGTCCTGTTTCTGGTCCGTCGACGCCGCGAAGCAGAGGATCTTCTGCTGATACGTGTATCCAGTGACTGCGCCGGCGACCAGAAGTGCAACGACTACTACAATAATGATGATGGTTTTGGTGGATTGTTCCGATTCCTTCTTCTGCTTCGCCTCCTCTTCTTTTGCCGTTTCAATCTCTTTTCTCCACTTTTCCTCCTGTTTTTTTTGCTCTTCTTCTTTTTTCTTTTTTTCTTCTTCTTTTCTTTTTTTCTCTTCTTCTTTCCTTTTCCTCTCTTCCTCCTTTCTTTTCTTCTCTTCTTCCTTCCTCTTTCTTTCCTTTTCTTTTCGTTTTCTCTCCTCTTCTTTTTTCTTTCTTTCTATCTTTTTCTTTCTCTCCTCTATTGCTTCTAAATAACAAAACACGGAAAAAAACTACATGTGAGCTTAAAGCTAGTCGTATTTCGAGACAACGTGTCCAAAATACTGTGCCACGTAGTCAGGCGGGTTTTCGGGAATGTGCCAAGTCAATGGGAGGCCGAAATTTCGACCCCCCACAGCTCCCACATTTTTTAACCAATCTTAATGAAACTTGAAACCAAGAAAGATATCTGAGATACGACCCCACACGCAAAATTTGTTTGATGTGGGACGACGGGAAGGGGGTCTGCGTGGGGAGGGCATTTTTCGTTACTTTTTGTGTTCTATCCTTTTTTTGTATTCTTGCCCATGCCTACAGGTCACACCAGAAGACCGATCACGACCGTTTATGGCTCAAAACGCGTGTTTCCGCGTAAGGTAATCGCTTTTGGGGGTGAAGAAATTTAAAATTAATATTTAACGTATTTATTCACAAAATTCCAAAAAAATTACAATGGAGCCTATGGGAAAAATTAAACCATTCTTAAAACGGTCATAACTTTGGCTGTGTATAAGATAGAGTCGTAATTTTTGGTTCTATGGTATCGTTTTTGGGGATGGCCAATCT
>Ga0209367_1000758_pt1 | contig 35538 bp, 27 predicted proteins | sample WorMetLIZISLAND2_FD_187412 | JGI IMG/M metagenome (GOLD analysis project Ga0209367, IMG submission 187412) | Marine gutless worms symbiont microbial communities from Max Planck institute for Marine Microbiology, Germany - Olavius geniculatus... ... | reverse complement strand
GCCCGCAAATTAGGACAGATAGAATTTATTGACGTTTTTCCATTCATTTTAACACATTATGCCTGGTCTGCTTTCCCCAGGTAGTGCAAAAGCAGACGTTGGGTGAGGTAAAAACTAAAACACTTATTTCATAGCCAGTTGTGTCATAAATATTTCTACCAATTATTATTAAAATCTGCTAATCTTTGTTCAAGGTACGATCGATAACGTTGGGGATGTTTTTTCAAGTTTTCTGTTTATTTTAATGCATATTTTGCTTGATCTGCTTTTCCTAGGTAGTGCACAAGCATACATTGAGTGAGGTGGGAAACTGAACAGTCATTTGATGGCAAGTTGTGTCAGGAATATTTGTGCCAAAAATTATTAAAATTTGGTAATTGGTTTTCAAGATACAGTTGAAAATGTCGGGGATGTTTTTTTAGGACACAGTGTATATATCTTAAGAGCTTTAGCATTGTTTGTTGGGTGCCAGAAATAATTTTTTTAAAAATTTTAACAGCTTACTCAAAAATTTTTAACAGCTTACTCATGGAGCTGATCTAAGCTGTAGTAAATCCAGAAAAAATTGATCAGATAAACAAATGTGAAATTTCTCAGATTAGCTGAAGCTCTGTGTGGTCAGGTTGTGCTAATTGGGTAGGTAGTAATTTTGGTGATTATGTTTGGTATATAAGTGATGCTTCTTCTGTCAACAGTGTCTTGAGTAACAATAACAGGGGTCAAATTTTCAAGACTTATTAGGAAGATCGTTGGAAGACTTCTTTTCCAAAGAAAGTATGCGGATTTTCAAAACTTCTTTGGAAAATGTCTTTGGAAGAATTTGAGAAGATCTTCCAAAGAAGTTTTTGAGAAAGAGTGCACAATTTTTGAAACTTCTTTGGAAACTTTTTAGGAAGATTTTAGGCAAATATATAGGAAAGCACTAACCTTGTCCTACATGGAGAAAGCTGTGTGATAAAATGAAATTTGCAAAAAAAGTACGCAGTGTTGACACTTATCCTAGACGTCATATGTGACGTCATAGGTTATTTGTGTAACACTGCGGTAAAATCAACAATGAGAAAGGAAGTTGACATTTGGTCAACTTAAAAAATGAAGCGATGTGTAAAATGCGTTGCTCGTGGACGTGCTAAGATAAGAAGTTTTCCTAAGAAGTTTGGATTACGTCACATGGTCAGTATAAGCGCGTCTGATTGGTTGAACTAGTTAGGAAGATAAGAAAAAAAGAAGTTCTTTGGAAATGCAAAGAAAGCCGTCAAAAATTTGGATAAGAAAACTTCTTTGGAATTCCTAAATCATCTGACATAGGAAGATCTTTGAAAAATGTCTTAGGAAAGTTTCGAAAATTTTGCCCCAGATTCTAAGTTGAAACTGCATGTAGATGGACTATGGTAGGAGGTTGATGGTCATATTCTCGCCTTATGTTGTTTCAAGAACTTCATAAACATTGCAATATGTCATTTATACATGGTGTTTCATAAAAAGGACCTCTTTTTCTTTCTTTCATAATTTATTCAAATGATGGCCAATTTACATAAAAATTTTTACCAGTTGTAGCTGAAGAAATACTAATTCAAAATATTTATACAAATATGGCAGTTGATTAAATATTCTTCGCTAGTCATGACATAATGCTGAAGTCATAATGTGTCACGGGTACAAGCTTGCTAGTCTCAACTGTTGCTGTCAGTTGCTACTCTTCTCCGATGGTGAAAAATCTGGTTCGTTCATGACACATTTTTGAAGTTTTACAGTTACAGATATAAAAAACATGCAAAGTGATTGCATTTGTGTATTTGTGGGGATAGTTGGACTTTCACATGTTCGAGCAAAACAGTGCACTAGCACACCGAGCTTGTGAGAACTGAGAAGGTTGAGTTTTTGGATTGTGAGATGCCTGATTTCATGTCTCAAAGTTGCTTAGTGCTGATACGATAAACATTTTTCATTAGCGAACCTGATTAAGTTCGCTATTGAAGCAGGGTAGCAACTGACAGCAGCAGTTGAGACAAGCAAGCTTCTACTCGTGACTTATTATGACATCAGTGTTACGTCACAACTAGCAAAGAATATTTAATCAAGTGCCTTATTTTGTTGAAATATTAGCTGCGTTTTGGATGGCCTAACAACCATGAACAAGTTAAGTGTGCCACGAATAAATATATTATAAATATGCCAATGATAACAATGCTTTTAATAGTTTTGATTATTTTTAGCTAATAGTTTTAATTTCTGTTGATGGCACGGCAGATGGAAAATTCGAAAGAGTTTTGTTTTGTTGTATTGATGCAATATACTAATAAATTTGTTTTTTATTCTTTAGCATAGAGTATCTAATTATCCGTGGCGCACTAAACTTATTCATGGTTGTTAGGCCATCCAGAATGCAGCTATTTTGAACTAGGATTTCTTTGGCTGCAACTGGTAAAAATTTTGTGTAAATTGATCATCATTTGAGTGAATTATGAAAAAAACAAAACGATGTCTTTTTTATGAAACATCGTGTACATATAACAAGCTTGTGATGCAATCAGGTAGTTAGCTGATGTTAAAGCATAAGTTTGTTAGCACATACCAGTAACAGAATCTTTTATGTGGCCAGAACTCCACTGAGAACCTTGGAGCTCGACAGAAAACTTGTTTGTATTGAATGCAGTAATTGGTAGCAATTGTCTGTTGTTGTTTTTGTTATGTGTGACAGATGACAGTTTTTGATTCTGAGCTTGATATACAGTCAAATGTTGCTGTTGCCTATCTTCTGAGTATTGTCATCAAAAAGTCAGTTATTTGCTTTTTTGATGTACTCTTTATGAAATCAATAGATTTTTTTCATTGGCAGTGATTGGCAGTTATAACTGGTGTTTTTTAGTGTTAGTAAGAGAAAATTCATTTCTGTTATTACGCATGACAGCATCTACTGCTGTAGTACGTCTTACCCATCGCAATTCTGTCCGTTTGTTCGTCACACAGGTGGATCAGTCAGAAATGGTGCAAGCTAGGATTACCAAATTTTCATCGTTGGCTGCCCAGAAGACACTAGTTTCAGGAACCATAAAGCTCTTCCATAAATTTGAAAGGGGTCACTTCAAACGAGGGCGCTAAATGAGAGGGTGGTAGGGAAAATTTGCGATTTCCAGCCGATACGGCATTGGCAGAGCAAGACAGGTCACGGCCTCTGGCAAGTACAAGTAAAACACTATAGATAATTAGCCGCCGGTCGTCTGTTGCTCTCTGGCGACTGTAAAAGAAACATTTGCGATTTTCAGCCAATATTGGAATTCATGCACTGGATGTGGCTTTAGACATTATTCGCCGTCAAGTCTAAATGAAACATCATTGCGAGCTTAGATTTTGTTTGCACTGGGCCTTCACATTTGCATCGTTGTTGCACGTTCCCCTTTGCGTTAGCTGCGCTTTTCTTGTATTATTTTGTTGCGTAGATTAATGTTGCAATTTTCATTGTTGTGTGCATTTATTGCATTCACTCTGTAGGGTTCCACAGTCAGCTTTAAAAAGTCGTTTTTCGGACATTGCAAAATCTTTGACTAACAAACTTGCAACGGTTGCATTGTCGGAGAAGGTGGAAGGATCATCATTGTTACGATCGGTAAATAAGATTGTCATTAGCTGTATTAGTAAGATCTGATAAACATAGTTGCTCACTGTTGAGATTCAAGTATGGGATCACAGAATACCGGTATTTGTCAAATGTAACTACAAAACAGACGACAGCTGAAGTCTTGGTTGTGAGATTTGCATTATTTGTTACTTTTTCACCTACATTTATGTTTACCTACATTTAGAATTTTTTTAAACGACAAAAAGAAAATGTTTGCTGAATGACATTCTGTTGAATGAAGGCATTATTGAGCTATTGTTTTGTTTTATAAACCATAGTATCAGTTACTTCATTGCTGCAGTTCTACTATTATTAATAAGCTGTTGTAAGTTGATGATATTATAGCTGTCTATAAAACAATTAGACCATGCATACTGTGGCCTTTTGTACAAAGTTGGAACGTGCAGTCAATGTTTTCTGGTTAGAGATGCACTGTGCATCTGTAACAATATTTATCTCCACCAAGGTGAGCGTAGTGAACATTGGAGGAGATTAGGAGATTGGCCGTTCTGTCCATTGTTCCGTCGTTCTTTCTGTGTACATGATGACTCATAATGGCAATGACATCATTGCACCTTCAGCGTAAGCAGCAATGCCGGCTGTTATTTTTTTCTCCCTCTGCAGCGAAGCGGCTCTTTCTTCTCCCTCCCTTTTCCTTGTTGTAAGTGTAGTAGTAGTAGTAGTAATGTTTAAATCATTTCACTTGGTGGAGATATGCACTCTTACGAGCACCTTCTAGTTTCATATTTTGTATGCTGTGTGTTGACATCTGTGTTGATATTTCTGTATTTGTCATGTTTCAGTTGATACTGTGTTTGTCGTACTTGCTGGCTGCACTTGAGAGGCCTTCATGGAATAATGAATACACTTTGCATGTGTTTCGATCTTTGCTGCCGTTTATTGCTTCACCCAAGGCTAAGGTGTGTAAATTGTATGTGAAGGCCTGCCTTCAGTTGTTGTCGTGTTTACTTGCAGTTCCACATTAGGCAGGAAAGTCCATCTGATTGTCTGATTCAGTTTATGTTATTTGTTCACATTATCCCAGCAGTATGGACTAGCCAATTTCACTTGAAACTGTTAGTAGCAACAGTCTGTTACTGTAATGCGGCCATCCTGTCATAGGTTTTGCCCATTCATCTTTCTGTCTTTCTGGCCATCTGTCTGTCCATCTTGATACGTGGTCCAAACTTGAAAATGAAAAGGCACTGAAAGAACCAAAATTAGCGTGATATTTACCGTTGGTAGGTATAACTGGTGTGTCAATTTCCATTTCAAAGTTGAAGACCAAGGTCATCGGATAGTCACAATCTTCCAGCAGATGACACATATCTAAAATATGAACATGCCCAACGTCAACACGACTTGATCTAGTTTCTTGCAAACACATACAACATTTACCATAAATTAGGCTAGTTTTGTCGATGTTGGATGTGATAATAATTGACCACATGATTTGCCACGTAATATATCAGCCCAGCATTGACATAGTTGTCCAGTAGTTTCCTGATTGTTCGTGGACAGGTGCGTAAGGCCAGTCATCATGCAGTTGGCGTCGTCTTGCGAGGCAGTGTGTTTATGAAATTTACCGCAAGTTCTGCGACCACCCCGCTTCATCACCCAGCAGCTGCAGAGGTTGCCAAGTTCTGTCGAGAAGAGATTGAAAAATGTGGCGGTACGTTTGTTTGTTTTCCCCTATCTCACTAATTATCACAGCTGGAGATGATAGAAAATGTTCCGTATTAAAATTCCAAACATGAACAATTAGTTTGTTATAATTATCAAATGCTGGCACCATAATCCTGAGTGTTTAGCTATTGATAGAAATGTATGTGTCATGGTTATTGAAATTACAAGAATATTTGTTACGGGATTATTTTTATTTGATGATTGAATTTCTGAGAGTGGAGAAGAACCCGCGTGGTTGATCCCTCATTCAAGGGATACACAGCCTGAAGAAGAAAGAGAGAGAGAGAGAGATTGGGTTTCTGATAATAGAATTTTTATTTGATATGCTGTGTATTTGCTAGTGTGATTTTCTGCTCATGTTGTTGTATAGGTAGTGGAGATATAACAGCAGTTTTGCATGTACTAGAACTGCTGAAGTCTGTGATTTCTGAATTTCCAAAGAATGCGTTGAAAACTACCTGTGAGCTCATAATTGGTCTGCTTGGAATTCACAACACGGTTTGTGTTATCAGTTTCATGCACAGCATAGTACGCTGGTACATTGTGTTATTGTCGTGTAAACCAAAAATGCTTCTACTAGTATTTTTCTCATTACTCCAGTAAAATAAATTTAACACGTCTGACATTTGTTATGTTGATTAAATGGAAATAAATTAGAATAAATTTATAAACTGTTCAGTGCATTGTGAATAGCAAGTCTTTGTAGCAACTTGACAATTTATTAGTTTATTGCTATTTTATTAAGGGCTATAATTGATTTGTTATATACATTTTACTGTCTGAAAGAAATTTGGCTGGCTTATTGATTGATTGAAATTATAACTACTATTTATACTAATAATGAACAAAGTGTTTAGATTTTTCGATTATTTGTTTATTCTGTTAAACTATAAGGTGTTTGCATTGCATTTGTTTTGTATCAGTGTTTATGTTACTTGTTGTCACTGTGGTTCAGCTGTTGACTGGAGTTGCAATGAAAACAATTCATGGAATGTTTGCTGCAAAGCCGAAACCAACGAGTCTTCCTATGGAGCTAAATGTTCAAATTATAGCGGTTAGTATCTTTTGTACTGCTGTTATTTGTGTTCAATTTTCTACATGCTTGTACGATCATTTTGAAAGGCACTTTTTATTCTTAGCTGTGTTAGCCAGTTGCTCTTCTGCTTAACTTTCTTTATTTGATGCAGTTCTGACAAAGTTCAGAATGTCCTTGAACATTGACAAGAGTGCTTCTATGAGGGTTGTCTCATAAATAAGTTACCTGGTACAAAACTATAATTCTGTTGATTTTTGAAATGTATAGGTTCATTACTTTATGTTATTGTACACTGTGGAATGTTATAGCTGCTCAGTGTAGTTTCTAATGTATGTGTCAGTCAGGTTTGTCACGAGTCTGGATAAGTCACAAAAAGTCATGAATTTTGAGTTTGTATTAAGTGGAATCTGAAAAGTCATGAAATTGCATATAGAATGTAGATGCTGAGAAAGTCTTGAATTTGGTTAGTTTCCCCCAGAAAAACTTAAGTAGCTAAATTGAGTGATCCTCATATTATTTGATTGGGAACTCTGGTCATTGCAGTCATTTGACGTGTAAACAGGCTTTGTACGATCACCGGCCAAGTGATGTTGACATCCAGCCTACAGAAGCATGGCTTGCAGTGATGGAGCAAGCACACTGTAATATGTCCAGGTTGTCGACATCAAGTTATTTTTGCAGTATCACGAAATTGATACACAATAGTATGCAGGTCACATATGAAGTGTTTGTTTTTTTACTTGAATTGAATGTATTGCATAGTGTGTTATGACTGCACTGTGTTTTATGTAGTTGGTTTGGAGTACAAAATGCTGCCACAGTTATTCTATGAAGTTTCTTGTTGATATAGCTAAGCCATAGCTAAGACCACTACAGCTAATATCTGTGAGTTACAACAGACAGGGGATAAAATACTTTACTTAAAACGAAGTGAAAACAAACCATCTTCATTATGTATGATAGTCTGATTAAGTTGATGTAATATTTGGCATATGTGGTTAAGTTAGCTAGCAGATGTAGCACGCTTTAGTTTTAGAGAAGCCTACCCATATAAGCTACTGCAGTAAAGTGGGATGGTTAAACAAAAGTGCGTGAGTATCTGTGTGTTACGACTGGACTGGTTTAATATGTTGTGTGAATTCGTTAGTAATACAACTTAGTTAATTCTATTATTGTTGATGTTTTGGCAACCGTGCTGTCTTCTTCGGAATGACTGTTTGCCGCCAAGTGTTGCAGCTATAGTGGACTGGTTCATTTTTTAGCTTTGACTGTGATATCTTGTGTGCTATCAATAGTAGAATGTAGCATTTAAAACATTTTTTGTGATGTTACAAACGTGCGTGTATACATTCAGATTAAGCCAGCAGGACTGTCTGCAGCATCTACCTCGACTGTTTGCTGCGTGTATGAAGTCTATGCACTCCAGCAGTATCACAGTTGCTAAAATGGCATCCGAAGTCATGATAGTGAGATTTGTATTATTTGTACTTTATTGCATATATTGAATTGTTTAAATTGTTTTGTGCATTTTTGCATAGTGTTTCCATGCACTTATGCTCATTTTTTACGCACGAGATCTAGCTAGCTTAAATGACACCATTAGATTGTCCGACCCCAAAAATAGGGGGTAAGTGCAAACAGCGCACAATTATCTTTTACGGGGACTGAGTTATACCGCTTTGAAGTCCCCATAGGCCGTAATGCAAATGTGTAAAAATTTGGGGGTAAAATAGGGGAACGAGTTGTCAGATTTTTCCAAAACAAACTCGATCTCACTTTACGGGCCTTGAATCACTGTGCAAAATTTCATCAAAATTGCGACCGTTGGAGTGTTTACAGACAGAGTGACAGGTAGATGCAAGTGATTTTATAATCTGTCCCATGCTATGCTATAGCAATAGGACAGATAAATATCATAGGACACTTTGCTGTGGCTGAAAGGGAGCTGAAATTCTGCTCATTTCATCAAGTCGAGTTTAACAATAGGTGTAATTTTATTCAGCACAATCAGCTAATAATCAGCTGATTGTTATGCACTGATTATTGGCTGATCGTCAATCGGCCAATACCTTAGCTGTGCACCTGTGAGGTTAACTCAGCCTTCCATTTCTCGGGGGTAGGTAGATTGAGTGCTGATTTCTCTGACTTGTATAGTGGGGTTAAGACGGTGTATTTTTACTTGCGTTGGGTGGCAGGTAACACTTGCGTGATTCCATATGGCAGATGATACTCAGTAGTTGTGTGCTGCTGGTTTTCCATAAAGAGCTGTACACAATATTTAACTTGTAACTTTTTCTGTTTGTGTATGTTCAGTCGTTGCTGGACAAGTGTGTGAAGCCGGGAGCAGATATAGCTGCTTCGATGGTACAGAGCTCACCGGCAGCCGGAGCCTCGACGCCTGTACATAAAATGTTTCGTGTCATTGAGGCCGGTCTTGGCTACCAGTACATCTCTGTCTGGAATCTTGTTCTTATGGTCATCAGTCAGTTCTTTGAGGTGAGTTGTGGAATTTTTGCACATTTTGTTACTTCTTTGACTGGCCTGCTTGCATTTTTGACGTGCTGCAGCTATTCTGTAGAGCGCGTCTATGGCACGATGTGTCTGTCATCTGTCTGTCTGTTGTCTGCCACAGATGTATTGTGGCTAAAAGGTAAGTTGTACCAGAATTTTTTTTACGAGTAATTAGCCTGGTGTAGTGGTTTGGCACTTGCGTAATTTCAACGATCCAGTGCAAGGGGAACATTTTCAAATTGGGGTTGAATGGAGGGGTAGGAAAAATGGGAGTTTTTTCAAGGGAAAACTGGCCGTATCTCAGAAACGATGAGAGATATGACCATCACATTAATCACCAATAGAAAATCGCATACGCCTTTTCAGATGAAATGAAAAATTATTGACCTTGGATGACCTTGAACGTCAGCACTGCAACAGGAACTGTTTAGGCTGTAGCGCGTCTTTCCTAGCGACAGCTGGACTTTATTGTTGCAGATTAACTAGCAGTATGTTCATTTTGAAAGCAGCTGTAATGAAAAGTGATTGCCGTGTAATTTAATCACAGCTCTGTATTCAAAACTCGCTGGTTTTTCCGGAGTTACATTGTTGGGATTAGTTGTTTTGATGGGTATTGAATATTGATTGCTGATTTTAATGCACTGTCTCTGTGTTTGTGCTAAGGTGATTGGTAGGCAATGTCACAGCATAATGACAAAGGTAAACAAGATGCTGATTTGCAGACTAAAACATTAATTTTCATTGAAACATATTTGATTTTACACGTGTAGATTTTTAATGATTTGTTCTTTTGTGATGTAGTCAGATGTATGGTTTGATCTGAAGTATCTTACATACAAAATTGAAATGTACAAAATGTACATGGAAAAAATCTGATGAATTTAAGACTTTACAACTTTTTATAATGTGATTAATTAGTCGTAATTGTAGATGAGTTATACAACATTTCTTATGTAAGACTTTTTTGCTGCTTGGATTTTGATAATACTTGCATTATCCATGCATGTCTTTGTTTATGTATAATTAAGTATAATTTTGTTTTAATTGAATCCATCAAAATAAATGCTATTGCATTTATACTACTAGTTACAGTTTATAAGTTACTTTATTTTTCATACTACAATGAAACAATTATTTTGAAGGCACTGTGTGTTAGGATTGGTGAATAAAATGGCAAATTTAACGAGAATTTTTATCAGACACAAAAAATGATTTCACTTGAACTTGGCATTTGGTTGCTATTTACTGATTTAAAGTATGGGTTGCATCGAAAACATTTGTTGAAACACGTGTTTCATGTGTTTTTATAGTGCTTATTGGCATTGGCTGACCTTCGTGATTATTATGGCTTTGAACACAAGGACTTACTGGACAAGACTTTTGGTACAGCAGCACGAGTGATGGGACCAGAAGTTGTTCTTGATGCCGTTCCGTTGTCTCCACAAAGAAGCAGGTCTGTTATCATTGCACTGTATTACAGTTTTACTGTTATTTGTTTTGGCCAATGAGGATTCTGGAGACTGTCGCATTTTCTGGCTGGCCTGCTGGATCGGATAACAAGTGTCTAAACCAGATTTTTTGTTTTTTTTTTTAAATTTTTAGTTAATGCTGTCTCAATATTTTGTTTGTAAATTTTTGCGTTTGTATGTATACATTGTGGGCCAAAAAACCAGACCTGTTTGAGCGTTGATAACTCAGCGATGGTTACCTGTAGAAACGCGTGTGATATGTCAAAAGTTTTAGAATGTTGTAGACAAAAAGTGCCGAACTTGCATAGCAAATCATCTAATTATTCTTTGCCTAATTTGCATAAATCTTCATTACCCCTGAAATTAGGCATTTGCCTGCACTCCCGTGTGCCCGAGTTCATTGAACTCAAAAACTCACTGCCAAAAAGTCTAGATTTAAATTCTGTGAATTATTCAGTGTTAGGGCATTGCAACAAATAGCATGGTCACAAGATTTCAATAACTGACCAGCTAAAACATGTGCTAATCGAATGCTGGGCTCACCTGATCCTGAACACATTGACTCAAGCTATCGATCAGCTGCCTAAAAACTGATGACGGTTATGAATGCAAAAGCTCGGCAACTGCCTATGTTGAATTTCATTTAAACTCATCATATGTGTTAATGATTGTTGATATTTCACTGTATGCTGAATGAAAATCAACTTAAATTCAAGTGTTACTGCCAATTTAGCATGACTTTAAGGGATGGGGTAAATTGTGTAAATCAGGCAAAGAATATTTAAATGTTGAGACATGCAAGATGTACCCTTTTTCTGCACACAGTTTTGAAACTTTTGGCATATTACGCGCCTTTCCATCAATAAACATCGCTAAGTTATAAAAGCTCAAATATCCATGTTAAATCCATGTGTTACAGTCAAATTTGGCAGAATTTCGGGGGTGACGAATATTTATGCAAATTAGGCAAAGAATATTTAAATGCTTCACTATGCAAATTTGTCGTTTATTCTTTACAACATTTTGAAACTTTTGACATATCACACGTCTTTCTACCACTAACCATCGCTGAGTTATCAACGCTCAAACAGGTCCGGTTTTTTTGGCCCACCCTGTAGTTAGTTTGATACATGAATTATTTTTGAATATTTGTTTCACTACTTTAATTCTTTGCTGTTGGTTGTTGTAGTTTCACCAGGACAAACAATACTTGTTTCGGCAAAATGCATGTAATATATGTTTATTTTGTTTCAAGTGAAAACCGGTGTTGTTTTGTTTGGCACTTATTAAGAGTTGAATTAGTTAAATATATCAACATTGTTCATTGTGGCTGTGTTATGTTGTCACAGTGGTGCTGGTCATGGGGACGATGTTGATCTGACTCGTAGCTGGATGCTGCCAGTGTTTCGTGATCACATTCAAGACACGCAGATTGCATTCTTTGCCGACTACTTCCTGCCATTGGCATCACGCTTGAAACTTAAATGTAAGATATTTGTTGTTATAAAGACTATAATTGTTCCATTGAAGTTTCGACTAAAACAAGCATCATATAAACTTAAAGATATGTCATTTGTTGGTTTTGTTAGTTTTATGTTGTTAACTGTTTGTGTGGCTGTTGTCATGTTATTCTGTGTCATGCGGTGAAGCAATCAGTAAGTCACTAGAATTATAAAGTGCCTCTGAAGCAAATTTTTCAGAGGTGCCTGATACAGGTATGCATGATGAAAAAGCTATGACTCGGGGCATGATCCAAAGTATTATCTACTTATGATGCTGGACTTCTGTTAGTTTATACGGAAAGTTGTTCACATTAGTTATAACTGTCTGATTGATGTATGTAGTAAACAGTAGAGGTAATGTTTTCACTTGATTTTTCTGTTATTCTGTCTACCTGTTTGTCTGTCCATAGTGGCATGATGTCACAATAATAATGACGTCATTGCATCAGTGGTGGATTGTGTATTTTCTGTGACATCATCGACGGTAACTTTAGTACAACTTGGTCATAGTTATAGCATAACTATACTAGACTATAGGCTAATGAAGAAAACATTTTAGCTAATTATTTCAAGTAACAAATTCGCAAAAATACAGTCATTTAAATTACTATTTTGTAAAAGATTTACTTGGCGGAATTGTGCACTTTCAGGCGTGACTTCTAGTTTTGTTTATGCGTTCGCTATTGACATTGTTACGGCATGAAATGGCCTGTTGTGTGCTGATGTGCTGCTAAGAATCTACTCACTAACTGAGTGGCAGTGAGTGCTCATGTATGTGTAGGTGATGAGTGTGATAGGAATGGCCGTGTTGTCGAGTACAAGACATACAGTGCTATGATGTCGCAGATTTGGTCGTTGCTTCCCGGCTTCTGTACCAGACCTACTGACCTCACTCAGGTTAGTCAGTCTGCACTTTCTCTTTTTGTTCTCTGATAGTGTCTTTAATGTTGTTGCCCCTTGTGGGTTCCTGGAGCTGTAAGAATAGGCCCAATGCGTTTTCTGACTAGATTGCATAAAATTCCTGTGAATCAGGTTTTTAGTCTTCTTTATGATAAGTGAGATTGTGTGTGTGAATGTTTTGTTTGTTAATATTTTGTTTGCGTGTATACAATTTTATTATTCAGCAGCACATTGACACACACTCAGTGTGATGCAGGCAATATCACCTTTTGTGATTTTTGCTGTTTTTTGATGTGCGAGTTCTTTAATATTGCTGTTAACAAGTGTGTAAACTGATGTTTTGTGCATTTATGGCTATAAAGATTTTTGCGTATATTTCATCTATTTGCCAAGAAGCCCCCGCCTTGGGAAGATTTACATGAAATTTTGTGTGAGGTGTCATCTAGCCGACGTAATCAACTGTGCCAAATTTTATCTCAATCGGGTCAGGGGTTTTGATTCTGTGGGGGGTCGAATTTTTGCCCTGTTCAGCCTGTGATAGCATGGAAAAACTTGTACTTTTGTGTTATTCTTCTTCGTTCTGTGTATTAAATACAATGAAAATGAGATGTAAATTTTGTATGGATTAATGGGTTGTATACTGTCAAATCTAATATAATCTGATTTAAAGTTTTATAAATTTAAATTTCATTTATTGTTTATTAGTAAGATTTAATTTTGCATATCGCTAATGCTGTCGTTTGTTGAAAAGCTGTATAAAACTTTTGATTACCTATTCTTGAAGAGCTGTCTTTTATTCCAATAATACCTTCTTTATTCTGTACTGGTTTTTGAACATTTATTAATGAAATTGACAGTTTTAATTCAAGAACATGGCTGTCGGTTTGCGTTGGAACGTTGTTGCACAGTCATTCAAGCTGATTGCTCAAACGCTCGGGGAGTGTATTGCTTCACGGCCAGATGTGCGGATGGACGTTTTATCAGCATTACGCAAAGTCATACTTCACTCTGTAGATGGTTAGTATGTACAGGCTTGATAAAAACCCTTGTTTTTAAAAAACTCAACCCATTGGGTTTATTTGCATGTGTTTTTGTGGGATAAACCCAGGTTTTTTTAAAGCTCAACTTGGTGGATTTTGGGGTTTCATGACATTTAAGTTATACCATCGAGCACTGTTAGATACTGTCCACAACATATGCAAATTCATAGGTTTAAAGTTTCTAAAAAACACCACCATAATGAATCAAATTATTTGTGGAACAAGATACTAATATTGGATTGAGTTAGGGTTGGGTTTACAGGTGGTTCTACCCAGAAAAACACACTGGGTTTTTCTGGATATGTGTTAGGTGTTGGGTGTTTCAACCTCAAAAATGTTGTATTTTTACGCGCGAAAGCAGCTACTGCTTTCAGCACATCTTAGCCATTGCAATTCTGTCTGTCTGTCCGTCTGTCACACAGGTGGATCAGTCAAAAACGGTGCAAGCTAGGATCACCAAATCTTCACCGTCGGGTACCTGGAAGACTCTAGTTTCAGGAACCGTAAAGCTTTTCCATAAGTTCGAAGGGGTCACTCCGAATGAGGGTGCTAAATGAGAGGGGGTGGGCAAAATTTGCGATTTTTGGCCAATAAGTCGCTGTATCTCAGTAACGGTGCGAGATAGGGCATAGGTTACTATTAATCACTAATAGGAAGTCGTACACTGGCACTCGATTGGCGTCGAATTCAATGACCTTGAATGACCATTAACGCCAAAATATGGGGTTTTATGGATTTTTTTGACGATTTCGGGCTGCGACACAAGTCTATATCATTCACAAGGTGGCGCCGCGCCGGTGACGCCACACGTTATGCTATGGCCGATGTATACATATACATGGCAGTAAATAAAATGTCAAACTTGGTTGATTTCAATTATCCGCAAACCGTTTTATTATCTGTAGCCTAGTCTAGAATTAAGACTTTCTCCTCAATCGCCGGAATATATTACTAAGATAAAATTATAAATGTTAAGACACCCAAATTTTGGTCGTAGGTGAAACAAGTAATCGCGCGTAAAAAATGGTTTCAGAATGGCACAGACATACTGCTTATCACAACAAGCACTGACGACGAGCTTCTTAATTATGAATGTCAACATCAGTGACTTTGAATGATCTTGAACCCTAAAAATATTGATTTTCAGTGATTTTTTTATGATTTTTGGCTGCAAAAGAGTGAATTGCGATGAAATGGATGGAGATAGACTAAGATTACCTGTGAACAGGAACTGCTATAGGCTTTTGCGCGTCTCGTGAGCTTTAGCTCAAATTTCTTGTTGACTGATGCTATGCTGTCTTGTGTGTGTAATTGCAAACCATACTGAATTATGTAGTACATGCAATGTTGTGCAGTTATAGGTTCTCTGAAGAAGCACTTACATTGCTTTTCTGTGATGTAAATACAGACTCTCTAGTTATGTATCATCCTGAAATTTTTTTTTGTGCCGAAATAATTAGATTTCTGCTGAAAAAACTTGCAAAGTTGCAGGACTGTCTGCAGTAAGACTTAATTGGCATAATCTTATTCGCTGTCAGGCTATGCAGGCAGAGTGCTGTATAACCCTGCCTTTCTGAGCCTTTGCCAGTTATTGTTCATTTTCTTGAGTTAAAGAAATATTGGTTTTGTAACTTTTGACACTATACTTTTGTATACTTTTGTCATAGTTACTTGATCAACTAATTGGTAAATATCCTGATGAATATCCTGACCTGAAGTTTTATGGTTTTCTGTATGCTGACAAAAAACTCAGAAACTGAGTGGCCTAGAAATGTGGTTGTGTATTTTTGTAGCAGATGAGAAGGAGAAAGCTGCTGTTGCTAAGTATGCTAAGAACTTCTTGCCTCGGCTGTTTAATCTCATTGCTCCGGTGGATTCCGAAATCACAGATGCTTGTCGTTTAGCGGCATTGGAAACACTGAAATGCTATTTGAAGATCTGTGATAAACAGGTGCCAGACAGACATGTGAACATGCCACTTAGGGCAATCTTACAGGTGCCATAAAATGGAATAAAATAAAATGTGAAAAAACCTATGGCACAGCTTATTATGTTTTAAACAATGCATACAAACTCCATTGATAAAGAGTATTAAATAGAGAAGTTAACCATGTCATAGAATTGAGACAAAATCTATTTTTGATTTACAAAATCATTGCTAATTTAGTATCAGCTTTCAATTTAATAACTGTGTCGGGTGGGACGTTAAACCTTACTCACTCACCCCCTGTGATAAAATACAACTTTTCTACAAGTTAGTAGCATCAGGTTTTGATAAACGGTAAATGACAGCAACCATCTCCAGTTGTTTTAATTTTTTTAATTTTATTTCACATGTTGAGCAGCCTTGACATCTATTTTGTCTAGCCATCTAAGTTACTTGATTTTTCTTGTCTGTCTATTTCATACCATACCATACCTCCATACCACAGTGTGTGTGCGTGCCTTGCCTTTTTCTTTCTGTTGCACGAGTTATTGCGTCAGTGTTTATCATACAAGTCAGTAAGTCACGGCTGTTTTTATTGCGCTGTTGTTGTTTAATTGCAGCTTATTGAAAGCTTTGCAAAGAAATGTTATGACCTAATGAATGAAAAAGATGCAGCATCGCTGAGAAGGTAAGTTTGACATTTGTTGTGATGTTAGTTGCTGGTTTTTCAAGTAATGTGTGTGCTGGTTTGTTATAGAAAACATTTGGCATAAGCAGAATTGGATCATTGTAGTACTTAGCAGAAGTAGCAGTTGCTTGTAGGAGTCCACATATCTTAAAGGTCCATGGCCACGGTCAAACTCACTCGTGCAATTTCTGTAGATTTAAATTAGACATTTAACCTCGCATATATAATATGTCGATTTGAGCTTCATAAATATATGAAATTAATGTGTGATTTCAAACGAAATGCGGCATTACGTTACGTTATGTGAAATATTCTAATCTATCGGTGCCCGCGGTGACGTCATGACCCTAGCCCATATAGATCATGAATATTAATGGCCTAGCTGACGACGTCATCATTCTAGGCTAGGCCATTAATATTCATGACGTCTATAGGCTAAACTCATGACGTCACCGTGGGTTATCATGGCGGCGCGTTTTCTACATCGTTTTCGTAGATCGTCGACTTCAAAGGTAAATTTTTTCATGTTGACAAAACGCTGGGCGACGATATTACTGTCAAAGTTATCAGAAAATTCTGCACTTTCAGGAAAATAAATAAAATGTATATGTTAATTTTGGAGTCCACGGACCTTTAAAGTTAGCATTAGTTGAATAGTTATTAACTCAGTATTTGTTACTTCTATTACAAGTGCACCTTTCCAACTCTCCATGTAAACAGAAGAGCCATTTACCAGTACAGCAAAGTTGCATATTTATATTACTTTTGAACTGCAAAAGACTGAATAGTTTACTGAAACAGGGGTTAGCTTTATTTTTTGCTATCAGCCGCACTTTTAATTATTCCAGCCCCCTGTGCATGAGACATGTCGGTGTGATTGTTTCAGGCCGAGGCTGATGGACTTGATTATTGCTTTTGTACCATACTTGAGTTATGACAGTCTTTGCATTTTGTTTGAACTGATCAAACGATTGCTAGAGGTACAGCAGAAGAAAAGTACAACTTTTTATAATTATCATTGTATTATATTGTTGTTTTGGTAGAGCTAATGAACTCAGTAAATATAGTAATTTATTGAGTGCTGTGCATATGGCATGTATTTTGCAGTTTCTGATTTTTTTGTGTTAGAACGAGTGTTTATTTGATCAAAATGTATAATGCTGCAGCTGAGCTATAAAAGTTACATTGCAAGTAATAAACTTATGTTTGTGCAGTTGTGTTAATAATTTCTTAATTTACATTTGTTTGCGAAGGTTTTTAGTCAGGCATTATATGTAACTTGGACAAATGTAGGAGAAAATAACTGATCAATGCGGTAAGACAGAGCACATCGATTGCAAGTTTACATTTCTTAGGACATTTTTAACTCTAAGCGTTGCAGTGTGGCTATCACATCTAGCAGTTTGTGAAATTATCATTAATGTTGCATGTGTAATTTAATGAAATGCATTTGAATAAAAAGCACATGTTGTAGAGCAAAGATGATGAGAAAACACTGCAGAAGAAGTTGTATCGTGTTCTTGAGGAGATCTGCACTGCAAACTCAGAAGATTGCAAACGATTTGTGTCTTCCCGCGAGTCTGATTTAGTGAAACTGTTATTAGAATCAGTCGTCAGCACAAGCCCTCCATCGGTGGCGGTGAGTTGAAATGTTATTTTATGTAGTGTATCAGCGCTAAACCAGCCCCTAATGCTCTGTTCACACTAGTATTCAGGTGGGAAAAATGTCTTAAGTAATCGTCCAAAGATTGAGATGGTGTGAACATGACCACGCATGTTTTGGTAGTGTCATTGGTCAAAAAGGTTGGAGGCCAGAAGTTGCAGTTTTTTGACACACAGTTGCCAATTTCTAACAGAGAAGATATGATGCTCTGAATTTTAATTTTTTGCTGCTAAATTTTCTCACCTTGGAGGATTTTCATCCCAAATTTTGTATTTTTAAAAATAATTTGACAAAAAAATTTTTCAACAGGTTACATTTTTGGAGAGGGGCAGTTGACAAAGCATCAAAAAATGCTAAATAAGTTTCTAATTTAACAAATTTATGCAGCTTATTGATTACTGCTTTAACTAATCAGCTTCTTTAAAGTTTGTATCGTTGTTGTTGTTAAGTTAGCAATGGTGTTCGTTTTATTATCATTTTATAAGTATTATCCAATATATAAGGTAAAGGTGCCATACCCCAGAGAGGCGTAGGCGGAGTGCTCATCTCCCTTTCTTAGGCCTTTGAGCCCGTAGGTGAATAAACCACTTAAAGTCCGTGACGCATGGCCAGTGCGACGCCAGACCTACGGTTACCTTCCCAGCCGCAGAGCGTCACCGCCCTTTGACCGGTACCAAATTATACTGCTTGGTGACAGAGGCACATGTGTGTGAACAACTTGCCCAAGATTGTTACCCGGCATTGTCCCGACTCGGAGCCGATACTGGGATTTTTCAGTCACCAGTCTCACTCGTTACCATTACATCACCAAGCCACACAATATGATCAGTAATATTGTGCATTCTTATCATAGGTAATGGAGATTCGGCATTGTTTCATTGGAGTTTGATTGGATTGTTTTATGTCTAGCCTCGACTCAGATGTTTGGTTCACTTCCTGAAGCAGTTGGACTCACCTGCAGATAACTTGCTAAAGACAGTCGTTCCAGAGGTTTGTTATGCTAATTATATTTCCATACTAATTTATCCAGGTCAACTCAGCCTGGCCGCCTTTACGTGGGTAGGTGCAGTGGGTATCAGCGAAGGCTGTGACATGAACAAGCGCACCATACAATGCACTGGCCTTACGTCTGTGGCCTCACAGTGTAAGCTGGTGTCCGGCTGATGATTAAAAATACACAGAGATCACGCCACTCTGTGGTCTTGTCGGCTTGTCAAGGACTTTGTGTTTTTCTTTTTTTTTGCTTATTTACAGTCACAGTTGGTAAGAGTTGATCGATAATGAGAATTCAGTCGGACCATAATTAGTCAAGTTCATCCATACTTTCAATGTTTTTTCTGTTTTGTGGGCTGGCATATTTTGCAACTAGGGGCAACAATCTTGTTTTTGCTTTGATGTGTAATAGGTCTGATAAAATGGAACGTTTATAGAACTTGTCATTACAGAAATTAGAAATTAATGGTTATTTACTTGTTTTAGTTGCATTGCTGTTGATTTGGTCTTATCTGTGATAACTGACAGTTGCTGTGAACTGTTTCTTAGGTTATTAAGTAGGATATTTGACAATATCAGTTTAATTCTAAGTGCTGTTTTATGCAAAATTGTTAGCAGTTATGTACTGTATGACTATGATCATATATAATGTTAGCTTTTTGTGCTTTTTTCTGTGTGATATATTTGATCAGAAGCCATAAAATCACCATCTGTTATCATATTTTGAGCAGGCGCTTCTGGCTACCAAGGCAGTGAATGAGAAGGCGCGAGCTGCTGCATACAGTTTACTGCTGGAGATCGGTCAGAGTTACATTCGTTGGCATCCGGAGTTAACACAACGAGGTTGTTTTTGTGTATTTTTTGGTGGTGTGAACTCAGTATTCTGCCTAAAAAATTATTTTTAGCAATGAAAAATGTTTTTTCTCAAATGTATTTAATTGTTGTTTATGTTGTTTTTCATGTTTTTGTGTTACAACGGTCAAGTTTTGCCTCAGAAAGCGCAGTGTAGATCTGAGGGTGTTTTTCTCTATTAGTCAGGCCAGGAAATTTTGCAGTGAGTTGAGAATGCAAAAGTAACAAGACGTTTAGGAAATGCAAAACGAATGTTCAGTTTTTGATCGAAGTTAGTGATGTAATTAATAATTTACTTGTGAAAAATTGGATATTAAAACATTTTCGTCGTTGCCATTTTCATTACATTTTCATCACCATTAACTGGTGTGAGTTTTGTTATGTTTGTTTGGTGTTTCAGAAGCAATACATCAGTATATAGTGATGATTATGGCTGGATTTGCCGGCAACCCTCACATGATAGCATGCACCGTGCTTGCACTAACAAAGCTTGTGCATGACCACCGAGGTATGTTTTGCAACATTATTGTTTTTGCAGCTTTATAGTGCCGGCATGAGGAGTTTAATTTGTTAGTTCTGTGTTTCGTAACAGACATGTTTATTATCACAATTTACAGTTTAATTCAAACGTCTCTATTACACAGTGTCAAAAGGACATTGCTGACTGTATAATGGTGAAGTTGGAATTTTTGAATTCTGATTTTTTAAAGCTTTATATGTACAACCACAATGTCGCCCTTATACTGTATATAAACTGAACAGATTTTATGTGCAACAGCAGCTACTGCTGTAGCGCATCTTAGCCATCGCAATTCTGTCTTCTGTCTGTCAGTTCGTCCATCCGTCCGTCACATGGGTGGATCAGTCAAAAGCAGTGCAAGCTAGGATCACCAAATCTTCACTGTCGGATGCCTGGAAGACTAGTTTCAGGAACCGTAAAGCTTTTCCATAAATTCGAAAGGGATCACCCCGAATGAGGGCGCTAAATGAGAGGGGGTGGGAAAAATTTGCAATTTCCAGCCGATATGGCGTTGGCAGAGCAAGACAGGTCACGCTCTCTGGTGAGTACTGGTTTTCAAAGATGCACTACTGTTGCGCGTTCCCCTTTGCGTTAGCTGGGCTTTTTTGTTTTACTTGAATGACACATTGTGTATGATCAGTACAGTTACCCTAGTTTCCGTGGCAGGCTTACTGGCTAAATTCAGGCTGGTGAACTATTCGTTGAGGCATGTTTACAAGGTTGTCATTCTTTCGAAGTTACTGTATGCTTCTCTAGCCTGGTGGGGATTCAGCAGTGCTGCTGATAAACAGCATCTAGAAGCATCATTATGGCGTGCGGTACGCTCTGGCTTACACTTGGTCGACGATCCTTCATTTTTTCATTTGGTTGGATACATGGACGACAACTTATTTGCAAAGATACAGCTCAATCCACATCACGTTCTGTACAAACTTTTACCTGAGAAAACTGATCGCATTTACAATCTCCGACCACGGAGTCATTCTTTCTCATTAACTGAATAACTGTCAAGACTGATAGTAGAAATTATATAAATAGAATGTTGTTTAAAAACATTTATTAGCTTGTGCTCTTTGTCAGCACCTGTCGCCTAATAGACACACTACAGTAGTAACCATGCGTACAGTTCTATTCAACGACATTTATCAGATTTTTTTGTCATTTTGTATGCTATGTATGGTTGCGTTTTGTCAATCTGTTTTATTAAAGAGAGATGATGATGATGATGATGATGATATGTGTTATCAACCACTCAGATCACTTCAATCTTTCACCATCCTGGGCAGGTAAATCGAGTACTGGACTGTGTGGCTGGGGCACAGGTGGGGAGTGGACGCTCTGTAGCTCTGAGACAGGTTACCATTATGACCTTTAACCTTCAGCACTTTTCAAAATGTGAACATTTTAGGTGCTGTAACAAATGATGAATGATGTTGCAGATACAGTTGATGAGGAGTTGCTGAGAGTTCTGATTGACAGCGCTTGTTTACTGGTGGCGTCGAAAGCTCGTGAAGTTGTTCTATCTGCGCTCGGATTCATCAAAACTCTTCTGCTGAGTTTCTCCGTTAACTTTGGCCCCTTCCTCAACCAAGTTGTAAGCACCTGCTCTGCTGTTGTCTATAGTGTGCTTATGTGTTTTCACTGGGCGTCATTTTAGCTGAACTTAATGGTGCACAGTTGGTTAAAATAGTTATGTGATATTTGTAGTGTTAGGACTAAAACTTACCATAAAACCGTTGGGCTTGGCTCGCCTTTTAAAACATCTCAGTTTTACCCAATAACACTTATCGCTTTGGGCTTTTTAAAAAAACGCTTTTTCAATCACTTAGATTTTTTGGTTGTGATCAGGGTTTTATGTGGATCCAGAATTTGTCGCAATTATGGTTTGAGGCAAAACTGACATTGTGCAGTGAATCTCCGTCGATTCATAACAGATTTTAGATGGAATTTTTGGAGCCTGGTCGAATTGTTGCATGATTCGATTTTTGTGCCAGTTTGGGCTGTGATCTAGCTCCAAGGTTTTTTGATCCAAATCCATGAATTTTATTTCTGGTTCGGCTGTTATGATTCCTGTACACAGCAAGAATAATAACATGATGATATTTGGCAGAGGTATGCATTATGCAGTGTATTAGATGTTCTTTGGTTCGATGTGTGACTGGTAGGTGTCCAGCCTGGTGTCCATGACAGCTGACTGTCAGCGCCACTTTCGACTCAAAGTGAAGGACCTGTTTGCCATACTGACTCGCAAGTTTAGGTTATTTACTCAAACTGTTGGTGTTGATAATGCATGTTTCTGAACTGTGGTCATTGATTAGACTTGACGTATACTATAAAATAATGATGCTAATTGGGTTAGTTGACGCTGGGCCTGTTCTTGCTACTTGGATGGGTGACTGTCAGCAGGTGTGTGAACTGTCTCTGTGTGTAACCAGCTTCCCCCCAGGTCAACTCAGCCTGGCCATCCCTCCCTGGGTAGATGCAAATCATGCAATGAGTGCCAGAAAAAGCTGTATTATATACTTGCAGCATATGATATTCTAGCGCCTGGCTAAAGGCTAAGCTACCCCTTATGACGTGGAAGAATTGTGCATTTTCTTTTACATTACAGTGATGATTAACTTTATTAATAATAATAATAATAAGTAAGTAAGTAAATAGTCTGGATTTGTAACACACCATATGTTGAAACAGAAGTTTGAATCATAGGCATGGAATAATAATGGCAGTGATGGTGGTGGAAATGGTAGTTGTAGTACTGTGCCATGTGCAGCATGGCAGTCTTCCTGAAAAAGATGAACTCGCCAGTAGTGAGAATGTTGATTGTATCCGAGCGGATAGATAATACAATGCATTATAATTACGTGCAGCCATAAAGTGATTTACGGGCTGGTACCGGTGAGCCATCACAAGCTACTAAACAACATGCGCAAGTCTCAGCAGCGTAAAGAACGTCGCAAGGCGGAGATGTCATCCGAGACATCTCATACTGCAGACGATGACTGGCCTCGGAAACGCAAACACGACACGTATGTCATCGTCAGTTTCATTTATTACTCAGCTGTGACGTGGTTTACAAGTTGTGTTCGATTAATGTACGTACCTGCCCTATGCTGGGCCTGTTTAGTACTTGGATGGGTGACTGTCTTTGGATGGGAAAATTGTCTTAGTTTATAATCAACCAACAGGTTAACTCAGCTTTCTATTTCTTTAGGGTAAGTAAATTAAGTACTGGCCTGATTGGTTGGGGTTGAGGCATTAATCTGAGAAATTTTTAGCAATCAATTGTTGAGCAGTTATTTATTTGTAGTGAATGTATCAAATCAATTCAATCATTTTTGACGACATGTTTTTAGTTCTGCTGCACAGCTTACCTTTTGTATTTCTGTAGCTACAAGTTGTGTGGTTGTTTGGTTGTAAGCGTGGACGAGTTGATTCAGTCATCAGACTCTGAGATCGATGAAGGATTAATGGAGGAGCCATTAGCTAAAAGGAGCAGGCGAGCAGCTCGTGATGAGAAGAGGTCAAAGGCTTGGCTGAAGGAAGACGAAGATATTGTTGATTTCTTGGATCCATCTGCTGCACGGAAAGTTGTCGGTAAAAGATTTTTCCATCATAATTTTGTCACTTTTGTTGTTCGTTTTCGAGCAACAGTATTTGAACCTTTTTGAGCTGTGGGCCATATGACATGGTCAGTGGTTATGTATTTTTGGTGTTTTTTTCTTGGACTCTTGGACACTTGGACGTGTTTGCGTGTTTGGTGTGTGGTTCGCAGCCGGAGGTTTTGCACTACCGGTTTAGGTTGTTTTTAGTGATGCATCCACTGTCTGTGAATAGACTGAAATTATTAGCTTTGTGCTAGCTGTAATTGTAGGGGATTTTTTAAAGATTCACGTAGTATTATATTCATACGTGTTTTTAGTTTATTTCCACAATAAAATGTCGTGAACACATTTTAGGTAATCATGGTGAACTTTTTGCTCACTGAAAATGCATGAAAATGAATGCATTCTTGATCTTTGGTTTATTTGTTATTTGGAATTATTCTCCAAGTGCAATGTGTATATGTGTAAACGATGTATCCAATCAGTCAATCGTTTGTCATTTGTCACCAGAGATAGCACAAATAGCAATAGCAGTACACCTAATCAAGTAATGTGGCATGTGGTGTGAACCACCAGGCGAATGGCAAGCGCTACTGTCATAAATAAAGCCATTGTGTGAGATAGTATTAAGCACAAGATGGTGAGAAAAAAGACACACTAGCACTAAAACCCTAACACGTTAAACATGCTTGAAAAGTGTAAAAGAAATTAACACCAGTAGTATGCTTAAGACGTTAAGTTGAACTTTAATCAGCATCTTTTGGAATGACATTCAAACATTTAGTTACAACATATGCATGTATGTGGATGGTGGATGTGTTGTGATTTAGCTACAAAGCCTGATAATGCCACTGGTAGCAAGCGCAAGCCAGTTGCACATGACTTCAAGTTGTCTGCCGACGGTCGCTTGATTATCACGGACGACGGCTCACAACAAGGTCAGCGGATTGAGAATTTAAAATAGTTTCGTGACTGATAAATCTGATTATGATTTGACAGAATATTGTAATTACTTCAATATGTCTGTCCATTGGTATTTCGTTTGTTTGTGCGACAGTGTGTTATTTGCTATTGACGTCTTGTGACATTGTGCTGTAGTTAACGTGTTTCGTCTGTTTAACATAGTTGCCCTACACTGGGCCCGGTTAGTACTTGGATGGGTGACTGTCTAAGGACAGGTAAACTGTTTCGGTACGTAATTAACCAACCATGTAACCCGACCTTCCATCCCATTTGGGTTACGTGAATTAATTACTGGGCTACATCAAACTTTGTCGTGTAGCAGGTAGCACTGTTTGGTCCCATATGGCAGGTTGCACTCGGTAGGTTGGAGCTCTAGGGGTTTCCGTGAACAGCTGTATGCACTCTTTTACCTTTTAAATTATTTTTGAATAAGTTATAGACGTTGTATTGATAATTATTACTTGCATTTTGTTTCAGATGCTAGAAATCAGTCTAAAACGGCTTCGGATGACAAAGATGATGTAGAAGCTGAAGAAACTGTTAAGGTAAATTATGTTCGAGCCTGTTGTTTTATAACTAGTTTAGTAACAAAATGTAACCAAGTTAACCAATGTATGAGAAGTTAGCTCTTTCCCTGTCTCATTCCCAGTCAAGGGAATTCACTCAAGGAAGCACCACGGGCATCGTGGATCCTCAAGTGTTTATGCTTCTGTTGTCTGGCCATGTTTCCCTCTGAGCCTGGTCATAAGTCAGCTTGATTTTGTATTAAGTTACAAGAAGCAATTTCTCATGCAGATGGAAACATTATTGTTGCCTTGTCTTTGTGTCTGAACAGCGGAAGCGTCGCATTTCATCTCGTGTTTCTGATGACTATGAAGACATCGATGAAGCCGAAGAAAGCAAGAATGTCTATCAAGGTAAGCTAAGTGATTTCAGTGATGATGGCGTGATCTAGTGGTCAACATGCTGTACGTGATCAACGTAGTTATCCTCTGCTGGGCCTGGTTAGTATGTGGATTGGTGACTGGCTTTGGACAGGAAAACCACCTTGGTACATAACCAGTCACACAGGTCAACTCAGTCTGGCCATTCTCCCAGGGTAGGTAAATCAAGTATCAGTCTGCTTTACTGGAGTTAAGGCAGGATGTCTTTGCCTGGATGGACGATTGGAATGCTAATGTTAGTTCACAATAATTCAGTTGACAAAATAAATACCATCAAGAGCAAAAAAATGCTCCATGAAACAATAATGTAATTTTCTGCAGTGTTATCACAGTGTAGCATGGTAGTGCGTAACACAGTTGTAAGGGCGGCTATCAAAGTCAATGGGAAACCCCAGATTTTGGGCACCCGTAGCCCCCAAATCCCTGAATCAATAAAATTATGATCTTAATGTTGATAACAAAGTAATATTATAGTGCCAGTCTGTGAACTGTGACAAAGGCATCTAGTATCTAAAGAACTTAAGTATAAATTTCTGTCACTGTGGTGCTAACTGTTGTGGCTACAGGGAGATTTTCAGTAAGGAGGGATTTTCAGCCATAGTTGGTAAATGTTAAGACTTCAGTTTTATGGTCAGTTAATGCAACATAAATAATGGTCGTCAAAACCATATATCACTCAAAGATATTCATACATAATTCAGTCTCTCTGGCTTGCTTTAAAATGTTTTTAGGCCCAGAATGCTACCGGATCCAACTGGGCAAGCTTACATTGCTCACCAGATGAGAATCTAGCTGGATTTGTCAGAGGACTTCTGAGAAAGCAGAGCCATAGGGGAAAAGGGAAGGAGAAGGTAAAGGGGGAAAAATGAACGGCTTAGAGGGTAGACGCCTCTGGATTTATACATTAATGGATATTAGATGCTGTGTGCAGCCAGCGGTAAAGGCATTCATCGGCCACTCAAGTCAAAGCGTGATGAAGCTGCCGGTCATCAGTATCGTGCGAAGGTTTGCTTCCGTTTTGCATTATTGATGTGCATCGTTGCTGGGCATTGGTGTTTCTTTCCACTGACAGATTAATAAACAGAGAGTGGCACATGCAAAGTTTAACATAGCCTACGTGCTTTTTGTAGATGTTTGATCAATCGTGTTTCGGAAATGATTAATAAAATTTAATCTATGCAGCGCAGTATGCTGATTATTTTTACGCGTAAAAGCAGCAACTGCTTTCAGTACGTCTTAGCCATTGCAGTTCTGTCCATCTGTCTGTCTGTCCATCCGTCCGTCCGTCACATGGGTGGATCAGTCAAAAATGATGCCAGCTAGTATCACCAAAGAACCGTAAAGCTTTTCCATAAATTCAAAGGGGATCACCCTGAACAAGGGTGCTAAATAAGAGGGGAGTGGGAAAAATTTGTGATTTTCAGCCGATACAGCGTTGGCTGAGCGAGTCAGGTGGTGCTCTCTGGTGAGTACAAGTAAGACACTATAGATAATTAACGTCAGGTCGTCTGGCGCCCTCTGGCGACTGATTTTGTTTTACTGTGCTTTCAAAGTTCAAACATGCACCGCTGTTGCGCGTTCCCCTTTGTGTTAGCGGGGCTTTTCTAGTTTTGATTAGTTGTGTAAGTACTGTCAATCAATATGTTACATTTGCTACACAGTTAAATGTGCAGTTCTACACAAAAGTGCAGTTCTAAATGGATTTTTGCAGTCTAAAATGCAAGCATGTCTGGTGAAAGCTAATGATATTTATACCCATTGCTTGTATTTTTAGGGCTTTTCTCCATGCCGTTTGTGACTAAAGCTCTATTCCAGAGCCCAATAGGGAGCTCACAGCACTCGCCAGACCCGCTTGCTGCCCCTTCCCTAGAACCCCATTTTGGCCTCGATTTTTGCCCTTGGGCTTTGGTCCTTGTGCAGTTCAAAACATTTCTTTTAAAACCACCAATTTTTTAGTTTACACCACTCTACATCATTCTGAAGACCTATTTACTATAATGCTTGTTTTTTATTTTTATGCACGAAAGCAGCTACTGCTTTCAGCGCGTCTTAGCGATCACAATTCTGTCCGTCTGTTTGTCCGTCCATCTGTCACACGGGTGGATCAGTCGAAAACGGTGCAAGCCAGGATCACCAACTCTTTACCGTCGTCTGCCTGGAAGACTCTAGTTTTAGGAAACGTGAAGCTTTTACATAAATTCGATGGGTGTCACCCTGAACAAGGGTGCTAAATGAGAGGGGGTGGGAAAAATTTGTGATTTTTAGCCAGTAAGTCGCTGTATCTCAATGACGGTGCGAGATAGGGCCTAGGTTACTATTAATCATCAATAGGAAGTCGTACACTGGCTCTCGATTGCCACCGAATTCAATGACCTTGGATGACCTTGAACGCTAAAATAGGGTTTTTTACGGATTTTTTGGCGATTTCGGGCTGCAAGACACATTTCAAGAGCGAATTGCGCCGACACCAATTGAGATAGACATGGACAAGCTGCATACGATATTTTCAGCATTGAACGTAGATTTTGACGGTCCATGTCTCAGTTTTCTAGGTTCAAGGAAACCTGCGCACGAGGGCATCAAAGAGCAGTACCCCCATAAAAGTCATGTCGAAATGGCTGGAAATAGACTAACAGTTTGAATTCGCGAACAGGAACTGCTGCTTTTGCGCGTCTCGTGAGCATTAGCTCAGATTTCTTGTATACTTTGTGTGGAAAAGTTGTGAATAAATGTTTGCAGAAAGCTGGTGGCGATGTGAGAAAAGCTGGGAAGCTGGATCCGTTCGCCTATGTACCTCTGCAGCATCAGTACCTCAACAAAAGGTATATTAACTTAATTTCTGCAGAAAAAGAACTCAATGACAATTATTGTATGAACATATGTGTTGTAAAACTGAATGATAAGTAGTCTTGTAATTGAACTGAAACGAGGCTGTCAATATAATTAGGGCGAAGATTTGGTTATGTTTTGAGAAAGGTTCGAAGATTGCAGATTGAAAGCTACTACTATTGCCATCAGATTTTTTTTATTTTCCTGTAGCATATCAAGGGCATCTCTCACTGCCAATTAATTGCATGCAAAGTTGTCGTTGTGATTGTTGCAGGAAAACAGCCAAAGCTGCTGGTCAGTTTAGACACCTGGTGAAAGGTGCTTACAGGGGTGCTGCAAAGGGACAGAAGCAGAAGCGAAAGCATGCGAAGAGGAGCAAATGAACCGTTCTTTGATCATATTCTCGCATGTTTCATATACCGTTAATCACATAGACATACATTCGCCCAAACCTTTCCTAAGTTTGCATTAAGGTTGACTTTTTGTTAACAACAATAAGTGAGAGCCTTATTGTTATTAGTAAAGAGTGTGTTGTATTTTCAAAATGCTGCTATGTTATCGTTTGATGAGCAATTGAAAGCAAACTTCAGTGGATCATGTGTGGTACAGTATGGTGCAGTATTGGTTAGTGTTAGAATGAGACAGTTGCTGAGTAATGCTTCTGGTTGAGTTTGTTTCGCATTCTTTGTTGCTGCCATTTAAGCCATCCACATATTTTGATGGTATTTTTGTTCATTAATTTCTGAATGTCAACAACCTGTCGCTTTTCTTCTTACAGTTAAGTGCCATTGTGTAATCCACTAGTTTGTAATGTGATTACCGTAAAACTGCCAATAGAAGCCCCCAGCTTCTATTAGAACATTTGACAGACCCCCGGCTTGTATTGGAGACCCGGCTTTTATTTGAGACCCGGCTTCTATGAAACCATCAGTCTCAGACCCCTGTCTTGTATTAAAGACCCGGCTACTATATGAGACCCGGCTCATATTAGCAGTTTTATGGTACATATACAGTGTAAATAGTGAGGTTTTGATTATGACAATTCAGTGCTGAAAAGATAATGCATAAACTCTCCTTTACTATGCATCGGGTTTAATATGTTCATACCGGGCAAGCAGATGAAAACGTAGACAAATATGCAGCTTGATCAAATGCAAGGAATACACACAGCAGGAATAGCAGCAATTATATAATCATGTCTGTGCATACAAGCTGAACATTTAGCGTACCGTAGTTATACTCATTACATAGTGATACCAGTTTTTGTTAATGTGGGACTACAGCATAACATTGCATATTTTGCAAACATCCACTTATGGCATATAATGATGTTTCCAAGCTTGCATATGTGAAAATTTCTACGAGCTGCATGCTTTAGAGCACATATTCAGACAAATTTTGCATACTTCCGGGCATATTTTGCATCAAATTGAAGCACATATTTTAAGAAAAATAAACTGGTATCCCTAATTACAGAAAGCAACAGCAAAACATGGTTATGTTAAAAGCAATATACCCCAAAACAAATTTTATTTATGGATTACAGCAGCCGGTCAATAAAATGTTTACAGTGATCAGCGAAATGGCCAATAATAATTGTGGAAAACAGCCAATAACCCAGTCTTGTAGGCACACTTATCGTTGGTTGTCTTTTTTATAAAAACAAATGACGAGATGTTCGTTAGAACGATGTCATTGGATCTACTTTTTAGCATTTTTATTGACACTGACATTACTAATCGAACTTTTACAATTAAAACATCATTAACCAATAGTTACATTTTTAACGATTAATCAATTTCCACAAACCAGGAGACTATGCTGAGCCAGTAAAAAATGGATGAAGTGACGTGGTCTGTGGCCTATGTTTCACAGGCAGCAACAAAGCATAACAATGTGTATTAGAGCATACGTATGACTATGTTATAATGATTGGGGCACGACGGGTTCAACTTCAAGCACTAAGCACTGAGGGCAGTATAATTCAGCGATGGTATTTTGTGGCTGGCAAAATAACTGCTGAGCTGCTGTAAAGTAATAGCAACCTATTTTATGTGTCATCTGCACAGCTAACTACTAAGATGCTGTGATCAGCACTGACCCCCAATGCTTGTATCATACAGGCAGAAGACTGCAGTACTGTTTGCAGCAAATCCTGAAATAAAATTGACTGATAATAAAAACGTCGTCTGCTGTCAGACAAACAAAGCCATTGCGTATGCACTCAACCACAGCACTGAGAACGCCTGCAGGTAAAAACGTCACAAGTTGCGTGCTGGTGAGGTTTTTGACACCGTGTAAAAGCAACGAATCGGCATGTTTATTACTTTTACGAACACAGACATTTCCACTGGCCAATACAGTGCTCTCTGATGGTGTGTCTGACAAAAACAACACTGGCAAGTGAAATTGACATCTGCAGCAAAAAAGAACCCAAACACGTATCTTATCACTATTTACAAACTTGCTAGTAAGCGTTAAAACTGCAACTTAAGTGAATAGTGAATACAAACTTTTCCAAATCAGTTAATCAAATCACATTTTACAGCATCATATGTCCCAAATGACAATGCAACATAATATAATACAGAGCAAATGATGTCATGAACAATATCACGATTTCTGCATACAGTAATTAAAATCATGCATGATACACAGATGCTTTGCCACCACGTCAATTCAACATTTGTAACAAGTTAATACAATCACATGCCTAAAGTGACAGTAATATTTGCCTAGTTCTTCTACACATGTACATCTAGCTCCAGTCAACATTCAAACAAATAACGGATCACACGAAACACGCAGGAACGACCAACATTCCAATTCCCTAAGCTTCATCACACAAACTGTCAGCAGCTTTGAGCACAATAGTATATGATGCTACATAAGCAAACACGGACAATAGAGGTCACACTACTTGCTTTTTTACGATCACTACATTTTCGTCGTAAATAACAGAATTCGTGTGGTGCCATAACATCCTAAAATACAGAGGTGCTGCATTTTTGGACATGCTATTTTATAACAAAATTCCTAAATAATACATGCATTGTACGAAATGTTAAAAAATAAGAGTGCATGCATCAAGTCAACTACGAGGGGCATTCAAAAAGTTCTGCAAGTCTATATGTTAAACTGAAAAAACTTTTCAATATCTATATACCAATAAAATGCACATTTCTCCTGAACTCTTGTGAGCTTAAAGCGGATATGACGTCATTTTAACTTATGACGTCATAAAGCGTTTTATATCAGTCCCTCCAGCCAGGCTTCTACCACAGACTTGAGTCATTTATTGTTTGGATAGCAGACACCACAGAGAAAATTTTAAAAATTTAGAATATGATAATAGTTACTGTGAGTCAAGCCTCTGCTGTATGTAGGGTGGTCTTATTGTACGAAGCCAGAGTCGCGAACAGCTTGCTGGGTAGTTTTAACTTTGGGATTGGGCTGCAGTGCCGGGCACTGCCGGATTTAGAGGAAGTCTTCGTGGCTCACTCCCAAGCCCCCACACATTAGGGTTCCCCAGGTTGCACACTGAAAAAATTGACGGATATCACTAACTGTTAACTTTTCAATAAAATTTTACGGACAACGTCAAATCCTGACATGACATTGTAATTAACAGAAACGTTCTTATTAATGGCCAGTGCAGATTTCAGCTACTGTGTATTCATATTGCAAATAAGAAATTCATGAACGTATTTGTCATGGCTTCCACAAAATCACATATCCCGGGGTCTCACGTTCGTAAATCCGGCTGCAAACTGGAGAATTGTCGTGCGTATATTTGTGCTGCTTGCTTTAGCACTCCAAATCGTATCTGTTTAATGCTTTATGACATCATGAATTTCAATGACATTGCATCCGCTTTAAGCTCATACGAGTATGAGAGAAATATAACTTTTGCTGCTATATAAATTTTAAAAAGTTTGTTATGGGGGCCTATCAAGTTGCAAACTTTGTCTAATTTGCCTCGTACATATAGTTTTTCACGGCTGGCACAGATATTGGCTATTGATTATTTATAATCGCAAATCAGAAATTCACGGACATACTTGTTAGGGCTTTCATAAAATCACATGTCCCAGGGCCTCGCATTGGAAAATCCGATGGTAGACTAAAGAAATATCATGCAACAGCGAGCCCAATTTTACGCTGATTCTGCTGGCACTCCAAATTATTCCTGTTTAACGCACTATGACGTCATACATTACAGTGACGTCATATCCACTTCAGGCTAATACGTGTTTAGGAGAAACATGCGTTTTATTGGTGTAGAAATTTTGAAAAGTTTTTCAGTCTAACATATCGACTTGCAAAACTTTTTGAATGCCCCTCGTAATAAGCATAAAGGGAAACAATTAGGCATAGTGACTTTTCAGTTAGCATACGCTAGCTGTGGGTATGGTACCAGTTTCGATACATCCACGCTGCTAAAAGATGAATGGTAGTACTAGGCCTACTGCTTCAAAAAAACTTCACTTCTCCATATGCGACCAAATTTTCGGAACCTAGTAATTATAACTGTATTTGACTCTTGCGCACAGTATTGGTAACTTGGTACATTGAGTACAATTTTGTTTTTTTTGAAAAAAACTCAACAGTGAACAAGGTTAGAAAACAGAATAATCAAAAATTAACATGCGCAAGAACTGAACAGCAGCTTGTTTTTTTGCTGCAAGTAGATAAAGCGAACAACTCGAAAACCTAAAACACTATTTCACATAATAAACTGAGTGAGTGAGTGAGTAGGGTATAACGTCCTGCCCAACACAGTATAGGTCATTTCGGGGACGGCCTTTGCAAGCAAAATTGCACAAACACGTAATAACGAAACACAAAGTTTAACCTTTACAGAAAGTTTAACCTTTATGAAACACAAAACACAAAAAAACGACCTAAATCTATAATTGTAAGAACTACCTATTATAATAGTGCATATGTAACAATAATAATTTTGGCAGTTCTAATAAACTTCCCTGTTATCCTCCAGACAGTCATCAATCTCACAATGATGTCTATTGGAGAACAGGGCAGGATAACAAACTGAAACTTGGAAAAATGTCAGACAAGACTACGTATTCTAAACAACTCTAGAGAAATCAAAATGCACGCATAGTTGAAAGAAACAAGCCATTACCTATGATGCAAGTTAACTGTAACACCATTACAAACACTCAACACATATGGAGGAAACAAAGTATGCATAAATAATGTGAAAAACAAATCGTCCTGTACATGTGCAACGTTATAAAAAAACTTATATGGGGACATCTGAAAACGTGAGCAATTCCAGAACAGATTAGCAACAGTTAAAAAACAATCTAAACAGCCAGTCACTTTTTGCTGCCAATGAAATGATTCTTTACAGCACAAGCTGATAGTGTGAATTAGCAAAAAAAACATAATCTAAATAGAGATTGGCATCTATCTGACAGTGTTAAAAGCAAACAAAGCTGACATCATACTGTCCAATACACATACATCACCCTGATGTCACTTTGCAAGCAAACAGTCCAACAAACTGTCTTTCGACAGGGAATAATAAACATACAATAGTGTACAGCGAAAGTGCTTCTAAAATTGTGATGACGTTCATTAACATCATCACCAAAGTCAAAGCTAATAATGTATATAAATCAATCAGGGCTCTATAGTATCTACAACTGACCACATGGCTACCTAAATATGCACAGTGTGGCAAAAAAGTGGAACATAGGCTAATGGATTACATGTAGATGGAACTTTCGGAGAGTTTATTAGCTTCGAATGTTAAAGCCACACTTTAAACAAATGTGTGGCTTGGTAGTGTAATGCTAATATGCCGAACTTGTAACCCTGAGGTTAAAGGTTCGACTCCGAGCTGAGGCACTGTCAGGTAACAACCTTGGTTAAGTTGTTCACACACGTGCCTCTGTTCACCAAGCAGTACAAATTGGTACCAGCTTCACCGCCGGGAAGGTTACAGCAGTAATATGCAGAGGTCTGGCCCTTCTCCCATATATAAGGCAGTGACTGGTTCACCTGTATCGGGTGGCAGGTAATACTGTGTGATCCCATATGGCAGGCGAGGCGTTTGTGGCACACTGCCGACTCGGGGCCAGGGTAACAGAGATGAGCACCACTGACATCGTGTCCCAGAGCTGTAACAGGACCTGTTGACTATCAGCAGTGGCGAATCTTAAACATGACTGCCTTCCTTGCAATGACTAAAGCTTAATTGTTTTTACGCGTGAAAGCAGCTACTGCTTTCAGCACATCTTAGCCATCGCAATTCTGTCTGTCCATCTGTCTGTCTGTCTCTCACACGGGTGGATCAGTCAAAAATGGTGCAAGCTAGGACCACCAAATCTTCACCATCGGCTGCCTGGAAGACTCCAGTTTCAGGAACCGTAAAGCTTTTCCATAAATTCGAAGGAGTCACCCCGAACGAGGGCGCTAAATGAGAGGGGGTGGGAAAAATTTGCGATTTTTGGCCAATAGGTCGCTGTATCTCAGTAACGGTGCGAGATAGGGCCTAAGTTACTATTAATCACTAATAGGAAGTCGTACCTGGCTCTCGATTGGCACCAAATTCAATGACCTTGAATGACCTTGAACGCCAAAATAGGGGTTTTTGTGGATTTTTTGGCGATTTTGGGCTGCGACAGAAGTTTATATCATTCACAAGGTGGCGCGACGTTTTATGCGATCCAGATAGAGAATTTGGTATTTGTATATTAACTTAGCGTGAACACCCCAATTTTCAGCTAAACTACTGAACCGGAACTGCTATAGGCTTTCGC
>Ga0209367_1000757_pt1 | contig 35562 bp, 17 predicted proteins | sample WorMetLIZISLAND2_FD_187412 | JGI IMG/M metagenome (GOLD analysis project Ga0209367, IMG submission 187412) | Marine gutless worms symbiont microbial communities from Max Planck institute for Marine Microbiology, Germany - Olavius geniculatus... ... | reverse complement strand
ATAGGGGGGTTTTCGGGGATGGGCCATCGAATGCTGCCAATTGCATTTTTCCCCGACCGACCCCCGTTGCCATGGCAACGGAATTTGGGACAAAATTGGCTATAACTCGGCTTGCGTAAGAGATTTTCGCGAGATTTTTGCGCCTATGGGGGGGTTTTTGGGGATGGGCCATCGAATGCTGTTAATTGCATTTTCCCCGACCGACCCCTGTTGCCATGGCAACGAAATTTGGGACAAAATGAGCTATAACTCGGCTTGCGTAAGAGATTTTTGCGAGATTTTTGCGCCTGTAGGGGGGTTTTCGGGGATCGGCCATCGAATGCTGCCAATTTCACTTTTTCTCGACCGACATTTGAAATTAAACTGTTTGATTTTTCTACCGGTCTAAACGGTCACTGATTATATTTATACAGACATATACTGTAAACTATCGAAATGCATTGGACAGACTCTGTGTTTGTATGAACATTATCTTGTTTCAGAGATGCTGAGCGAGGATCTGAGGCATGACTTGAAAGTGACTGTTGATGGGCTGAACTCGTATTTGATCAGCATGAAAGACAACATCCATGGCCAGAGTGAACAGATTGTGGGTCTTGTACACGAGCGAGCGGAGATGATTCAGAAGGTGAAAGAATTAGAGCCACTCATTGCAATAACTCAGGATCAGCAGGCAGAGATTGCTGCCCTTCAGCAGGTTGTGGCGTTTTCAATTACATCATGTGGCATAACGTTGGTTTGAGAAATCTTTTGTATTAAATAGCAGTGAAGATATTGTGGCAATCAGCTTAAGCTCAGCAGATTACAAATTGTGTACTCGTAAATGAATAAAAATGCTTATGACACATAAAAATCTGCAAATATTTTGTTATTGTAAAGATTTTAAATAACCTACTTGTTAGTTTTCACGTGCTAGAGAGGTTCATACGAAGAGGTGAACAGTAAAAATATGTTGAGATCAGATGCCCATTAATGTACACATTTTGTATTGCCATAGCCAGCAGCTGTGTGATCAGTTTTTAATTATACAATCAGCATGCTGTAGTTGTCATTTTAAGCACATTTGTGGTATGATAATCTATACAATATATTTACATTTGCTTGTGCATTTATTTTAAATTTTTGTGCTTAGTTGGTAGCAGTAGCAAAAGTTATTTTTTGTGATATCAGTAATAAAGTATATTGAAAGTTAATTCTTAATTTTTAGCACATCAGTAATCTTGAGGAAGCTATGAGAGAGTCAGCTCGGTTGAACGAGTCACTGAAACTACAGTTAAATGCGTCACAATCTCAGAGCATCATTGACTCAGACGTAGCAGCAAATAAGTTGCACAACGCCGAGCAAGAACTGCGAGAATTGCGTCAAGAACTTGAACTGCAGCAACAGCAGCATCAGGTCAAATCAAGTTATTTTTGGCAATAATTGCAAAATTTCATGTTTAATTTAGTGAATGTAGTTTAAGTAGATACCATTTTTAGTTATGCGATAGACATTATGCCGTCTTTTGGCAGATTGCTATATTTTGTAAAGTATTAAGTAAACTAAAAAGTATGAAACTGATTTACCTGGAGCAACAACACATATGTAGCTTACAGTGAAACATTTATGTATTCAGCACTTAACTTTTGGTTTGGTGATAGGAACGGCGTCTGGCTTGTAAAATTTTTTGTACCATTTTTTAAAAGTTGACTTTTTAAAACCAGTTTAACCGGGAATCAAAAGACAGGCCTTTTAAACAAAAGCTGTAGGTAGTGATTTGAGAACATAGGTTGTGCCACAGATTTGGCTTTTGAAAAGTCTTGCACTAGTAGTTATCAAAAGTTCTTTGTTGGGGGTTCTGGGCTGCTAACTAAACTTGGAGTAACTGTGGAAAAATCCGGCCAGTTAAACACAAATTTGAAATAGTTTTAGACAGTGTGGTTGGTTTGCAGGCAGAGGAAGAAAGTTTCATGAAGAAGTTGGAACTGGAGTCAGAAAGAGTGAATCAGTGGAGACATCCACTTCACAGTGAGAGTACAAGAGACCAAGAGATCTATGACCTTTATCAACAGCTCACTGAGCTTCAGGTTCTTTACTGTTGAAGTTGAAGAGTTAGTTGTTTATGTCTCCAGCATGTGTGTGGCACATTGCACAATTTACGTTTATTTGCAATAATGTTGTATAACGTAAACCATTTTTTGTGTAATTTTTGGTTGACATACACTACTGGATATACATCTATGCAGCAAGAGAACAGAATATAATAGTTAGCTAACCTGATCTAGTGGAGTTGGTGTTTTTGATCTATAGTCTGGCAGGGATATGATTTGCTGAAATGAAAGTTTCGTCTTGGTGTTACAGGCAACAAACGTCCGCCTCCAGGATGAGCTGCATGCAACCCGTCAGCAACTGACGCACCAGCAGCAGCCGAACTACGCAGTTGAGGCTCAAGCGTTGAAGCAGCGTATGGATGATATCACCCGAGCTTTACTTGCGGATCATGTAATGCGCATTATTATGCAGAATTTGTTTAGTTTAGGTGTGTAATGTACTAAATTTATTGCTGTTAAACCAACGCTATTCCACATTTATCTGAACACAGAATGATGCTCATGTTTATAGTATAGTCCCTGCTTGTGATGACAAGATGTGAATACTATTGAAGACATGGCCTAATCTAGAGTATTTGCAGAAAATGGGCAAAATAATCAGAAATTACATGTTTGTGTGTTTTACCATTAGTATCATAATCCACATTGAATGTAATGCTATAAAGGTCGCATTGTGTAGCATTGATTATGCTATTGTGTTGATATTGTGTGACTGCTATCAAGTTATAGAAAGAACTGCAGTTCGACTTAACAGTAGAAACCTGGCTTCTCGCACAGTTATTCCGTATTAGTGTTTGTACACTGTGTCTCAAAAAGAACATCCCCAACGTTTTTGACTGTAACTTGAAAGCCAATAATCAGATTTTGATATTTTTTGGCGCAAATATTTCTGACACAACTTGCCATTAAATGATTATTCAGTTGCCCACCTCACCTAACGTTTGTTTCTGCACTACCTGGGGAAAACACAACGAGCAAAATATCACTTTTTTATTCAATGCAATATGATTGCTTAATTAACATAACACGCAAAAACACATTTTGTTCACATTTCTGACACTTTAATTGACATTTTGTCCACTTGTCCATTTTTAACTGCCTGCAGTAAAATTGCTTGAAGTGTTGGCCCACTATGCGAACACAGGCAAGGAGATGCTTTCTCCATTCATTGACAGCAGTATCGATAATGTTCTGCTCCAGACCAATCCAGGCTGTACCAGTCGCTTCTTGACTTCACAAACATTTTTAAACTTTATCTGGTAGATACACTGCTGCTTGACAGTCAAACCTTGTAATAGACCGGCTGTTGAGGCCCACAGATTGGGATAGATGGAATTTATAGACGTTTTGTTCATTTATTTTAACACGTATTGTGCTTGGTCTGATTTCCCCAGGTAGTGCAAAAGCAGACGTTGGGTGAGGTGGAAACTAAAACACCTATTTAATAGCAAGTGGTGTCAGAAATATTTCTGCCAAAAATTATTAAAATCTGCTAATTTTTTTCAAGTTACGACCGATAATGTCACGGATGTTTTGTCAGGTTTTTTATTTACTTTAACACATATTTCGCTTGATCTAATTTTCCTAGGTAATGCAGAAGCAAACGTTGAGTGAGGTGGACAACTGAATAGTCATTTGATGGCAAGTTGTGTTATGAATATTCCTATCAAAAATTATCAAAATCTGATAATTGGTTTTAAAGTTAAAGTCAAAAATGTCAGGGATGTTTTTTTGAGACACAGTGTAGATATCTACTAATATTTTTTAACGAAATTTAATGATTTTTTCAGTAACTTATTGAGAATTGAGCTCACAAAATTCTGTCCAGATTCGTTTAGATTTGACATTTCTATTGTACAATGTCTACTGAGTTACTTTTTTCCAGACACATTGTTTATGTACATGGTAGACTAAGATATACTGTGTGCTGTTCAGCTGGAAATGAAAGCTGCAGCTCTAAATGACGAATTGGTTCAAGCACAAGAACAGGAACGGTCAGTCTCTGAAGCAACAATACATGCTGTGGTAAGTGTTCTTTCTGAGTCTGGCCATCAGATGGCGTTTCTCTACGTCGTGTGTAAAGAGAAATCACATTGTGGCAACAGTTTTAACTAGTTTTTATCATGCTAATTTATTTGCAACAGTATACTTCAGCATTATTAAAAATAGCTGGTAAAATCAGAGGAAAACAAATTTTTTGATGGCTTCAGTAGTATTTTATTTGCGAAGTATGTCATTGCTGGAAGAAGCATTTGCAGGCCACGTGATGTCATGACTAGACTGAAGTAACATTTCAATAAGACGTTATAAGACTGACATCATGTAACACATTCAGTTCATTGATTCAGTTATTTTGTCATATAAGTAGTATCAGATGTTTTGGTCAGATAGTTGTTGCGACTGTTGATATTGTTACTTGTAGCTGCCTGCACGTTATCTTGGAGTTGTTAATGACAAAGTGATGCAGTTTTCTAGCACTGGGTCAGCTCAAAGGTTGCAGTTTTCATCTGATTCATTGTCACCTGCATCTTCAGAGTGGTCTTGGAAGCGGCAGAAGTTATACAGATCTATGACACAGGAAGAGCGTGGCTTGTTCGATGAACTGCTGAATGAAATTGCTCAATTAAGACGTCTTTTTATTGCTGAGTCCAAGGTCCACATTTGCTTGCTGTGTTAACTTCATGCATAACTGATAAATAAACAAAGTAATTAGTAAAGCAAATACCTTGAGAGACTTTTCAAGTCTACTTATACACGTAGTGTTCGATTTTGGTTTTCAGTATTTAGCCACATTCTTTTAAATATGTGTATTTTTGTGTGTTTTTGTGTCCTATTTTTTGTTTGCAGTTTTACTATTCTTGATTTAGTTTTTTATTTGGTAGTTTAGTTTTACATATTTAGTTTAACTGCATTTTGCTGTCTCGTGCACCATAGTAATCTGTATTGTTCTGAGCATTTGCATCTGAGACGTGTTTCAGTAAACTGTTTACTTACTTAAATTTGCCATAAATATTAGTACTTTGCTTTATTTTTAGTATGAATGTGAATAGTATAACCATGTGGAATAGTTACTGACATCTGTTGCAGTCAAAGTCGACTCATCCAGGCTCCAAAGCAGAAGAGGTGAAGAGCGGAGATGCAGAAATTAATTCAGTGAAGACGCAGCAGCAGCACAGACACAAAATCAAGACACATCAAGAACAAAACAGTCTGATTCCTTATGTGTCAAGTAGTCCTATGCTTTATTTTCTTAAATTATTTATCATAGTAATTACATTTCGTCATATCGTTGAAAGTGCCATGCCATTTTGGCCTTTCATACCCATACTACGTGCTGACTGTAAATTTTTATAATGTGTACAGTACACTGTACACTTAGTGTATTTTATGCTGTTTGCTGTTCTCGAAATAAATGAGAGAATGAATCGTGATTATGCCACATACCGTTGGCTGGATGTGAAGCAGACGACATGAAGAAAGCAGTTGAAGATCTGCGTGGTGTTGTCGTCAAACAACAAGAAGAGATTGGTCATCTGCAAGACATGTTGCAACGTCTAACTGCACGTCCTTGTGCCAGTGGTAACTGGCAGTGTGCTTTTCAAGCCTTTATGTTCTGTTGATTTTTTCAGTTTTTGTTCAGCCAGCCTTTTGTTAGCAAAATTCGCAAATGTTTAGCTGAGACCTGAACATTTTTCAGGAAGTTTTTATCTGACTTTTTTGAGCACTGAAAGCAAAACGCCCAAATTTTATCATCTAAAAATGTAGGAATTATTGGCTGACCATACTCAAGCTATTGAGCTATTGGCATGGTTGTCGTCCGTCCGTCTCTCTGTCGTCTGTCATAACGTATTGTGGCTAAGTGTTAGGTCAAAGAGAAAAACTTTTTACGCAAATAGTTAGCCATGTGCCATAAACACGTGCAAAATTTCAGCAATCTAGTGCAAGAAAAAACATTTTCAAATTGGAGGTTGAATGAAGGGGGTAGGAAATTCAATGGAAAACTGGCCATATCTCAGAAACAGTGGGAGATACGGCCAAGGTTAATATTGATCACTAATAAGAAGTGGCATTCTGGCTTTTAAAATTAATGATTTAAAAATCATCGACCTTGGATGACTTTGAAGGTCACTGACAACCAGTGCAGTCGGCTATCCTAGCAACAGCTGGGCTTTTTGTTCTTCAGTGTTTTGATGCTGTTGATTGACTTCAGTAAAGTATATGGCAAGTAAAAGTGCTATAACAGCAGCTCTCAGAAGTTTACTGTTGCAGAATGGTTTAAGACAGAGTAATATCTAGAAAATGAACCAGTTAAACGAAAACTGTGCTTGCGTGTGTTCAAGTAGGAAACCTAGATAACTTTCAAGAGCTGCATCATGCAAAATTCTTTTACAGGCTTATCTCTGCAGTAAATTTTTGACACTCTGTTGTCATTTGCTAGAGCAGGGTTTTACTGTTCAGTGTTGATTTTTTAAAGTTAAATTTCGTTAGTCATGTACCAAGTATATACTAATTGACAAGATTTTAAAGATTTTTTATGCTTATGGTTTTTATTAGTTATTTGATTTTTAGTGCATGTTTTCCTGAAGTAACTGTCGATCAGTTTTTGCTAACTTTTTTTATCTTGTGATTATGATATGGTACATGCTGTCTGTTCTGATGCCCTGACAGAGTTACTGTTGTTTGTTGTTAAACAGAAAGCCACAAATGTCACATTCTCGGTGCTAGTCTGTCAGCTGAGCCACCGTTGCATGCACACCGAGGAAACCAGAGAAATGTTGGATCTTTGGGTTGTTCAACTGCGCAAACTGCCACTTTTGATGTGTATAGCAGAGATCATCAGCATCACCATCATCAGCAGCAGCAACATCATAGAAGTCAAGCTGCTGACACTGAAACATCTCTGAACTGTCATATTGTACCTGATGTACAGTATCTGGCTGGTATAAGCAGTTACGTTGCTGCTGCTGCTGCGCCATTCGTACCTGACATACCTGTGACTAGCAGCAGAATCTCTCCAATGCAGGCGTCTTCTGTTGGTGGTGTGCTGCCCATTATTAATGCAGCTCGTGAAGTTTGGCCATCGTTGGCCACCCCAACAGTGAATGCATACCCACAGCTGGCAGGCCAGCCAAACGTTACATTTCCTACAGCCATTTCACCAGCACCAGGCACGGTTTTGCTACATTTTGTGCACAATTTCACCGTTACTTCTTTGTCATTTTAACTCTAACCTACTTTGTATCAAACTATGTGCACTTTTGAGCCTAGCGACCTTTGGACGTCATTTGTTGCTGATAACTCACTTTGTAGCATGCTGTTTGCTTTGTGGGACATGTGTATTATTGGCAAGTTTTGCATACTGTAGCAGTAGCTGTACTTGCCTTGGTTTGCTGAGGTAGCATGGTTAGGTACTGTGTTGTGTTTCTGAGTTGACTGCTCTTGCTCCTGTTGTTCTGTTCTTTTGATGCATCCGCAAGATTGGTTGAAGCCAGGAATTAGTATTAGGCCTGTGAAAATGCTGCAACTTAAATCTCAGTGGTTTTTTTTATAGATTTTCATTGCCCACTCAGGGGCCCTAGAAAAGACAATAAACCAGTTGCATGCCTTAGACTTGGAATGAATATAATCTGTTCTTGAAGCTTTGATTGTCGTAGGCTAATTTTGCCATTCATAGAAAGTGTGTTAATGATAATACTGTTGTTGATACAAATGAATAGAGTTATATTTTGTGTGACAGGAAATGCTGCAACTAATACTGGAGTGCTATCACAGAACAATGAAACACGTGCTGGTTATCATCTGATGTGCAACATTGCGGAGCATCTCCAGCTTGTATGTTATTTGCTTGTTTTCTTGTTGATTTTCTTGTAATTTACTGCAACTTATTGCTTATTGTCTATTCATAACTGCTGTAATCTGTTATCTCAGGTTTTGCATTGATTAAACATTGGATTTTGTTTGTTGATGCTAACGTTGTATTTAGTTCATGGTGCTTCTGTGTTCTACAGGAGGACTATGTTGCAAAGCTGCAGAGACAAGTGGCACAGTTGAAGGAAAAAAACGCACATACTGGGGTGAGTAAATACATTTCTGCATTTAATTAATATAATAATTTTATTTAATTATTTTTATTTTTGTTGCACATGCAGATTAGCTATAGTAGCCTTGGTAGATAAGCATTTCTCATGGATGTTTGTAATATAGAGTTTTGATTATTATGATTTGTAGATATTTTTTAAGTACTTTGATATATTTCATGATATCAGAAAAATGATGACATTGTGTTTGCAGAAGCCTAAGAAACAGAAATTGAATTGTAATTATTCTGAAACTTCTTGCGACAGTGACAATGACGTTGATCATGTGCAAAGAAAAGTAGTAAAAAGATTACGAAAAAAACTTTATGTGAGTTTTGTTTTTTAGTGATTTGTCGTATAACAGAGTGCTGTGCAGTACATTGTTTTGAGTGTTATTGTCATTGTAAGCTGTTACTTATACAGTAGATTAACATGTTTTCTATGAAAACATTTGAAACAGGTTTAAAGATCTACTGCATTTGTTTGTAGACTTGTACTGGATGTATTTGTTTATTGATTCATTGATTTGTCTAATCATTTATTTATTTATTTATTCATTTTTGGCTGTTATTGTCTGTTAGGGTTTGTGACTGCTTATAATTTTTATGTGTCATTAGTAGGAATTTTTAGATTACGATTATAGAGGCTCCTCTTTTAGTTTAGTAGTAAATATATTTTCTTTTTTTTTGTTTTAGAGTCTGATAGTACAAGTTAAGTAAAATATACAGCATATGAACACTTAAACCTATAGGTGATTTTAACAACAGGTTATTAATCCTGTACATTTTTTATGATTGCACCAAGATTTAGTATCAAACAATTCAAACGTGCATTGGTAGACAGTATATTGCAATATAGGCTAAGGTTAAAAGTGTTTTTCTGCATAACAGTAATTGGCATTCGTGGTCAACAATGTCTAGGAGAGCCGCACTGAATTAGAAGCATTAGACCTGGCAGTGGAGCAACAGAGAGACTTTCTCAAGCGCATTAGTCTAGAGGAGCAAGATGTTCTTGCAAAGAGAAGAGATTTGGTTGATAAATTAGATTCCTTCCGCAAATCTAGCACTTTGCTACATGCTGCTGACGGGTTAGCTCAAGTTCTTTAATTTTCAAATGATAATTTTTTTTATTTGAATAAGCTAAAAGTTATAGACTGAAACAGACAAAACAGTAACTAACAGACCATTCATAAATTTACCAGATTACAGCCCGTATTTACGATTTTTTGTGACACTTTGGCAACGTAGCTGCTGCATTTTTATCAACGATTCATGCTTTATGCCGTTCAACTCAGAAGTCAGAAATTCTGGATCCACTTTTGTTTGCCATCATGTAGTGCAAGTTTTGTTGATGTGTATTTTGAAAAAAATTCAGCTGTAAATTATTTTTTGTGGATAAGATATTGCCAGAGATGCCTGAAAGTCCGTTGTTGCAGGGAAATCAACAGAGTTTGGTTGTCAAATGAGCTTTACTATCTGGAAGAAACAATTGCCAGACGACAGCACGATCTATGTGAAATTGAGGAAGATCTAAAGAATCACAAAACTGATCTTCTGGCTGTTCAGATAGAGGTTTTATTCCTCATTTTGTTTGCTTTATTTGTTATTTAGCTGTTTACTACTAAAAGTTTAACTTAAGTGTAAAGGCACATTTTATGTGTAAAGTGAAACATTTTGCAGTATTTTGTGTGTTGTTGTGTAACCATATTTTAAAAGCATCAAAATAATTAATTTCTGCACAATAATGATTTATGAATTTATTGGTTTGTAAGTGATACATCAGACTTGTAAATGTGTTATGTGAGGTTGAGAATGTGGTGAGAAGTCAGGATGGAGCAGCTGAAAAAAGGTTGCAGCAGGAACAGAGAGCAAGTGCTGCTGAGTCTGCAGCGCTGGTCGCAGAGGCTGCTGTGCTGCGGGATGAGGTCCAGCTGCTGCGCAGTGAGAAGACGCAACTCTCGCAGTCTGCCGTTGAGATCAGTGACGTCATCATGGCAAAGGACGCTGAGTTTCGTGACTTGCTGGGCAAGATTGAGGCAGCCGCTGCAAGGTTGGGGTCAACGCATATGTACTTTCAAAAGTAAATGCGTAAGTAAGTAAATGTGTATAGAGCACAGTGTCAATAGAAAACGTGCCAAATTTGAGTCGCAAAAAAGTGCTTGCATGAAGTTGGCAGTTATGTATTATAAGGTTTTATATGATAACAAAGATCTATGCATACGCTTACAGCTTAGTCTGTATATATTACATTATTTTTTAATTCTTTATTTTTTATACTGATGTTTTTTTTATTTTGACCAATAAAATAAGCTGGCTAATTATCAGTTTTTGAATGCACACTAAATGTTTTCTTTTTATATCATGTTATGATTAGTATTTGTGGAGTGTTTTCTAGCATATTTGTGCAATAGATTTTGCACAAGTATTAGCCAGCATACCAGCAGTCAACAATAATTTGTCAAAACAGTGTTTTTAATCAGGCCTTATAACATAGATTTTCGACCTTGCCTACTTGTATTTGGCGCATCTGAGAATTTTGTTTAAGGGGTACTCTATAAATTTACAGATTGATTCATTTGATCGAAGATGCTGTTTGTTAGACTGAAGGAAATGGAAACCGTCAGTGGTGAAATTCACCAACAGCGGGAAGAGTTGGCATCTCTACAGCAACAGACGAAGAGTGAATCCGAGGCTTTACGTTGTCTGCGCAGTGACTATGATTCAGTGCAGAGAGAGATGGAGCTGCTGCTTGAGGCAATTGACAAGCGTCATCAGTTGCTTGATTCTCTCAACTTTCAAATCGATGCTAACATTACAGCTCGACGCCTTGATATTGAGGTGCAGAGCATCGTCTTAGATATACTTAAATAGTTAAATTATTAATAGGTTGAAAAATATTTGTTGGTCTCTCTATTTCTTATTGCTTTCATGATGTTGGATGAACGAAGGAAAAGACATTTATTCTGTAAAAACTGTCTCAGCAGTAGCAATAGTAATAGCGACGACAATGTTTATGGTGGTGTCATCATGGCATTGATGAATGCCGGTGTTAGACCAAGCTGATTGGTTTTTGTGTAACCAGCCTGACCAAAATTAATTCCCAATAAGTAAGCTGGTTAAACAAAGATTATCTGAGTGATATTCTCTTTATATTCTGCTCACTTTGTTGAAATATACTTTACAGTTATGGTCAGAAGTGACTCAACGTGGTTGACAGTTTAGCGAGGAATTTTTGCACTGAAGCCAGTAGTGTTGCATGGTCTTCGTAATTTGTTGCTTTGATTTGTGATTGTCTACCGTTTTTGGTGTTTCTGATGTGTGAAGAATTTTACTAAAAGGATTGAGAATCTTGAAGCCGAGAAACAGCGACTAGAAGCTGACGTCTGCAGCAAACGCACTTCTCTAGAACACGTAATTGTCATTCTGTACCTGTGTATCATATAGCTATGAATTGACTGTCCTTCAAGAATAATTGTGAATTTGCTAACAAACGCCAAATAAAGATAATAGTTTCTGTTATGATGTCAGATAATTTGTATTTTGTGCTATCTTGTGACTGACTATCTTATGACTCGACTGTAATCTGGGTTAAACTTTCATTTGCATGTTATCATAGTGGTATTGTTATGCTTATAATAAACCCCCCCTTCACTGTGTTTATGCTAGTATTGGCAGACATCGAGGGAGTGCATATAAAAAAGGCTAGTTAAATACGAATTGCCCTACTTGTGGTAGTGGCAATTTTAAAGTTAACTATGGCATAGCCATTGTGATAATTAATATAAAACTTTACATCAGCTATGCAATATTATGGAGAAAATATAAGCCATGATGTTCAGATAATTTGTGTTTTCAACATGCTATCAGAGAACCACGTGAATGGTTTGCTGCATGTTTGTGAGTAGATGCGGTCAGATTCCAGTCTGGCTGAAGCTGAACTTGCAAGTCTGAAGTCAGAGCTGGTAGCTTGTAGGAGTCAACTGCATGACATTGAGAACCGGTTGAGTTTACGCCATGCAGAGCTTGAACACCTCAGTGCACTGGAACACAGTGAAAAGCTTTCTAGCAAGGTTTGTCATTGATCTCGTTGCTTTTCATTTGTTTCATATAAATTGTTAAATCGATTTGTTTTTGGTATTGGCATGTGCAATAATTGTAAAGAATTAAATACGAGGGTCGTTCAATAAATTCCAGGACTGTTCTTCTCAGTAAGCACACAGTGACCGTTAAAAACCAAAACTATTATGGAGTTGTACAGTCACTATTGTACATTACTTACCATGGTTTCATTTATGACGTCATGCTGTGACGTCATTCTTATTCAGATATAAATGATAGGCATTGATTTTTGGCATAGTCACAGAATAACCATAAAAATTTCTAGTCGCAGAAGGCGTAGAAAGTGCTGAAATATATTGTAGATTATCTGTAGTATTTAGTAGCGACACTTTGTCACGTTTGAAAGTACTTGAATAGTTCGCCTGCTTTTGCAGCGATCATCAGTCAGTTAGTGATGATGTCTGTGTTAAAGCACTGCATATAGTAAAAACGATCAGCTGCAGACAAAGCATTTTTTCGGAAACTTGGAGACTTGTTCTCACAGACTTTCTGCCTGAATGACATACTGTGAATGCAGAATATTACTGTGCATTATTGTCAGATTGATTATGACCAGCAATTCGCAGCAATCAACCAGGTTTGCTGCAGAAAGGTGTCGTTCTTCAAAATGACAATGCATCACTACGCGATAGGCCGTTAGGCAGTTGAGAAAATTAAACAGACGGGCTGGGAATTGCTACAACATTTGCTATACAGTCCAGATTTAGCTCCAAGTGATTTTTCGTTTGTTCAGACCAAGAACGACATTTAGTGGTTAAACGTCACTCATCGTCCTCGTATTTACACAAAAATTAGTTATGCTGGCATTATTTGGAATAAAAATTTAATGCTTTGAGATTTTTTATAGACTAAATTTGTAACAGCGATGTAGTACGAACAGTAAAACGCAGTTGATCATTAAATTCCATGTGAATTTGGTGTCATTTTTTTATACATTGTCAGCTATTAAATTAACTATGGCTGATGTATTTCAGTGATTGCTTTGACGTTGGTTTGCCATCATAAAAGGCATCTTGCTCATTCTGGCAATCTGCAGATAGATATTTGCAGCCCACCACCTAGGATGAGACATTCTTCGTAGCTTTGTAGATATCGTCATTTATTTGCAGCCATGACAAAAACGGTTTTGGATAAGGCTGTTTCCAAGTGTTTTTGTAGGTGCAAGATATGCATAACCCAGAGAATAGAATTGAACAATTAAGGAACACCATACAGATTTTTAGATCTGAATCAGCTGTTTGCAAAAATTTCATGAAAATATGCACAACTTTTAAAGCATAAATCTACTAACATTAAGAAGGCTAGACGAACCGAAGCAATCTCACTGTAAATGATGTCGTTTTGCAGGTTTTGTCACAGATTGATTCGGTTAAATTAGCTCAGCTTGAAAACTCATCAACAGCGGACGTCGCTGATGCCGACGTAACTGACAGTGCACACTTATCGGCACGCGAACTCTACGCTACTAATCTAACGACTGATTGCTAAAAACCGTTTGGCTCATAGGAATAGTATTTCTATGGTTCGGCTGCTGTTTTGAAGTTTTGAGCAGTAGGTTATTGAGGCAATAGATTTTGCATCATTAGAACATAGGTCAATGTTATCAATATTGTTAGTATCATTTATTCTTAAAGTGTCTATGCATTTTTAGCAGCGAACACTTCTTGGCAATGTTTTCGTCGTCGAATTAGTTAACGTTTATAAGTAAACAACTGTGTGAGACTAATAATGATTATGATGGATGATTGATTGATTGAAGGCTTTAGTGACACTTTCAGCCACAAATGGTATAATTTACTTTTTGTGACTGCAATGTTGTTTTAAAGAGATCAAGTTTAGTAAAACGTGTTGTTAACTATGTTGAAGGATACAGTGACATAGTTTTGTTTTTTTTGTAATTTGTCACAATAATGTCTTGAAGAGTGATCAGTAAATTTTGCAAGTTCTTTGTTTGTGCTTCTTTTATAATTCGCTAAATTTTCCTCAACCAGCTACTAGTTATATTAAAGTGCATACTTCCTGCTGTTGCAAACTATTCTTTGTAATGTTTGGTAGTAATAGTATATATTTATTTTTATAGTATTTTATATAATTGCCAGCAGCTCACTTTTGAGGACTCGGACAAACAATGTAACTCGTATTGAAAAGTACATTTATTACACTGTTTTAGTTTTAGATTATTCATGCAAGATACTTTATAGCTTCACATTATTCAACAGACTATTATTACATACTTGCTGCTTTTGGTGAGCAAATCTGCCCTATCACGTATTCCATTTACATATTTATATAGATTGTATTGATGAACTATATTTCTGTAAAGACTTCATTTATTCTGATGTTTGTTGATATAATAATGTGTATTTATAAAGCATATACATTTTTCATTGAATAAAAATGTATACGCTTTGGAATGTCAGTATGCTATTTTACAGTGCTGTAATATTATGCATATCTGAGTTTCTAGCTAAATACATTTGTTAGGGATTGGGGTTACATAATCTAGCGGGGGCGCTACGGCGACGTCCGACATGAGCCTACAGCGGGAAAGGGGCGGCGGCGTAGCGGGATGATTGGCAGGTAGCACCTACAAGAGGAAGCGACAATGCAGATCGGGGTTCTTTGCTACTGCGACCGTACAGGCGCCGTATCGGAGGCCGGGGGTGCTTACGATGTCATGATGTTACTGTGTATATAACTGTAATATACGTGTACGAAGAAACTCGTCTTATTACTCGGCACACACTATCATTAATACAGTAACTGTGCACTTCCTAAGCGTCGGACGGTGGTCCGTCGTAACAACATTTGACATTTAACACATTACTTATAATAGATTACGTATTAATTTAGCTAGCTTTTTAGTGAAAGTAGCGATTATTCTGTTTACAACATAGTCATTCATGAGAGGCATTCATGAATGTGTGTTTGTCAGACATTTACTATGCTTATTATTACACTCAAAATAAAGCTACAAAATTCGCGTACAAAATTCATACTACTTCAATTTTGGGATTTTAAGTTTAACTTGGACATAAAAAATCTTATGCTTCCAGCTGCCGTCCGTCTCAATTAGACCACTATCGGTGCATTTTCTTCTTCGTTCTCAAAGTTTTATTGAAACAAAACGTTTGCATTTAATCTGTTATGCTCTAGTTCTATCACGCTTGTTCTTTAGTTCTCGTGGGTAGGCCTACTATTCAGTCACTTTTCAGTGTGTCACTTTGTTTTTATGAGTTTTATGTAATATTACATAGAGGTCATAATTTTAAAAATATCCCTGTCCCTATGTTTGTCGCCAGACACTGCAAACCAAGGCTTAGTTTGTTTTCTCAGCTTAGCACAGGTTGGGCTGATGGCCTATAATAACTGGTCTGCCTAATAATGACAACAGTACCGTTATTGGTTTTCTGCTTTAACCAAATATAACCATAATAGATGGTACAAATATACGATGTAAATGTTCCCGTATGCGAACACGGGGCATGGCCACCGCAGACATTTAAGCTACAGTCTATCTCGCCAATAACTATGGCATCTTGGTAACCCTATAAAACTGACTGGTATACTTCCCATTACTGAAATAGTCCAATTACTTCCATAGGTCTAGTAACAAGCAGTAGGCCTAGTCATAAACTGTAGGGCATAGTAGAAAACATTTATTTTTTCCTGAAGGTTGGCGTCAACCGTGTATGATATACGTGCAGAGCCTTTTACTTTGACCACAGTGCTTTTTCATTGACACAAAAATACAGACTAATAACGACGGCATTAATTTTGTCAGTCATTCGTCTGAAAGGGTGCTGTTGGTGACGGCAAGGTATGGAAAGCTCTCGTCGCATGATGTTCCAGCGGGAACAGGAGGACCTTAGTAAAGTATTCGTTATGATAGTGTCGTTCAGGCTGTTTGTATGTTTGTCAGTTGCCGATCGCCTTGGTCGACTCGACGTCGTTGCGCCTTCTTTCGCCAGTAGCGAGGCAGTAGGTACGACATCGTCCGACAGACGTCCAGGCAGCCTGCCGCAGCGCCTCAGAGAACGCAGCACAGACGACGTAGTCGACCAGCGGCGACGAGTACGCCATCCATTTGACAGCCATCACCTCGCCGACCGTCATCGCGTCGCGGCTTGACTGTGACACCGCGTAGACGATGTTGGACAGCGTCAGAGGCAGCCAGAGTGTCGCCGTCGCTATGAGCATGGCGCGTGTTGTGCGGAACAGATCCAGCTCGTGACGCAGAGCTTCGTCCGGCAGACTCAAGTCCGCTTCGCGTCGCTCGTCGTCGATGTCATCCTCTATGTCGTCGTATGACGCTGTGTCGCTCGACTGGTCTGGCGCTGCAGGCGACGTGTCGCTTGTCGTGCCGTCGACCAGTGCGTGAGGGTTCGTGGCGGACAGCAGATCGTCTACGTCGTCCGATGGGTTGTTCCACTGAACGTCATCCAGGCTGCAGAATGACGTCGTGACGTCGTGGTCAGCACATGCGTCCACGCTGCACTCCGCCGCCCCTAATCAATAGATAAACGCACCGTCGATTCTTATATACACTGCTATTTCAGCGAGAGTTTTATCTCTTGATTTACTTTTTAAAAATTCGTACATTATCCTTAGGTTTTATCTGAAGTTTTTAGACAAATACTGTACACACTTCTTGTAAATGGTTATTTTTGATTAATTGAAATTGAATCAAATCATCTTCGAGATGCCACCGCTATACGCAAATATTTAGCAGTGACGCAAACGAGATTTTCGCCGAAGGCTTTAGCTTTTTTCTCAAGGCGCCTCAAGACCAAAATCTTCGTCATTATTATTAACCATTACAGACAGTACATCACAGGATGCATATACGGCCTCATCGTTAATTTCTTCAACTTTCCCCAAAAAACTCTAATAAATTTGAACGAAATGTTAAATGGTTGTAGGCTCTACTCTATGCAGAATAGTATTCTACAGGCTAGGGCCTACAGTGTAGTTAGTTGGAATCGCACGATCGCATCTCTGTTCATTAACGGTTAAAGCCAAGTCGAGCACGAATATAATTATGTTAAGAAGAAATATTTTAGATTGTGACCAATCTAATGTACTCCTCGCGCATTATTTTCTCCTGTATTCTTTTAAATGCTTTATAGTTCCTTTCTTTTCACACCGCAAATAGCCAAATTTCATTGCCATGGCAACGAAGATAATGGAGTCACGATCTTGACCTTTTGAGATCACGTGACGTCATCGGTCACGTGACCGTTCGACTCGCGGGGGTCGATTTCCTATCGGTGGTCCATAGTGACCATGCGTTTATCTAACACCGTTACGGAGATATGGCGCCTCAAAGATAATGGGGTCACGATTTTGACCTTTTGGGGTCACGTGACGTTATCAGTCACGTGATCGTTCGACTCGGGGGGTGACTTTCTATGGGTGGTCTATAGTGACCATGCGTCTATCTAGTAGCGTTATGGAGATATGACCGTTTGAAGTTCTTCCAGGAAGGCTCTTCCAGGAGAGGTCGGTCGTTGGTCGGTCGTCGGTCGGTCGGTCCTCAATATTACACTGATCTTATAGGAAGGAACGTAGCGCGCGAGGAGTAAAAAATGTTAAGACTGGGTGCTGAATCGTTAATTAGTGGCCTACCCTGGCGCGTTGGCATGCATTGGCGTGAGTCCATCTCGCGTTGGACGGCTGATGGCGTGTCGTTCAGTCTATCGTCGTTGTCGTCAATGGACGTGACTGTCGTCATGCGTGACCGTCGTCCAGACAACGTCTCCCCCTCGTCCTCGCCGTCTGTCATGTCGACGTCTCGACATCGCCTTGGCTCGTCCACCGCCGGACGACTGGACGCCAGTGACGTCATCGACGACGTCATTCCATCTGCCAGTCACAGATGACAACAACTTGACGCGATACGCCATGCCTCAGTGACTGTACAAGTGTACAGGTTTACTCTGCGCGGCTCTAGCGTAAAAGCTGGCAACTGTAATTAATCATATATTACAGGATGGGCCAAAAAAACTGGCACAGTTTTTGTATACGCCAATAACTTTAGCAAATATTAACCGATTTAAATTTTTTTTTCATTGTCAGAATTAGGAGAAAATTTGTAGTAACATCGTTACTAAAAATTCCACCACACTTCATATGTGTCGCTACACTACCTTGTGAAATATCAGACATTGCACTCAAGCTGGCGACAACACTGGCCAATTGCGTGATCAACATTGATCAAACGTGACAGTGGCCCCTAAACAATCCGGACTAAAATCCGTTTGATTATGCTATTTGGGGGCCCTTCAAAAGATGGTTTATCAACGTCGACAATTCACGATAATCAACCAGCTAAAGCAGGCAATCGCCACTGAGTGGGGCAAACTGTCGCAGCGTTTGGTTGATCGTGCCATAGGTCAGTTGCGTCACCGGCTTCAGTGCGTCGTCTTGCAGAAAGGCAGACACACTGAACATTGATGTAGGAACTGCAACATGTGACCGTTACTGTGGACAATAATTGAGGCAATAAACAGGTTGTTTTCTGTTGTTAATTGTTTACAATATGTTGTTCCAGATATCGTCTTGTTTTCAAGGTTGCTATTAAGACATTGATATTTCACTAGGTAGTGTAGCGACACACTTTAGGTGCGGTGGGATCTTTTGTGATATTGTTACTACAAACGGTTGCACTACACTTCTGAAAGGACTTCAGCAGTGTTGTTTCCCCTCGGCGTGTATGCTTTACATTGACATGGTCCCGCTCTTTTTATTCTCGGTATTAGCGAATCAGCCAGCGTGAATGAAAACTGATTACCGTCTCCAGTCTGCTCATACAACATGAATGTACACCGTAAACAGAACAAACTGCACTGAATCAGTGGCTTGTCAACACTATACAGCACGTTAACAGTTACTAACGCCTTGTCTATTTATTGTCGGTAACTCCAATTTCGTTCATTTTACTGTAGGTGGTGTTCATCGAGCGACGTGTAAACAAAACCCGGCCTATAAAAAACTACTGCTCTGACAACTCACAGAAGTGAGCTTACAGAACCTTGCTTAACAACGTTGTATACTGCAAATGAACTGTGAGTCTATCGGTGATAGAATTTTGCAAAGTTAGTGGCCAGCTTTTTATAAACTATCTGGGATGTAACGGCGGAAAATGTTGCGATGATGAAAATTTTGCTGCAATAACGCTAAAGTAGTAATCACGAACGAACTGAATGCTTGACTGTGGTACTGTGGCATCAACTATAGACCGAGACCACACGTGTCTGCCAATCTTACTGGTCATTGCGGTCAGCGCTTAATTGCTTACAGCTGAGCTCGCTATTCAGCTGACGAGCCAGCGTCAAAATGAGCATCTTATCGATTTGAGCTAATCACGCCAGGTAGCTTTGTTTAGCCTGTCCGCATATGTGACACGAAACATGCAGAACGCGGCTGAAACTGACCGAAACTGTTCTAGCATTTGCATTTGTATCAACGATATGTAAAAACTGTGCTGATTAGCCTAAAGCAAACGGGATCCAAAACAAGCAATTTCGAGTTATTCGCGCGTTCTGTTGACGGCTTTATACCTGCGGACGTGTGACAGGACCAGTCGTAGGCGCGTCCACCTTGGTACAGATGTGACTCGAGCTGGCGCACCTCAGCGCGACACAGAACTGCGAACACGATCGCCACTGACGACGGGATGAAGTAGGCGAACAGCGCACCGAGAAGTACGAAGTTCTTGTCTGATATGAAGCAGAGTCCAGTGACCGGCGACCGACTGTCTGCGTCCGCTTGACTCAGCATGAACTGTGCCACCGACTGCAGCGCAACACGTCGATACGGCTAGCATATAGCGACACTTTTTGGAACAGTCATTTTATTAGCTGCCGCTGGATAAAATTAAATCACAATTTAGGAGCTTCAGATGTAAAAAAAATAATTATCTATATAAGGGAGGCACACAGCAAAGTAAAACAAGATACGTGTTTCACGCAGATCGATCACTCATAGAGTTTTGGGAACAAATGTTGCAGTGATAAGCGGTCATCGTCATGCTAAACACTTGACAAATGTTCACAGGTGTAATAACAATTGCAGCAGTGGTCCTGTTAATAATTGATTAACTGGTACGGAAAAATCACTCTGATTCGAGAAGACAACATTGTAAATGAGCGACAGGTCAAAGCTATGGACGAAATACGTTAACAAAAACTCAGTGTTACTGGAATGACTTGGGTATTATAATGTGAATGAATATACAAGTCAATCAAAATACATATCAATCGGCTGGCAGCTGCAGTGCATAGCCTACTGACCTGTACGAAGGAGACGGACCAGGGCGCTCCAATCCACAGCAGCAGAGAGCAGGCAGTTACGACGCGCCGACCACGGCGATGACGCGGGTCCTTGAGACGTAGAAATGCGTCCATGTTGACAAATGCCAGGTGGAGGCAGGCACTGTTACAAAAGAACAGGTCGCCAGTTATCCACAGCTTGCACGACTCGTCCGAGAACTTGAACGAACCTGTGTGACAATGATCGATTGCCTTTACAGAGATTACTAAACTGTTCTTGGGATTTTCAAGCCTATCGGCTATTTTATTCGATAGACTAGACTGGATACTTTTTCCTCGTCAATAATCGGGAGTTCGGTGAAGTGCAAAAAACTGATCTGTGTGTTATAGCCTGAAATTATTCTGCAAACTATTCGCAGTGTATGGTGAGCTCAATGTTAGAACTAAAGCCAAGGCCTCAACACTAATACCGGTTACTAATGTGTGATCAGAGCATAATAAAAGTCATATCTTTTGTACCGTCAGTCGCACTTAACGCGTGCGTAATATTTTACGATTACTGCACAGTAATGTTTAACGTCAAAGTTGCGAATGCATCAGCATCTAGGATATTTGCATTTTGCAGGTGAAGGGTAGAGAGAAAATCTGATGCGTGCATGCGAGCAATCGTGCATTGGTCAGTTGTGAATGCGACAGCGGCGCTGAATCAATTTATTGCCGATCGGTCGGTGCTCGCCAGCATTATCGATTTACGGGTGCTGGCCTTCGTCATATAGGGTACGACGATCTAATACGACCAATTAGATCAAGACGACGCACGACGGAGAGACGTACCGGTCTGTAGAACGTGTACCCCGGGCAGCATGATGGTGATTGACATGAGCGCGTGCTGGACTGCTAACGAGACGAGGAAGTAGTAGCTCATCTGATGGAGTCTCTGGTCGAGCGCAATGACGGCGCAGGTCATGGCACTGCCTGCCAGTACGGCCGCCGGCACGGCCAGTAAGCCCGTCGACACGGCCGATCCTCCACCGATGAGCGACGTCGCCAGGCCCGATGTGGTCGGCCCGTGCAGGTCGATGACCGGTGACGTCGTCGTCACATTGTCGACGAATGTCTGCATGCACGTGAATGGAGCTAATTAAGTCACCTTAAATGCTAAAGGTAAAAGTGAGTGAGTGAGTGAGTGAGTGAGTGAGTAGGGTTTAACGTCCCGCCCGACACAGGATAGGTTATTTCGAGGATGGCTAAAGGTAAAAGATGTGTCCATCTCACATCCGGGAATCCATCTCAAAGGTACGCATATGGGATCACACCTATCTAACATCCAGCCATGCAGATGGCAAGGGACGAAAGCTGACAGTCACCCATGACCCATCCATGTAATGATCGGGCGGGCCTTGAGTAGACTAACTTCGTTAATTCAACCAATGCGTTAACCACTGCACTAAACCACGGCCAAGACTGTTCGAACATTGCTGCTCATTATACCTTACGACAAGACACAAAGAGAGACGCGACCGTCGCCGCACCGTATACGTCTCGAAAATATATACTTCCATGCTGAACGTAATAACATAAATAGTCGTATTCAATTAATGAAATGTGTCAACACGGCTAATAAAGATAAGCTGCTGATGACGATTAATTAAGCTGATGACAAAGCAATGCAATAGTTCTAAGAAAAGTAGACAGGCAGTATGTCATATGTTTTTGAAGCAACTGGCAAATTTAGATATAGGCCTACAAGTAAGTTGTAACTACACTGCGTTCGGAAGAAAAGTAACCTCGTAAACATAGAGCAATAAAATGTCAAATCTGAACGAATCTGAATAAAATTTCACATACTTAATCCGCAATAAATCGGTAAAGCGAACGCCAAGTTTCGGCCATATTAATACCAAAATCTATGATAAACAGTTCGACGCAACCGCAGGATCACAGTTGAAACTGCTGAATTCACAGAAAAAAACTCAAATCACAGAATGTTGCCAAAATTTTATTTTAGCATCGGCTAATCTTATAAGCTGGCTGTTGCTATATAAAGAAGTCGTTGTTACCTGCGTGCTGAGTGGAGTGGCGTTCATTAGCGACGCAATAACGAACGAGTCAGACGTGTTGAGTAACCAGTCCATCGCAACACTCGCCCCGCTGCAACGTCGCAAAGACAACAGGCGCATCATCTGCATCAGCAACCGGTTTAATCAATCAGCAGCAGCAGCAGCAGTAGCCGACAACCGGCGAAACCACTAACCAAGCAATCAATCACACAGTCGCTCGGCTACATGCGCGAACACGATACAAATTGACGCTACAATGTCTCGCCATCGTGACGGAAGGCTCAATCACGTGGCGACATCCTACATTAGATCCCGTGCACTTAGCTGTCTCAATGCAGGGTTACCTACAGGAAAGCATAGCAGACTCGCAGGAGTCCCGGTCACAAAAGTACGATCCAATTACGATCTAATTCACATTTAATGCCTAAAGTTCAACCAGAAGGCATCAGTATAAATTACAGAAGAAGCGTAGGCCTACAATTTCTTGGATGCGGGTTATGTTTTTCACTGAGCGTGTCATAAATGCTTAGAATTCTTTAGTTCACTTTCAAGTTTTAAGCGTGCTATTCGGCGTGTTGATTTTCGTGTCTTCTCAAGTGACTGTGTGTGTTTATAGTGTTTTTATTGTTTCATTGTAATAGTGTTAGTGTATCATCTGCAAAATGTCTTGTTATTTGAACTACATTGGCGAATTAAATCAGCGATTGGCTGATCGTTTGTAGTCCTACGAAACCCGCAAGTATAAGCTTGAACTCCGCGCTTCCTCGTAAGAACTTACAGAGTAGGCTTACTCGTATTTATTACAATGCAGTGACATAGTCATAGTAAAGTTTGTATAGTTGCACCCTATTATATATAGATAAACTTTGCTCGGTGCAAAATTATAGTCTGTTTGTTAAGTGTCTCGCTTTCTTCTGCTACAGCTACATGATTTCGTATCTGTTGTCTTGTAAAATGCTTCTTCTAACCTTACAAATGCATCAAAATGCGCGCTTAGCGGTTTTTGAGAGCTTAGGCCCCTACAAGAAGTGTACTAACATTTAAATGCAAGATAAGTGTTTACTTATTTACTTACTAACTCAGATGCAAAACGGACAAAAGAGAGAGAAGAGAAAAGAACAGGAAGAAAGTCAAATAAAAAGAAACAGAAAGAAAATGTGGAGACGGAAGAAGAAAGTGCCAGGATTAACTCTTCATCCGCACAATCCTGCACACGCTACAGCGTACACGAGACTCGTGTGTACGAACTCGTACCGGTAGTCGTAGTCTATATTTCTAGTAGCGTCGTAGTTGTATCGTAGTTGCAACCGTGTCTTTAATGTATTAGCATATCCGCTGTCGACTGTCGAAGATAATTATATTAATTATAACATTTGTTATATATTTTTATCACGTGTCTTCAGTAAACATGATAAAGCAAACTGAAATGTCATCACAGTTCGACGAAGAGATAAACTACGTCTACCTTCAGTTTTTAGCTACCGGTACGAGATTTGTGAACTAGATAAAAAGATTCACTAGTAACGATAGAACGTCATTTAGATCTACAGTTCGATGCATTGTCAAACGTTCACAATCTAGTCACGTGGTTGCAGTCGTGTTTCGAGGACACAATCAGTCTCGGACAGGAGGCGGGCGATATAATTAAGCTAATAAGAACAGACGGAACGACGATAGGGAATGTCTGACAGCTGCCACTGCTGTCCTGTGGCGTCTTTTATACTGCGACCGCCGACCAAACAGACTTATGCTAAGACATCACCCGGCCAGCTGCAGATTGGTCACGTGACGTAGACTAAAGTCACGTGACTCGCAATTGCATTTCTGTCGCCAGTAAGTCAATGCAATGCATTCGCTCATGCTGCCGTGATCACTAATGAGATTTTAACCGATCGTGTCATCAACGTCACGTCAAAAAGGGCTTCAAGCATAACGAAACAGCCTAAAACTGCGATAACGTCAGACACAGTTTGTTATGACTTACGACAGATTTTATAGTGATATAAGCTTACATAAAAAACGAAAAGTAGTCAAAACAAAAAAAGTAGAGAAGTAGGAAAAGAAAGAAAGTGAAAGCTTACTTAAATACTTACCAATGGGTTCTGTCTACTAATTTTTAGCAGTTTTGATTTTGGCCATCTAGGTTTAAGAAGTCTTCCGTACGGGAACGTCAAATATGAGCACCTATTCAAAATATGTGATTTCAGTTAATATTTACTGATTTGCCGTGAAAACGGTTGCAAATAAATATAGACTTGCTGCTTACCGTAGGAAGCACTGCTGACGAGTTCTTGAAATGTACCAACATGAACAACCTTAAACAACCTTGAAATCTGAAAAGCGGGAATAGGCAAAAGTTTTTATACGCCAAACTGTCGTCACAGTAGAATAGATTAAATTGTGCTGCAAGCATTAGGTCTATTTAAAAATGACTTTCAGATGCCGATGCTGCAGAGGATAACTACAGAGAGCAGACGGCGTTTCGTGTTCGCTGGTCAAATAGAGAATGCTGCCGTGCAGTGACTAGCAATAAGGTCTATTACGACGTCGTACGAATATATTCATTCATTCGGCATGGCTGCGTTCAGTCCGCTCCACTCCGTTGAGGTCTACCGAGCAAGTGTAATAGTCTGCGTTGGGAGAATATTGGTCCAACTAGGAGTGGAGTGGAGCGGACAGCGGCTCATTAAGCCGGTATACAGTCCGTGATTAGCTGTCTGCGGTCGGCCGGTGTCGTTACGGGTGATGGAAGATACGATAGAACGCATGGATGGCTATTGAAGCGTCAAAGTCCACCCGAGTGATGCCGATACGGCCAATGGACGACTTCCATTGGTCGTGTTTTTGCTAACGTCGATTTAAAAAAATACGTGGTATTGGCGATATTTTTCGTATTTCACATTTTTCGTATATTATTTTTCAGTAATTATCTGAAACTTTATTGAAACTAGAGCCGTATCGACGCGATTGCAGTTGATTAACAAGATTCGGTTTGGTATGATCCTGCTGTGCTTTTTTAGAATGCACCGCTGTCTTTTGTTTAACAATTTTAACAATGTTTAACGCGTTTTCGCCGAAATCGAGTGCGCTGCAAAATTAATTTCATCGTAAAACATGATGCGCACTGACTGTTATCTCAAGCTTAGTACTATACTGGTGTTAATGCAGCCAAAGAAACTGTCATGAAAACACGCAGTTCGAATACACATTTTATTACTTGCAGTAAAGTAAAGCCTGTGTAGTAGTATAACGTTGCGGCACGGTCGCTCAACGGGCTGCAAGACTGTGAGTCGATCGTTCGCCGCAATTCGGAATCGGAAATGTCGCCGATTGCTCTTTATGTTTGGATTATGATTTCCCGGTTGGCAACGCGCGAAGGGGCGAACCATCTGGTGGCGGCCAGCCATAAAGATTCATCATAATCGTACTCGACCGCCTTAAACGGACGTTATCTGACAAGCAAGGCACGAACTAATGCAATCAGTCAACTTGTGGATAGAACAGATGCTGCTACTGAGTCGATTTCGTTTCATCAGTCGCCAAAGCCAGTAGATCAGCACTGTGTCTTCCTATCATACATACTGCATGGAAGAAACAAGCACGCACACCTGCAACAAGCAAAGATGTCGCTACGTCTTGTGCTGACATGCATGCGTCGTCCAGCTAGTTACACGCTGAGTGTGTAATGTGCAGTGGGTAAAGTTGGCGGCGCATGCCCCAGCGCGCGATCCGCCAGCCATAGGTAAACACGTGCGCGAAATATGCGCCATTTTCGTCAGATTTTTGACGTCTACTAACCTCAGCCTTAATTTTAATAAAAATGAAAAATTTTCCTGTACAAAATTATCCTTTGGCAATATGCAAAGGTATGTAACTTCATGTAACAATGTCTTTCTGCTTTACCCTTTTTAGTAAATTATGTTTCGCACGTGCTTTACAGAGAAAAGTGTTATTTTTGATCTCATAGTGTAAAACGTGGCCTCTTCTTCAGCAGTATGTCTATACTATATATAAGTGAAAATAAACCTAGCTTAAATCGTACGATAATATATCATTAAGTCGCTAGAGGTTGAAGCTTCATAATGCGTACAGAAGACAGCAGCGAGCCGACGGCAGAACGCTGAAAGATATCGTCTATCAGACAAATGCGATCTGTGGACATAGACATAGACGACATCGTCGTTCTGTAGACTTGCAGTCTTGCAGTCCGACAGAATTTACGGCGGTCCCATGAGAGTTACGAACCACCACCGCGCGGCAGTCGGTACTTGGAATCGATAATAATGATACTGAAAACGAGCGAGTCAATAACAGCGACAAGACCAGAGACAATCGGCCGTAAAAAATACGACATGAAGGTCCACTCGGCAGCCGCCAGCCATGGCAACCGAACATTATTTTTACATATATTATTTATTTAACGACCATACAAGACGCACCAGCGATCACTGCAGCGCTGAAGTAAATTACCTAGAACAACCAAGGCCTATAGGCCTACATGACGCCCCTCCAGTCACGTGAAATGTCCGTCCAAGACATCTCCGAATGCAAGATACGATAAACGATCTCAAACTGCTAAGGCCCAAACTTCACTTGCATTAATTTCTTGTGCGATGGTTCTACAATACGCTCAATTACAGTTCTACTACGTTTGACCAATAAGCTTAATTTAATTTGCTGTGTTTTTGATGTACAAGTTTGCAACTTCAGGTCTTGCAACGCAAGTGACTGCTCGTTGTACAGCTAGTGTCTATGCGGTAGACTTTCAATTATTTGCGAATTTGTAGTACAAACTGAAGCTAGTGGAGTTTAGGCAAAAGCTCTAAGTCGAATTGATCTGGATACTGGTCGGCAGTACCGCAGTAGTAACGGGAAACCGCGCCGGTTGTCATGGGGCTGTTCGTCACTTACACCGTCGTATTGGGTATTCGAAGTGGATCTGCGCTGCGACTGATATGAATTACACAGCGTGGACATCAACCGATTGGGGAAATGACAGCGTGCCGATAGACGACAGTGTCAGCGGCTGCAGCGGTTGACGTCTGCCGTCTTGACATCACAATCATCGTCGGATTGATGAAACTGAACAACAATTCAACAGAAAGTGGCGCGACCTGGCGGATAACGAGCGAATTAACGTCGACGACAGCACTACTCTTCAAGACATCAGTCTGAACCATTTGCATCTGACAGCTTTCCTACTGCGAGTACGATATTTGTCTCCCGTCTCACAATTCTCCATTGCATTGAATAATGACAGAACATGCGGATGACAACGATGACGACAGCCATTGGCAAAACAACTACGACAAATTTGGAGTTTTTTCGGAGGTCTTTCGTTAAACAGGGACTACAAAATTTTAGAAATATTGTTACTACAGATAAAACGCAGGCTATAACACAGTTAACTGTGCACTAAATGAAAGTACATAGTAGGTATGCCTTAAATGAAGAAATAACGCTGTAACTAAGCCTATCTGTTGTTTGATTCTAACTGCCGCAAAGTCCATTGCGCCATAGATCCAAACTCCACTATTTCGATTTGTTGTAGATATGTCAGACAACAAGTTGTGCAAATAGTTGTACAACAGTCTTATTATGTGAAGGTGTTGTGGATTCGTTGTAAGCCTTCGATATTTAATGCGTATTCGTTCAATTTTGTTGTACAAATTGTAGTGAATTTTCTGTAGATTTTTAATCTGTTGTGGAAGAGTGCAGCATGTCGTACAACAAACCCACAACAGATCGTAGCAAGTGGAGTTTGGGACATAAGGCCATAATGAGTCTGCGATCTAATGAAGGTCACTGGCTCAATGAAGGTGAACGTAATAGGAAGTGGTGGCTGCAATAGCCCCACACAATAGCTCATTGACTGCGATTGCCTTCGGACGTGCTTCGCCTGGCAACTGCCAGCATCGACCATTTATTACGCTCATTTGATGCTATCGCTCATCGCAACTCTTAGACCGATGGCAGACTGCTCGATTTTCTGGTTTTCATCCATCATTTTTACAGTAAAACTGTTAAAATATAGCTTATATCACTGGCAAAACTTTTATTTGGTATCTTTGACGAGCAAAAACGACTGTAATAATAGGTGCTGGTGTAGCATAGTAGGTAGAACGTCGGTTCTGGCCAGCGAACTTTCCCTATCCTGCTCTAGACTGATGGATAGACTGATGGATGGCCGTTTGACCACTTTGTGGGTAAAGCGTCTGCTATCAGTCAACCAACAAGGCCAACTCAGCCTGCTATCCCTCCGGGGTCTGTTAAATGAGTAGTAACCCATTTATATGGGTTACGGAAGGTGGGGACCTTAATACAGCTGACTGGGGCTGCCTGGCCGGCCGCTGCGCCAGCCTGTGTCTGCAGACTGCACGCGGGGGCTGTGCGGCTGGCGGCTCTGGTTAGTGACGAAAGCGCATTAAAGGGGTATATGCGAGTAGATGCGCTATACAAAATGACTCCTAAGTTATGCTAAAAGAGACGAACTGTGAAACAATACAATAAAACTTAGGTATACCACCTTGTCATTAGTTGTTTCTACAATAGCACTAACCTGCGAAATCCGGATGTTTCGTGGCACATGTTTACAGCGGTTATTTAATTTAAAAGTAATGCAAAATCGTTTATTTACGCTACTACAGATGACAATTTGCAGTTCGTACGTCTGTGCGCTAAAAGCTTTCATCATTTTAGGCGTGACAGAATCCGTAACAATGAATTTTTACCCATTTGGTCTTTGATGCATAAGACAAAAAATTAACAATCGATCAATACTCGGTGCAGATATGACAAAACATTTACCTTTACGTTTTTGACTATAATGTGTACATAAATCATGATCACAACTTCATACGTTATGCGAGTTTTTAAAATTAAAAAAAAACAGTTTTGATGATTTTGCTTTTGTGTCAGTTTGTTATAGCGTATACAGCACTGGGTGTTAAGTCTTTTAAACATATTGCTATGCTGCTGTTTATACGAAAACGCAGATGATGTAATTCATATTACACCAAAGAAATTTTTCTAAAATATCTCCGATATAACTAAAGTACTTTTAGTTTTGTTTATTTTTTATTTTGCAAAAAAAATAAACTATACGTTTATTTTAGTTTAATTATATACTTGTATTTCATGTTTTTAATTTGGACATGAGCTGCAAAACATAGTAAAGATATTTTATTTTTATAATTATTGTCATCATTATTAAAGGCTACTGCCTCCGGCACCTAGCTGTCTATTTATACTGCTTCTCTCTCATATGACATTCACTGTCTATATGTCACAAACAGATATGCAAATAAAAAGATGGAAATGATCATATCATACATATAGACAGACATTAATACAGTACACTCATTCACACTGCAGTGGTGCTGTGAATGAAAACCTGATGAGCAGAGGAGTCGAGAGCAGTTATTACGGACGAATCTCATACTGTCGGTCGGCTATGTGACTGCAATGCCGTTAGGCGATCATTTAATAGCAAGCAATTTGAGCTAACAATCACGAAACGCGCGAATGCCCATAGCAGTTTTTGTTCGCAAACTGTCAGTCTATCCAATTCAGCCATTTCGTCGCAGTTCATTCTTGGAGTGTGCGCTGAAGCCAAAGATCGCAAAAATCAATAAAAATTCCTTATTTTGAAAGTTCAGGGTCTTTCAAAGTCATCGATGTTGCTACGACCCAAAAGCTCATCACTATAGTGCTTGTTGCAATAGGCAGCATGCCCATGCCTATCTGCAACCGTTTTGACGAAAGACTGCCCAACAGAAGTAAAATAACGACTTTTACGGGGGTACCGCACTTTGTGCCCTCGTTCGCAGGTTTCCTTGAACCTAGAAAATCGGGTCTTGGACCGTCAAAATCTACGCTCAATGCTGCAAATTTTATATGCAGCTTCTTCATGTCTATCTCAATTGATTACGGTGCAATTCGCTCTTGAAATGTGTCTTGCAGCCCGAAATCGCCCAAAAAAATCTATAAATAAACCTTTATTTTGGCGTTCAAGGTCATCCAGGGTCATTGAATTCGATGGCAATCAAGAGCCAGTGTACGACTTCATATTAGTGATTAATAGTAACCTAGGCCGTATCTCACACCGTTATTGATACAACGACTTATTGGCTAAAAATCGCAAATTTTTTTCACCCCCTTCTCATTTAGCGCCATTGTTTGGGGTGAGCCCCTTTGAATTTATGGAAAAGCTTTACGGTTACTAAAACTAAAGTCTTCCGGACAGCCGACGGTGAAGATTTGGTGATGCTAGCTTGCACCGTTTTTGACTGGTCCACCCGTGTGACGGACAGACGGGCAGACGGACAGAATTGCGATGGCTAAAACGCGCTAAAGCGGTAGCTGCTTTCGCGCGTAAAAACGAAGAGTCGCGCGTTATGAAGTCATTAACCCGACATACCACGACGACACCCGTTGTCATCAGTTGCCATCTAGGGGACAACCCCAACACTACTGGCGGCGGCAGCGACCTCTCAGCGATGGCTCGAAATTGGCGAAATAATGACGAAATATCGGAAAGCTGTCATCACGAGATGATAAGATCGCTGACCGCTGAGGTCGTCGAGATACAACACGACAACGCAAAGAAACGGAGAACAGCGGCGGACTAGGCTACTGCATCTAAAGGCCGTTGACTTGTTGTCACTTCAACGTAGTTTTTGGACAATATTCAACGTGACTATTGAAATAAAATAGTGAATAGTTCTCTCATAATCCATTTAAACGTAACAGAGCTGTCAAATTAGTGCGCTAACTCAACATGTTAAAAAATCGATTGCGTAAAAAATAATGCACACTCGCATAGTCATGAATTCTATAAAGCAGGAGTTCCAATATTTAATTAAACTACGGTTATTTGACGATCGAATTAATTATTATGTTGCGGTTCCACTACAACTATAATAATTTTAGTTGACAAGCTAATTGCTAGCGATGAGGTCACTTATTGTTTGTTGGCAAGTTCGACAATGGTCACATCTTGTAGGCGAGACGTTTAGTCGTTCACTCACTCACTATACCTATTTTACGTGATAAATATTACAACTCCGTCAGCATTTTGTTTTATGAAATTCAAATGTAAGTCACAAATGTGCATAGACATAAAGAATTCTAGGAAGTTAACAGGGAAAAGGGCAGACAGCTGTACATTACGAACGATCAATAACGATACCTCTGGCCATCCATAGATTAGTTTTTAACTTTACTTTTTTGTTTTTAACCCTTCTTTTGAAAGGTACAAAAAAATAACGATAATAATACAATACAATACAATACAATGAAGAATTTGCACTCAAAAACTGACAAATAAACTGTCAGTTTAATCTAGCACATAAACTAAAAAAACTGAAATGTTTAAAAGAAAAATGAAATGAGAGATACTGAGAATAGAAATACTGTTAAATGTAAAAACTGACAAAATAACTGACAAAATTCGAAAAATGACTGAAAGTAAAGAAAACTAAAAAAAGACAGAGAGAAAAACTGAAAAGGTAAGATAATAATGAAAACTAAAACTAAGAAAAAAACTGAGAAGAGTACAAATAAAAACCGTGAGCAGGTCCGAATAGCCGTGAAGTCAGTCCGAGGGGGTGCCAGATGTCTATGGAGGAAAGGATTTGAGAAAAATAATCTTGCAACCTAGTGCTCTGGAGACCTTTGAACCCATAAACTTTTCAAGCGTTTCATTTCTGACCAAGCTGCTAACGCCGAACACAGAGTTGTTACAGTAGAATCTACGCAGCAATTTCAACAAGTCCTGGTGGTCTAGCGTTACAATTTGGCAACTTTCAACAGTACCTACTCGTTCCCTGCCGAAACGAACTATCGACACTCATGTAAACTATGTTTCAACTATGCCCCTTTCTTGCTTCGACTCTCAGACGTCTTTGTCGATTGTCAACTGTGGTAAAATGTGGCAGATTAAGCCAGCTTAGCCGGCTTTTAAAAGCATTATAAATGTGTACTTACTTGCTTACTTCATAAAAAACTGCAGGCCTGCGAGCTGATGTTGGATAGACTTAGCCGAAAGAATAACAAGACTAGATGTGCGAAAAACTGAAAACAAAATTGCACGCGAATCACACGCGACTTTATTTTTTGTTTCGTTATAGTTCTATCCGCCTGAGAAACAGGTTGACAGTGCACGTACAATACGTACTGCGATCCTCTGTCGACGTTGTTGTCTGCGTACTCTTCCCGAGACAACGACGACAACGATGACGACAAACGACGTCTGCGTTGAGTGCGAGCAGAAGAGTGGGTCTCGAGTCCAAGTCCTGCAGGACTCAGCCAACAGTCGTCCGTCCGTCCGTCCGTCCGACTGTCGCTGAAGTATTCAGCTGCGCCTGACGGATAGCATCCCCAGCCACTGCAGCAGCCAGCTTCTGCAGTCCGCGCAGGCTTCGCCGCGATCCACGGACTGGCAAGAAATACTCGACATCCTGCGCAATGTAAGCTCCGCATACAGATCACTCGCTGCAGCTAGGCGCCGGACAATGATCGTAATTGATGTAGCCGTCGTACGGCGTCAGACCGAACGACTTTTCCGTCCAAGCCTTTGTGTTAATCCCATGAAATGATTGTCGGACCACATAGCCACCCGTGTCAGCTCCTATATATATGGCTTCGACGACCATTCTCACCAATATAAGTCAGAGCAACGCCGCTGCATCGCTGAGTTCGTATTGGCGAATGCAATATAGATTAGACGTCTCGATGTCCTCTATCACTTCCAGTTACCGTCATAAAGGGACTTTGCTCGTCACAGAACTGCCGGCGTTTCTGGCTTCATTTGCCATCTCTGGACTCTGGTAGTGAAATAGTAAAAAACAGATGATTTAAAAAATGGTAAATACACAACTTAGACTGTAACAACGAGACTGCAGGAACAATAACATCGTGAGTAATTAGTAATATAATGAACTGATTATAACCTTACTTTGCAAATACGTACGCATTGGCGGCATTGTTCAATAACACAAACACCTAAAATAGCTCCTCACTTTAGTCTACGCTGTAATCGCTACTATGGTTTAATTTTCAACCAGGTACATATAAAACCAAATTAAATCATTACGCTGTATATTACTATAAAAACAACACATAAACGAATGTCAGCAATGATGGTCAAGGTAATGACAAATTAACGTGCGTTTCTAGAAAGCCAAGCATCACTACCACAATGTTATGTTAGATGACTTGCTGACGTATTTGAAGCTGTGCAGAATAGATGAGATAAGGCCACGGTGTCGACTCTAGGTCCTGACATCGGATGAGCTGCGTTGTTCTGTAAGCTATGCTGATTGTAGTGACCAGTGACTAGGTTTATTGCTGTAACCTATAGCTACTATTACCAACAGCTACACCAACAGTCTACTACAATTACTTCAGGCACAAACAGGGGCCAAAAAGTGTGGGCTTGTAGTTGAATTTTTTTTTCCGCCGAGCCAACAAAAACGATTTTTACGACTTACAATTTTATTCACGCCGCCCAGAACTTACAGTTATAAGTTAACCGCAGTTCATGGCGGCAATACAATACAATACAGTACAATGGAAAATTTGCACTCAAAAACTGACAAACACACTGTCAGTTTAATCTAGCACATAAACTAAAAAGAACTGAAATGTTTAAAAGAAAAATGAAATGAGAGATACTGAGAATAGAAATAGTCCTAAATGTAAAACTGACAAAATTCGAAAAATGAATGAAGTAAAGACAACTAAAATAAGAAAAAAAACTGAAAAGGTAAGAAATGAAGACATCGATTTCTGTCATTGCATTGATTCACAAAAATACACAATGTCATTATCTTTAATATTCACCGAAATACAGGATAAGAATCCTTTAAGAAACATCTATTAAACATCACAGGCTGCTTTTTGTTCAACGTAAGAGGTCTTAGGTCATTATTGTTGTGGGACAATAAATCAACATCACTGCCGCGAATTGCGTTTAATCGTCGCCAGCACGCATCGCGGATTTAACGACAGCATCAGCTGCAGCAGCTGATGCGGCGACGGGCAGTAATGTGACGTTACTGCAATGAAAATGCTCTGAGATGGAATTGTCAAGCAGCTAGTGCAATGTAATAACAGTACGGTATTGGCTTCTAACCTCTTGCCTTAGGCTGTTGCTAAGCGAGCGACAAACCAGCTGCATATTGCTTTCCGACGTGCTTCTGGCCGCTACGACGCGCTGGCGCCGACCGGCCGAGAAAATGATGGACCTGCCCCGTTGCCGGCAGAACTGACAATAAAATACTAAGCTTGCTGCACTTTTAATGACAGTAGAATTACTGCTAAGACTAAAGTAGCAATGTCTACAGTATAGCATCAGTGGTGCATTGAAAACGTGAAACAACAGTCCAGTAAAAGTAAGGCATTAAGTTTCTGTCAATATAGATATCTTTATTTCGCCTCAAGGACAGCCACAAACACAATTAGAACTGTAACAAGACAAGCACACACACAAAGAAAAACAAATTAAAAAATAAAAGAACCGTAGAATGCAACCAAGCACACACATTCACAGACCTACACGTATGCCTATGATAAAAATAGAGTTCTGAACATGCATTAAAAGCAAATAGAAAATCGACAATCACCTAACAATATGGACCGTTTTCACAGTCTTTACTGAGGGGCGACTGAAAATGCGAGAAATGAAAATTCGGCACCATCAAAAATGCAAGTCGTGAAAATACGAGACATGAAAATGCGGCACCATACTGCGTGGCATGAAAATACAGGTAAGGAAAAAGCGAGACATGAAAATACGAGACATGAAAATGGGGGAAATAAAAATTTGGGAAAAGTGTGATTTTGGTTTAGGTGAGCATTAACGGTCTGTACAGCTGCTTTGAAGGTCAAGTCAAGTCGTTGTCGATAATTAGTGAATGGAATGTCGACTCCACGTGGAACG
>Ga0209367_1000756_pt1 | contig 35573 bp, 19 predicted proteins | sample WorMetLIZISLAND2_FD_187412 | JGI IMG/M metagenome (GOLD analysis project Ga0209367, IMG submission 187412) | Marine gutless worms symbiont microbial communities from Max Planck institute for Marine Microbiology, Germany - Olavius geniculatus... ... | reverse complement strand
GGAGTGGTACTGAAAACTGAAAACAAGTAAGAAAATAAAATTTAAACTACACGTAACTAAAAACTATTAAACTATTAAAATATACTGTAAGTAACTGTTAAAGTTTAGATGTGAGAGAAAGCTGTCAATGGCTGAACGTTATGGTCAGTGGCGTAACCAGTATAATAAAATGAGCCAGGAGGCAAATGTTGTCGCCCATGTTAGCGAGGTAATGTTAAGAATAGGGGCATCTCTGGCCATAGCCGGCTAAAGAATGTGGGGAAACATCGTGAGCTCTCCCAATGGGATCCCCACTGAAAAACGAATTCGACGCATCTTAAGTGTCATAGAACTCATCTGGTGGAAGGATAATCTGGCTGATGTCACGAACGAAAAAAATCCAATTAAAATTATTTAAGTAAAAAAATGGGTAAATGTACAGTTAACAAGATTTACTCAGGCAAGAACAGAAGAGGCAGTTGCCTCGTTGTACCCCACGCTAGTTACGCCTATGGCTATGCTTCAGGGGTATCAAAGTGACATGATTAGTTTTTTTATGAAGCTTAAACTTAAAGTGGCGACTGAAAATGCACCAGTAAAAATAAAGGCAGTCTGGCTTCGCACAGGTTTGAAATGCCACGAAACTTAAAAGAGAAAGCTTTTCAATAACATGAAGACTCATTAAATGTTTGCTTGACATTATGTGACACGGTTCCAGCAAGTGCGTGCAGGCCCAATGTCGCCATGAGATTGTATACGCGTGAAGTAAACGATAGGTGACAAGTAGTTTTGTTGGCTGTGTGCAAAAAAGCTAGGACTATTGTTTTTGTTGTCCAGCTGACACCACACATGTTCTGGCTATAAACTGCAGTATAACAGTAGGCCTACGTTATATTACAAAAACATAAAGCAAAAGTTGAAAATACTTACTAACCTACAGGTACGTAAGCTATCTCATTGGCCGGCACATGTCTTAAATGTCCTGGCCAATACTGCATACCTTCTAGTCTGAAACTACGCTACACCTGTTCGTTTCAGCATAGTCGTTTACTTAGATTTTTCCACCTTCGCGTTTTCCACTCCAACTTTTCAGCACCCCCTCCTCGCCAGCCAAACTACGCATTATGCAGAACGACAGATTTTGGAAACAAACGTTTCGCGCATTTTCTCGTGTCACCCATTTGCCAGAAAACATCGGAAAAAAATCTGGCGGCATTTCCGTCGTGATTTGTCCGCGCGTAGTTAGTACAGCGCAGCATCGGGCGCCTCTGGCAACGACATGCGTTGGTGCGGGTGAAGAATGTCGGCCGGCACGTTGACTATAGTACGGTCGGTCGCAGGCGCAGCTGCAGGCCGCCAGCATGGCGAGTCGACACGCGAAGTGCCCATGAACCAGTCGGCAGCGACGACGAACGGCGACATCTGAAAAATTCATGGCGCCGCAGTGTTAGTTAACACCGCTGAGGATACTGCTGCTGCTGCTGCTGCCGCGGTGATGATGACTGCTGACTTCTGACGTCTGTCGCCGTCAAATATTTCATCTTCTCTTGACAGCGACGACCACCATTTAACATCCGGCGCAGCTGCCGCTCCACAGACGCTGCTACTGCTAATAACGCTAGAGTCAAACGTCGCAATCGCAGCATCTGCAATTTTACGAAAGACGCTCACGAGCTGATTGCTATAGTTATTGCCTGTACTTTTTTGTCGTAGCTTAATACCTTTTTCTACATTTTCATCTTTTATACCCCGTGAAAAAAAGACTTCGTTTATTTAATGATGGAACAGGCAAAAAGACGTCGATCGTCAAGAGCAAAAATTGTCTATTATTCAAACTGAAACTGATTCAATCTTGGCTTGCCGCTGACTGAATTAATTTTTCAAGCAATTGTCGCGTATATACGCTGGCTTTTTATCTGGTAGCCTTCTGTCCGTATACACCGCATTAGCCATGTCTGAAGATTCAAGATTGCGTACAATTTTTTCTACGCGCACAATGTCTTTTTTTGCAAATTAAAAAATATTATCGGGATCGCATTATCAGTGATTTAAAAAGTAGCAATAAATATTGTTTTTTAGTGAGAATATCGATTTGACAATAAGTGATTACGGCAACATTCTATTTTGCTGCCTGCCGGATTTCAGAATAATTAAAAACACATGTTATGGTTGCTTACGATAAGCTGTCTATTTCTGTGTATGCGACTATGCGTGGTAAGAAATTTCTGCGTAGCTGAGAAGAAACTGAAGTTAGATTGAATCCAATGTTGAGTCGGAGTTCTAGGGGTGCCAATTGTTCGCCAGGGCGAGATGTCGCTTCCGTCCAGATCGCCGCTGTCAATAATACATGAGTTGCCGTGCTGGTCTAACCGTATGGAAGACTGTAGGCTGCTAGGTTCTAGGAAGTAATGATTCAAGACGGCTTAGGCCAGCATCGTCCGGATCTTTACAAGCCGCCGGCGTCGACTTCACGTTAACTTGACGTTAACTTGGCGTCCTTACAGTTCCCGGTGTTTAGAAAAAAACTGAACAAGAGACAAAACTCACGGCGTTAACCCGTCAATTTCTGAAAATTATAATTAATTCAATAAAACGTTTTTACTGCATACGTAATGTTGCTTATTCATTGTGCAGTAGCGCAGGCTTAACGTCAGTCAGCCACGTTCTATTCCGTGATAAATGCATTATTGGGTAACCTAACTATTAATTAACTCCTATCTGCAAAGGTTCTCGTAAAGCGCAGTAATTGAACAGTTCTATTGAATCTCATGTTCCAGCATGCTATTCGTCTATTTCTGGCAGTACTTTCGATTTAGTTATAAAGTCACTATTTTTAGCAATGACTTTGTGGAAAATTTTGGAAGTAGGCTAAGGTGCCGTTTTAGATTATTGTTGCTAATTAGGAAAACGTCAAGTTCGCGCGACTTATTCGTGTAAACAGAGTGGACACTGCAGAAAGTCGACATGTAATCAGCGACAACAGCGACTTCGTTATTTATTTACAGTTTGACAAGTTTTGTCGGCGCCGTTCTATCGTTCGTTGTTTCTAGTCATTTCTCACCCAAATACTTGTCCTCATTAACGTGCAGTGTATTAGGCCTACTTGCTTACAACGTGGATCTGCTATCTCGTTTTACTTTTGACTAACGCGACAAAAGAGTACTCTAAAATGCAGCTAGAGTACTGAACTCGTAGAGATTGCTGCATTTATTTCAGATTTAAGTTACCCAGTGAAATAATCCTTTGTAGATTTCAGAAATTTGTAAACAAACTTGAACTTCAACGCTGTACGTTAATTTGTTAGAATACTCTGTATAGTTAAGGTCATGTGTGTTTGTGATGTGCCGTAGCCTAGTAACTGTTTTATGTATTTTTGTTTTGTTACCTACCGCATTGTGTTGGTGAATAAAGATTATCATAGTTTATTCGGTCCACTGCAAACGACAACCTTGAGCAAGTATTGAACTTGTAAAGATTGCTGCATTTATTTCAAATTTAAGTTATTGGCCTACCGTGTACTCACAAGGCCAACCAGCCTTCTACTCTCAGCAAGATAACAATCAGCAGCTAACGAGCTATACGGTGAAGGCCTATATTGTGTCTGGTCGATTGTGGCGGATCGGGAAATAAGTACTTTCAATGAGCGTCTAAGCTTACGCCACAGGTGGTTTATATTATGCTCTGCGAGTGTCGCTAGCTTTTTAAAATAATGTTCCATATGCTGCTGTATAATTTTTCTCATTAACTGCTTTTTAATAATAGAGTAAAATGAAAACAGAACAAAATATACGATTGAATAAAATTAAATCTGCAACTTTAAACGTCGAATTTAAAACAAATTGCCGTCGATCGATATCGCTCTAATACGCCGTGGTTATAAATAATCAGTTACGTGATTTCCTCGATGCGTTGAGCCGTCACGCTGACAAGATAAGCCGTACAAATTGCTCCCGACTTGCCCTGAACACGCAAGTAAGTAAGTACGCAGTTAAGTAAGTAAGGCAATCAGGTCACGTGACAGGGATTTTCCCGCCACTGTGATGATGGTGGTGGTATTTACTGTACTTGCAGGATGCAGGCGCAAACAGTCGCTACAGCTGCGGCGGCTGTGGCCGGGTTTAACGAGATCGACTTGGCCTTCGCGCGCTACAAAGCCAACGCTGACGGTGAGCGTGTTCTTACTTCGCCAGCGACCATTCAGTCTCAAAACCTCACTGGAAAGTGGGAATACCGCTTCGGTCTGGGGCTGTCAGTCGCCCTTGGAGTAATTTGGTATTTAGAAACTTGTCACATACTCGGTAAGCCGGGTCAACGTGAACGTAAACAAGTTGATAGTTAGTTTTTTCGGTAAGTAAGGAGAACGGCCGTATACTGAGCACGTTAGCGGCGAGTGAAACTATACTGCGAGTGTCATTCCGCCATGGACCTACCACAGCAAAACCTTACTGTTTCTCTCTGTATTTTACAAGTTTACATGTTTACTGTAATTCTCGGTAAAATATAGATAGGTAGGCAATGGGAGTTCGATCAAAACTGCATGCGCTAAGGACTCTATTGAGTAACGAATTGATTTTGTCTTGCTGAGTTGCAAGGTCTGTATAAGTACGTGGTGACGTAAATAGGACGTTAGGCTTACGATCAAGAAGTCGCGGTTTGTATTGATGTGTTTGACTTCCGGTCAGGTCGCTATCAAGTAGTTACTACGTGGATGGGTGACTGTTCACGGACAAGTATCTAAACCAGGTCAACTCAGCCTTCCGTCTCTCAAGGGACATAAATCGAGTACCGGCCTGTCTGACTGGGGTTAAGGTGGGACGCGTTCACCTGTATCTGTGTGATCCGGTATGGCAGATGACGTTCCGTGTCTCTGCATTGGGCTACTAAGAAAATCTTTAGCGTTCCTGCCTGGAACTCACTGTCGCATTGTAGATCCGCCGAACTTCTCAGCACTTTTAAGGTAGCTTAAAACTGAACTGTTTGATATAAGTAAGTAAGTAAGTAAGTAAGTAAGTAAGTAAATGATTTATAAAGCGCCAAAGTCTCAGAAAGAATCAGGGCGCATTGCCCATAGTAAACGTGCCATTATGTGCTCGTGATTCGTTTGCGAAATGGCGTTGTATAAATGTGATTTAATTGATTTGAGCTGTCTGTGCTGCAGGGTCGGTGGTCGGCGGTGACTCCGTTCAGCGGTGCAAGAGTGAGTCTTCTACAGAGTCAAACGTCGACGATGACGCTGCCGTCGCCAGGTCACGCAGTCGACATCGTCGAATACTCCGACTGGACGGCAGGTCATCCAGCGAGACCAGTGGCACCAGCGCAGCCGGCGACATGGTAGACACCGCGGCAAACACGACAGTGCTGCCAACACAGTACGGGCAACCCCTGGCCACATCGTAGGGGCAACCACTACAGTTGGTGGTAACCTTACAGTGACAGCAGCAACTCTTGCACTGCTGCCGACAGAGTAGGGTCAACCCGTGCGGCAGCCGGCGACATGGTAGGCGTTGAGCAGAGACGGATGCCTGCCGTGCGACGAGGAAGCAGCGTGGATGAAGCCATACGCTCGGCCGGTCATAACCGACACGTTTCGTTTATACTGTCAAGCTGTGACGTACCCTCGTCGCCCGCAACCCGCCATGCCACTGACGCTAGCGCCAGCAACAGGTTTTCTTTCCTTCTTCGTCTTTAATGTCGTTGTTTTTTTGTTTTGATAGGCGGCCATTTCGTGTTGCGGATTTTACAGTCTTGTGTAACATGCTAGCTTTCTGTTATTGCATCGGACGTGCAGTTTTTAGCAACGCATAAGCACAGCAAGCTATGCAAACGTTGTTATTGTGGCTGGAAGAAAAACAAAAAAGTTAAAGACACATCAATACAAATAAAATAGTCAGTATACCGCAGACAGACTAACTCTGGGTTTCATCATTTTTAAGGTTGTTCTGTTGTTTTTTACCACAGAAAATGAATAAAAAAATTTTCCTTATTGCAAGCAATGTGTTTGGTCCGTATACAAACTACAAAGGTCACGAGATCGTGTGTTCGGTCGTTCAAATGTCAAGTAGCGTCAGTGATTGCTGCCCACGTGCGTATTAGTATATGCCCGCACCGCTGTGTTCGACCGTGGGACGTGATATTTTGTCGCAGAAAGGTCGCGGGAGTCTGAAACAAAACGCAATTATTGCACCTCAAATTCTTTTCAAATCTCAATCGTCACGTCACCGTCACTTGGGTTAACGGCTCAAGTCCTACGCGACAGTGTTCCGTACTTTAGTGTTGCGCGGACTGGGAAATGTCGCCGTCAAAACAAAATACCGTGGTCGTGACTGAGTCTGCTGTTCAATATAAATTTGACAAACGAAAATGTGCAGTTCGCGCTTTTAGCTGTATGTATAAGCATGTTTCGGGTACTTTCTGTTTTTTTTCTGTGCATTTGTTTCACTAAACTATAACATACCGGTACAGGGCAAATAAGCCGGATTTATAAAACTCGCCAATAAAATTGTGTTTCACATTTACAACGTCAGATGCTAATTCAATCGCATCGTCAAATAACAGTTGAAAACACACATTAATAAGCACTAACTGTTGCAGTTATTAACTGGCTGTGCTGACTGAGAGATTTGACACTGCGACGCAATCGCAAACCGCGATATATATCGTTCATGTCAGTATAGCGTGCAGCACTAATCGTTTCTCGTCAAAAGGAGACCAACTAGTAATTAGAAACCCACGCATCATCATTCTGCTCGTGTGTGATCGCATGCGGCTTATGGGGAGTGGAAAGTATAGAAGCGTACTACAGAGGCTATCCGCAACATGTTGTGGTGAAGAGCATTTTACTTTTATCGATTTTGATGGTAAGTAAAAAAAGCTGCGCCGAGTGTTTACATAAATTTTGGAATTTTAATTTAATAACCACTACGAAAATTTTAGATTACTTTTTATAGCCCAACATTTAATACAACTTAGGCTACTTGTTTTTATTCATAAAAAGCATGTTTTTGCAGATTACTTTTCTGATTTTTAAGCGAAGTCGCTTTTTGCAGTTCAAGCGATTTTGCCTACAGCTACGCATTTTTTCCTAGCGCGGTCTGTTGTCTGTCAGTCGTCTGTCACATTCGTGCATTTTGTTCAAACCGACGGATTTAAATTTTGAATGCTATTTGGCAGGTACACGTGTGAGGTTTTATGACACCTTGTTTCACATGATGTCCCTTTCCAAGAGAAGGGAACATTTTGAGGGTCAAATCCCAGCCAAAAGTTGCAATTGGTTATTTATGATTCACCTAAAGGTTAAGCATTTCACTAATACGACAACAGCACCAGGTTACGGCGTCAATCGGCGATTACGCCGTTTACCAAATAAGACTTGGTGCTTGTTATTATAGGCCCACATGCTCGCAATTTCGAAAGTGTAAAAGAATGCGAGAGAAACATTCGTAGGCCTAAGTTTACTCTAGGGTAACCAGCACAATTGCTATATGGATATAATGATGGAAATATTGGAGTCGATTTTACGAACACATTGGACTTGATATTTTTGCGGATTTACGTTTTCATACACGTTGAGTCAGAAATAATAAACAACTATACGTATATGAAGTTTTATTTAACGTTACTTTATATAATGCTGTTTACTTACTTACTTACTTTGATGCACAAAACTTGGCTTTCTGAAACGCGAAGACTCTGAGCTAATTACTTTTCACGTAACTGACACTACACTACTACGATACATCAGCGTCACAAGCAGACGGACGGACGGACGGACGGACGGACGACTCGCAATACCACAAGCACGCCAGTGCACACATTTGCCAGAATGAATAATAAGCAAAAATAACGTGGCTGCACCTGACGAAGAACTGGCGTATTGTGTGTTGAAATTGATTTTACGCATTCGCACGCACACGTCTATATTGCGTGTAAATTATAACCTATACGCTACTATGTGTGAAAATGATTGTTATGTTGCGGCTGCAAAATCGTTAAAGGCAGTGTGTAGAATTGTTATGAAAGGTGATGGCAGGTGTGCATAGCATTTCCTGCTGCGACACGTAAGCCTAGGAAATCTGTATTGATATCGGTATCTAATAGGATGTTTACACGATCCAACAAACGTCCAGCAAACGTCCAGCATTGGCACATGTATGTTGAATACATTATCTTGCTGGAAATTTGCTGGACGTTTGCTAAATCATGTAAACACCCCATAAGGTTTCCATTTTCTATTATAAAATTGCGTGAATAGACAAAGAGCGATGATAGTTCAGAGAAATCTAGACTCTAGAGAAGAACCAGTTTATGACAAAAAATAATTTTTCGATTGTTGCCTGTCCAATGCTATGCATAGCATCGGATAGAGTATAAAATCACCTGAGTGTCCGTGCGTTCCTGCGTGCGTCCGTGCGTCCAATGTTTCTTAAGCTATCTTCCTTCCACCTTTCCTTTCCCTTCCCCTTCTCCTTCCCTTTTTCCCCTTTCCCTTCTTTTTTCCTCTTGTCTTTCTTCTTTCCTTTCCCTTTTCCCTTTCCCCATTTTCCTACCCCCTTTCCTTCCTTTTCTCCATCTCTTTTTTCCTTCCTCTTTTCTTTTCCCTTGCATTTTCCTCCCATTTTCCTTTCCCTTCCGCTTCCTTTTCTCTTTACCTTCCGCTTCCTTTTTCCTTTATCTACCTTTCCCCTTTCCCTTTCCCTTTCCTTTCTTTTTCCCCTTCTTTTTCCCCTATTTTTTACTTTTTCCTTTTCTTTCCCCTTCCCCTTTCCCTTACCCTTTCCTTTTCCTCTTTTTCCTTTCCCTTCCCTTTTCCATTTCTATTCCCCTTTTTTTCAAGTTTCTTTTTTTTCCTTCCCTTTCCTTTCTTTTTTCCCTTCCACTTTTTTCCCTTTCTCTTCCCTGCCCTTCCCCTTCTTCTTTCTCTTTCCCTTCTTCCATTTTTCTTTCGTGATTGATGACGTCACGTGACCCCAAAAGGTCAAACTCGTGACCCCATTATCTTTGAGGCTCCATATCTCCATAACGGTGCAAGACAGACGCATGGTGACGATGGACTTTTTATAGTAAAGCGCTGGTGACGGATCGAATGGTCTCGTGACTAACAATGTCTGTTGTTAGTCAAAATAATACAGAAGGATGAAAGGATCTTTGCTGCTGTACAATTAAATTAAACTGTTTGATTTTTTTCTACCGGTCTAAACGGCTCACTGATTGGACATATACTGTAAACTATCGAAATGCATTGGACAGACTCTGTGTTCGTATGAACATTATCTTCTTCATATAACATTTAATATATTATAAGAAAGTCTGGAATGGATATGCTAATTGTGTCATAAACAGCAACGAGTTAAACCGTTTAATATGTTTTCTAAGTTCATTTTAGGCCAAATAAATGATGTAGCAAAGCAAACTGAACTGATTAATTACTATTAGTTACATATCTGTTTACCTACTTGAACTGTGCGCATGTAAAACAGCAATATAGCAGAAGCAGAACAATTTTTGTTTAATTTTGTTTGTGATTTGGCCCATTTCTTTTCCTATGTTATATTTCATACGTGTAAACGTCTGAAACCAAAATGAAACGTGAACAAAAGAATTTCGTTTTATTTAACATTTTTTCGTGTTTCAATCTCTTTTTCTCCCATACGGACAACTTCACAAAGGTAAATCGCGTAGCTCACAGCGACGGCGTGTGCTTATACGTGTGGTCGTTGGCTGTGTGCATTAGGCATTAAGCATTGTGTACATATAATTACGGACGCACCTGCGCTTGGGGTTGATAATACTCGGACAATGCCTGCTGGACGTATATTGCACTTTCTGAATGGGATGCGGTCAGACGCTGGCCCGCCTAGTGATCGATGGAAGCCGCAAGAATATCCGCAAACAATACACAATACAAATGCGCCAGCTGTTTCAGTTTCACGACGCATGCGACATTCTGACGTCACACGTCACGTGACCTTTGCAGACCGGAACTTGTATTAGTTGCCGGCTCTAGTATTATTATGATACGTCGCACGTTTGCACTCAACTAATAGAAAAGCTGCCAACTTAATCTTGCGCTACTACTTTGAACGAGACTGAAATGAGTAACGTTTACAACAAAACGTCTGCATCGAAAAAATGTTTAAAATAATATAGATAATTGTCGATAAATATTATCAGCCGTGCTTTGGTTTCGAAATGCCGAGCAATAAATAGCTAGATTAAACATGTTTGAGGACGCAGCGCAATGGGTTAAAATGTTTGTAGCCAGATTTAGTCTATAGCCATATTTGCTATAACATAGTTTTGTCTTCTATCTGTGTTTATGTGTCTGTACTCTGCGTGCGTTTGTGTTGATAAAAAGCGATGCGTCAATTATTGTAGTACAACAAACGTCACGCCGAGTAATGCTCAGCGTTTCGACACAAGGCCGGAAGTAACGGCACCGTCGACACTAAAGCCGGTCGGCGCTGAACTTCCGGTGAAGCGAATGTCGTCGCTGCCGCTGCGTAGATCAACTTCCGGTCGCATGGCGCCATCTTCACCGCTTACGCGACATTCTACTTCCGCTTCAACGACCGTCGTCGCCGACGTGCACCGTGACGCTTCCGAGCTGGCGCCGTCCCGAACTACTTCCGGTTTGTCGCCACGACCACGTGATCAACGCGGACCGGAAGTGGTTGTGCCGCGGCAGTTGCCAGGGCAGCGGCAGCGGCTGGCGGCGGGACCGGAAGATCGTCGATGTCGCGTGCTTCGACATCCGGTGTCTGAGTGCTCGGCGGCGGCAGAGCGCGACCAGCGTCAGTGGACGAGTCTCGAGCACTCGGCCGTTGACACGCGTCGATCAGCCAGCATCGAGCGGCCGACAAGGCGCGTTCACAGCTACGAGGATCGATATCTGCTGCAGAGACAGAAAGGAATGCAGCCGGCGCAGGTAGCGATGCCACATGTCGTCAGGCGTCGTCTGCCAAACGTTAAAGATCCTCTACGCATCACCGAGTTCTCTACGGCCGACGACGACGATGACTTCGGCGGCGCACGCGTCTACCACCGACCTAGAGTACCTATCAGCCCAGCCAGACAGTGAGTTAGTTATACCGAGCTAGAAACCGCGGTGTAATGTAGGCGTACGTAGTTCAGACAAAATAAAAACTGAAAATTTTAGGCAAAGTTCAACGTGAATCCGCTCGGCGCCGTAAGTCTGATTGAGGAAAAATTCAAGGGAAGGGTGAAATTCCCCCGGTAGCAAAATCACGTGGCGCGAACTCAAATGCATTAGCATACGCAAAACGCGCAATGTCGACTATAGGTTGGGTCAACATGCGCGCTCATAACATTTTTGTTAGTGGACCAAAGTTCACTATTTTTTTGTACTTGAGGAACTCTGCTTGATAACGCCGTTAATATCTTATCGATATCTCTATCCGTTCCAAAGATATCTGCAGTTAAACTTGAACGTTGTTTTAAATCACACTGAATTTTGGACGTTTTGTGCCCTCCCAACTTTTGAGAATGCGGTACCCCCGAAAAGTTGTACCCGCTTTATCATTTCCGCCTAGGGGCACGTCACGTGGCAAAGTTTGGTGGGCCTACTTTTACTACCGCTAATGTTATAGGCGCGCATTTACTAAATTTTAAGCCAATTTTTGACCCCCTTTAAAAATTGTAAGGCGGACCCCGTTCCCAATAAGGGGTCCGCTAGCAAAATTGTTCATTCTTTAGCGCGTGTAAAAATTTTAGGGCGCAACACCCCTTAAGGGCCGAAATATGGTCTTCCAAAGTCGATCTGGGTGGTTATGATTCAACATCGAGATCTTTGTAATTTGTGGACCAAAGTTCACTGGACTTTTTTCGCGGTCGATGACGCGCTTGTCCGATTTTGAATATCCTCATTCGTTTCGAAGATATTCAGCGCCGAAGTTTGAAGTCGTCCAAAATCGTGCCAAATTTTTGCATGTTTTTGGTTTCTAATTTTTTTGGCAAAGGGTTCCCGAAATTTTGGACCGGCATTATAAAACTTGGCCGAGGTCTGATCACCGTGCCAAATTTTGCGCAGTCGGCCGACGCATCTCGGAGATCTCGCGTTGAAAAGAAAAAAAATTTCAAAACATCTGCAGTAAAACATAAGTTCGCTCCCGAAACTACCGTTTCCGGGCGGACTAATTGCGTGTTTCTTTTCAAACCTCACAGTACTCGCAGAGCACATACTTAAACGGAGATGTCTTTTTTCCACAGTGTTGCCCTCTAGCGATTAACACGTACTTAAATTTTGACTCTCCATCCCGGCGTTTAGCCTGTCGAAAAACTCTCTTTCAAAGACATAAAAATGGGTCTGGTAATCCCCATTTTGGAGAAATTAAAAAACAAAGTTAAAATTTTGAGCATCCTTATCTACTCTGTCGGGACATTGCATTTGTCTATCGGAAAACTGCAACTTTTGGCCCCCAACGTTCTTAACCATTGACGCCGTTGGGGAAGGGTCTGTTACGGCCTGTAACACGATGGTTTTACACATATTACCGATAAACTGATAAACGCGAAGCTGCAGTGATGGTTGCTAATGTTGTTGATGCAGGACGATGTCTCCTTGGACCGAGGCTCGTCTTCAGTCAACCTGGTCGTCAGCTGACTCGTCCGTCTCACCTCGACGTCTGTACCGCGTGGCGCCGTCACCGAGCGGCGTGCAGGTACACTCAGTCGACCGCGCCGAACAACTTGTCCGTCAGACGGCGACCACTGTTCACGCCGCGACCAGTCGCACGGCGCCAGGGTCACTGGACACCGTCATACCGAGGTCACCCGAGAAACCACCGGTCGAGACGCCACCCACCGCGGCGGGTCATCACAGTTCTCGGCCGAGCGGCGGCGGTGCAGGGGAGGGAAGCCCGGCCAACAGTCGGCGCGAGCGATACGGCATCGCAACAATCATGCCGCGTGGAACACAACGCCAGCAGACACCAGCCGTGAGCTCTGCACAGCCAGGTACCACCCTCGTCGCTGAGACCACCCAGGCAGCACGTGCTGCCGCCGAAAACAGCTTTGACAGCGTGCCGACCGATATCTCGGACTCAACCAGTCGCAGTCGATCCGGCGAGCCAGTCACCACTACGTCCATGGACTCGTCGTCGTCGGCGACTGGAGCTGCAACGGCTGGTAGCGGAGGAGGCGGCGGCAGTATGGACACGGACAGCACGGACAAGTCGACGAGCGCCGGCAGCCACAAGCTACATCAGATGAGGGACGACAGCGGATACAAGTCCCTCGAGACGCAACAGTCCCTCGGCAAGTCAGCCGCCGGCGCCGGAGCAGCCACTGCGTCCTTGCTGGCGACGATTGGGACGCGATCCATGGATAGAGCTCCACCCGGACTGCTCACTCAGCCCGCCACGTCAGTTGTCGGTCGACCCCAGTACTCGCTCGAAGTACCGAGTCTTCCGATGAAGTTTGGCGCCACGTCTCCGCAGCCGAAGAAGATCGTGGTACCTGTGCTTCAGCTGGCGGTCCCTGATGCCAAACCCGTTGCACCGCAGCAACACCTCGACGAGGCGACGTCGGGCGCCAAGACGCTCGGCCACGGCAGCATCAGCGAGTTCTTCACCGGCATATCTTCCACCGGTAGCGGTCAGCAGCCGACAGCCGACGACTCGAATCCAAAAAAACAGCATAACATCCCATTCGTTGCAGAAGCCGCGTTTCTGGGGAAGTTTGCGGAACGGACGCAGACCGTCGGTAGAGCGCTGACGTCTAGTTTCGACCGGATACGCCAGCAGGCTGGCAGCTTCCTGTCCAAGACGTCGGCGGTCGTCAGGGGTGACGCAGAAGCACCGATCTCGCTTCCAATTATAGCTCCACTTCGCCGCGCGTCGAGCTCGGAATGTCGGTCGTCCAGTTGGACTGAAAGGGACTCGAAGCTCACGCCAGTGTCAGACCAATATCACCGACGATCAAACAGCGGCGAAGTGTTTACTAAGGACATTCAACCGCAGTGCGGTCTGACCGCCAGTTTCAACACGCAGGCCGTGTATGCTGGCGGACAATCTCTTCATCCGAGCCCCGCAATGCCGCCACCGTCTCCCGGCCTTCTGTCATCAGATGGCTCGACGCGCGACCAGACGACGTTTGCGTCGCCCACTAGCTCTACCGGAAGTAAATTCGTCGGACCGGAAACAGTATCGGCGACGATGGCGACTCTGTCAATGACGTCGCTGTCTCCACGACACGAAGCTTGCAAGGAAATGCTGCTGGGAAGTCACCATCAGCTGTTGACGACTGACGCCGCTCGAGGTTTGACGCACCGTCAGGAGCGTTTTGTGCACGCAGCAAAGTCCGGTGTCTTACCGTCAGCCATTCAGTCGAGTGCATCAACGCACTTAACCCGAACCCACGCCAGACAGCCCCACTATGACACGACCGCATCCAGTCAAGATATCCGCCGCGGCAACATAAAGACCGCGTCGAAACGGCGACGTGAATACCGCAGCAAGAAACAAGTGCAGGAAGTTCACCACAGCGGAAGTCTGACGGAGACCACATCACACCCGCCAGCGCCCATGCCGCCTGTCCACGGCTACTCCGAGGTCGTCGGTGAACCGAGCTCCAGCGACAACAGTCTGGAACAGCCTTCGACGACGTCGGGCGGCGGGAGTGGGGCCTCAGACGCGTCTTCGTCATGTGAGGCGCTGTCTGATCCTCGTCAGAGGCGAGGACTGAGCCGCGACTACAGCATCGACGCCAAGACCGACGCCCTCTTTAACGAGTTCGTTAAGTACGATCCAAATTTGTCCGGCGGACGTCGTAAGAATGTATCAGGCTCGAGGCAGAGCGATACTTCCAAGGACCAACAAGCTGGAGAAGCCTCCAACCGAGGACCAGTGGACATTGTATATCGCTCAGATCTTACAAGCTCCGCGCTTCACCACCACGGCTTTGTCGCCGGCGCAATGCGACCAAGCATCGAGGAAGAGGACGAAAGCCTCGAACTTTGACAACCGTATAATCTGTACTACACGGTGTTTCATAGAAAACAACCCCTTTTCTTTCTTTCATAATTTTCTCAAATGATGATCAATTTGCATGACATTTTTATCAGTTGTAGCTGAACAAATATTAATTCAAAATAGTTCATCAAAATATAGCAGTTGATTAAATATTCTTTGTTAGTCGTGACGTAACGCTGACGTTATAATGTGTCACGAGTTTTCTAGTCTCAACTGGTGCTGTCAGTTGCTACCCTGCTCCGATGGTGAAAAACCTGGTTCATTGGTGACAAATTCTTGAAGTTTTACAGTTGCGGCCACAAAAAAACGTGCAAAGCAATCGTATTTACGTGTCCGTAAAGATATTTGGACTTTCACATGTTCGAGCAAGACAGTGCACTAGCACTCCGAGCTTTCGAGAAGGTTGAGTTTTTGGATCGCGAGATGCCTGATTTCATGTCCCCATGTTGCTTAGTGCTGACACGATGAACATTTTTCATCAGCGATGCAAATTAAGTTTACCGTCGAAGCAGGGTAGCAACTTACAGCACCAGTTGAAACCATCGGTGGTTGAAACTAGCAAGCTTGTACCCGTGACACATTATGACGTCAGCGTTACGTAACGACTAGCAAAAAATATTTAATTAACTGTCATATTTTGTTAAAATATTTTGCATTGATATACCTTTCAACTGCAACTGGTAAAAATTTAAGTAAATTGATCATCATTTGAGTAAATTATGAAAGAAAGAAAAAGGGGTTGCTATTATGAAACACCGTGTAGCCTATATTTGAGAGTTGATTGCATCGATGCATCGTGACGTCACAAAAATCAATGCTTCAACATGGACGTCATGAATATTAATGTGCATCGATGAAGATCGAGCGGACAGGGAGCGTATTTGGCAAAGTAGCGTAATGACCATTTGGATTATGATGGGATCATTAATAATCACCTAATTGCAATTTTTGGCAAAACATATTGGTGAACATTTTTGAAAATAAGTCACTATTTGATGCAGTTAGGGCGTTGGAACTTAATTTTTATTAAAGGGCCGCTAGGTACGTTGCATGTCTTTTTTAAATTTCCGGTCGCTATTATTGTTTGCATCAAACTAGTCACGTAAGAAGTGTACCTGCTAAGTGGGAGGTAAATCCGTCAAACCGTGTAAATAAGCTACACATTCGTGACAGACGACAGGTAAGCAGACGATAGACCACGTTAGGGAGAAATGTTCAGCTATAGGCTTAGGCGAAATTGCTTGCGCTAAAGCAGTGTCTCGTAAAACACCAAGCGTTGCGGGTGCTTTCAATTGTGAAGTTTATAAATTGTATTAAACTGCCTATCACGCCGTATTCTCACTCGAGCTATTAGGATCTTAACACGAATGTTAATATTCGAATAAAAGCTACTATTCTGCTGAATAAGAATACAAATACATTATTTGGTAGCACAGCTTTAAATAAAAAAGATCCATTGGATGTTTTTGGAACATTGATCGGTCATCATATCGAAGGTAAAACGATTACTGATCCGCCACGACTTGTACTCACATATCGTTAGTACTGTAGTTTTATATCTTAGGACCGATACTGCAGTTTTGGATGTACAATACATGTCAGTAAGTAGCTTAACTTTTACGTCTAAAAAATTTAAAAGTGCCATAAGAATGGAATAAATCAAACAGTGTATTTAGAACATGTGTTTTGCAACAAACTTTGAAAACGTGTTTAGTGATCTTATGAAACTGAGAAACAGCGTTGCAATTCAAACATATGAAATTATGCAAAAAAATCTTCGCGCGTATTTTTACACACCGACGGTATGCAAAAACACACATGTATTTGCCGCTCAAACATTGTCAGATTCAATGTTGAAAGCTTTTGCATGTGGGCAGCTGTAAGCGCAGTCATATCATATTGCTCGGTTGCTTCTGACGCACTACCGCTTTATTGTATTGTTATTTGAACCTGTGTTGGCGAATTAAATGATGATCATGATGATCATAAAAAAGCACTAAATTAATCGCAGTTCTGTGGCAAAGTTCTGCGACATGTGTAACGAGATAACTTTAACACCGTGACTGTGAACTGGATATAGTTTCAAATAAACTTTCAGTCCGGATAACGGCACATTTTCGTCTTTATCCATGTTGTATTGTTTTCGTGATTGACTGTTAACTTTCGCTCAATCAATGCTCGTGTTGTTATTGTACGGTACAATGTAAAATATGATAATAGTGTTAAGCTATTATGCGAAATATGTTGTTAGCTCACAGTAAAGTTAACTTTAGTTGATACAAACTCGTTTAGACCGGTGCGTTAAGCTGTGCTCACACGTGAAATGAAACAATTTTAGACAGCTTTGTCTTAGTTTTGGTTTTGTTTCTGTTTTTGCTTCACTTTGCATAGGATATAGAAATAAAACAGAAATCATTGTTTTGTTTATATTTTATGTGTGTTAAACACGTAAAATATAGGACAAAAACAAAAAAAAAACTTTTTCTCTTTTTTATATTAAATTTGCTTTTACGTGCGCGTACCGCCTTAGAATCTTAGCTACTGACGCGATAGAAAATGTTAAGTGAATACAGCTTCAAATATGCCTAAGATTACTTTTTGACGCTTGCAAACGTGGTAATGCTATGCAGCAATTTTATGCAGCAAATTTCCTCGTTTCTGCCAAAGGCCAATGCTTAATTTGCAGCGTAGATCAAAATGTGATAGCTTTGGCAGTCGTAAACCGATTTGATGATTTTCTTTCCCTGCCGCATTTTGAGATCAGCTGAGAAAAAAACGTAATACTTGTAGGCTCACGGGGTATATTAGCTTAAGTAGACAGATGATCAGCTGTGTACGCAAAAATGTATTAAAACCCGACGTCTTTTGGAAATGTTTACTGCAGTTTCAAGCAATTTTATTTATTTTGAAATTAATAGCATTGCCAAAAAATTAGTGTGACTTGGAGGCTGACGCAATATCGCAAAAATAAACTCGCAAAATTTCTGACGTATGGTGTCAATAAATGACACTGTAGTGTATAGGGTTTAATTACTTGGCTATTTTTTTCTGATATTTTTATTTCGCAAGGTAGTGTAGCGACGCGTATCGGCTGTGGAGGGATTTCTAACGATTACTTTATTGCATCTTTGTCTGAGAGTGTGCTAGTAGCCTAATATAATTTTGAAAATCTGTTAATATCTGTTATGACAAAACTGGTGATGTATATCTTTGCTTTTTTGACTCGTGGCGCTATGAGTAAAAGAACCATAAAAGACTTTCATTTTCATGTGGTTTTTGATATTAAGTAGACTGCGATGGGCAAAATGATTGTGTAAAATCAGTTTATGTATTATCAGACCATGTGATGATTAAGCCTGCTATTTGGTGACATAACGTACTATTTTTGTTATCGGCGTATTTGTTATATTGTGAAATAATTTCGCTGAGGTTTTATCATATCCGGTGAGAGGTTGTCACGTACGCATTTTACACTATGTCATGCAGACGGCGAATATAAAATTATATTTACTTAAGAACGTATTTCGTGTGCCTATATATCACTGCTAACTTATAGAACATTTTCAAATAAGCGTGATTTTCTTATATGTGTTCAATATCACATTTAACAACCTGGCCTACGTGAAACCTGCACAGGCTACGTTTCGTCAGGTTCTACAGTGTACGATTATGCGAGTGTAACGACGCATAATACACTGTAGAACGTGATGAAACCGAACTTATTATCATGGCTGTCATCGACGGCGTGTTTTGCCTGTTAAAAACAGACTCGAGACGCGTTTCAGCCGTCACATTTGACTGGAGTGAGATTATCGGCAGTCATGCGAGTCAGTCTTGTGAGAGATAGGGAACTATTATGTAGGCTAGATTATGAAATAATCCGAGGTCAACAACATTACATGTAGGTTTGTGCATTCGGTGAAGTGTAGAAGATAATCATGGACATTGACGAGCGGCCTACAATGGAGCAGGACGGGAAAAATCTCGACAGTAATAAACAAGGTTCCGAGTTACAGCGACGTTTCTGTTATGACGTTTGCTGTGCGTGCTGAAAGCTAGACGACATTGTCACTGAATGTCACGATAACGGCCTGCCATCTGGCGAACCACGAAATCTAATAGCGGCCTACTATAATAATGTGTAACTGTGGTCGAAGCGTCGCAAAAACTTTCGCCAAAACTGCTGAGCGTCCACTTAGTTTAATACATTATCAACCATAAATAAAATTCAAAGCAAAATAATACATAATATGAAATTTTTATCACACAATAGCAGAAAATAAACAGATTAAATAAACATTAATATAAATTCATTTTAATTTTTGGTTCAATTAACGTCGGACTGCTAAGCTACAATATTTTGTCGAATATTGGAGTAGGCCCACAGGGTGGACGAAAAAGTAAGCCTTTAATTTCTGCCTATGTTTTCGCCAAATAGAGACCGATTTTTAAAGTTTTTTTATTGGTACATTTTGTCACGACCCTTTAACTGTGTCTCTACACCATATTGTAAAATGTAGGCCTAAACTGTCAAAAATTACCATAATCAAAATTAATGTATGCAAATACTTATATTTTAAAATGGTTTTTACTAGTTTTTATTTAAACCAAACAACGTTTAATTTTCGATAGACTTCGAAATAGTCGTTCAATCTAGAAAGCCGAAATTTAAACTGCTAAAATCTACGTTTAATGCTGAAAATTTCATACGCAGGTTTTTGGTCTATCTCTAGTTATTTGGGCGCAATTCACTGTTAAGATCTGCGCCACAGCCAAAAAGTGCAAAAATACAGTTTAAACTTTTTTATTTTTATTTTCTAGTCGTTCAAGATCTCCGATGTTGGTACCTGCGGAAAGATCTTACGATATTGTAAACTTTTTTTACGTGGACTATGCGGATTACTAAAACTACCAACAAAAATTTGTATCGTCCCCGTGCGGGGGAGAGGCTACCACCCACCCGCTGTCTTGATTGTCTGGTGTCCGTGTTGGCGTGTGGTGAATAAATACAATTCGGCGAGAGATAATCTGGCGTGGACATTGCCCGCCGCGACGGAAAGCCAGCCGCTTATCTCAGCGAGGACAAGTAAATCACTGTCAGGCGGCGCGCTAGCAGTGTTCTTTGCGACGACGAGCAAAACGTCTTATTCACGGCACACCATACACGGTTTGTTCAAATGAAAAGACACTTTTTCTTTTTTTCCATAAATTGATACGGACTTTGTAACGGTGATGTCATGAAATGTGTTGTGACATGTACGTGTTTTGTGAGAAAATAAAAACTGTTCGATGAAGTTATAAACATATAAAGCAGTAAATTACTTTTATGGACGGTCTGCTGAAAATTGTTTGTTAATATGCACTCTGGGTGGAACGGTTTCAAATAAGTTGACAAATTATTACGAGTTTTTTCTGCAATTGGTCTCATAATGCAACGCTATAAGATTATAGTTATTAATTCAAGTCCGCATTTAAACAAAAGTTGACACAAAAATAGTGCATAATTTTGTGTTAAACATATACAAAGTGGGGCCAAAAGTAACCTCTTGAAGTTTTTTGCTGTTTTCTTAGCAACCGTTTAGAATTTTAACCCGAAATTTTACAGTTTTATTTACTAAAACTTTCCACATTTAACTGCCAAATAAAATTTAATTTTGTTGAAAAACGACGAAGTTATAGACTTTAACATGACCGACTTCCGATTTTTCAGCATTAAAAATGTTCAAGCTGAAAATGCTATTTAATTTTCATAAACCGGTTACCACGTTACTGCCGACGACGTAACAATAACGTTTTGATAAACGGTAATTTATTTTGCTTATAAATTACCACTAAATTATCGTTCCTTTAAAGCAATCGCCGGCTGCCCACGGGATTCATCTTCCAGCAGGACGGCGCGTCAGCACACAGCACGCAACGCCGCACAGCGCACAGAACTGGCTACGTGCCAGCTGTCCAGATATCATCACAAAAGACCAATGGCCTCCAAATTCGCCGAATGAACTATCACGTGTAGAGTGCAATGTTGAGGTTTGCCGCAGACTTAAAACAAAGCCGAAAACAAGCTCCGAACTCAAGGAAGCGTTTCAGGTTATCTGGGGCAACCTGCCACAGGGACCGATCGACAAGGCTGTGAAAGATTTCTCAAATAAGGCGACTGGAGGCTGGTGTTGTAGCTTGGAGCTGGCAGTGGACATTTCAAACTTTCACAGTGACAATGGAATTCTGGCATTTGATCATTATTAAACTGTGTTGTTTCAACGATGTTATTAAATTGGTGTTGTAACCGGAGTATTTTTTAATGCTAAAAAATCGGTAGGCGGTCATGTTAAAAGTCTATAGCTTCGTCGTTTTTCAACAAAATTGCATTTTTTGCTTAATCGATCAACAGATTTTGTATTTAGATTTACCTACTTATATTGCACGCTGCTAAAATTTGACGAGTATGAAAACCTGCATCCCAAAACAATGAGAGTTTAGTCAACAGGTCAAGTAAAAAGAAAGTCGCTTTTTTATTCCGTGCTTATAACAAACGTATCCTTATTTTTCCATATAACGCGTTTTTATAACACTTATTTTTCATAACAGGCATCAGTGCGTCGCGATAAACCGGAGATTACTTCTGGAAATAACACGGCGATGAATGACTGAATAGATGGATGAAAGAGCGACGCTGGCGCGTGAAGAAATCAATAGATAGAAGAACAAGGAAGAGAAGACGACGCGACGCGACGCGGCGCTAGTCCGTCACTCCAAGTCTTCGCACGTACACGACGTGTTTTCTTCGCACTTTCTGTCACTGAGCCCAACGGATCACCGTTAGCAGATCCACAGCAATCGGAAAAGCATCCTCATCATCATTATTTTATTGACATAAAATAATGAAAACACAAAGTACAGTTAGCCAGAGGGGAACAAACAAAAACAAATACACAAATTCAATAAAAAAAACGAGAATAAGCAATGCATAAAACAAAAATGTTAATAGTAGTCATCTATGTCAAGTCAAAATTATGTAACTAAAATGATAATAAATCATTAGAAAAAGATGATGTTAAATGAAGCGCATCTAAAGTATTTTACACAATCTGAGTTAAAACTTATTTATCCTTGAATTTTATTGGCATGGCAACCGGGGGCGGTCGTGGTAAAATTTTACCAACACCATTCACTAAACGCTGACACGATGGAAGCAAGTGCCTTTATAGCGGGGTCCAGCAGCAGAGCTTTTACCCCTTGGTTGGAGGGGTAGTAAGGGAGGGGCGAACCATACATGCTTTCGGTTTCAGGGGCTTCGTCTGCTGACTTTCTGACCAGGGGCTGTGCCCTAGACCCGCTGGGGGCTTCGCCCCCCAACCGTATAGGCCTATGGGCTCCCCCTCCGCACGCTCGCCATCGAATTTCCCCATCTTTTTGTCAGATCTTAGCTACGCCACTGCACATAATGATGTAAGTGGACATCTGCGAATCGATATGAGGGAATGGGAGACCTAGCAGCAAACTGACATTTCGAGGCTCCTCAGACCTCGGCTGAGTAGCTGAAATGCTGCGGCCAATTGCGCTTGGACGATCAGCCGCTGGCAGCAGCGCCGACTAGCGAGTGAGCGGCAAATGTCGCAGCAAACATGACTTCATTTCCTATCCTCGCGGGCACTATTACGTCAGCATCGACCAACACCATGGCAGCGAACGAAGGATAGGCGCCCACTTCCAGCCATCACTATGAGGGCCATCTTCTTTCTACTCCATTTTTTTCTTTTCTTTTTTTCCTTTCCTATCTCCCGTTCTGTTCTTTAAATCCAGCCAGGGGGCCGGTCTGCGGATTGTTGTAAGATTTTCCAGCTCAGTAAAGACACCATTTAGTGCATCAGTGTTGCAAATGACAAAAGTACTCAATGCAGTTTTCGTGCCTGCCGCACCGCCGAGCGATTTCGGGTACCCTACATTTTCAGGCTGAAGCTGTGCACTTTTTGTCATGCACTTACTTTTATAATTCCGCATTTTTGACTCGCTAAAGCTATACTTTAGGCGTCTTTGGCACGGTTGTCGTCCGTCCGTTTGTCGTTATCGTCTGTCACGGGTGTATTGTGGCTAAACGGTGCGAGATAAGGCCTAAGTTACTATTGATCACTAATAAGAAGTCGCATATTGGCTTTCAAATGACATAAAAATCACTGACCTTGAATGACCTTAAAGTTTCATAACGCACTATGGTATGCCAATCGCGCAGTGTTGTGGCTAAACGGTAAGTCGTAGAAGGCTGACAATGGTACCATCGGATGGAACTCTAGCGACTTCCCATAGGCTAACAATAGTAGCAATATCTCCATCTGCAGCGGTTTGGCCGCAATTTTTAATGGAAAGTTTTAAGCTATAAGTGGCCATATCTCGGAAGCGGTGAGAAATAGGACCAAGGTTGTTATTAAATACTAATAGAAAGTGGTAGCCCTTTCCTATGAGATAGAATTCATCGACCTTAGGCGACCTTGAATGTTAGTACTACAATAGAAACTGTATAATCCAAGGCTGTAACGCGTCTACCCTAGCGACAACTGGGTTTTTTTGTTATTGTCCCGTTTTTATATGGATAAAATGGCGGGTTACTTGTATTAAAGTTAAACCGGACGTCGAGAAGCGAAAAATGCCTCATTCTATCTTTGCAGAAAAAAATCTTCAAAATCAAACGTCTGCTGTTGGGTGCTTTCCCCATTAGCAATGGCGTTGTGGCAAAAAAGCAAGAGCAATTGCCCCGCCCCCTAAATTTCAGCCTGTCGATAACTTTTCTTTAAAATGCAAAATCTGAAGCTAAAGATCTCTTCTTTGAAGAATTTAGAGAGAAAATTGGACTTTTGACTACCAGCAATTTCCTCTGTCTGGAATTAGTTGCTGTTTATTGAAAAATTGCAACTTCTTGTCCCCTCAACTTTCTTAACCCACGACGCACGCCGCACTCCACAATCGTTCAGCCGTGGAAGAAGAAATCGCCAGTGGCCCCATGGACTCGGCGCCTATAATACGAGGCATTGCCGCTACTGTTGATGTGTTGTTCATGCCGCGGCTACATGCAGGCTGCTCTCTCTCTCGATAGCTTCGCGCGCTCCGGCGCTCTATCAGTCTGTATCGATACTTCGTCTGTCTGCTCTGCACGTTGTCAGTGGACGCGCGTACATGCACAGCGACAGAACTGAATTGAAACTGCCCGTTCGGTCACGACCAACACTTTTGTATAATACCAGGCACGTCGATAGACTGAATTGACACTATTTCACTTCTGTCGCGCTGTACACGCTTGTAGTGTATTGCTGCTATACTATCACATCCGTCATCAGCAGTAAAGCTCGCCTCACAAGCTGCACAATACAAACGACGCGGTGAGTTTAGTTTATTTTTGGAACAAACTTACTTTTTTGCTTAGCACGATGGCTTAGCACGATGTGCCGTCAGAGTTTAAAGGTAAACGGGTAAAGGCAAGGTTGATAGGGCCGCTTCCGAGGAAGTGGTTCTTCACCTAATTAAAACAAAGTGCTTACCTGCGTTGCTGTACGGACTCGAAGTCTGCTCCCTAACAAAAGCTGACCAGCGTTCACTTGACTTTGCAGTCATACGTTTTTAATGAAACTATTCTGCACTTCGAACATGGCAATACTTAGTGCATGTTTAAGTTACTTTGACTTTAGACTTCCAAGTGAGTTGTTGCTCAAAAGGTACGAAAAATACTTAGTAAAAAGGGTTTGTCATAGTTATTGCTGTCGATGCGAGTCGCTGTCGGTGGGCCTATTATGTTGTGTGTGAAAGTACGAACTATTCAGCTATATATAAACTGTATCAACTATAATTAGTTAAGTTTTTCTGTTATTTTGTATTTGTTTGCTACCTCTCATGGCGAATAAAGATGTATAAAGGTTCGATGCTTGCTATAGTGCTGCTTACACGAGTCAGACTTGTGACCAAAAGCGGTTTACAATCTCGGAAGTGGCAGCCCCGATTGGCATGAGCTAATGATACCGCAGCGCACTATGCGGCCATCCATTGCCCTCGTCATCGAACAATTGGACCAGCGGAGTAGCCAGGAGACATACCATTGTCCCAATCAGCCACATTCACATACGGTCCGTAGCCCCTAAGCTACTACTCATTTCCCATCCTACTGAGAGAAGGAGGCTGAGTTAACCTGATTATGCAGCAGTTTAACAGTTATTCTTCTACAATCGCGCTTTTACTGTTAACTCACACTTCTGCCTGGAGTGGCATAAGAGGTCTATAAATTCACGAATACAGCAAAATAAACCAACAGCCCCAAAACGTTGTTGCTGCATGTTTCGATCGGTGATTCATATCGTTTTTACACAGCTGTATGAAACAGAGATAGCTATATGCAATAAGAGACCTTCGAAAATTTCACTTAGCATAAAATTTTGTTGTTGTTTGCATTGAGCTTTATCCTGACTAGCGAGTGGAGAAGTGTAGTGATTAAACTTTATAACGGTGCCTTCTGTGCTGCACTACTGTCAGGTCGGGCAAGTTTATTTACAACAAAAAGTACTCGCATTGCTCTGCTAAGTTCACCTTGAGCCACAAAAACGTGCCACCAAAATTACGTTTGTATCTTGACCGCGTTCAAGCGTGTGCAATAACGCAACAAAGTCCGTATCATTTTTTTTATTTTTAGGGTAAAACATGTTTACAAACGTTTGGGACGCAATTAAGCTAGTTTATAAAATAATGTACGTAAAATTAATAAAGCAAACAAAGTTTCTAGATAGCGTTCAAAATTGTTTTATTTGGTTTTTACGTGTAACCGCGACTGAAGCTGAAAGTTACTCAAGCTGAAAATCTCCGCTTTGGACCTGTTGTCTGTTGTAATTCATACAGGTGGAGTATCTGACATTTGTGCATCGAAAAAAAGAGATACATAACATTATGTTGCTTTCCGCAAATCTGTTTGCATCGTTTCCTTCTCAACTGCTGCTCGGGGCGATACTATTGCTGGCGGGTGAGACAGGAGGAGGACGCTATGGTTTGTGTCGTATCTACAGCTACAACGTACAGTTTCAGCCATCGGGACGTCACCACCACACAGCCGATGATAAAAGATATTTCTTCGCCTGCTGCGCCGACGCTGGGAATGAGTTCAGTTGTCACGACCAGACACTGCAAAATCTCCGGCGGCACGAAGGTCGGTCGGTTATTTTTAAAAACTATTTTTCGTTTTTTTCTATCATATTTGCGGTAAATGAAGTTGGTGGCATGGCGTAGGGGTAACGCGTTTCATTCTCTGGAATTGGCTTTCGTTAAGAGCTATAACACCACATTTTTTAACCACCACCTTTTAACCTTTTTAACCGTCTTTTGAACGAAGGTGTCCAACAGTAAGTTCCTGGCTGTTGAGTGCTCATTTACTCCCTCCACAAAACCCAAGCGAAACGACGAAAAAGGTTGCGTTTTTGAGTGGAGACGGTCGATTTTTTTAAAATAAATTACTTAACAGATTCTGAATAAATTTTGATTAAATTTTGTGGTGGGTTCCAAGTAGAAAGAGATTAAATTTAGACGGCGATCCGAATTTTGAGAGACAAGAAAAGGAATGACGATGTCCGTCGCATCCTCGGAGTAGCGTGCATCACGGACAAAGTACGGGAGGCTAGGTTGAGATGGTTTGGGCATGTACAACGCCGAGAAGAGGAAAATTGTGTCAAGAGAATCTTGGAGGCAGACGTACGTAGACAGTGGAGTAGGGGAAGACAGAGAAAAAGGTGGATCAACGTCGTGAAGTGAGTCAACTTAATGGACGTGGAGAATAGTGCCGAGTGGAGACGGAGAACTCGTGTGGCTGACCCCTCACCCGAGGGATCTAAACCAGCCTGAAGGAGAAAGAAAGAGAGATCGCATTGGATAAAGAAGGATATATCGCTGGTTGTGATTTCCTCAGGTAGTTCAGAAACAAACGTTGGGTGAGGTGAAAAACTGAATTATCATTTGATGGCAAGTTGTGTCAGGAATATTCTTACCAAAAATTGTAAAAATCTGGTAATTGGTTTTAAAGTTACAATCAAAAATGTCGGGGATGTTTTTTGAGACACAGTGTAGTTTCAGAAGTCTATTTGATTGCCTTTTATTCCTTCCCCGGCATCAATTGTAGCAGCTGTTGTACGTGTAGAGTTCTGTCGCGGAGAGCTGTTGAGTCGCGATGGGATAGTTAGTCATTGGACGCAGGATGAGACAGACTTGTTCACCGGCGGAGATCTGCTGTACTGCGGCGGCTGTTGCGGTCAGCACATTGCTACCAACATCTGCAACGAGCAGCAGCGAGCACGTGATGATAAACCACTACAGGTACCAGGTAATACAATCAACCTACCTGGCAGCGGCTGTGACGCCTGGATCGACTGCTTCGTTCGCCAGTGCAAGGTTTTATAGCGTCTTTTATGCACTTTTCTGCTTTTTACACATTGTCATTTTAGACGTCACAGCGATGAGTCATTGTCACGACTTTCGACCGTTGAATTTCTACCTTTGGTTATCTATTTTTAGTCTATTCAAACGTTGTTGGACACAGTAAACCAGACAGTGGACTGAACCTCAGAAAATACTCGTCAACGACAAAATAATAAGCCTAGTAATGTGCAACGGGCACCAATCGTATAAAGAAATATGTGAAAATGGTAATAGACATTAATGAAAACACGTTATGACTAGACGGAGTATTTATTATCAGATTGCACCGTTGTTAAATGTGTAGAAAATTACGGCAGATGTACTCGCAAATCAACCGCTGAAGTGCTCAGTGCCGCCGCCGCCATATCCCAAAGTCAGTCGCTCAATTTAGTTCTCACTTAATTATGACTGTCTTAAGACTGTCTCTTCTGTTGTATTACTTGGACCTAAACATTAATCATTAGGACTAAGTAATACAGCAGAAGAGACAGTCTTACTTGAGCGTGGTTGCTTTAAATTTAAGTAAGCAGAATAGTTATAAGTGTATCGTGAGCCACAAAAAAGTCACTCATAAATGACTTCGTCCATAACTTCACCGAATGTTCACCGATTTTTGTAGACATTCTATCGCTTTTACAGTCAACAAGAAGTGTACAGCAAAACGATTAGGTCTACTGGTGATCGCAGCTAAATTTGTGCTAATCGGTCAATGTTTGGTGAACATAATGTTTAGGTCTCCTATTATCCTTTTATGACTTTGGCCTACGACGTAAATTGCCGTTAATGATTTTTAGTCACTTATTTTTTGTGCGAGCCTGATATTTTATTTTACTGTTTAGCGACGAATAACTAGTTGATTCGCGCTGCAGCACAGTAAAACACTATATTCTGTGACAACATATACCGCGATGTACGGCTTGCTGTTAGTAACAGTCTTCAGCAATTGCTTGTACATCTGCTTCACCGCGAAGTGACCGAGTTATTTAATCAACCTGTCAATCATTCGAAACAAATTAATCATACAGCTGCCTCTGCACAAACTACTGCAATGCCAACTCATACGAGCGTCTAGAATATTCAGTTGACCGTTCGCAATGTCAGATTGTTCTGCTGCTGGATTTTTTAGTTGTGAAAAATGTAATAGTCAAAAACTGGTGGCGATGGGTCGACGACAGAAAAACTGACTTATGCCTACAGCGTTATCACTTGTCGGGCGTATAAAAAATTCTGTGCTTCTGGTTGCTCCGTGTCTCTAAAATTTCTGTTGGACACTAAAAAATATTGGTTGCGTAATACTACACGGAATGTCATAAAATAAACAAGAAATATTTTAGATTGTAACCAATCTAATGTACTCCTCGCGAGCATTATTTTATCCTGTATTCTTTTAACTGCTTTTTAGTTCTTTTCTGTTCACACCGCAAATGACGTCATCGGTCACGTGACCATTCGACTCCCGGGGATCGACTTTCTATTGGTGGTCCATAGTGACTATACGTCTATCTAGCACCGTTATGGAGATAGGGCCGTTTGAAGTTCTTTCAGAAAGGATCTTCCAGAAACAGAGGTCGGTCGTCGGTCGGTCGGTCCTCAATATTACACTGATCTTAGAAACGTAGCGCGCGAGGAGTAAAAAATTAACGATTTTTGCCGTTTCTATTTTTCACGCCAGACTACAACTGAAAAACAAAAAATTTTAGGCCTTAGCAATGTTGTTGCTGTTACTGAGGCTGTTGTCTACAAGCAAACTGATCAGACAGACGGACAGATTGAAAAGAATGTAATTTCCCTCTTTCTCCTCTTTTCTCTCGCCCTCTCCCTATCTCTTTTGGTGGAAGTAAATTTTTCAACGTCAAAAACAGGACAGAGTGAGACGGCGTATTTTGTTTTCGAACTATAGTCGAGAACTAGGCTCCAAGTTTGCACGTTTTGTGGTGCTCGTATATATTCCACATCTACGTGTCATACGTGCATACAGGCCTATGCAACACATATGTAATAAACTTGTGAATAATAACATTAAAACATGTTTTAGTATTTAAATAAAAACATGAAACTGAACAAAAACCTGAGCGTTCCACTGCGAGTCTACGAAAACGCGCAATGAGTCAAGAATTTACAATCGGAGTCGCTGTCTGTGATAGATTCAAAACACTGACATACTGAAGTACTAAAATGATGATAAACATTGACCAAAAAGCCTGAAAGCAATTGCCCGTGATAACTGCAGCATATTTTACATCTTTGTATTGCACGTTTATAGGAACGAAGCCAAACATGCGACAACAAAACACCTAAGACATGTTTTATACATTTATAAAAACACCAAAACATTATTAACACCTGTGATAGCACAGTACGAACTGGTTGGCTGGTGATGTATCATTTGACAGCATTTCATACAGCAGCGTCGTGCACTGCCATTCAACCTAACGGCTATACTGGGCGCCCAGCTGACCAGGTCAACTGGACATAAGTCAACCACAACTGACCAGTTTAATGGACATCATACGCAGCAGACTCAGGACTGTGATAGACTAGCGTGTTATCAGCTCGACCCAGCAACACGTTGTTCTACCGCCTGTTGTCAGCACACCGCCTGCTGTCCGCCGAAGGTAATGGTACACGCAGTCGTGAACATTTATGTAGCAACCAATCTTTCATTTCTGTTCAGCTTATACGTCATGTACATGTAGTTATTATGCGGCTGATTTATAGCCATAGGCCGTGCGTTATGCATCTGCTCGCTAGTCTCTCCGTCCATCTGTCCCGTATGGTGTCTCACCTCGAAAGCAGAATGCCTAGGAAGCCAACATCGATGTTAAAACGTTAATTTACTAATAATAGGTGTGCTGATTTTTACTTTAAAATATCAAATGTCAAAGTTACCCGACGTCAAAAAAACACAAGAAATTGTCATCCATCTGGCGTATATGTTTACTAAAAGGCGTAATGTGACGAGCTACACGCTGTTTCATAAAAAGGACCCCTTTTTCTTTCTTTCATAATTCACTCAAATAATGATCAGTTTACATGAAATTTTTATCAGTTGTAGCCGAAAAAATACTACTTCAAAATATTTTAACAAAATATAGCAGTTGATTGAATATTTTTGCTAGTCGTGACGTAACGCTGACACGTAATGTGTCACGGGTACAAACTTGCTAGTCTTGACTGGTGCTGTCAGTTGCTGCCCTGCTCCGATGGTAAAAAATCTTTTTTGTTGATAAAATTTTTTTGAAGTTTCACAGTTGCAGCTACAAAAAAGCGTGCGCGATCACATTTATGTGTTTCTGGGGATAGCTAAACTTTCACACGTTTGAGCAAGACAGTGCACTAGCACACCAAGCTTACAAAATGGTTGCCTTTTTGGATCGTGAGACTCCTGATTTCACACATGAAATCAGGAGTCTCACGATGCATAACGCGCGGCCTATTCAGCAGCACATTGACACACAGTCAGTGTGATGCGGGCAATATCACCTTTTGTGATTTTTGCTGTTTTCGATGTGCGAGTTCTTTAATACCGCCGTTAACAAGTGTATAAAGTGATGTTTTGTGCATTTCTTCTATGTAGGCTTACTCATTTTACTGTATTGCATTTTATTATTGGACTGTTCAGCGCTGCTCTAAGTCGTCACTGTTTGACGTGTTTCAGGCACGAGGATCAATCGGTTTACTGCAGGAGCGCGACCGTCTGTTGACAATACTAATTCTGACTCTGGCGTGCGTGCTATTCCTGACGCTATCGGTCATCTTTAGTCTGGCGCTGTTCCTGCCTGACCGGCGATCCAGGCGCTTTCCAGGGACGTCCCAAGACAGCGACAGACGTCCGGAGTCTTCGGGCGCCTTGGACCGGCTACAGCAGACAGTTCGCAGATGTCGGGACAGCTGCTGTAGCACTGATGACGGTGGAGAGATGTTGGTCGTTGTGGACTGCGACGATGCTGCCGCTGATGATGTTGATGATGCTGGTGGTAAAGTCGCTAGCGATGATGACGACAGCGTCTAAACTCAAGTTTCATTTACTTCGATTTGTTCTAGACCAGTTGCCTCGTAGCAGGGAGGGGGCATGGGATTTCCTTAAATTTGTAGCTAATCACACAACGTTGTTCCAGAGATACAAAATTTGGGGTTGAAATTCCTCAATTGTGGGAATTTGAAGACAAGATTGAAATTCGTGTCGGAAAATTGCAACTTCTCTCTTTGCCACGACGCTGCTGCTGTAGACGCTGTTCAGATAATCAACAGCAAATAACGCAAAGGTGAACGCGCAACAATGGTGCACCGTCGTACGGCGTACGCTAGTGATCCATAGACTTCATCCGTAGATCTCATTCGTATAGGCCCTATGGTTTTTGGCTGCCATTTCACAGAAGGCCCAGTAAAACAAAACCACTCACCAGATGGCGCCACCATCTCGCTTTGGCAACGCCATATCGGCTGATTATCGCAGATTTTCCCTACACCCTCTCATTTATCGCCCTCGTTCGGGATGACTCCCTTCGAACTTATGGAAAAGCTTTACAGTTTCTGAAACTAGAGTTTTCCTGGAAGCCGACGGTAAAGATTTGGTAATCCTAGCTTGCATCGTTTTTGACTGATCCACCCGTGTGACGGACGGACAGACGGACAGAATTGCGATGGCTAAGACGCGCTACAACAGTAGCTGCTGTTGCGCATAAAAAGTAAATTTACAAGTACAGTGTACATCTACAACTACACGACCATTAACTGCTGGAAATCAAAAGCGCATAACAAATCCGCAACATGCCAGATAGTTGCGCAATTTGTTACGCCACTCGTTGGACAACAGTAACCTCACAACAAGTCAATGCAGGGGGGTCGGACTTTTGTGAACATTGGACTAGGCTATAACACTTACTCGACCCGACCCAAATCCACTAGTACGTATGAGGTCGAGTCGGGTCATGTGCAGTTTCATTTTACACAATTATATTTGCGCTTTATAGGCCTAATCCAGTCCAAAAATACGGGTAGCGAGACATTTTCGACTTGTGGCCGTAATCAGATCAGTAATTGCCATTTTATTGAAAATTTACTACTAAGAGTTCAAAATAGGCCTAAAAAATTTGGAAAGTTTGTCAACATATAGATAAACAGAGAGCTGTGTTTTAGGCCTATTGTTTGTACACACGGTTTTACCTCGCCACAATAGATTTGTTCATTTAGTAATGTGTCGTTTTTGCATGTTAGATCAAGTTTGCGATGCACTCTTGTGAATGACTTGAGTTATAATAGGCCCAAAGTATAAGCAGGAAAACTTCAGATCGGAAGTACGTTTCCATGTCACACGTTAGTCACAATAGGCGCGTTCTCATCATCAGATTGACTCGAACACGGCAAACAAAATAAGACGGGGCCTTTATATTTAGCAACTTCTTGTAATAGGCCTACCAGCGGAAAAGCTTTTGGCATACTTCGCGTTTATCGAATGTAGTCTAATCTTTTTGTACACAATTTTATATTGAGTTGCAGACTTTCTACGAGAAACAGTGCTTAGGTTTCGAGAGGATCTGAGTCCAGCTACAAAGCATTTTTACGCGCGAGAGCTAGCATAACTAGTTATAGCGCGTATTAGCTATAGTGATTCTGTCTTGGTGTCTGTCTGTCTGACACGTTTTGGTACCCATCGGAGCCCAAATAAAATAGAGACTTCTGGTTTTTACCATATGATAGCTTAAAGTCTCTAGTATTTTGCCACAACATTTTATGCCACTGAATAAAGGGGGTCCTTACGAAGAAATAGGGACACCCCCTTAAAAAGCGTTATTTGCTCGTCTAATATGAATATGGTTGCAGATAGTTACAGACATGCTGCTTATCAAAACAAGCATTGGCAACGAGTTTTTTAGAAATGTCAACATCGATGACCTTGAATGACCTTGAACCCCCTAAGTAGGAAATTTTAGTAAATTTTTTTTCGTGATTTCGGGCTGCGACACGCATTTCAAAAGTGAATAATGCCGAAATGGCTGGAAATAGATTACAATATGCGTATGAAATTTTCAGCATTGAATGTAGATTTTAGTAGTCTAAGTGCGGACCCTCTAGGTTCAGGTACATGTAGGTCTGCGCACACGGGTGTCAAAGAGGGGTTCCTTTCTTAAAAGTGGTTAATTATCCGCTGCTGGCTTGTCTAACGTTAAAATGGTTGCAGACAGGCACATGCATGCTGCTTAACATAACAAGCACTGGCAACGAGCTTTTTAGGATTGTCAACATTGATGACCTTGATTGACCTTAAACTTTAAAAATAGGGGTTTTTACTGATTTTTTGGCGATTTTTGGATGCAAAAGAGTGAACTGAGACGAAATGGATTGAGATAAATTAAAATTACCTGCGAACACGAACTGCTATTGGCTTTCGCGCGTCTCATGAGCATTAGCTCAGATTTCTTGTTTTACTCGGCCACGCGTAGAACAACAAACTGTTGCGCGACACTTAGCAGATCTTGCATTGCACACCATTTTAGCGTTTTAAACACAATGTTGAAAGTAAAACGTGGTTACGTGCAACTGGCGATGTCTTATTTTTGGCTGACATTGTAAAAAATAAGCGCTTTGCATTGCAAGGTGTCACCACTCATTAAATAAACCTATTCGCAACGCAACTGACAAGATGACATCATGTCCGGAAAAAGAGCGTACAGTTTTCCCCGAACTTAGGCAAAATTTGTAAACGCATTCTTGCAATGTTTGGCACAAATTATTCAGATGACACGTGTTAATAAAACACATATAATTTGCTTTCAAAGTTAAAACCTACATTTATCCGTACGTAAGAAACTAGCGACTGTTTTAACTTTCAGGGCAGCGAAAAGTGCAAGAAAAGATCTGATCGATGTGCAACCAACAAACTACCGAGAAAAAGGCTGACGTTAATTAAATAGCAATTGAGAAATTTTAAAAATGGAATAAATACTAATAAAAGATTGATATACATATAATAATACTAATACTAATAAAAGACTAATGTATAATGACACTGGAATTGTTACCGTGCAAACTATGTCATGGTTGTCACTTTTCATTCTGAATTTTTGTCTTGCTCTATTGAAACGCAGTCGTCCATCGCACTTTCCAGTGAAGAGATCAGCATCAAAGTCACAGCCAGGTCATATACTTGAGTGAAGCCTATAAGGTTCCTGTGTTTTCGGCTGCAGTCTGGCAAAAAATTGAGAGGGAGCAAATCTATTTTTATTACCTCCGCCAAGGAGGTTATGTTTTTGCCAGAGTTTGTTTGTCTGTCTGTCTGATAGCAGGATAGCTCAAAAAGTTATGGACGGATCTTTCTGAAATTTTCTGAGAATGTCGTGAATGGCAAAAGCTACCAGTGATTCAATTTTGGGGGTGATCCGGGAGGAATCCTGGATTCTGGATTACTTTGAAATTTTCGTTAACATTGCGTTAAATGGGGCATAAGAGAAACCGATGCCAAACCGAATATGATGACGCCACCTGGCGAACAACATGGCGTTGGCGGAGGTCTGCGGTCGCTGATTGCGTTCTAGTTTTTTTATATTACGACATTGCACAACAATTCAAAAACTAGATGTGTGACCTAAAATTTTGATTCATTTTTTAAGATTTAATGGGATTTTGGACTTTGTCAAGGTATACATTCACGCACAATGTTATCGAGCTATGTTCAGCGGTTTCTGAGTGATCGTGTTGACAGCGAAACAATATTTGCCAAAAAATATCGTAAATATTTTTGCACGAATTCACACAACTTGAAGATAGCAAAGCTGGAGCCGTGCCGGACAGTGACAAGCATAGTTCGAGAATTCGTAACTTGCGGTTTTAAAATGCGTAAAAATTCGCGAATTTAACAATTTTTTAAAATGCGTAAAAATTCGTAAAAATGCGTAATAGTGCTTTGGGCTATTTTGGGGCTATGTGTACATTAAAAACGGCGAGACAAGACACTCGTAAGCAGCAACGTGAATCAGTCATAATCACGTAAAAACGTATTGACGTCGTATTGCACTGCACAGTTAATCTGCGAACTTCGGAATTCGGGTTGGTTACTGAACTAAACTGTGAGACTTGAGTCCGAGATCGTCGCTATTTGCACAATACACAAGTATACGTTGATGCGTTGATGTGAGTTTTATAAAGTACAAAATGTTGTAATTTTCTGGCTGT
>Ga0209367_1000755_pt1 | contig 35576 bp, 25 predicted proteins | sample WorMetLIZISLAND2_FD_187412 | JGI IMG/M metagenome (GOLD analysis project Ga0209367, IMG submission 187412) | Marine gutless worms symbiont microbial communities from Max Planck institute for Marine Microbiology, Germany - Olavius geniculatus... ... | reverse complement strand
TATATATATATATATATATATATATATATAATAGCTGTAGAAAATGTGTAAAACAGAATTTTAAAATATAATTTGAAGATAACAAGATAGGATATTCTCCCGAAATAATTTTCCCACCCACATTCCTCTGCTGGGTGAATTCACAAAATTCTTATTAACCCATTCATGCTTAGCGTCCCCAAAAATGGGAAACTTAGTTTGACGGCAAACTATAAAATAATTCAAGCACTAAGGGGTTAATCGGCTCAGCTGGCTTACCGCCCGACCCGCATCTCGATAGCTTCAACGCACTGCAGCAAATCGGTATTTACTTTGCAGGCTCTGCTACACGCGACATAAAACGTAGCGCGTGTAACGGTATTATGTCGATAATAATAATTATTGTGACTAATGTGTTATACTGTCGACATTCTTTGGTATTTACTGATTCACGTGTACCATTTCCCACAGACCTACAAATCACTACAGCGCTATTGCAATTGCAAACGCCGAACGTTGTCAGGAACAGTTACTACTTCAGTAGGCCTAAGCTATTTGTTACAGCAGGTTTAAGCCGTTTAGTAGGCTGTTTCGGCAGTTCTGTTGTTTGCTGTATTCGTGCGTTAAAATTGATCTAGGAACGTAATAAATATTAGTACGACAGGCACACGTAGAAATCATTATTTTATCAACATAATAATGTCTCAAAATACCCGTAAGCTAGTAAACCATATACATGTAGACTGCAAATCGTTGTAAACGTCCGCGCTGCCTCTTACTCAGCATTAAAAATAGACTACTAATGCGCAAAAATTAGAGAAAAAAACAATCTAATAAAACCGCACGCTTACTGGCCAACATATTATTCCTAAACTAAGGTGACACTCAAGTAAATTGATAACGGATAAAACCGCCATGGCAATAAATGTCTCGTGATTCGCGTAATTATTGATAACGAGACTAGGCTACTGGAAAAAAATCTGAGTAAAAATCTATCATACAGCATACATAAAAAGCAATCTGCTAACTTTCATACATTTATAAGAAAATCGACCGATTAAAAAATTACACAAATATATCGGCGGTAAACACGAAATAAGAGTAGTCTATAGTTTTTATGGAAATCTATTGCAGTGGTACGGAGCTTCACCTGCCAAAAGGAAGTACACAATATTAGCTGTCATAAGAAAAAGACGAACGCGCCCCGCTTTAACCGCAACCAGACAGGCCGGTTTACAGTCTCAATTTACCTACCCCGGAGGAATAAAAGGCTGAGTTGACCTCGGTGGCCAGTTATATACGAAGATGGTTTACCTGTTCGCAGCCAGTCAGTCACCCATCAAATTTCAGCGTAACAAATTGAAACAAGTAGTACTTCGATCGCGGCTGCATCGTGAGTTAAAAAGGAAGCGGGTCAGAAAGTTGCAATTTTTCACAGAAACTAAAATTTTCCTACAGAATTTCGACAGAGAGCTGCAAATTTCCAACAGTGAAGATTACGGGTGCTCAAAATTGCAATTATGCCTTCAAGTTTCAGCAGAGTGTAGCGGCAACAGCGTCTCGAACTTGTAACCCGGAAGTTGCAAATTCGAGTCCCGCCCGGTGCACTGCCAGGTAATAATGACCTTTGGGAAGTTGTTCACACACATGTGCCTCTGTCGCCAAGCAGTATAATTTAATACCGGCTTCACCGCTGGAAAGGTAACGGCAGTATATGGAAGAGGTCTGTCTGCCCTACCGCCTGTGTAGCTGAGCTTTGGCTTACTGTCGGCTTAGGGCCTTGAAACGGAGATGAGCACCACCCTACGAACACAGAGCTGTGAAAGAGCGCTGTTGACTACGGGAGTTTTACCTTTTACCTTTTACCTGTAGTGGGATTCAGCTTTAAGTTATGCATATTTGGACGAATGTTTTTGGACCATAAAAATTTTCCGACAGCCCGAAATTTGGGGGAAACAAATACCCCCCCCCTGCTCCCCGGCCACGACGCCACCGCTTGAGCCTGCGTGTGGCGTTTTCGTATGTGAAAGTATCTATTCGAACTCGAATTCAAATTGAACATCGATTAGGTACTTTCAAATTTAAATTCGTATATTATAGCTAGCAGTTTCTGTCGTGGACCCAGCACTCGTCCAGCTCCAACTCTTCGACGGCGGCCTGAAGCCCAGCCCACGTCTCCTCGCCAGTAGGAACGATCTGGGTACTCGGTAGCAGGAAACCGAAATTTCCTTTGTCGCGCAACTCTAATGTGTACGAGTATTTGATGCCTGCCACTCCCTTCGCCCAGTCGTACGAACCGCCCGTCGCAGCATCTAACATAAATAGCATTTATTTATTTATTCAATTTGTCAATCACCGCAGAACAGTTAGTATGTGTTTTATGCAGTAAAACATGTTATTTGTTTTTCATAACACAAACGCAAAGTAAAAAACAACACGCAATGCAAAGTACAAAAAAAATCAAAAAATCAAAAAAAAATAGAAAATACATTAAGCAAAAACAAAATGGAATAAAAGACAAAAAAGCTTTCGCTGGCAAAACAAAACACACAATGTTGACAAAAGCAAACACAAAAAACCAAACAAACACACAATACAAGGTAAAAAACATAAAAAATTGAAAAAAATTAGACATCGACAAAATAAAACAAGAAACCGAATAAAAAAAACTAATTACACTAAAACCCTATTTGTAACTCATGTTTATTAAACGTGCCATACACATAGTTTCTTACAAAGTTATTAAATAACCGTAGATCTTTTCTTTAAAAAAAACATTTCTGCGGGCATCAATTTCAGTGGCGAAAAGTGCATACAAAGCGATGTAACTAAACTGAGCTGAACTGACGGCTAAGTTTTGGTCGCACTAACTAATGGACAAGCAGGGCAAGCCCATTGGTCATTTGTTGACGCGTACGTAAGAGTACTTCACGTAGGCCACCAAAAGACGGTGCCCACTGTAATGCATTGCTGCTTGCCCATTGGTCAGTTTGTCAAAAACTAAACCATGTCAGTTCGGTAAAGTTCACTTTAGTTCAGTGTAGAGAGTGCATCTGAAGGTGATAAATACCAGTTTAGTTTCAAAGCTGGGCACTTAACTTCGATGTGTACCAGTGTTGTCAAAAGTTATTAATTATTATACTGATAGGGGCAGCCACGTGTTTGCATTTTTTGTAGATCTAACTAGGGCGTTTGATCGTGTGAACTATTGGAAACTTTTTAATCAACTTCTTAGTGATGGTGTTGATGTGCATCTTGTTAAGTTATTAGCTTATTGGTATGTTAACCAGGAGGTTTCTGTCCGCTGGCTTGGCACTATATCCGAGTCATTTTATGTTGGTAATGGTACTAAGCAGGGTGAAGTTTTATCTAAGGTAGTGTGCAATAATTTTCCATGTTTTAGTGCAGACGGTAAACAGTTTCAGTTTGTTACTGAATTCAAGTATTTAGGTCATGTTATTTTTTCAATAGCTCAGTGAAACATTGACTGATTTCATTAAGTTTTGGCACGCGACATTAAGAAGAAACTTGACGCAAAGGTCTGTATTTTGGCCACTTCACCTTAACGCTGTCGCTACACTACCGTGTGAAATGCAGAAGTCGCAGTTTGGCCATTGACAACAATGAATTCTCACCGGGTAGTGTACGCGTCGGCTCAGAAATTATTAACTGAATAGCGACAAACGCAATTGGCAATTATTATCACTCAAAAAGTCACACGTGCCATATCACATCATCTTCATTACAGCATGTGCTCAAAATGTTCTCCAGCAGCACAAATGCAAACAGTAAACATTGACACAATTTGCCAACAGCAAGTTCAATAATTGCATGACTCAAGCGGCCCACTCGCTGTTGATGTATCATTTCAGTTTGTCAACTTACAATTTTAAAATGAAAACGAAGTAACAGATTTTCAATGATTTTGTGGTCTCAGTAATTTTCTGAGCTGACGCATGCACTACCCAGTATGAATTCATTGTTGTCATTGGTCAAACTACGACTTCTGCATTTCACAAGGTAGTGTAGCAACAACCTTAGTGCGAGGTGGCCAAAGCAACAGACATTCACGTCAAGTTTCTTTCTAATGCCACATGCCAAAAATTATTAAAATCGGCTAATGTTTCACGGAGCTATTAGAAAAATAAAAGTGGCACGTTTTTATGGACATCGGTCCATTTGTTTTTGCATAGTTCAACTGCCAGCGGCAATAACAACAAATATTTAATTGCTGTATGCAAATACTGATTTTAGTCACGTAAAAAATTCTTTCGGAACATTTTGCTGAAAACCACATGACTTTATGACGTACGGTTGCAAAATTATGGTGTCATTAACGTTGTGCCGTATTTTGGACCACCCTGTATAGTGTTACAGCTATTCTTTTGGATTTGCAGCTACCCAGCTTTGAACTCTTTTGTATCATGATAAATTTTCGTTTAATATGCAGTTTACATGTAGTGGTAATGCTGTAGTTAATTATCTTGTCAGTATCGGATTGTGATGTGTATATGTTTTATTTTTGCTTTTCTTTTTATCAATGTTTTATTGCTTTTATTGCTTTTATTATTTTACCTATGTACTATGGACGTTTTCTGTTTGAAATTAAACTTGATTGATTGATTGACTGGTTAATTGTTACGTCGCCCTGTAACGCCCTTAACGGTCGAGAGCAAAGTGAACTTTTCTTACAGAGAATAACAGCCGGCGAGCCAACTCTGTATTCGGTGCTGTAGAGAGATTCCAACGCGTCAACAGCTCGGTTCGCAACACGTAACTAACACACAACAAACGTCTTAATTTGAGCTTTAGTGTTCAGTAGTCATTTTGCAATCAAGTTTATACTGTACAAGTGTAGTTAAGTAAAATTTTATAGTATTATTTTTGTTAAGTTTCTATTTTTTACATCATATACTTTTAGTTTATTCAATCGTTAATGCTCACTCTTATACAACTAAACTAAATTATCACGCAGTCATCAGTCAATATAAACAGAAGTCAGCATCCAACAACCATAAATCATACGACTCAGGCTTAAATAGCGTCTCAGTTGCTTCAACGTTTGGCACGCCATAAGTCTAAGTCAAAGGCAAATGGGACAAAATTCATTTCACGTAAGCTCTGACTTTGGCCTCGAGTCGAATATTTTATTTGACTCAAATTTGAATCAGACTCAAGTCAAATATTACTGTAGTCCATCTGACGACAATTTCTTTTTTCCACATAACCGATTTTCAAAATTCGTTCACTGGCGCACTTCCTGGAAAATTGCCAGTAAAATCGATATTAAACATCCCGCCACACCTTAACTGCGTCGCTACACTACCTTGTGAGATATATATGCAAGAAAAACTAGCAAACTAGATAGCAGTCGTAGCCCGCAGGTATCTCCGCCAAGGCAATACTATTCGCCAGGTGGCGTCACTATCTTCGGTTTTGCAGCGGTTCCGCTTATGCCCCCTTTAACGCAATGATAACGAAAATTTCAAAGTGTTCCATAATCCAGGATTCCTGCTGGATCACCACCAAAATTTAACCACTTTTAGCTTATGCCATGCCCGACATACCCTCAAAATTTCGGAATGATCCGTCCATAACTTTTTGAGTTATCTTGTACACACACTGACACAGACAGACAAACAAAAACCGGCACCTTGGCGGAGGTAAACATGTTGGAAAATGAAACCCATTTTAAACCAAGATCGGCAGGGCTAAAACAACACACAACACTAGGCTACTACTACTAGGCCTATTACTACTACTATTACTACTACTACTACTACTACCAGGTCGCTGTTATCCGGGGGTGCTGTAGTGGTGTAGCCCCACGGTGTAAGCCAGAGCTGTGAGTAACTGTGCAGAGACACGTATAGTCGTATGGCTTCACGTCGACTCATGATGAAGTTAGCTACAGCGACAGTCTCTGGCTCTGACAAAGGGTGTCGCCCGGCGAACGTGTTACCACAAGGGCGTCTACCACGACATCGACTACGACTTCTGCACTCCGCTGTACATCGGACATTAGTAGTTGCACTATTTAAAAAACTTAAACGGTATCTATCTTTTCACGGAAAACTCATTTCATAGCTACGGGGCATCACCTGCCATATGAGATCACACAGTGCTATCTGCCACACGACACAAGCAGGGTCGTAGCTACGTCGATGCACGAGATAGTTAGGCAGCTTAGTTCGATTTTTTGACCGGATAGGGACATTTGTTGGAGGTATGTTCCACCGATTGGCAGATTTGTTTTTCTTTTCCTGTGCCTTAATATATAACCAGCTGTGCGTTTACAAATGGTGTTGGTATTTTAAAAATAATCTTTCGTCTGTCTTGACAAACAAGTTGCAATAAAGTAGAATATTGTGTAAAAATGTTGCTTTTATATCCAGAGTCCTGCACTCGATTAGAATTTAGCTAACAACGAAATATTTAAACAAAAATATTTGTGAAATTAGGTCTACCGCGTTTTATCGCTATTCACCAGGTGGCAACCTCTAAATTGCTGCACAATTTAATCAGACTACAATCAAATTTCCGACGTAGGCCTTTTTAACATTTTTCAGTCCTGGAAAAAACATTGGGTTGCTGAAGAAAATGTTTAGGTTTTAGGTTTTTTTAGGTTTTTAGGGTTTTTAGGCTTTACGGGTTTTTAAAGGTTTTTGGTTTAGTGTCGAATGAACACTGATTCACCGACCAAAGAAAACGTCTTACAAACTGTCCAGACGAAGTAATCAAAAATCACTATTAAAATATGAAATAAAATATAATGTAAAATAAATTTCATAATAAATAAACAACCTAACAAAACTTAAAATTGGACTTTGAAGATTTTTAGGATTTTGTCTGTCCAATGCAGTTCATATAGCATCTCCATAACGGCGCAAGATAGATGCATGGTCGCAACGGATCACCGATAGGAAGTGGCCAACCGCGAGTCGAATGGTCACGGTGAATGGTAGGCCTAAAAGGCATACAGGCTACATGTACGCCTGAAGCTTGAAAAAAAACTTGCTTAGGCCTACATATTTGAAATGTCGGCCTTTTGTGTGAATGAAGACATGAACTCAGGCATGCAGATTGCTTTCTCCATTTATTGATAGTGGCGGTAGGCCTAATGTTCTGTTCCAGACTTCAACCAGTCGATATCTTTTCGAGTTTATCGGCATTCTAAACAGCGTCTGATACAGAGATAGATAGATAGAGGTTAAAAGCCCATTTTATGTCATATTTTGTTTGTTCTGTTTTTTGCAGATAAAGCAAGGTGGGAAGGTGGTAACCATAGATGTAAAAAAAAACGTAAAAACGTTTTTTATTCTTGCCACGTTTTTACGTTTTTTAACGTTTTTTATTTTGTTCAACGTTTTTTTTTTATTTTTTTTAAAAAACGTGCATTGAAAATCCCATTAAAAGCTTTGTGAAACAATTTTGGGACCACAGAAATAAATTAATAGATCATAGTAATGTAGTTTACTTAGTTAGTCAAATATACTAAATAAAAGTTTTGTTTAGCAGTATATTTAGTTAGTTTAATGCTATGGTCTTATGACATCACAGCTGAATTGAAATTAAATGAAGTTCTCTCTATCTAAACTATAGTTCAAGGTATACTGCACTTACAGCATTAGGCATTAGGCAAGAGGTTGAACAAATTATGGCCAACGTTTTTTATTTAACGTTTTAAACGCTTTTTATTCTTGCCACGTTTTTACGTTTTTTAACGTTTTTTAAATTTTTTTTGGAACGTTTTTTACATCTATGGTGGTAACTTAAACAGTCATTTGATGGCCAGTTGTGTCAAGCAGTTGTGCTTTGGATTGGGAAAGCTAGTAAAATCTGGTCATCCATCTTCGAATTACAGCCGACAATGTCGGATAATTTCGACGTTTTCATGCTTATCTTAACACGTAAGCTTATTTAGTATGTTTTGTTTTCGCCAGTTATTTCAGAAACACGCCGCATGCACCGAACGATGCGGGAATCTCAACGGTTGTTTAATGGACAGTGTGATTGTGAAACGAATATTCGTATCCAGAATTATTAAAACGTGATATTTGAAATGGCAAAGATGACAAGTAAGGTTGCGTACAGAGCCATTGGAAGTCAAAGTTTCGGTTGGCGTCTACTCCGACACATCCGCGACTGCGACCGTTCGCCACGCGACTCCGAGTTTTCCGCCACATACGATCCTTTATAGCGCAACATCAATTAACGACCATGGAGAACCGATCTGTGTAGGCCTACACGCATGTTATAATCGCCTAAAAGACAACATAACTTTAGAAAATGACGACTGATTTTTCACTTTATTTTTTTATAGTCACAGGCAAAAGTAATATTAAGACGTTCCAAGTTATAACTGATGATCAAAGTGTTTCCTTTTAGCCTTGAAAATAGCTGTCAGACGCTTGCGTCAGTGATCAATTGCCCAATCAATAATCGACTGCTCCAGATTATGCCAAGTTCTTGGCTGTGAGCTGTTCTTTCACTTCATCATGTACACGTGATCGATTATAACACACGCAGAATAAATAAGTAAGATTATTTATAAAACACGTTTTCAGCAAATGGATCGCGTTGTGCACATGCGCTGGTTTTCGTGACAACTCAATCTTTTAACGATTCCAAGGTAACGTAAACACGGTGTTGAAAACGCAGACGAAGTGAAACATATTGCGCAGATTTTTTAAGAAATTTATTTCTACCTTAACTGTGCAAAAATGTGAAAATCGATTGACGTTTGATGAGGTTATCATCAATTAGACCTAAGCTTACAATTTTTTTTGTTTTTATGGCCTACGGTGTAAAAAAGTCTGAGTACAAAAAGTTGGTCACTTACCGTAGTGTTGGAATATTCGTAGCCGTCCGGATTGAAAACGGGCAAGATGTACCAATCATAATTAGCTAGCAACAGTGATACCACAGGGTCATGCCTGTAGCCCGATACCAACTACAAATGGCACACATTCATAACAACAAAATAATAATAACATAATTACGTGTTAATAATAATCACATATTTTCTATACACAGCCGATAAGATAATAATGACTTCAAAAGCGCTAAAAATATATTTCTCACAATCGTTGACCGCAGCCCTAAAAAATAAGCACTTTTCAAATTTCCGAGCGCGTTCTTGCCTGTTGGCACGCCAAAATAAGTCCTGTATTTACCGGCATCCAATTTTGCTAATTTTGCTACAAAATAGCACCATGAAAAATTGAAAACACCCATACACTGCCCCAGCCAACCACACGTCGTTTTACGTTTTAAAAAGTTTTTTTTTGTTTTAGTTAACGCGCTATATAGAGCCTAAATTACCTAGCTCGGCCTAAGCTACTTTGTTAGGCCCAGTTAAGCCCTAAATGCATTCCTGTCCCATTGAGTCGCTGTGAGCGTTGGGCCGACTGCTTTTGCAAATTAAACGACGGCCACAAGGCACCGAATCACTATGGGCGTCGATCCTTATGGCGCAGGGGAAAAACGTCCCCGATATTTGAACTGGGGGACGCTATCACGAACCCCCCTCCCCAATATTAGTGAAGTTATAACAGTAGCTTACAGATAATTTTCATCTATAAAACATTTTAGTCAGTCGATTCTCAGAAAATAATTAAAACTGTTGACACCGGATGTCGTGTTTTCAAGGCTAAAATGCACCAAATTTGATATCGGCTGAGACTCTGCCCCAAATCGACCCCAGTAGGGGAGTTCATAGTGCTCCCTCATCGCAGACATCTTAGTTGGCTTTCAAGGGATCTACTTCTAAGCGGAAAAGAAGACAAAAAATAAATAAAAGAAAAAACGAAAAACCCAATTCCTCATTGCATGACCCGCAATCACGGAGATAGGTCGATGCTTATGCGAAACACCGCATTAGATCGGAGTCAATCGCCATCCTCATGAACGCACGCATATGCACTATATGCCGTACGATTTATACAAACATCGTACGGCTGCCGAAGTGAGACGGATTTAGACGCTATTTACATAATTATTACTATGTATATTTAGCGTACCGCATGGATGACGTATATAGCAGTGGCCGGAGCAATCCATTCTCGTGCGTGTATTCCGCCGTCTAGCCATATAGCCGGCTTGTCCGTATGCGACGTCGACCGCTCACCGATCTGCACACAAAACAAGAAGCTCAGCTGTCGCTAGGAAAGACCGACCGTACCGCCTACGTTCGACTACCGGTCGAAAAATAAAGCGATTTCCCAGAGCTGTCTACAGTTCTATACATTCTATGGTGACGCAACTATTGGACGCTACAATAATATGCCAGAATATGATAACGGTAATTTAGCGCGCACAGAAGCCATGAGCTTAAAGGTGCGTTCTCACTGCGCGCGTTAATGCGCGTCCGTTAACGCGCGTCGCCTGACGATCACAAATGTATCCGCTCTTCTAGGGTGAGGTAGCGCTTGGATTCGCGCGCGTCAACATCTTTACCGGGCCGTTGTGGGAAAAATGAATTTTTCTTTTCAAAATGATACATTCTGGCGTACTTTATATTTCTGGCCGACGGCGGGGCCCCCAGACGTCGCGGGGATCGGGATAGCTTACCCCCTTTAAGCGTTCATGTATTTTAAGCAAGGTCATCGTTTTATGCTGTATCTGACCTCCCCCCGCCCTTCACACCGCTAAACAAATAACAATATTTTGAGTACATCGATTTTACAAAGTTTTCTAACATTATTCTTAACACAATTTGCCGCTTATACTTATACTGACGTCGAAGATGTGCGCTTACTTGAAAATAACGCATGAAAAGCCAAAAGTTGACCATCATTTACGCATCATTTTACATCTTTTTACATTATTTTACTTTTTAGAATGTATAATTTACTCGTTACAGAATGTGCGCAAAACTTGCGCACATTCTGTAAACTGTTTCTATCAAGAGTTTACAGTGATAATATAAATTTACTTAAGAAAAATGACTGCGTTTTTGCCTAGCTTTTAACGGAATCTGTCTGCGTAATTTGCAATAATTAGAGCTGATTATAAAACCGCGAATTCATCGTTTTGCTGAGTAACTTACCTATAGCCTTTGCAGTGATTATACGATATCTGCTTACGTTCCACTTAATGACACTTATCACTGTGTGGCGCGACTTTTCCGCGTTGAGAATGGACTTATCGTACAAGTCGGTCCATAAGACGAAACATTAATCCCGAATCAACTGGGAGAAGCTCATAGGCCCTACTATTAGATACAGCAACTAAGAACCACTAAAAGCACGGGTATTAAAGATGAACGTGGCCGCCGACGTGCTGGAGCAAAGGTGCTAACGCAGCACGGATTAAATCGACCTAGAAGGTGTTTACATGTGCAACGGTTGCACAACAATTTGTACGCCCGGAAAGCTCGTCAACAGTAATTGTTATAATCGGCAGCAAGTCTGTGCCTATCCGCAACAGTTTTCATGCTAGACGAGCTAATAGCGGTAAAATGACGACTTTGGACTATAAACCTGGCAGCCTCCCTTTTTTACTTTTTTATTTATCTTACGTTTTAAATTTTTTACCGTTTTTTATATTTTCAACGTTTTCTATTTTTATTATATCGTTCTTTACTTTAGAAAAAAATAGGCACAAAGAGTCCCTCCTTAAATAGGCTACCGCGTACCTACAGAGACAGACGGACGGACATACTTTAATGACAAGGAGATGTCGTCCTTCGTATGACCTGCCGATGTCAATCAATTCTACGATGTTTGAGTAACGTCGCACCAACATCCGCATCCAATCGTTGATCTACATAATACACCCGGTGATTAAACAACACACTGCATGAGTGTGCTATAAACGTTGTAACAAATTTTGAAACATTGCAGTACTCTAAAAATCAAGTACTTTTATCTTTGCGTTTTAAAAAGTATGATTTTCATACTCGTAACTCTGCTATATCGTTGTGGTTTGTAGTACGATATCGGCCGACGAAAAAAAACTTTCAGAATTTACTTTGTTCATTACTTAGACATTTTGATTATTGTTTCTATTTTGGAGAAATAAAAAGCTGAGTGGACCTTGATGTTGGTTATACATGTACAGGGTGCGGCAACAAAAATAGCCCCCTAAAGCTTTTCACTGTTTTCTCAGCAACCGCTTAGGATTTTAATTTGAAATTTTACATTTTTATTTGCCTAAACCTTCTACCTTCGTCGTTTTTCGACAGAATCAAATTTTACTTGGCAATTAGATGTAGAAGGTTTAGCTAAAGAAAGGTGTAAAATTTCAAACTAACTGCAAAAGAGCGAAAAACTTTAAGGGGCTACTTTTTTGCCGCACTCTGTATGTATCCGAATTGTTTCCTTGTCTGCAGACATTTTATTATGGCAAATTCACACCTACGAAGCCGACGCGACTCAAGTCAGCAGTTGAGATGATTTGAGCCGCATCAACTTCGTCAGTGCGAAATGTGAATGGGCCATTAGTAAGCACTTGATCGCGACCCGGCCGAGAGTCGAACCCAGAGCCTCTCGATCGTGAGCCCAACTTTCGAAACGCTACGCGAACAAGCCATAGTAGCCTAATCACACAGATGCGGCATCGTACTTCGCTGTGGCTGGCGTATACTCCGACAATCGCTTCAATATCCTCATCTTGCTCCGACGACTGTTCAATCGCCGCGGCTCTGCGACGTCTGGCCGCTGACCGATGCTTTTCAGATTCCGTTTTCTGTATGTCGATCACTCTGCACACGTTTATAGGCCTATTCGATGAATAAATCAAGTAATATAAGATTGTTAAAGTGGCATGAATAATACAGGTTAGGTCCACTAGAGACTGCAAGTTAGACAGAGTCCAGTCCAGTAGATTATCGGGAAAAAAGAATTGAAGAGCTGAGTTTTTCCGAGTCTAGGCAGGCAGACATCACGTCGTCTGGCAGGTGGTTCCAAGTCCGTGGACTGACAGCCGACAAACTGCGGTCGGCTGGCGACGGTTGTCAGCTTGAAAACTATTAAGACAGGGTCTGGACACGAAAGAGTTGAAAACCGACAATAATGTAAACATTTCAAAAAGCATCCATAACGACAAACATTTCAGTAATGCTGGAAATGGAAAATAAAGAAATAGGAAATAATAAATAATTAGACTAATACGACGTAAATGTGTTTTAACAACGCCTTAACCAATTAGTGCCTGAATTATTTTATAGTTTGCCGTCAAACTAGGTGTCCCATTTTTGGGGACGCTAGGCATGAATGGGTTAATGATAAAAAGTTTTTTTTATTTTGTGCTGTTCTCGGCAGTTGTCGTCGATTGGTTTGCGGAGGTTAAAATCGTGGCTAGAATGGTTTGGTAATACTGAAAAAAATATACTTGATGCGACTAAACAGACGTGGGCTTAAGTTACCTTCTCTCTGAGATATTTTTTCACAATTACGGGTCCGTCATAAGAGTGGAAACAGAAAGTAGGTGAAAGTGAAACGAATGAAATACACAAAACGCAAACCATCATTCAATACTTCGGTGTTACTTGCCGAAGGGATAAACAGTCAGTCACTCGGTCAGTCAGTACTGAGCTCTAATTGGGTGTTTCCACGATCCAGCAAACGTCCAGCAAACTTCCAGCAAATGTATTCTAAATACACGTGCTAAAGCTGGACGTTTGCTGGATCGTGTAAACACCCCACAACACATATATTCGCCTCTTTGGTTTATTTTCACGAAATGGGAAACATACAGTGGCAAATTCACGCCTAACCTCTTTTCTTCTTTTTTCTCCACATTCTGCTTTGCCTTTTCTTTTCCCCTAGCTAGGCGATATGGAAGACAGATAATAGACAGGTAAGGACATATGCGTGACCGTTAAAGCGTGTACAAAGCGACGTAACTAAACTGAACTGACACGGTTTAGTTTTTGACGAACTGACCAATGGCAAGTAGGGCGAAATCATTATCACTGGTTGACGCGTACGTGAGCGTAGTCACGTAGTCACCGACGCCGTTAGATAATGCCTACTGTAATGCATTACTGCTTGCTCATTGGTCAGTTTATCAAGAACTTAACCATGTCAGTTCAGTTAAGACTTAGTTTAGTTACGTTGTTCTGTGCGCTCCTTTAGTACGGTCGGCTAAAATGCTAAAAAAGTACTGCGAAGTAACAGGCTGCTTGCCGTTGCAGGTCGTCAATAGTGACGTCATAGTGTACGCCAGAACGTCTCAGTCGTGACGTCACCTCATCGTACACGCCCGGCGTCACCTGTAGGTCTACTGATGCCGCAGGCACCGATGACGTGTTAGGCCTAACGCCGTCACTGACTGCAGACAGCACCGGCCTCTCGTCCCATACATCGATCTGCAAATACAATACAGTGGGTTAACAGAGAAGGCGCGAAAAGGGGGGAGTTGCAAATATTTCCTCAGTCAGCTGCAAATTTCAGACGGAGAAGAGCGTAAATGCTCATAATTTATTTTGTGTTTAATTTTTTTAGAAAATAAGTTTTTAGAACCAAATTTTGCATTTTTAAACGAAAATTTTCTTACAAGAAAAAATTTTTTGGCAGCCCAAAATTCAAAGAAAGAAAGGGGAGGAAATTGCAGAATCATTTGCCCACCTACCACCCAGCCACAATGCCATTAAAATGACCCATTGAAATGAAATGTAAGAGTCACGAAAATAATAAAATAAAAACTCGTATCCTTTACCAGACTCAGTACAAGGCTACATCATGCATGTAGCTAGCACGTGGATTTTAACTTTATTTGCTGCAGCGAGTAGTAATTTGTTGACAAAATTGCACAATAAGAAGACCGAACATAATACGCACAGCAAAGTGCAAGTCGTCTTCAAGCTTGCGTACTGCGTCGACCTGTTTTGCCGTCTTCGGATACACTCGAATAACTTTGTGCCTGTCACACAAAGCGATCGGTTAGTCGAATTTCTAAAGGCCCCTTTAGAGTTCTCAGAGGCTAGCCTATACGACCTACATCATTTGCCAATATAAATAATCAGGCCTACAGTAAGCTTGTAACAAGAAATTTGAGCTGATGCTCACCACATGCGCGAAAGCCTATAGCCGTTTCTGTTCAGTAGTTTAGCAAAAAGATTGGGATGTTCACGCTAAGTTAATATACAAATACCAAATTCTCTGTCTGGATCGCATAACGGTAGTAGCGTGGCACCATCTTGTGAATGATATAGACTTGTGTCGCAGCCCGAAATCGCCAGAAATCCACAAAACCCCCAATTTTGGCGTTGAAGGTAATCCAAGGTCATTGATCTCGGTGGCAATCGAAAGCCAGTGTACGACTTCCTATTAGTAATTAATAGTAACCTAGGCTCTATCTCGCACCGTTATTGAGATACGGTGACTTATTGGTTAAAACTCGCAAATTTTCCCCACCCCCTCTTTCATTTAGCGCTCTCGTTCGGGGTGACCCCTTTGAATTTATGGAACAGCTTTGCGGTTACTGAAACTAGAGTCTTACAGACAGCCGATGGTAAAAATTTCGTAATCCTAGCTTGCACAGTTTTTGACTGATCCACCCGTGTGACAGACAGACAGACAGACAGAACTGCGATGGCTAAGACGCGCTGAAAGCAGCAGCTGCTTACGCGCGTAAAAACCAATAGCGTCAAATATTAGACCTATCTTAATGCATTATTTCTCGATCAATTTGCTGTACTCATGTTAATGTCATCAATCCATCGAAAAATACTTGGTTTTACTGTAATATTTTGTTTGTGTTTTAAGACGTATCAATTTAGCAGTGTTCGCCGGAAAATTTCGACTTTCTGCCCCGCCTATTTTTTAACACACGACGCCTCTCGGACAACGGTAAACGCGTATTCTTAGCGTTGTTCCATTGTTTTTTTTCTGAAAACGATTTATCTATTCAATTGTACCAAATGTGATATTCGCAGTTTTCGTGTTTTTGAAATAATACTAATACAGCTGTTGTGCTTCCCCGCTATAGGCTAGGTTGCATGCGCTGGCTTGTGGGCCTATATTGTGCGGGCTTGCATGTATTAGGCCTACGAGGCTTCTAATTCGCAGGCCGAGTTGACAGTAGGCCTAATTTTACGGTAGCCACTGACATCATCGGCGGGGTGCGATATTAGACGCAGCGAGAAAATGACGATCCAATTATTATCTGCAGCCGTGCTGTATCGGTGTATACTACAGCGTGCCCTGAACAAAATAATGCAGGTCGGTCAGCGACGTATGTTACAACATAGAGTATAGTCAGAAATGCCTTTTGAAACCAGCATTTTCTAGGCTAGTGCCAATGCCAAGGCCAAGGCAACTAAATAAGTAAATAAGTAAAGTAAATATGACAACTTTATACTGCACACCAAAACCCAACTTCATCTTATTAAAACCGAAAATGAACCACACAAAATGTTCAGACAAACATAGTTTTAATATTTCGGTGGATATACGCCTATTATACAAATATCAAAGACTCATTGTACAGAGCACATTTATTACAAGTGACTTCACATACTGGGCAGCATCCAAACGAGCAATAAAAATTCCAGTTCCGAATGTACCCGACGTATTGGACTTGCCGCCGGAGTAATGAAACATCTAGACCGTATCTGGCTGGAATCAACCGAATCTCACCATGCCAACCAAAATTCGTATATACTCCACATGCGTGCTGGCAGTTCTCCTCTATGGCTCAGAAACCTGGACCCTTACACAAGCAGATTGGAAACGATTGGACTTCTTTCACACACGGTGTCAGCGGCGGATACTTCATACCAGATGGTACGATTTCGTATCTAATAACGAAGTCTTACGCCGGACCGGTCTCCTGGCAGCCTCTTCCATCGTTCGCAAGCGAAGACTCGGATTGTTTGGTCATGTTGCCAGACTCACAGAGGACGTTCCAGCAAACCAGATTCTTCGGACTTGCTGCGAAGCCCAAGACAGTGCCCGGCCATCTCCTGATTAAAAACGCGCTCGTGGTCGACCACCCATCACTTGGATCCATCAGATCTGCCGAGACACGGGAATATCAATGACCGACGCTCTGCAGCTGGTAAAAGATCGCTCGTTTTAGCGACAAATCGCAACGGCGGAATGCTACGGCTAACGCTTCGCGTCATGATGATGATGATGATGACTAGAGGCAAAGACCAACGCCATGGTCACAACTGTTACGTATTTGAGCTATCGTCAAGGTCAAGGCCAGTCTTCGTACGGACCTCATTCCTGGCTAGTTATCGACAAGTCAAGGCGTGTGCGAAGCGACAGAAGCGAATACAACTGCAGTGAAATTTCAGTTTTGTTTATTTCTTTCGCTCTGTACGCCGCTCCTTTTGCGAGGACGTAAGTGCAAGTGATGTATAGCAGTTAAACGATCGAACTCGTCACTTTTAGGAAGCGCTTTCAAATCTGTGTCGTTAAAAGAATTTTAAAATAAAAATCGGTTGATCTTTGGCACAGATGTGGACAATACCAATTAAACGGAACATTTTTTTCTTAATACACAGCGTATTACGTTACTTTACTTACCCCGAGTAGTCGACGGCTTTCAGTTGTTCGGCGGCGGTCAGAGTAAAAAGTCGAGAAGCGACAAGCATCAAGACGGGTTTCCACCACGAGAGATGCATCTTTAGATCTCCCTGTACACGCAGCGACATCAGCTAGCTTGGTGGCGCAACGGCAGAGTGTTGGACTAACGATCGTGAGGTCGTGGGTTCGACTCCCAGTAAAGTGGTTACTACTCGGATGGGTGACTGTCGGCGGACGGCTAAACCATCTAGGTATATGACCAACACCAAGGTCAACTCAGCCGTTCACCCCTCCGGGGTAGGTAAATAAATCGAGTTCTGGTCTGACTGATGGCTGGGATTAAGGCAGGTCGCTTTCACCTGTGTCGGGTGGCAGCTAACTATCTGTGTGATACCGTATGGCAAGTGACGATCCGTAGATTTGTGACGATTTTATAGATGAAAAAAACTTTTTTTTACTTTTTTTATTTATTTTAAGTTTTAAATATTTTTAACGTTTTTTTTAATATTTCAACGTTTTTTAAAAAACTTTTATGAAAAATTTTATCAAAACGTCGAGAAGCACTTGTGAAATCACATAAATAAATTAATAAGCCATAATAATAATAATTAATAATAAATTATTAATAGTTATAGTTTACTTAGCTAATCTAGTGATAGTCGTTTTTATGACTAGGGGACAAAATTAAAATTGAATAACGTTTTTTTCTCTCTTTAGTTCCAGCTATACTTTACCAATAGCGCTAGGCATTATATTAGGCAAATGATAAGCAAATTAGATTGAATGTTTTTTTTTATTATTTAACGTTGATTATTCCTGCTGCGCATTTTACGTTTTTATCGTTTTTTTATTTTTTTTTTCTGGAATGTTTAACATCTATAAAATAAACCAGGAGTAACCCCGAGCTACTAACAAGACAGACTAAAACTAAACAACCTTTTGCACAAAGTAAACAATACGCACAAAATAAAATAATTCCGATGAGCAGCGAAAAATGACAACTCGACAAGCAGGTCATCGATCATTGTAAAGACTCTAGTCGAAAACACCGAGGCCTATGTCACACGTATGAATGACCTTTGCGGATAGCCCCCACGATACCCATACAGACTGCTGGGGAACGATTTTCTTGCGAAAATTACTATACTTACTTCATTTCGTGTTCTAATACATCGTATTGTTTCTATTACGAGGGTCGTTCCATAAATAACTATGACGCCATTCAATCAAGTCTTAAAATAGAAGAAAAATCCAATATGTACGTTTTGTAAAAAAATTAATTCCAAATATTTGTGAAAGTTTTTTGGATGATGATGTCATTATTGTGACATCACCTTATAATAGAACACAGTGTATTTGTGTATTATTTTCCCCACCAGAAATCTATCATATCTCGCCACTGAAAACAACATAAAAAGAATAAAAACAAACAAACTTAAGTTAATATCACCTTCATGAATGCTAAACATTTAGAGTTTCAGTTATTCGCACGTCGTCTGAGATAATCCAAACATTTGTCTCATTTGTCAACAAGCTTCTGAATGCCTGATGCAAAAAAAACGATGCTCTCTGGTGTCCATGCCACTGAAGAACAACTGATTGCACCTCGGTATCTGATGCAAATTTCTGCCCACATAAAATTTCCTTACACCAAACTTGTACTGCTGGCTTCAGAAAACTTATTGTCGCCATACACTGGATGCATCACGGAGTGATTTGCATTGAGTCTTTTCGCTTATAAAAATACAATAACGGTATGCTGTTCATTATGGGACAATTTCAGTTCGAACGTCGCCATATTTAAGGTTTAGGCCTATAAATAACGTTAGTGATATCATTCTAATAAAACTCATAACTAACACTCAAAATTAAATTCCCTACAAAACGTATATTTCGAATACTTTTTATTTTAAAAAAATTAATGGAATGGTGCTTTTTTGTAAACTTATTTACGGTACGACCCTCGTGTTTAGTTTTTCTGTTTTATTCCAAGACCTGCTAACATTCATGGTGAAATAAAGATTATAAACTATTACGCTTAAATGGTCCATGGAACTTAGGCCTACTAAATTAACATAGTGAGCAAACAAGCCATCTTTAAAATGCTTTTGACTTTTATTCCCCCGTAAAATATATGACATACAATACGTTGACCAATTTTTAAAACGCCGATAACTGTGACATACAGACAATATTATGTGCTTTGTTCATTGGACTGTAGGCCAATAATAATAATTGATGTGTTAAGCTGCCTCTTCCCACCCTTTGCTATTCACATCGTATTTGAGAGAATTCTGCTAAAGCACTCATTACCTGCTACAATGCTGTCAAGAGTCCGAAGCATCAGTGACTGGCACAGATTCGGAGGACATTTCGGTCGAGTCAATATACAGGCTACAGTTAGTTCGATATTAATGTCGCACTAAACGAACAGTCGTTACAGTGCCACGGTGCGATACATAGGCTACACACGGGCGAGGTCGTCTGCCTACCGTCATCAGTGGCGTAGCTAGCAAATGGAGCAGTTGCTCCCCCCTGTTCCCCCTGGAACGCAAAGAGCCACTTATGTTATTTGCGCAGAACCGAGGAAATTTTTCAGAAAAAAAGAAGACAGGGACGTCATATAGAGGAGAATGGGGTCTATGAAACCCCGAGGATTTGTGATTTCGTTTTTTCTGAGTAGGTCCTGTGTAAAACGACTGAGAACTTTTTTGTTCCCGATTGACCTTTACTGTGTAAACTGCACGAAATTTGGTCAGGTAATTCTCAGCTAAATCATTCAAATAGTTGTCACCCGATGTCATTTTTAAGTCTGAAAGCGCACCTAATTTGATTTCGGCTGAGGCTCAACCAGCGCTCCCCTAGACCAGTGAGACCACAGCTGGATTTAAGGGGTCGTACTTTAAAAAAAGAAAGAGAAAAAGGAGAAAGAAAAAAAGAAAAAAATGAGAAAAAAACTAGGGGGAAATAAGAAAAGAAAGGAAAAATAGTGAGATCCCTAATGATTTACTGGAATGACGCCACTGAACCGGGGGAAAGGTAGGGGTAGCCTATAGGCTAGGCCTAGTTGTATCCTTACTGCACAAAAAAGAGGGTACTAAAAGTCTGCTCTCTTTTGTCGCAGTTTATTTGTACCCCGCCGCTTTTAAGTTTGTTGCACCACCCTTGCTTGCTTTAATTGTTTAAACCGCAATAAATATGATAAGTTAATTTTCAAGAAAATAATCAAAAGTACTGCCACCAGATCTTACATTTTGAAGCTATAATAGACCACATTCAATTTCGACTGCGGCTCCGCTTCAGACCCCACTAAGAGAGATCACAGCGCTCCTCTCACCCTTAATTTCTTTACAGCAAATTTAAGAAATTCTACTTGTGACAGTTTGACAGAATGACAGCCTGACAGAATGACAATGTGACAGAAGTGATTTTATAATCTGTCCCATGCTATGCTATAGCAATGAGACAGATAAATGAGAGAAAAAAACAGGGCAAAGAAGAAGGGAAAAAAATGAAAGGAGAGCGAAAGACACTCTGGATTTGCTTCTCCTAGCTACGCCACAGACCGTCAGACTGACTGCATCTGTTGCGGTATATAATTATGCGGGTCAGTTTTGCAGGCATCAGGCTATAAATATGACAGTAAGCCACAGATCCGCCATATGACATATCCGCACCGGGTGTTCCATTAAGCAACACACGCTACACTATTTCGATTTGTTTTTAAAAAGTAGTAGGGCCTACATCACAACTGGAGGTGATCGGCTCTTTGAACATTTCTGTACTGCTTAATTTTCATTTTAATTTTGATTTTCAACCGGGATTCTGCGGAACCGCGTCGATCCGTGAGCACCTGCCAATGGTTTCGCGGCTGGTCAGTAAAAAGACAAAAAAATAATCTAGCGTGCGAAATTACGTCAGACCATGCCACAGAAGTGATAAGCAGCACCAAATACTTGGTTCGAAATTAGCGCTTTTAGCCGACTACTTTTGCACACATGCAGTGTTAAATATTTTTCATGTTGTTTAAAGTCTCAACTTAGCAATGAACAATAAACACTAACGTATTACTGGTAGTGTTAACAAATCGTTTGTTTATGTATTGAAAGCATTTCAATTTCTAAAACGTTCTGCTTGAAAGATATAAAAAAACCTCACGCAGCAGCGTAGCTAGCTGGGGGTCCAGACCCCCTGAGTCCATGGTGTCCATGTAACAGGTAAAAAATCGATGATAATTTTTTGTGTTGGTGGAATGGAACTGAACAACCGTTGATGACCGCATCGCAGGGTGTTTTTTGGTTGAATACAATAACGTAATGCTTTCGACTGGTGAAATACAAGTAATTTGAGCCACTGGACTCACAAATCAATGCATGGGGTGATTTCGACACTTACTTAGGGTTCCGCTGCAAAAGAAGATTGAAAAACACTGGCTTGTAGTGTTTTCTTATCGTTTTTTTTGTTTTTAATTTTAATTGTGTGCTTTGTACGATTTTTATTTTTAATAAATAAATATCGATAACTTTGTCAATTCTCTATACGAATTTTGAAAATTCGTTTGCTGGCACACGCCGCGGAAAAATTTGTGGTAGAAATACTATTTGAGATCTTCTCACAACTCTTCGATTTGCTGCACATTTTAAAATAATATTATTGTGTGGATTTGTTTGATAACTGGGTGCGACCAGCTACTCACCGGAACAGCGGCATCCAAACTAACATCACTGCACAATAATCTACCGATCCGGGATGCACAACACGCCGCGGCGTGTAGACCTATCTCTCTCAGCCGAAACTGCAGCATCAGCTTCTCAGTGACGTCACAGAGGAAGTCGTATAATATAGGGCATACGCCGATTTAAACTATATCAGCATGTTCGGCCAAAGAGGGGTCGCACCAATACGGGGCCCCACCGGCCAGAAAATGTAAAAAGCGGCGCGACATTTTCTGGCATTTTAATTTAGTGATAGAATCATGATAAACCTAACTGCAGAACAATCCATAGATGTAAAAAAACATTTTATTTTATTTTTTTTTATAAAAGTATATAAACATGTTTTTATTTTTTTTATTTCAATTTTTTATTTTGTAAATGTTTTTTTTTTATTTTTAGATTTATTTTTTATTTTTTAACGTTTTTTGTGCTTTTTAATGTCGTGTTTTTTTGTTCTTGTTAAAACATAAACGTACAAAATTGCGAATATGATTTATTTCACTCATAGGCAAATTGCGTTAAGCTGTTTTTGGTCTGTACATTCAGCACATTCCGGTTTTTAGTTTTTACAAATGGTAGGTTTTTGTTTTTAATTATCTGAGCTAAATATTCTTTGCATGTATAATGACGAAAAAAATGGGAAACGGTACGCAAAACCTATCACAACTACGGTGACAGGCTCACACGAGCTAAAACATTTCCACGAATGCAATTAACTGACATTTTCAACGCTTCGTAATGGTGTTCATTTGCTGGCATGGCTAAGCGACTTCTCAAAACGAAAATTACTAAAGTAAAACAGTTATGTGCCACACGCTTATAAGTGATTTGAAAATTGATTGATAATTTGGTAAATATTTACAATTTTACGCAGAAACTATATAAAATGGCGCAACTCTATGGGCTAAATGCAACCAGGCGAAAGTGACGTCTGGCGAGTGGCGGCGCTACACGATCCAGCAAACGTCCAAGAAACTTCCAGCAAATGTATTCAAAATACACGTGCTAATGTTGGACGTTTGCTGGAAGTTTGCTGGACATTTGTTGGATCGTGTAAACATCCTATTAAGCTTACTGCAGGCTGTCCCAAAAGCGCAGTGATTTAAGCTAGAAGGCCTATCGTGTCCAGCAATGGACTTGTGTCGGATTTGAGTTTTTACGCGCGAAAGCAGATATTGCTGCAGCGCATCTTGGACATCGCAATTCTGTCCGTCTGTCAGTCACGCGAGTGAATCAGTCAAAAACGGTGCAAATCATTTCTGTTTCTAAGCTTAATCTAACGCGTCGTCATAAAGTCATAAGGCTGTTACTTATTTTCTTACAAATTTGTGGCAACCATGACGCCCGCGATGACGCCATATGTGACATCATATTTAAAAGTTTGCTGATTTTAAAAGAGTGTATTATACATGTTTTGGCGTACAAATTCGGTAAGTATTTTACTTTAATCCCAATTTCTGTAGGCCCCCTATGCTATCTTGTCGACTGACAACCAACAGTTGGTGACATTTTACTATTTAGACCTTTATCATTTGTGTATCGATGCAGTGCAATCATAGGCTTATAAAGTAGGCTATAACTGTTTGAGGGTCGCAAAACTTCCTTACACGAATTCTAGGCTAACCATAACCCTAAGCCTACCCAGTATCCTTAACCTTAACCATAACCCAAAATCGCTATTATTTCAAACCTCTTGGTGGGGAAGTTTTGCGACAGCGCCTGCACTCATTGAACGTATGAAATTCGAATGTATGACTTTGCTAGCCCCTGTGTTCCGTATCAAAACTTTTTCCCGAAATCTGAAAATACTGAACAGTGGCCGCCCTAAATTCTGTTCGGTATTTTTAAAAAAAATGTAGAACAAGAAGAAAATTTCAGACAGACTGAAATTTGGCTGAAGAAGTACCACGAGTGACAAAATTGGCAACAGAATGTTTTAAATAAATCGCCCGTGTTGCGTAGCGGCGTAGCCAAAATGTGGTTCCTCAGCCCTTTTCCCCCTACATGTTTGCGTTCCCTATTTTTCTCCTTTTCCTCCTTTTTTGCTCTTTTTTACCCCTTTTCTCTCCCTTTTTTCTCCTACCTCCGCTTAGGAGTAAGATCCCTAAATTCCAGTGCTGTGAACTTTTTCAGCGGAGTCGACCAAAATAAAATTTTATGCGTTATAGCTTTAAAATATGAAATATAATGGCTACAATTTTAATTATTTTCTGCATTTCTGATATTTATTTTTAACACAAAATGGGATTGGGGGTATGTTTGCTTTCATTGTGTACTTTACTGGTGTCGCTTGTTTGTAGATGACGATTGAACAGTCTCTCGTGGATTCTCTTCTGTCTAATTCTTTACTTTTTTCTTTTTTCGTCATTGCCTATACTTGCATCGTTTACCTGTTATCCTTTTTTCTCTTTTTTGCCTTTACCTTCTCTTTTTTGCCTTTCTCTCAAATCAAATACATATCCTTCCCTACCTTTTTTATCCCTTTTTTCTCTCTCCTTTACGTCTCTTTCCTTGTTTGCCCTTCCTTTCCCTTATCCGGCTAAGTGGTCTGCGGGGGGCGCTGTGACTTTCCCCAGCAGGGTCCGGGGCGGAGTCACCGCCACAGACGCCTTTGTGTCATAACTTGATTTTTATTGAGTCTAAGAAGGTGTTTAGCTGCAACAAATTTGCAATTATTGTAACAATACTGTTTCTCTTTCTGTGAGTTGTTCGTTACAAAGAACCAATTCGCTAATTATTTTGTAACTGTTTCAGAAAATTTTTCAGATGAAACCATTCCAGTATTTATTTTTAAGGCGCGTACAGAGCGACGTAATATAACTGAACTGAACTGAACTGACGTGGCTAGTTTTAGACGAACTCACCAACGAGCTAACAGTAAACCTAAATGCATTACAGTAGGCACGGCGTCGGTGGTTTGCGGGACTACGCTCGCGTACGCGTCAGCCAAATAACCAACGGGATCGCCCTGCTTGCCATTGGTTCGTCAAAAACTGAACAGTGCCGGTTCAGTTCAGTTGGTTCAGTTAGCCTACATCGCTCTGCATGTGCTCTTAGAATGTTTTAATGGGTTAGGCCTACATTGTACGTGTTTATAGACGACGACCGAGAAGTCACTGTAATATATTTTGAACGTGAGAGAGTGACGGTCGACTGCAACCATGAGGCGGATCAGCAGTCAGCTCAACATTGATGAGATGGCGCTTGACGAGTCGTCCATGGAACTGGAGCTTATCAAGCTGCAGGCCAACTACCGCCACCTGTCGGACTACTACGATTCGTACAAGGAGGAAACCCAGCGCAACATCAAGAAACAAAAGTCAGTAACTACTACTACTACTACTACTGCTGCTGCTGCAGGCGGTGCCGGTCTGGTTTAGAACACCATTGGTCGCATCAGCAAAGTTAATCATAATCAGCGTTAGGGCCGGTTATAGTAGGCCTATTTGGATGGGTGACCGTCAAAGACAGGTAAACCATCTCGGTATGCAACCAGCCACTCAGTTCAACTTAGCCTAGCCATCCCTCCCTGGGTAGGCGCAATGAGTACCAGCGAAAGCAGGGACGTAAACAGGCACACCGCGCGATGCACTAGCCCCATATCCTTGGTCTCGCGGTGTAAAATGGTGTCTGGCCGAGGGCTACGGAAACGGATATCAGCGCCGCCCTATGGTCTTGCGGCTCGGGAAGGACTTAACTTTGCGTTTATTTACCTCTGCGTGTCATCTAAAACATTTTAATTCTTCTTTTACTAACACATCCAGTGCGTTCTAGGTTGTTACAGTTAACGCGCTATATAAATTACTTACTTACTAATTCTTACTTACTTACTTATTTACTTACTACAGCTACTACGCTGTTGTGGTTGCTATAGCAACACTATCTGTGAACTGCTGGAAGAGCGTGATATTCTGGAGCGAGTCCTGGGCAACGCGAGCAAGAGTGACAAGATCACGAAGGAGAAAAAGCGCGCTAGGCTCACTGAGCTGTTTGAAGGCATTCAGACCATCCACGAGGAGATTATGACCGAACTGGAACTGATGCGCAAAGACGACGTCAAGGTTAATGTAGTTGTAATAGTAGTAGTAGTAATATTGGTGGTAGTTTTCATTTGTTTCACTATTGCTACATTTATCAGCTCTAGTAGACTTTTTCGTGATGTGATATTTGATAAAATTGTTTTGTACGTCAAACAGTAAACGAATGCCGAATGTGTTTTGAGTTTAGATTACCTAGCGAAATTATGCTGACAACAAAACTGTTAAAATCATGTCGAAATTGTTTAACGTTGCTTGTCTGTAGTATTTAGCAGATATAGCTCAAGTATAGACTACGGATATGTTGGCTATCTCAATTATCGGTATAATTAATTATCTCCGCCAATGGAACGAAATGAATTGGAGAAGGTTATAAGATTGGTCGTTTTGTCCGTGTGTGTCCGTCCTCGTGTCTGTCTGTCTGTCTGTCTGTGTACACAAATTGGCGGAGATATGCACTCTAACGAGCGCTTTATAGTTAAGTTTAGTTTATGTTGCTACCATCCGTGTTAAATTAAGATAGGCCTATGTACTGTAAAGGTGCGTACAGAGCGACGTAACTGAACTGAACTAAACTTAGCTGAACTGACATGGTTTAGTTTTTTGGCAAACTAACCGGCAATGAACGAACAGTAATGCGTTAGATTAGGCACCGTTTAACGACGTCGTGGACTACGTGACTACGCGCACGTACGCGTTAGCCATTGACCAACGAGCTCGCCCTGCATTCTATTGGTCATTTGTCAAAAACTGAGCCATGTCAGTTCAGTTCAGTCCAGTTACGTCGCCCTGTACGCGAATTTAATATGCATTAGTTCAATGTATATCAATCTGTAAGCAGAGGTTGAGAACTGGCTTATAAAACTGTTGTTGCTGCTGCTGTTACTACTACTATCACTACTACTACAACAACTACTACTACTGTTGTTTGTGAGAGTGCAGTTGACAGAGGTCGAGGACCAGCTGTTCAAGAAGCGCGTTGAGATGGGAGGTATACACGGTCCGCTGGAACATCGACTGAAACTGATGAAGAGACGTGACTATCTCGAGAGACGTGAGAACGTGGTATGACTGCCGTAATATACAATGGTCGTATGATAACTTCTATTGAAGTATATTATTATTTAGATGTTGAGATGTTTTAAAGAATGCAGCTTTTCATGTGAAACCCATCTCAAAGCTACAGAGCGTTACCTGCCATATGGGATCACAGTGTCGTGAACCACGGGGTGTCATGCCAACTCAGTTTTTGTCCATTCGGGGTAGGTGAAGCGATTATCAACTTGCCTAGCCTATTAATTGTTTGATTAAGCTGGATATTGGATAATAGATTTCGTACGAGTTAAACAAGATCAACCACATCCAGTCACCTCAGGCCAGCTTAGCCTTCTATTCCTGCGAGGCGGGTATATCCTGTTTTACATGGCCAAAGTATTCGACAAGATGATGGCTGCGAATGGCGAGCTACGACACAAGATTAACCACATCCGTAACTCAGCCTTTTATCCTTACGGAACTGGTATATCGTGTTGCATGTGGATATGATCGCCATAGATAGCACAGGAGTTCAACAATACACTGACTGCGAACCACGAACTGCAAGACACAATGAACCACATCGGCAGTGACGTCATGGCATTGGAAATGGAGAGGTGCAATTACCGACCCTAAATTTCTGGCTGTCAGAAAATTGTCGGTTTTTCTTGTAAGAAAATTTTCGTCGTCCAAAAATACAATGCTTGGGCTTGGGCAAGAAACCCCATTTGAAGAAAATTTAGAGCCAAAGCAAAAATTTTGAGCACTCGTGATCTCCCGTGTCGAAAATGTGCAACTATCCGTCGAAATGCAGTGGGACATTTGCACTCTGTCTGTCAGAAACTGCAACGTTTTACCCACGACGCCGCTAACATTCGGTGAGTTCAGGCTAGCCAACTCAGCTTACTATCCCTGCGGGGCGGATATATCATGTTTCTGATGGCTGAGAAGCTTGTCTGCGAACCACGAACTGTGAGGCAATATAAACCACATCTGTAGTGAGTCTAGGTCTGCCAACTCAGCCTTCTATCCCTGCGGGGCGGGTTTTGTTGTGTTTCAGATGGCGCAGGAATTCAACAAGACCCTGGCGGCAAACCACGAACTGCGAGACAAGATCAACCACATCCGTAGCGAGCGCGCCGTCTTCAAACAGCTCTACCAGCGAGTTGTACATGAACTGCACGTTTGCAAGAAACACAAGGCCGACGTCCTTCAGGCCGCCGCGCAGGCCATTGAACACCGGTGAGGCTAACTCAGCTTTTATCCATATGGCGATTTAGACCTTTATTCCTCCGGGTTAGGTACTATATCTGCATGGCTCTGTGTTTTCAAACAGCTGTACCAGCGAGTCGTTCACGAACACCGGGATTATAAACCAACTCAGCTTGGCCATCCCTCACGGAACACGGCCGCCCCCTGGGGTTTAGATTAACTTAGTCTTCCACCATTCAGGGAAAGTACAATTACCATCGGGCTGGAAATTAAGGCCAATTCGGTCTTCAATCCCCGGGAAATATACACCTGTATCCGTGCTAAGGGTTGAGCCTAACTCAGCCTTTAGTCCTTTATGAAACATGCTCCACTTCTGGGCTGAGCGTTTAAGTTAACTCAGCCCCCTGTCCCTACGCGGTGGGTGTCCTATATATGTTTTCAAAACGCTCTTTCAGCGGGTTGTTAACGAACATCATGTGTGCGAGAAACAGAAGTATGCAGCACAAACCATTAAACATCGGTGAGTTCAGGCAAGCTCAGCCTGACCATTCTTTCAGGAATTCAGGCCAACTCAGCTCTTTATCCCTCCGGAAATTCAAGAAAACTCAGCCTTTTGTCCTTGCTGGCTGGGTTTGTGTATCTACTACCATGTTTGCAGTCTGCCGCACAGGCAATTGTATACCGCTGAACGGAATACAGGCTAACTCAGCCTGGCCGTCCCTTCGGGGAGAAGTCTAGCTCTTACGTTCCGAAGTTGAGGGCAGTTCGATAGGCCATAGGTTCGACAGTCTAAAAATTTTTACGATTTTTTATACACTTCTACAGAGGTTGATCCAGTCTGGACATTTTCACTTAACTTTCAGCTGTGCTTGGGAAAGGCCTATACGATTAGTGGTTAAAGTTAGGGTTAAGTTCAGGGGCAGGGTTAGTGAAGGCTGAAGATACATGTTGCAGTATACCGTGCACCTTTAAGCTTTCAAACCTTCGGATTATAAACACACAACCACTGCAGTCAGTTGCACAGGCACTTGAACACTGGTGAGTTTAGGCCAAGTCAACCTGGCCCTCCCTGTGGGGATATAGGTCAACTCAGCTTTTTTATCTCTTCGAAACAAGTATCTTTAGCCTTATTATGCCTTTGATGTTTCCCAAAATAAGGAATCTTAGTCCTAAATTTTGCTTTTATAGACGACATTTTTCGACAATAAACTTTTTTGACAATTTATCTGCAGCCAAAACTTTAGTGGACAATTGCGCCCTCCCTTCGGTTCACCCTATCACGACGCCACTGGTTGTTGCTGTTGTTGTTGTCATTTTCTACAGTCGGGAAGCGATGACAAAAATCGATGTGCATAAAGAGAGAGATGAAGAGGAACAGATGGCGTTCAACCAGTCGATGAATTACTACTACTACAACAACTACTACTACTCTCAGTATTAGTAGGATCTCGGTGCAGGGAGACATAGGCTACATGCGACAGACACACGTGCTTGAGTCACTCTGCTTCGCGGAAGGAAAGGCAGGTGTCAAGACACAACAGATTCAGGAACGTTTGCCTAGTAGTCGTAGTGGTAGTAGTAGTAGTTGTTGTTGTTGTCGTTGTTTCCTACAGTCAGGAGGCGCTGACAAAGATCAACGTCCATAAAGAGAGAGACGAGAAAGAACAGGTAGTTTTCAACCAGTCGATGAAGGTTCTGGAACGTCTGATGGCTCACGAGAAGAAAATGAACGAATTCATGTCAATTAAGTGCAACGACCGCACCGAGTTCAAGCTGGAGGAATGCGAAAGACTGGAGAGAGGTCAGGATACGACAACACATACTAATACTACACGCACTATGACTACATTATTAAAAGGTTAAAGGTTGTGAATAACTTTTTATAGGAAACCCATCTTAAAGCTACGGGACTGTGCCTTACGGGACAACACAGTGTTACCTGCCACTCGACACAGGTGAACGCGCCTCGCTTTAACCACAGGCTGGTTCTCGATTTAACTGTGCCAGATTGATGGAGGGCCTACTTCACTTTGGTGTTGGTTACGTTTCGAGATGGTTTAACTGTCCACGGACAGTCACCCATTCGGGAGTCGAATTTGCGACCTCTCGATTCGAACATAAGTCGGACATCCTGTCATTATGCTACCAGCGCTACTACTGCCACTGCTACTGTGGTGTGCACAGAGGTGCGTGAAACGCTGGAGGCTGACATGCAGACTCTGAACCAGTACAAGGAATCGTATGACAGCATCAAAGAAGTCGCCGAACTGGACAACGTCGACGAAATCATTGCAAGGTCACGTGATGATCTCCTTTACCGAACATTACCTTAAAATCATCTAAAAATTAATTTACTTAAGACATGGGTCTGTCGTAAAATACGATCTTAGCACATCTTATCTTGTATCTTAAAATGAGTGACTGAGTGAGTGAGTACTTTTTCAGTAGGCCGTTTTGTGCCACAAGTACCAAGTGTAAAAAGGCATGAAGCACTGTGCATCGTGTTGAAACGTGCTTATTACACGATGGTGATCGACGGTGAATTCTGCCTGAGAACAAGTGCTGTAAACAAACCTGAGCCACGTTTCGATCGTCACGCTTATACCCCGTTTACACGATGAAACAAACAGAAGCAAAAATGAAGCGAACATATTCAATACACGTGCGCGACGTGCTCAAGTTTCCTTCGCGTTTGTTCATCATTACTTCATCGTGTAAACGGGGTATTAAGTGGAGTGAGAAAATGGACAGTTATAACGCTCCTATTTCCTAACCTTGCAGTGAGGAATAAGTGAAAAAAGTCGGTAATTAAATACGAGATGTTGACAGTATGTGACGTTGAAAAGCAATCATGGAACATTTCGAACTCTGAGATATCTTTGACATGTTGCACTAACGTGGTCTGAAAACGTATCGAAAGGTAAATCTCACGACAATGCCTGTGAATGCAGATTTCTTCAGCAGGAGGCGGAGAACTTTGCTCTGTTCAACTACGTGACTGAGCTGAACGGTGAGATCGAGGCCAGGCAAGAGGAGGTCAACTCGGTGCAGCAGAACATCCAGACCACCCAGGATGAACAGCAGCAGACCATAGCAGCCGCCGAGCACGAGCTAGAAACTCTCGTGGTAGTAGTTGTTGTAGTTGTAGGGGGCCTAGTTGTAGTAGACATAGACGTAAAAAGCGTTCCAGGAAAAAATGTTTAAAAAGTCGTTAATAACGTAAAAACGAGGCAAATAAACGTTTAAAAACGTTCAATGAAAAACGTTAGAGCTAATTTATTTAACCTTTTGTCTGATGCCTAATGCGGTAGGTGCATTATGCTTGAGAGAGACAGAGAGAACTTTTTTTTATTCTAATTCAACTGCGTGGTCACAAGACCGAGTATCACTAGGCTAATCAAGTAAACTACCGCAGAGCTGCGCTGGAAATGACGATCGCTATAACAATAATAAAACTGATGGTTTTTAATTCGTTTCCGTGGTTTCAAAGTTATTGACCGAGTCTTCAATAAACGTTTTTCTTTTTAAAAAAGCGTTGACAAAACGTTGACAAAATAAAAAAAAAACACAAAAACGTTTTTTTTTACATCTATGGTAGTATATAGTAGTAGTAACATGCGACGCTTTGTACTTCCACTGGCAAGTCCGCTGACAAATGTCATGATCTGATCGACTTTTTTCGACTGTCAGTCAAACGCATTGAATGCCATTCCCATTTTTAGTTTCTCCACTTTCATATATGTAAGTAAGTAAGTGCATATTTAGAGTGCACAATGTCAGCCAGTGGCCGAATCTTTATGAATTGAAGAGTAAGAACTATACTCCAACTTCGTTTTTGTGTACTTGTTGTACAAGATGTTGTTTCGTGTCGCCGGTAAGGTGGGGTGGATTGGCTAAGTTGCTAACGTCGTTGGTCGCATCAACGAAGTTATTCAACGCCAGGTCCAGTTACTACTTGGATAAGTGACCATTGGCAAGTGGGTCGGTAAACCATCTCAGTATTGTAACCAAACATCCAGGTCAACTCAGCCTGGCCATCCCTCCGTGGGTAGGCACAATGAGTACCAACGAAAACTTGTACGTAAACAGGCACACCGCGCGATGCACTAGCCCAGTATATTCATGGTTTGGCAGTGTAAACTGGTGTCTGGCTGAGGGCTAAGAAAACGGAAGATCAGCGCCGCTCTATGGGTTTTATGGCTCGGGAAGGACTGTAGGTGTTTTATATACGTTGTACAGCATGTTGTTAGACAAATCAAAGAAAGTGCAGTTTGGGCGACGGAGAGTGTATGACTGCTGTTGCATGCTTTGTAGTAGCCCTCTCCCCATTGACTGATAAGAGTACTGCGACGGATGATATACAGAGTATTAACACCCACCGGTGTTAATGATGACCTGCAACTGAACTGGTGGCGTGGTGTAGCGGTAACGCGTTTCATTCGATCAGCAAAGTTACCCTACTCTGGACCGGGTTAGTGCTACGATGGCTAACTGTCTGCCGGCAGATAAGCCATCTCGGTGTGCAACCAGCCGCCTAAGTCAACTCAGCCTTCCATCCCTCCGGGGAAGGCAAATCGAGTACCGACCTATCTGGCTGGGGTTAATGCGGACGCGTTCACTTGTGTCGGGTGGCAGGTAACACTGTGCGATCCCATACGGCGGGTGACGCTCCGTAGCTGTTTGATGTGCATAGGCGGAGCACAGCCAGTTGAAGGAAGACGTGGCAAAGACCCAGACCAAGCTAGCCGAAGTCAACGCCGTGCTGGAAGAACTACAGGCGCTGATCTGTGATACGTTCGAGCGCCTGGGCTGCTCTCAGAAGACACTGGAAGACTTGCTGGGTCTGAACGTGCCGATCAACGTGAACAATATGATCGTCTACCTGGGACAGATTGAACAGAAAGCAAACGAACTGCTGAACATCAAACACTACGTGAACCTCAAGGTACAAATTCCGCATCCTGAAGTTGCGTTCACATAGACACGAGTACGAGTAATTCCGGGTTTCGGTTTACGGCTCCTACAAGCTTCATTGGTGCAAGAGGAGCGTTCACGATCACTTGCACAAGCGCATAACTCAAGGCGTCTCGGCTATATTTGACAATCTCCAGTGAAATCAAATCGAGTGAAATTTGCGAAAGCTTTGCAAACAAAAGAACAATATTTCACTATATAGTTAATATTTTACTGATCGTGCATCCCTAATAGTTAACAGTTCTGCATTGGCGTATACGTTCTGACGTCAAGTATGTTACATAGCTTGTATAAATAAAATTAATGATAGGGCCTATTTGCGTGTCATTTATTTCATACAGGCGGCAGTTAAAGAAACGGGACGGATAAAAACATGGCCTACACCAATACTGCTCGTACAGCTGAAATTTAGACGTAGATCTAACCCGTACTCACACAGAACTCATGTTTATGTGAACGCACCCATGACTCCCTGAGTGTCCACTGTTTTGAATTACACCGAAACGTGAAGGGGTATTTTAAAGCTATGCAAACTGGACATAATCTCCTACGTAATCTGCTACATTTGTAGTACGTGTGGACAACGCCGGACACATCGTTTTATGGAGTTTGCTAATTTGTCTGATTATTCTGTATTTATTATACTAGTCTACTATTAGTAGTAGTAGTAGTTGTTTGATGTTTGGTGGTCTATAGGAGAGTGAGCGTACGGGCATGCTGCCGACGAGAATTGACGTTACGTCCTTCGTCCAGAAACAACTTCCCGAACTTCAGCTCCAGATACCCTCTCTTCAGTACGTTACAGAATTATATCTTTACTATGATCTCGGTATATAAGCAACCACAAAGGTCAACTCAGCTTTTCATCTTTTTTGGGGTATGTAAATCGAGTACTGGACAGTCTGTCTGGCCGGGGCTGAAGCGGGGCGCGTGCACCTGTGTCGGGTGACAGGAATAACCGTGTATCCCAAATGGCAGGTGACGCTCCGTAGCTCTTTGGTGTGCTGGTGGCGTGGCGTAGCGGTAACGCGTTGTGTCTGATCGACGAAGTTGCTTAATACAGGGACCGGTTAGTACGGCGGGCAGGTAAAATATTACTGTACGCAGCCGGTGTACCTTGTTGTTTTCTTGCAAACGGCTAAACTACGTTGTTTGTCATTTCACAAGGTAGTGTAGCAACAGGATTAAGATTCGGTGAACAAAACTACAGTCATCTGCGTCATGTTTCTTTGTGATGATGCGTTTCAAAAATGCTAAAATCGGTTAGTGTTTGTGGAGGTATTCAACGGTGTATTACAATTTTTATTCATTGATTGACTAATAACACAATGTCTGGGGTGGTACAGGGAGAAGGACCATGAGCCGGACGAGACGGTGATATCGCCGCTGGAGAAGGAAGAACTGAAACAAGCTGCCTCGGCAAGCATTGAGCAGCGTGAACGAGACTACATCGAACGAATGCTGCGTCTTTCTGCTCACAAATAGACCAATCACGTGACTTCCGGTCTCACGGTCACGTGACAATGTGTCGTGACAAGGGAAGCGGAATCTATTATAGGCCTACATTCTTCCTCGATGAACCTATTTCACATACACAAAACCAATATTCCTGATTCATAACTGTATTAATGTTGCTAATAGTAAGTTGAAACTCACTGAACTTTATTAAAGTTTGCTCAGGGAAAATCAGAACTGCTATCATGATTCAACATTAAATACAGAAGGTCACATTTCACTCTAAATTGGAAGTGATTGGAAGTCGGACGCTGGTTTTCGGACGTAGGCTGTACGGTCGGCATAGTATCGCCCCAAAACCATTTTGCTGTTTTCGAGTTTTGACTCGTATCGCCCTTACATAGCTTTGTAAACTGTTGAAGTTTTTTGCTCCGATATTTACTGTTTTTAGTCGAATTTTGTCCAAATTTTTGGTATTTGATTTTATGGCAATAAATATGTTTACTGTTTTCAGATTACCTCAGAGCGGGTGAAGGAAGTTGGTGCAAAGAAAAAATTATGTGTGACGTAACAATGTCTGCTGCAGCCAATTTTGTCTATGAATAAGAACGGTTAGTTGCCATGGCAACAGGGGTCATCATGGAACAAACAGTGGCGTCATTTCACTAAATCCTTGGGGGGTCCAC
>Ga0209367_1000754_pt1 | contig 35583 bp, 27 predicted proteins | sample WorMetLIZISLAND2_FD_187412 | JGI IMG/M metagenome (GOLD analysis project Ga0209367, IMG submission 187412) | Marine gutless worms symbiont microbial communities from Max Planck institute for Marine Microbiology, Germany - Olavius geniculatus... ... | reverse complement strand
CGTAATCACCTGTTTCAAATTTTGTGTCGATCGGTTGAGGGGTTTCGGATCTGCGCGGGGTCGAATTTTGCCATTCTCCCTTTACTTAGCCGGTCGCCATTAACACAGGGCTGTGCTACCGCACGCGTGTGACAAATGGCCAATAGACGCATGGACCACTATGTTGACTGGTCTTTATTGACAACATTAACAGACACACGCTGCTGAATGCAATGTACAATAACAGTTGACGATATGAAAAAAAGTTAAAAGCTAAAACGCTATAAACAGTCGTTATACAACTCACGGTGAAAAAATTTTTTACTCTACAATGCTGGTGATTATTGGATGGAAGTTCGTAATTACGTTTGCGGGCACCTGTCTTCATTGTTGTAGGCTATAACAATAGGTTTATATTATTCACTGGTCCATTGTTGATGTATGTCAAGTTTGCAGAATATTGCAAAACTCGAACAATAGTGGAACGTTTTAACGCGCACAGTGATTGACAAGCACGGAATATTTTATATAAAAATGCACACAATCTGTCATGTTAGTCTCGTCACTGGAAGATTAATCACTTGTTCTGAGTAGAACTGAAATCGCATGTTTGCCGTAATCCTCTTTTCCATGGACGCCAACGAATATCCCTTCACTAATCACTAGTAAAAAAGTAAACGTATTCATACTCTAGCGAGCGTAAGGGCCGGAGCCTATCCCGGTGTCTAGGCAGTCAGCCCGCAGGTGACATAGTCATAAACCCGGTGGTAGCTACTAGCCTGACATTACTTTCCACCAGGCCCACGGTCACCTTCCGTAACCCATATAAATGGGTTACTACTCATTTATCCGACCCCGGAGGGACGGCAGGCTGTGCTGGTTTTGTTGGTTGACTGATAGCGGACGCTTTACCCACAAAGTGGTCAAACTACAGCCATCCATCAGTCTAGCGCAGGATAGTGAAAGTTCGCCGGCCTGGACCGACGTTCTAACCACTATGCTATGCCACCAACTAGTATTCACTGCCAAATCAATTGTATACTGGCGATAAAAACTTGAGGATTTTGACCGACATCAGTTAGGCAAGTATGGCAAAGATGATGCAAAGTATGATGCAAAGACTAAGTCTGATCTTATAGTTGTCATGGCAGCGTAAGCAGCTTCAGTCAGTAGCTCAGTCGGTGAGAGTAGCGTTTGACGCTGGTTGGCTCACTGCAAGCAGCGAAGAACTCGACAGTTGCACGATGAGCAGAAAGTACGTAATCAACAGCCCGAGCAGCTGCACATTCAGTAAAATGGCAGAACGACAACAAAAAGGTAAAGGTCGTCAATTTGTATAGTGCATCGTTGCAAACAGGCCTCTAATGCGTTTTCGTCACTAACCAGAGCCGCCTGCCGCACGGCCACCGTGTGCAGCCTGCAGACACAGGCTGGCGCAGCTGCCGGCTAGGCAACCCCAGTCAGCTGTATCAAGGTCCCCACCTTCCGTAACCCATGTAAATGAGTTACTACTCATTTTACCGTCTCACGGAGGGTAGAAGGCTGAGTCGACCTAGCTGGCAGGCTTCAGTAATATCAGCCGAACGCGTTACCAACTACGCCACGCCACCAACCTTACCGACGTTATTACTTATTTTTGAGAATTATTTAAAATAAACCTAAAAAACACATTTAACAGATTTATATGAAAATTATTCTACATTGCCAGTACCATTACTACATCAGCAAAATTTGATATTGTTTGCTCATAAAATATTGCATTATCCACACAAGTTGCCAATCTTGTTTAAATATTACTTAAATTAAAACGATGTTATTCACAAATACAACACCAGACTTAAGGACAGTATCCATCTCTATAAAACAAATACTGATTATAGGAAACGTAGTTCAAAATATAGAGCAGCTAAATATTATAATGATTTACCTGAAGAAATTAAGTTTAAACTCGATGAATCCGGGAGATACAATAAAACAGTTTTGAAAAACTGCCTACTTAATAATGAACACTGATTTTGTAGCCTACTTACCACTTCTTTCACCCTATTATTTGATTTTTATAAAGTCACAGCGAAAAATGTCTTTTGTTCAGTAATATCAATTGTGTTTTAACGTTTGATTTTAGGTTAGCATTTTGTTTGTGTGTTTGTTTTTATATTTGGGTATTTTGAGTTGGATTATGTAGTTTATATTTGTGTTCGCGTGATGGGTTTGATAAAATGTATTTAGTAGTTTAGTAGTTTTTTTAATGTCCAGTAAATTTAGTTTAGAGAATTAAAACAGAAATTGTATGTGTTTAGGTGGCCAGCATAGTTGACCAGCATGGTTTTTCTGGCAACCTGGCTCAGTAATTAACTGTTGTATTATGTTATCAATTGTAATTGTATTTTTGTTTCAGTCAAATAAATTTCTTCTTCTTCTTCTTTTTAAGCCTACAAAACGCTATGCTTAAAAATGCTGAATTGCTGTTAATTTGATGATCACTGCCGAATTAACACAAAAGCACATGCTAAGCTTATATATCCTGTTTTAAGAGAAAAAGCATAGGCTAACCGCTTAGTTATACAAGCGAGTACTGTTAGTGCTAACTTGATAAACGGATTTCGAAGAAAGTTTATATTTCGTGAGAACATTAATTCAAAATTATATACTTGTCTATGTTAATTTTCTTTACAACGGTTGAGCCACAAACGCGACTGCATAAAAGGCGGGAACAAATGACGTTTGATTGAAGTGTGGTAGAAGTTCGTGACTTTCATTAAATTATCGGACGAGGTATGAAATATCGTAAGTCATGAAAACTCGTGGTCCATAACCAATGACCTACGCCTATTGATGGCAACGACCGGTATGCATAATCTGGAGTGGCGTACCGTGAGAATTGCGTTCTTGTCAATGACGAATATACCGAGCATTGTAAACCCGATTGGCTCTCCACTCAGCCGGCTTAGAAACACGCTCACGCTCTGCAGTGCACGTACAGACCTACGTTATAACTACAATGATCGCATCTTCCTGGAAGCCTTATTTAAGCTTTCTACAACCCAAAGATTTGCTAAACGAAACGTCTTTTTTAAAATTTTAAAATTGACCACGTGTAAATGTAGCTGATAACGTTGCCATATCAAAAAAAATATCACAAACTGTGTGATCTCGTGCTCTGTGTTGGCTACCGCGAAGTTTTTTTGCAGTTTCTTGCGTCTCTTATTCATTCGCGACAAACGGCGTTGTATAAGTGTGTTCTGATTGATTGTAAGTAGTAAGTAAGTAGTCGGCGTTAGTAGCGCGTCATACGTCAAAACAGGTTCTAATCGCAGGCTTGGATGATAGCAGCTAGTTAATGGCGGTGTTACTGGAGAACATTATGAGTTTTCAGGTGTCGTCAGGAGGTGTTAGCAGATGGTGTTGCTCGAACACTGGGTGGTTCTTAAACTGTCCCAGTCGCGAGCAGGAGTTGGCGAGGCAGTTATCGATGTTCGGGCTTGATATTAAAAAAACGACATAAACATTGCCGCGTTTTTACCTCTGAAAATATGCACGACCAGTCTAATCAGAGGAGCAGCAGTTTTCTACCAGCTTCTATTAGGTTAGGGCCCGTAAATAGAAGCCAACTACCACAGTATTGCTGTGTTTCAGAAGTCATCCCAAAACTCACTATTTTGTTTCATGACCTTTACACCACCTGACGACAGCTCGCATCTTAGCTTTATGTTTTTTCAACACTGGTGCATTATCAAATTTTTATCACACTGCATTACTACATTATAGTCGAACTAAAAGCTCTTTGTTGAAGCTACCTTTCCGACGGCTTCTCCATGAAGACCGATGAGGTTAATGTCATGAACTCGCTCGCTTATTTTGTGAGCCTGCACACATGCACAACAAACACAGCGATATTTCTGTCCGTCCTCTTTTGGTAACAATCGCATATACAGTGGAAAAAAGATACGTAGTAAAAGAAAATATTTCTTATTATATCCAGCCATCCTGATTGGTAGCATTGCGGGTTTTGTTTGTCGGTCTGTTCGTCTGTCCCGTAAGAGCTAAATTAAAAACAAAAAGCGCAAAAAAACAGAATTGGTGTAATTGTTCTAGGGCTAAAGTAGGCTAACCGTTATGTTAATTTTTAGCTCAATTAAGACTTAGTCAACGGTCAGGGGAACAACCGCATAATAATATGTCAGCCCAGTGCCCATATACACGTGGCACTTTACTTTTGTCCATATCTTCGCCAAATATTAACCGATTTTCAACATTCTTTCACTGGTACACTCTGCAGACAATTTGCAATAAATTGGTTGTTAAATATTTCACCACATTTTAACTGCGTTGCTACACTACCATGTGAAACATAAATTTTCAAAAATCGCCAAAATTATTATAATATACAGGGTGGTCCAATAAAAACGGCACAAAGTTTATGGCACCATAATTTTGCAACCGTACGTCACATAGTCATGCGGTTTTCAGCAAAATGTTCAGAAAGAAATTCTTTACATGACTAAAGTCAGTGTTTGAATACAGTAGTTAAATATTCTTTGTTTTTGCCGCTAACAAGTAAACTATTTAAAAACAGTAATACCTTCGACACCATGGTCTATAAAATGTGCCACTTTTATTTTTTGATTAGCTCTGTGAAACATTGGCCGATTTTGATAATTTTTGGCATGCAACATTAAGAAGAAACTTGACGCAAATGTCTGCAGTTTCGGCCACCTCATCCCAATGTTGTCACTACACTACCTTGTGAAATGCAGAAGATGTGCTGCGTTCGTGCTGGATGAGGATATTTTGAGCACATGCTGTAATGAAGATGATGTGATGTAACACGTGTGACTTTTTGAGAGGTATTAATTGTCAGTCATGTTTGTTGCTATTCGGTCAATAATTTCTGATCCGAGGTTTGCGTTACCCAGTATGAATTCATTGTTATCAACGGCCAAACTACAACTTCTGCATTTTACAAGGTAGTGTAACGACAACATTAAGATGAGGTGGCCAAAACTACAAATATTGACGTTAAGTATTTTACTAAAATCAGCCATTATTTCTCGGAGCTATTGAAAAAATAAAAGTGGCACGTTTTATGGACTACGGTACATCGAGGGTAATACTGTTTTTTAAATAGTCCACTTGTCCTAGGCAAAAACAAAAAAAAATATTTAATTGCTGTATTTAAACAATGACTTTAGTCATGTGAAGAATTTCTTTTAAAACATTTTGCTAAAACCCGCATGACTATGTGATGTACGGTTGCAAACTTATGGTGCCGTAAACTTTGTGCCGTTTTTGGACCACCCTGTATATGCAAAAAAATCATCTTCTGAAACAATTTTTATTAATTTTCATACAAAAATTAAATTATGTTTAGTGTTACATACATTTTTGATGTTTGTAAACAAAAGCAAATGATATTGTCGTAAATAATAATTTTTAGTGCACTGACGATATACTGGAGATGTAATGTGCCATTTAGCTATGGAGACAAGGCTCTGATAAGGTACTTGTACCAGTTAAAAAAATGCAGTTTTTTGGGAAATACTGGCAGAATTTTTGAAAATAAACTGCAATGGGGAAAGAGTAGGAATGTTATTAAAAGAGATTTGGGAAACATGCAACACCGAACGAAGACATGAAACCAGCAGACTGAAGCAGACGCGTGCTGAAGAGAACGTGATCACTGTGGATAGGATGGTAGGCTTGCCACACAAGCCAGAAGCAAACATATCGTTTTATACGCCAGATGTCCAAACATACAGATCTAACAAAGTCTAGCATCGTACTGATCATTCACTGCATTTTGGCTAAAAGTGTATTTCGTTTACAAACACGCTTGTTGTCAACGATTGCTAGTTTTTTTGCATTAATATTTGACAAGGTAGCGTAGAGACGCATTTACTGTATGGTGGAATATATAATAACCACATTATTGCAAATTGTGTGCGGAGTGTGCCAATGAAAGAATTTTAAAAATCGGTCAATAATTGGCGACGATATGGACATAAGTAAAGTGCCTATACTTACATAGTGATTAACCATAATTCCGCCTGCGGCCGTAAGCGTGAGTCCGAATGAGAAAAGAAGCATCCAGTAAACATGAACGACGATCACAATCGGATAGGGGATCAGAGAAATGTAGAAGATGACTGAGTAGAGGCAGATAATGACGCACGACAGTTGGCAGCAGAACGCCGAGGCGTTAGAAAACATGAGACAGTCGTCGACGTCGCTGACAGTCGTTGAGATCTGTTGATGTTTCTGTCGGAACGTCTCGATGTCTAGCTGCGACACCTGACGTCTTGGACCGTCCCGCAGACGACATCGCAGATCCGCGCTGATATTTTTGAACTGATGACTGAAGATGGACGCCAGCACGAAGGTAGTCACTTGACCGAATATGTACACCGCCATCAGGTGGAAGTTAAGCAGATTGGCTACGATGCGGGGAACAAGCAGGTTGCGTGTAACGATGTGCGTCTGAAATGGAGCTATCATTGGATCGCACAGGCCGGCGGTGAAGAAAGCCGTATAGGCGTAGAACGCTGAACCCAACACTATTATCAACCAGGCTATCAGGGCATAGACAGTAGCGAATTTTCGCGCGTGTCTGGCACAGCTGACGCCAGGTAGAGGCTGACGGAACACCACCTTCAGTCTTCCACTAGAACTGGCCGCGTAGAACGCTGTCTGAGACGTGGCACACTGGAACGACCAGATCACCGAGATCAGCTTGCCAAGCAGTACCCCGCCGAACCTATCTTCCCGAGTGAACACCAACAGCATCCGAACGAAGTTCAGCCACAACACGGTGACAACGACGCCGCCATAAACCGCGCCAACGCTCCATTTCTGCTGTGAATTATTCTTGGTCAGACTGTCACTAGCGTCGGTTTTCTCCGATCGACAGTTGAAGTAAAGTCCGAACAATTTCATGCTTGCCAAGAGCGGACGGAGGCCCTCTTCTATCGTCATCTTGCATCCCGGCGCGACGTCGTTCTTCTTCCTTACAGTGCCTTCCGTCTTCTCACCGTTATTGTTATTATTAGCGATTTGGTCATTGACATCAACATCAGTTTCCACGGGGATAACATAAGGACTGGCATCCGTCATTTTGAACTTAGTCCCTGGAATCCTGGAATCGAGCTGCGAGACGTCTCTTTTACTGAGCATATAGATCTAGTGACTATCGCTCATTCGCTTAGCAGCACTATATGTATAGGGCCTATGGGCCCTAATTATGATCAACCCTGTCACAATAGCGTTTCCGCTCATTGTATGCTTTAATGGCATCGGTTGTCTATCGTAATAAACACGTTTATTTTTGCTACATTTTTTGTCTGTTTTATATTGTTCAACGAAAACTGTTCACTAGTTGCACACAGTAAGCTGCAGTATAATGCTTCGGATTTAGCTTAATCAGGGATTGGAAAACTTGGTTAAATGAGAAAAAGTTTTTAACGGTTTTAAATCGTGGATGTTTAAAAAAGTATTTCAACGGCGATAAAGTTGAAAATTTTTTAAAATTTTAATATACAAAGAAGTCGGGACACAAATTTTATGACTTATCAAAAATATCCTACACAATATTTTTTCTGGGTGAATGACGAGACGTCAGGACTCGAAAATCACAATTAAAATATAAAATTAAATTTGATTTGTATTATAAATTACACAATCAATTTTTGTGATAGGTTACTTAGGTTATTAAAAATTTTCTGTGGTTATAGCCATGACGCGCGTGTTCCCAGGAACAGTCCGGTCGAGACCCCTGAACACTTTACTTAGCGCCTCTGAAGCTACGGCACTATGGCGCTATACAAACGTATTATTATTATTATTAGGCTATTATTATTATTATTACTGCGTAAAAACGACGGCTGTGGATGTGTGTTACGTAGCTACGTGTGGCGCATTCCTGTGACCTGGCTGACGTCACAAGGACACACCGGCAGTGTTTGGCTGAACGACAAGGAAGCGACGTTCGAGTTACCGCAGCTGCTGAACGCTACGGCACTGGACTGGATCAAACTGAACATCAACGAATCGGCCTACTACCGAGTCAACTACATCCAGTCCAACTGGCACGCGCTGGCCGCTGCCGTCCAACGACAACACACAGTAGGCCTATAGACTTCACTGCTCCTTCGTACTATACGGTGTTTTAATAAAAGGTACTCTTTTTGAACAAGAAGCCCAGCTATCGCTAGGAAAAGCCGACCGTACCGCCTACGTTCGAAGCCCAATCTCCGTTTGCCAGTCACGGAGAGAAAGCGATTTGTCAGAAGTGAGACAGTTCCATGCACGCTATGATAATGAAACGCTGTCTCAAAAGCTACAACGAACGCTAGTATAACAGACATCACACGTGGTCATTTCGCCAAGCGATATTAATAGCTAATATTCTATGCACGTGGTCATCTCGCCAGGTGATATAAACAGCTACAAAGTAAATGAACAAGAAAAATATATCAGACGCAGGTTCCGCAAATATTTCTCACAGTACAACGTTTTTCTCGGGAAGACACGCTACAGCCTATACAGTTCCTGTTGCGGTTCTGACTTTCAAGGTAATTCAAGGTGAATGATTTTCATGTTATGTGAAAGCCAATATGCGACTTTTTATTAATGATTAATAGCAACTTATGCCTTGTCTCGCACCGTTTAGCGGCAATAGCGCGTAACGGCTTTCAGGGTTATTCAAGATCAATGATTTCCATCTAATCTGTCAGGGCGTATGCCACTTTCTATTAGTGATTAATAGTAACCTAGGCCGTATCTCTCACCGTTTGCGAGATACGGCCACTTATAGCTTTGAACCTTCTATTCAAAATTGCGGCCAAACCGCTGCAAATGGACACATGGTCAGTAGTGATAGTCTATAGCCCTATCCGCTGGTACCATCGCCGATTCTCTACGACTTATCGTTCACCCACAATACCGCATGATTGGTTTACCATAATGCGTTATTACCCTTCAAGGTCATCCAAGGTCAATGATTTAGTCTTATTTGAAAGCCAGTATGCGATTTTATATTAGTGATCAATAGCAACCTAGGCACTATCTTGCGCCGTTTAGCCACAGTATATCCGTGACGGACGTACAGACAGACGGACTACAACTCATGCCAACAGCTCGACCTTTACTAAAGTACGGTCGGCTAAAAATGATTCAAACTTAAACGAAATTTTAGAAGCTGTAGCTGAACGGATACTAATTTAAAATGTTTTAACAAATCGTGACTATTGGCTAAATATTCTTTACTTTTTTGATTAAAACATCCCGTAGTACTTTGCCGTCATTAGCAGCTGATTCTGATCGGTGGTTACCAACACAGACTCCAAAGACCTCCACATGCTTCTGTCTCTTGCACACAATGTTCAACGGGCATAGTGCTATACTGCCGTCCATTGTTTGATGTCGTCAGTCCAACTCCAACGTTTCCGTGGTCTTCCTCGACGTATGATTCCGGTGATGATATCATGTATTGTAGACATTTTTTTACTTTTAACCCTTTCTGAACGCGTGTGGTGCAGGTGTTGTCCACCGGTGACAGGACGGGTTTGGTCGACAACGTGTTCACTGCTGCTCGCGTGGGTCTAGTGTCCTATGATGAAGCGCTGCAGCTGGCGAGGTACCTCAGCAGCGAAGATCAGTATACGGTGTGGAAAGCGTTTGCCATGAACGTCTACTACATAGACGACATGATGATAGAGTCGGCAGCCTTTGCGCACTGGCAGGTACTGGTCGCTAAGCCTAGAACACATTCCCGTCCTTCCAGGTGCAGTCTGGCAGAAAAGTAGGGACGGGGAATAATTATTTCCACCACGTGAACACAGTGATTAAATCTATCTTAATTTCCTTCCTACGCATTTGCTAGTAAACTCCTGTTGACACCTGCCTGCTCCAAGACTTACGATTTAGTTATTTTTGCCGTCAGTGATATTTGCAAAATCTGTTTTAATGCTTTCGTTTCAAATGTTTTTAGTCTGCGTTCGTCTGTTTTATTATAACGATAATGAGAGAAACAAGAAACAAAGTCATTTGGCGTTGAGTGGCATCCTGCGAAAATGTTTTATTAAACACGTAACCATTTTCAACCCGTGCGCATTTCTTCTCAGTCGGTTAAAATCATTTTAAATTTTTTTATAAACTGTAAACTAATTCATAAAAAACTATAAATGTGGGCGCATTCAAAATAATGCACAAAATATGAATTTGCAAAGTATATAGAGACCTTTCTCTTTGCGTGCTCTGGCCAATGCAGGTTCCAATGACGATGGCGCCATCCGACCCGGCTCTGTGCTCTTCTTTTCAGCTCCTCGTAACTGATCTTCTTTTCCTCTTGTTCCATAAGTAGACCCAGCATCTTTTTTCTTGGTTTTCCTCTTGGCCGTTTCCCTTCTATCTTCCTCTCTAGTACAGTCTTCAGAAGACAGTCATGTCTTAAAACATGTCCTATCCAGTTTGCTTGACGTTGCTTGATGACGTGGACCAAAGAACGTTATTCTTGCATCAGACTCAGGACTTCTTCATTTGACTCATGTGCTGTCTAGTTGATCTTTTCCATCTTGCGCCAGATCCACATTTCAAAAGCTTGTATACGTTTGATGTCTTCTTTTCTAAGTGTCAATGTCTCTGAGCCAGAAAGAGCTACACTCCATACTAATGCTTTTACCATCTGTTTTTTCAAGTCCTTTGAGATGTTCCCGCGTAGTAATTTTCTTTTTCTCATGAAAACTGCCTTTGCTATTGGAATTTTTTTCTTGATTTTTTTATCACAACGAGCATCTTCGGTAAGTAAACTTTCCAAGTAGCAGAATTTATAAACCTGTTCAAGTTCAGTGTTTTAAAGCCAGATTGATATTTTCCTTGGTTAACCTTTAATAAACATCATTACTTTTGTCTTCATCAGGTTTATACGCATTCCATATTCTTCAGATATTCTTTCTAATGCTTCCATTATTCGTTGCAAACCTTCTTCCGAACTGGCCGTCATTGCTTGTTCATCGGCAAATCGTAACATAGCCTGTACTAGCCTTCCACCTGTCGCTACTCCATCTGCTACATTGTCAAGAGTTTCGTTCAATACTTCCTGGATATAGATGTTGAATAGCAGAGAAGATAGCGGACATCGCTGTCTTGTTCCTCTGCCAATGACGCCTGGGTCAGAGTCTTCCTCTTCTATTCTCACTGTGAATGTTTGTCCCATGTACAGATTTTCAATTAATCTCCTGTCCCTGTAGTCGACTCCCAGTTTTCTCAGGACCCTCATTAGCTTTTTTCAATCTACTCGGTCAAACGCTTTTTCGTAGTCTACGATGCAGACATAAACGTCACGGTCAACTTCTAAACTTCTCTCTGTGAGCACTCTCAGCGTACCTATATCGTCTCTGGTTCCTGTACCTTTCCTGAATCCAAACTGATCTTCTGAGAGGAAACAGATTGCATCTACTTTTGCTTCAATTCTCTTCTGTAACACTTTCAGCAAAATCTTTGCAGCATGCGAGATGAGTGTTATAGTTCTAAAATCTTCGCACCTTGTTGCATTGGGTTTTATCTCCAGCGGTAACATTATTGACTGCACGAAGTCTGTTGGCCAGATCCCTGTTGTGTATATAGTTTATTTTGCATACATCAATCAGTACTGTTGTTGCTTTATTATCTAAACACCTACATGGGCCAATGAAAAACGTGCCACTTTACCATTGTCCATATCTTTGCCAATTATTGTCCGATTTTCAAATTTTTTTCACTGGCACACTTTTCGGACAATTTGCAATATTGTATTTACTATATATCCCACCACACCGTAAATGCGTCTCTACACTACTTTGCGAAATATAAAAGTAAGAAAAAAACGAACAATAATAACAAATATTTAGAAAAACAAAAAAAAACTCTTCAGACCAACATTGCGGCAGGCCTAAACGATCCGTATGACACTAAGCTGTGTTAGATACACACAGTTTGGTGTCATCGAATCATTAGTTAGTCTGAAGTGTTTTTTTTGTTTCGTTTACCAAAATGTTAGTTTATTATTGTCGTTTTATAGGCCTACACATATTTTACTTGTAGTTCACAAGGTAGTGTAGAGACGCATTTACGCTGTGGTGGGATATACAATAATCACATCATTGCAAGTTGTCCGCATAGTCCGTCAGTAAAAGAATTCTGAAAATCGGTTAATAATTGACGAAGAAATAAACAAAAGTAAAGTGGCACGTTTTTATTGGCCCACCCTGTACACTGTGTCTCAAAAAACATCCCCGACATTTTCGACTCTAACTTGAAAACCAATTATCAGACTTTAATACTTTTTGGTACAAATATTTTCGACACAACTTGCCATCAAATGTCCGTTCAGTTTTTTTTTTACCTCAACCATTGTATGTTTCTGCACTACCTAGGGAAAGCAGATCAAGCGAAATATGCATCCAAATAAACAGAAAACCTGAAAAAATATCCCCAACATTATCAATCGTATCTTAAATAAAAATTTGCAGATTTTAATAATATTTGGCAGAAATATTTCTGACACAACTGGCTATTAACTAAGTGTTTTAGTTTTCAACTCACCCAACGTCTGCTTTTGCACTACCTGGAGAAACAGACCAGGCATAATACGTGTCAAAATGAATGGAAAAACGTCAATAAATTCTATCTTCCTAATTTGTGGGCCCCAACAGCAGGTCTATTACAAGGTTTTGACTGTCTTGCAGCAGTGTGTCTACCAGAAGAAATTTAGGAATGTTTGTAAAGCGACTGGTAGAGCCTGTATTGGACTGGTGCAGAACATTATCGACACTGCTGTCAAGTGAATGGAGAAAGCGTCTCCTTGCCTGTGTTCGCATAGTGGGCCAACATTTCAAACAACTTTACTGAGGCAATTAGAAAATGGACCACTAAATGAAATGTTAGCCACAGTGTCAGAAATGTGAACAAAATGTGTTTTACGCGTTAGGTTAATTAAGCAATCATATCGCATTGAATAAAAAGTGATATTTCGCTGGTTGTGCTTTCCTCAGGTAGTGCAGAAACAAACGTTGGGTGAGTTGGGAAACTATGTGGTCATTTGATGGCAAGTTGTGTTAGAAATATCTGTACCAACAATTATCAAAATCTGATAACTGGTTTTTAAGTTACAGTCAAAAATGTCGGGGATGTTTTTTGAGACACAGTGTATTTTACAATGTTCTAGGTATAACGGTGATCACTGTTGAGACATTTAATATTGCTAATGCGTGCAGGCGTACAAGAGACAGCTTATCAGTCCGGCATTGCAACGCTTTGGATTCGACGATGTCGGCGATCACATCACCAGGTCATACACATACATAGTAGTCATACATAGTCAAGTAAATGGCGACATCTATACAATTATCATCAGGGACAGCAGTTCCGGCCCCAACTACGTACTGAGTCGACTTCCAGCCTAAACGGCAATAAAGAATCATGCATGCGGCATCATAGATCTATGATCGTAGGCTATTAGTTGGTTCGGCCGCCGCAAGATACGTGTCATTTCTAGGAGGTTTTTGACCTCCGGTACGTTAGCCTAAACTTTGACTTGAAAAACTTCTAGAACGAGTTAGAGATTTTTTTCAAAGTGCGTGCTATGTAAATTGACTCAATTACTCACTAACTAACTTACTTAATTCTCTTATGGAGAATATTTACGCCGAGTTTGTTATTTTTTACGGCTTTTTGTCTTCAAGTCGGGAGCCTGCTCAAGACGGACGGACCACTGCCTCCTATATACTGTATATAAGGGCATTGGACGGACGGACCGACTGACGGACGGGCAATATCCGTAATACGGCCTATTATGACAGCTGCGTCATAAATATAACGTTGTTCTGCAGGAAACTGCGTATCCAGCTGTTGGCCCTTGCATGCAGTAGCGCAGAGCAGTCGTGTCTCAGGCATGCATCGTCGCTGTTTCTCTCATGGATCAACGACCGTCAACCGTACGCTCAGTCTCTTAGTTTGCTATCAGTATTTTACTGGAACAAGTATTTTGAGCGAAGCTCACCTGACGCGCGACAGCATCGGTCCTGCCATCTGGGCAATCAGTGTTCAGCGTACAATAAAATAATAGTAATGCGTGTTGAAGGAATGCAAAAAATTGAAGCCTCCGTTTGGAAGACTCCATGAACTTAGTACTCGTAGGTCGAAACTTGGCTAAAATATATGTTCTACGCTAGAAATTTCTTACGCAACTTATATGTAGTAATTTCGACGCAATTCACACTTAAAAAGTGCGCCGCAGCCAAAAATTGCAAAAAAACACTTAAACCACCTATTTGGGGGGTTTAAGGTCATTCAAGGTCATTGATAATGACACCACTAAAAAGCTCGCCACTAGTGCTTGTTATGATAAGCAGCATGTTTTTACCTATTTAAAACCGCTTTCACGCTACACCAACCAATAGCGGCAAAATAACCACTTTTTAGAGGCGTACCCCTTTTTGACGCCCAGGCCTTTTTAAACCTAGGACTTGAGACTTGAACTGATAAAATTCATGCTTAATGCTGAAAACTTCATATGCAGGTTGTCCGTTTCGACGCAGTTTACTCTTAAAATGTGTGTCGCAGCCCGCAATCGCAAAAAAATTCACTGAATCACCCTATTTTGGGAGTTTAAGGTCTTTTAAGGTCATCGATGTTGATACTTCTAAAAGCTCGTCACCAGTGCTTGTTATGATAAGCAGCATGTCTGTGCTTATCTGCAACGATTTTCACGCTAGACGAGCCAATGGCGGTAAATAAGGACTTTACAGGGAGGTACCCGTCTTTCATGCCTTCGTTTGAGGGGATACCCCTCACCTAGGGATACAAAGTTTTGTCACAAAAAACTAGAGTTTTTTTGGCGGCCCACAGTGAAGATTTCATGATCTTAGCTTGCATCGTTTTGATAGGGCTGCAGAGTGTGACAGACGGACGGACACACAGACGCCCAGACAATGGCTAAGATGCGCAAACACTCTGCTGTCGCACGTAGAAATGTTTCCATCTAGTTTGTAATGCTGCAGTATCTTTCCTTTATTTCCTACGTGTACCATTCATCGTGTCAATTTGTTTTATGAGCTGTTGCGTAATCAATTTCAGGTTTAATTTTAGCGGTGACTATTTGACCGGCAACCGGTCAAATAGTCTGTAGCCTATCTGATCAGTTAAAATGAAAAATTACAGTCGCCACCTAACGAATAACATTTAAAAAGTTTAAGCGCTACTGAGTAAAATTCGCTTGATTATTGTGGCTTAGAATTAGAGTTAGGGTTTGGATTAGGGTTAGCATTTATAAAAGATTTCCGTGACAATGATGAACGCCAAAAATTAGCGTAGAATATGGGTGGTAAATTCGATGTTCCCGCAGGCAAGCACTGCTGAAAACTTGCTGACCGGCTATCTGTGATGGTCTACTTGCTAGGCTTGAGGTGCTGGTTGGCCGACTGGCGGATCCGTGATGCTACGGCTGAGGTCGTCAGTTGCTCGGTTGCCGCCGTCCCTGCGGCGGTACGGCGAGCATCCGGTACCGCCGCAGGTACACGGCCTTAGCCGGTATCTATGAGCACCATGGTGCTCATACGTACCAGCTAAGGCTGTTCAAGGCGCTGACCGGTCAGAGGTCCGTTTTTATAGATACGAACGTTTGACGGTCACCGGGCACGTTTGACCGGTGACAAAATTTGACCGGTCATTTAACATATAGGCTATTTGACCAGCTGCCGGTTAAATATCTTGTGCGTTTAATTTTCACGTGTTAAATGTCAGAGCGGCCGTTGAAGACTTTTAAATGAAATATTTTGTCGCATTTTTCGTTACTGTTTTAAAGGAGCTTTTCTTTTAGGTGAACAGTTATTGAATTTTTATAGCCTATACCAATATCCTTCATAAACCTTATGCTGCTTGAAAGTAGAGTTTTCAGGCTACGCTTTTGCTGCTGACAGTATGAGTCTATCTTCTTTCAAAATGTCCATACATCTATGGTTCGGGCAAAAATACACTGCACTGTCATTTTGTGCAGCGTGTCTCCAGGCCTGCGGCCGATCACGTACGTTTACGGCATGCAGGAAGAAGGCAATGAACGGATCTGGGACGAGGTCTGGGAACGCTACCTGAACAGCAGCGGTGAACCGGCCGAGAAATACAAACTGATGAAAGCTCTAACACGGACACACCTTGTCTGGATCATACACAGGTTCACTTCGTGATCTTATCGATCTTTTATCTCTCACCACAGTAACTCACTCCGGTCAAGTGTGACGGTTGCTGCACTACCTTGTGACGTATAATAATACTGTGTAGCCTATAATAATCTTAACGTGATTATTGTATATCCCACCACGTCTAAACAGTGTCGCTGCACTAACTCGTGAAGTGTTAATATAAGACAAAATAGCAATAGCAGGAAGCAACCTTTTTTGGGTTACGAAAAGTCACTTCAGACTAACACCGCAGTAAAGCACAAGAAATGACATAAAAACTGGTGATGGCGTCAAAGTCGAGCTGAGAACAGAAACACTGAGTCCAATACGGACATGTTCTCTGGCACTAAGTTTCACTTGTATCTCGCGAGCCAGTTGATAAACAGGCAGACAGGCGGACGGACTCGAACTAACATACAGTTAAACAGGTAGTGTAGGCCTATAAAATGTCCAAAAATGTTTAAAATTAACCGCTTTAGTTTTAGTTTTAGTTCCAATATAAACGCAAAACGTTTGCTAAACTTTTTTTGGAAAAGTTTGTTCCTTTTAAATACGAAACTGTTTAATGATTATAGCTACTGATGAACGTTGGTGCAGACTGCTTGTGTTCGCCGAGGACGAGACGAAGATAAGTTCACAGGATTTCTTCACCGTACTGAAGAATCTGGCACTCAACCCTGTAGCAAGACCTTACGTGTGGACTTGGGTCAGAGTCAAATGGCCTCATCTTGTTGAAAGGTATTCGCTTATTAGCCTATATTACCTACCAGGTTGTTTTTTTACGGATATTTGGACTACTAATGATTTTCTTTGTTAGTCCGCCTGGAAAGGATAGTTTTCGGAGCAAGCGGACTTATATTTTGCTGGCATCTTTTTATTTTTTTCTCTGCACGAAATCTCTGAGCTCCGTCGGCCGATCGCCGAAAATTTTTTTGCACCATAATAAAAAATGTACTCGATTTTATGACCAAAATCCAAAATTTTGGAGGCTTTTTCCTTTAAAAAAAACTTATGAGCGAAAAACATGCAAAATATGGCTTGATTTCGTACGACTTCAAACTTCGACGGCGAATATCTCCGTAACGAATGAAGATATTGAAAACCCGTTCAAAATAAGATCGTAGAATATGAAACCTGAGCACGGTACTCTTAATGTAAAAATTTTTCGGACTGCAGTGTTTAATTTTTGTAACTGTGCAGCTAAATTAAAATGCATTTCGTTGATTGTTTTTGTGTGTGTCTCGACTGAAGGTTTTCGCTGGCAAATCGCAGATTGGGTCGCCTGGTTCCTTACATCGTCAACAAATTTAACACGCCCTTCCAGCTGCAAGAGGTTAACGTTAACTTTTAATTTTTTGTGAACATAGAAATCATCTCGCTGTACAGATAGCTTAATGAAATTTAAACTAACCTCCAAGTGCTTGTTATAGCTACAACATAGGCTTAAGTGTATGCTGTATTATAACTGCATCAAATAGACTGCTGGTGATTTATTTTTCTAAATTCTCTTACTGGTATATTTTGCAGCAGGCTAAGTTTGCAATTATGATTGTGAATATTAAAGATCCCTATCAAAAACCAAACAAGTCGCTACACTACCTTGTGAAATGTGATTGGCTTTAGAATAAATAAGATACGCCCAGGCCTACTTGTAAGTTGTAGGCCTAACTTTCAGTATGCCCGGTACTCTAAAGCTGATCTTAGGCCCATATTTCACAACAAGTTACTCAGAGTGTAATGGCTATTGCATTCAACTTTACCGCCGATGTGGCTAGTGATAAAAGTAAGAATTTCTTAATATGTACCAATTGAGTTACGAATGTATGAAACTTAAAGGCTTGCTTGTGTGGACCACCCGATATATCTGGCTACATGCAGTTCTACATAGACTCAGTTTCCTACTCTACGTGGGATGGTAAAATTGGTCATTTGCACATTTGGGTTGAGTGGCAATAGAATCATGGATTCATATCTAGGTAAAATTGTGACCAGGGCTTGGTGTAAATGTCGGCGCGGCCACGTGGGCCGTTTTGCATTCTTTACTGCCTGGTTTTAATAGGCCCTATTTAGCCTAAGCTTGTGGTGGAAGTCTGCAACAATTACGTCACTAGTTCCACTGTGACGAAAATTACGATCAGCTATAAGGTCATTTTTGTATGCACGACGTTACACTTCTGTTCAAGATAGTTAAAACAGTTAAAATAGTTTTGATAGTTGAAATAGTTTAATTGAAAGTTTAACTAATTTTTTAACTGACAAAAAGTTATAGTTCAACTAAAAATGAGAAGTGTGTGCCGTTCATTGTTTATCGTATGACGCTTCGCATTCAGTTGTTAATTGCGTCGTTTGCTATAGGTGAATGATTTCTTCACGAAGTATCCCGATGCCGGTGCAGGTGAGAGGGCAAGACAACAAGCCCTAGAGAACATTCGCATCAACATAGGTTGGGTCCAGCAGCATAGAGACAACATTGCCAACTGGCTCCATAGCAACATTCACCAATCGCATTAGCTCATGTCAGTCGTGACTATAGAATTATAAGCAATTTCTATCACATTATGGTCCTGACCGCATTGGCGCTGAAACTTCACGCCCTTCTTTTTCTACACTTTGCTTGCAGGGGGGTCACTGTCCCCTTGCTTGCAGATGCCATTTTATCAGCCGTAAAAACTTACGTGCTTTCAGTTGCCATCTATCCTTCAAAAGCCTCTGTCTTTAACATTTCTATTAGATCTGCTTAAAATATTGATGCAGTTTTTAGTTTGCTTTCAAAGTTTTACTGAAACAAAACTGTTTGCATCTAATCTGTTATGCTGCAGTACCTTCACATTAGTTCTCATAGATGTTATATACCGTACTAATCAGTGTGTCACTTCGTTTTCACGCGCGACAGCATGCATAGCATGCCATAGCGCGTATTACTCATCGCAATTCTGTCTGTCTGTGTGTCCATTACACGGGTGGATTATTCAAAAACGGTGCAAGCTGAGATCATCAAATCTTCACCATCGGCTCCCTGAAAAACTCTAGTTTTAAGATCCATATATAGCTTTTCCATAAATACGAAAGGGCCCGAACGAAAGCTCTGAAAGAAGGGAATACGAAAAATTTGCGATTTTTAATGAATAGGTCGCCGTATCTTAGAAACGGCACGAGATAGGGCCAAAGGTAGGCTACTATTAATCACTAATAAAAAGTCGTAGACGCTCTTTTGACTGGCACCGAAAGCAATGACCTTGTATCACCTTGAACATTAAAATAAATGTACAAAACATCAGTTAATACACTTGTTAACGGCGACATGCAATGACTGACACATCGAACACAGTAAAAATCATAAAAAAGGTGATATCACTCACCATCACATCGTATAACTTTCAATGTGCTGTTGACGTCACGTGACGTCATCGATCACGTAACCATCGGACACGGCGTGGGCACTTTCCTATTGGTGGTCAATGATGACCATGCACTTATCTTGCACGGATACGGAGATACGGGGCTTCAAAGATTTTGGGGTCACGAGTTTGATCTTTTGGGGTCACGTGACGTCATCAGTCACGTGACCATTAGACTCGGCATATGTGGTTTCCTATTGGTGGTCCATTGGAACCATGCATGCTTCGTGTCATGTGACCTGTAGGCAGAGGGTCCAAAATGACAACATATTTGGAATTCCCGAGGCCATATTGCCCATTCACTATACAACTTTTATGGGCCTACGATGACGATTAGGTGCCGTTTATAGGTGAAATTTTTATACAGGTGCTTTTTTGGCCGAAAATTTTAAAGTCCGTTTTTGGGCCCAATTTTCGACTTTGGGGGGATTTTTCAGGGGAATTTTGGTTTCCGAGAAGGTTTGACCCTTGCGTGAGGCCGCGTTGTCTGAGCCATCGCGCGTGAAAATCCGCCAACCGGTTTGACCTGTAGGTCGGTCAACAAAAAAGGTATATATATACTAGAAAAATTTTCGTTAACTTTCACCCATTTGCCGAGAAGCCCCCAATGGACGGATTTGCACGAAATTTTGCACAGGGGGGTCGTCTCGCGGACGTAATCACCTGTTTCAATTTTTTGTGTCAATCGGTTGAGGGGTTTCGGATCTGCGCGGCGTTGAATTTTGCCATTCTCCATTGACTTAGCCGGTCGCCATTAACACAGGGCTGCGCTACCGCGCGCCTGTAATGTCGGTTTTATTGATTTTTTTTTGCGATTTTGGGCTGCGATACACATTTCAAGAGCGAACTACGCCAAAAGCACTACAGATAGACCAGGACCACCTGTAAAAAATTTTAAGCATTGAACGTAGATTTCAACGGTCCAAGTCGCGACATCTTATGTTCAATGAAGGCCTGCGCACGTGGCATCAAAAAGGGGTACCCCTAAGTCGTTATTTTTCCGCTGTTTGCTCGTCTAGCGTGAAAATGGTTGCAGACAAACATAGACTTGCTGCTTACGTAAGAACTGCTTTTAAGGGGCATCAACACTGATAACATTGAACGACCTTGAACTCACAGAACAGTGTATTTCAAGTGACTTTTTGTGATTTTCGGCTATAGCGCATACTTCAAGAGTGAATTGCGAACAAAATGGCTGGAGATAAGCCACGAAAACCTGCGAACAGAAACTGCTATAGGCTGCCGCGCGTCTCGTGAGCATTAGCTCAAATTATTTGTTATAATCCGTTGCGTAACATTACGCAAAATGTGATGAAATAAAAATGAAAAATCCATAAAATTTTTCCCCAAGTGCAGGAATAGGCCTAAATTAGGCTTTATTTTCATGGATGACCACACGAGTGCCGTGCCTTCACTGACTTCAATTTATTTTCACTAACCGGTTATTTTATATTTTTTGTCAATTTTATGCTGAATAATTGCCGATGACTACGCACAGTAGTCATCGGCAATTATCGGCAATTATCGGCACAGTAGGGCTGCGTGACATGCGTTAATCATCAATGTATGCTATCACATCATATCGTAGAACTTTACTTTGTATTGTAATTAGCCTAATTATAGTACTGTAGCAGGCAGTAGGCTATTAGTGTTGTGTAGCACTTGTCAGTGAGCCTAACACTTGATTAGAAGGGCCGAAGCTTATAATATTATCCTCAGCGACGTCGTGCATTAAAAAGTTGGGGGGCATAAACATCCAATTTTCCGACCCATTTTTGTACAAAAAAATTCCAACAAGCTAAAATTTTGGGGCTGCGTGACATGCGTGGCATTTTCGCTACAGATGAACTGTCGGAAGCGACCGCCGGACTTGGTGCGGGGGCGGTGAAGACGCCGGCCGGGTCGCGTGGGCGGGCGACCGCGGTCGCTCGACATTTGATGTGGTGGTGGGGCTTTGTTGTGAAAAGTTTGGATTGCAAGTGTAAACCAGTTCGTTACACATATTCTTTTGGATTTTGTCCTCACGCGGAGCAGTTTAATATCCAGAACAAACATACACAACAGTAGCCACTCTTAAACTCAAACTGCCGCGCTTAACACTGGAAACGTCTAACCTAACTGTAACATCTAAACGATCTAAAATAGGCCTACAAATGACTGATCCTAAGATGCACTCTCTCCGCCTCATTAACTGCATCAACTGTGTATAATACTAGGCCAGTTCGTCCGTTTTTGACGAGTTTGTCAAGCATTTACCCGCAGCACGAAGCAGGTTTGCGTACTCCTTGTTAACAAGCGGTTGGGAGTCAAGTGGTTAACTGCACCGACTTGCTGCAAGAAACCAACAACCGCCCAGGACTCCCCCTTATGTAGGAGTCAGTCGGTAATCGATCGTAGTTGGTCACAGGTGATTTGTTAACGTTGGTCACTAGTCATACGAAGGTCATGGTCGCAGTTTGTAGCAAAGTGGTCTGCAAAACTAAAGTCATCGGGTTACGTTTTGCACACTACATGGTAAAACATGTATTCACGCACTGAGGTTAGCGTCGTAGCACACTGCAGTGGCGGATCAAGAAATTTGAAATAGAGGGAGCGGAAGGATAAGAGTGGAGCCTGGAGAACTGTGGCCCCTCCTCAGAAATTTGAAAAAAATTATGCAGAAATAATGCATTTTTGTGCAAAATTTTCACTTGGTTATAATATGCATCCAGTCAATATAAGGGGGATGCCCACTTCCCCTGAATCCGCCACTGGCACCCTGCAGCAACCTCTTGAGTCCGGATGAGATCCTTGGTTCAATATCACTGTATCGTACATTTACTGCTGCACATCGAACGTCTGCTTTTGCACTACCTGGGGAAAGCAGACCAAGCATAATACGTGTTGAAATGAATGCAAAAAACGTCGATAAATTCCATCTATCTTAATCTGCGGGCCCCAACAGCTGGTCTATTACAAGGTTTTGACTGTCATGCAGCAGTGTGTCTACCAGATGAAGTTTAGGAATGTTTATGAAGTCAAGAAGTGACTGGTACAACCTGGATTGGTCTGGAGCAGAACTTTATCGATACTGCTGTCAATGAATGGAGAAAGCGTCTCCCTGCCTGTGTTCGCATAGTGGGCCAACACATCAACCAATTTTACTACAGGCAGTTGAAAAATGGACAACTGGATGGAATGTCGACCAAAGTATCAGAAATGTGAACAAAATGTGTTTTACGCATTATGTTAATTAAGCAATCATATCGCATTGGATAAAAAAGTGATATTTTGCTGGTTGTGTTTTCCCCAGGTAGTGCAGAAACAAACGCTGGGTGAGGTGGGAAACTGAATGGTCATTTCATAGCAAGTTTTGTCGGGAATATTTGTACAACAAATTATCAAAATCTGATAATTGGTTTTCAAGCTACAGTCGAAAATGTCGGGGATGTTTTTTGAGACACAGTGTAGTCTACGATAGTGAAAGAATTTCTAAAACAGGTCAATATTTCGGATGTAGCGGTTACACACAACAATATGGTTACTAAATTTTTGGATCACCATATGTGAAAAAATATTCAGTTCACCAAATAACCTAGAAAGTTGCACAACAAAGAAATTCATCACCAAAATTATCCTTATTATCCACAACAACTTTTACTTGTTTCTCAGCTTTGTGAAAAAAGACTCAAGATTATAGGACACAAGACCAGCAAGAAATGATATTTATTCGGGGAGCTGACAGGGGTTACCATGCACCTCCTCTGGGATTAAACCGCATGCATATTTTATTGTACCCTAGGGGCTAAACTTTGGAAAAATTTATGTTAACAGGAAAAAATTTGGGATACAGAGTGCTTACCAGCCATTTGTTGCTACGACAACTGAAAACCCTTAGCAACAAGCTTGGTGTGCCTATAACAAATGTGTCAAATATTATGGCTATAATAAACTGTTTATAAGTCACTAATTACAAATAATCCAACGGTGTATTTATCACTTAGCAACGGTTGCTATGGAGTGAGATTCCCCATAGCAACGGCCTATTCAGCAGAGATATAAACATGAGACCTCAACCAAACCTTAGTTACCATATGAAGTAAGATCAGTGGCTATAGTTTTGCCTAGCAACCGTTACTATGGACACCATGGTAACCTAGTAACAAGGTTTTCATGATATAATATCACTTTTTACTAATTTGAATGAGCCTAAAACGTTACAAAATGCTTAGCACAGTGCAAAACGTCTTGCATATGATGTCCCCAAATAGGTAATATCAAAATGACTTAATTTTATTTATTTAATTTTATTTACCCTGTATCTCAAACTTTTTCCTGTTAACATAAATTTTTCCAAAGTTCAGCTCCCAGAGTACAATAAAATGTGCATGGGGTTTAATCCCAGAGGAGGTGCATGGTAACCCCTGTCAGCTCCCCGTGTGCTTCCAGTTGCCGTCCATCCTAAAAACCTCCATCCTTACAAATTTTACTTAACCCCTCACAAATTAAGGTTCAGTCTTTTTTGTTTGCTTTCAAAGTTTTATCACAATGGAACTATTTGCATATAGTCCACTATGCTACAGTATTCCTACTTTAGTTCTCGTGGCTACCACTCAGTGCTGTGTAAAATTACACTAAATGTTGTGAAATAAAATGTAACACAAAAAATTATTCCACTGTCTTTACTTTTCTTACCAGACTGCAACTGAAAGCACAGAGCATTTTAGGCCTTATTTGTACCAATATAACTGAGCAAAGGGCACTACAAATCAAATTTAAAATATGCACAAATTATTTCATCATACAGTATACAAGCGATGCAAGATGGAGAATTCAAGAACTTAACGGCGACAAACTTTAAACAAATTGAAAAACACATCTGGCCAAAAAAAATTTCACTGCTTCCAGTGGCGGTCTGGTGGAAATTAGAGACAGAAGGGAGATAATTTTGTTAAAATTCTTATTTCAGTAAAAATGAGAAAGCAAATGATAACCTGCACCAACATCTTTGAGGGTTCCAATAAAAATTTTAGGGATAGAGGTTTTTTGCAATGAATGGCACCCTAAGCATAGGAATTTTTTTACATATGTGCAATTTGCTATAGGTACAATATAACAAAGATGAGAAGTGTATGCCTATTGTTATAATATCGCCAAAAACATTAAATTACGCAACACGAACAAAACCCTACATTAATAGAATACTATTGCGCAATGTGATGGATATTGAAAGCTATACAATGAATAGATATCAAATTTCAGTTACAAATTTGCAGTTTCAATACTCAGTACACTTGCTTCATCAATATATAGAAAATTCTACTCACAATATGGTGAAACTTAATAGCACAATAATAATGACAACATCGCTAAATTACAGTAAACAATGGGCGACTTCACTTTTTGACTTAGACTTTCGCTGAGATTTTTGCTGAGCCTAAACTTCGGACTAAGTACTTACTTAAGTCAAAAAGTGAAGTGATTTCGCTGAGCGAAAACATGGCAACTAACACAGATAGTTTAGTAAATTAAAATAGTCTGGTACCAAAAATAAATGCCGTAATGGCTACACAATGATGTAAGACGTTACGTAATTACATCATTTGCGTGTGCGACGCAATTAAATAAGCAAGTCCAAGCGTAACTGGTTGATTTATTCCCTGCTAGGTTTACCAGTTTTCCGCCATTTTTAATCATTTAGTTGAACTTTGGTCTAAGTACAGACTTTAGCATTCAGCTTTAGCTTTGGCTCAGCGAAAAGACTCAGCGAAAGTCTAAGTCAAAAAGTGAAGTCGCCCAATGTCCTTGGTTGTAGTAAAAAATTGGGGAAAAAAACAAAATTGTGCATCTGCAGAGAAACATTCGCTAATTTTAGAGTAAAGCTCATTTAATACAGTATTTAAAATGATAACACTTTCAAAATTGTGCCAATGACGACAAAATACATAATGCAAAACAACAATGTCTGAAATATTAACGATAACAACATCTGTGGAATCGTAACTCACGAGGGGCGGGAAAAAAGTTTTGAGCCTCAATATATTAAACCAAAATTTTTTTTATTGTTTATATATCAGTACAAGCCTTTCTTGTGTACCAGTACTTGTGTGGGCATGGTGGAAATGTGATGTCACTGTAATTTATGACGTCATAGAGCTTTAAACCAAAACGATATGGAGTGCTAGCGCAAAAAGCGAAAAATCAGGCTCGCTGTTTCATAACAATTTTTCGGTCTGTAGTTGCATTTACCAAAGCAGAGCGATTTTGTGAAAGGTTTGACAAGTACGTTTATAAATTTCTCATTTGCATTTGTGAATATACGATAGCGTAATCCATAGTAGCCGCAAATTACAGCATTTCAGCCAATTACGACATTATGTCAATATTTCACAGTATCAGAAACAATAGAAAAAATTCAACTTAATTATATCAGTTGTGTTGACGAAGGATTATTCAAGATATCCAACCTGTTGCATGGGGCCCTTGAAGGGCAAAGGGCTGGGAGCAAGCCCCATACACCCTTCCCAAATCTGGCACTGCAGTCCAGTCCTACGTCTACTATTACCCAGCCGGCTGTTCATGAGTATATTTTCATACACCAAAACCACTCTGCAAAAAGTAATGAACAAACCCCAAAGTGACTATTGTTTGTTTTAAAATCTAAAATCTGATTATTGTGGTGGCCGCTATTCACGATGATAAATGACTTGAGATGTTTTTGTTGACGCTTCAAATCGTTTCCGTTTAATACCTTGTGACGTCATAAATTACAACGGCACCATATACACAGCAGACTCATAGAAGTCAGTGAAAAATGCACATTTCACTGATATATAGATTGTGAAAAAATTGAAGTCTAGTATATTCAGGCTCAAAACTTTCTGCCACCCCTCGTAGCAGCACTGAATTTTGATTTTCGTTCAATCAGTCAACCACTTATATTCCATATCAGAAAAAGGGCAGGTCTCCGGAAGTTTACTTTTTGACACTGTTGAAGCAAAACTTTTGGCAGCCATTAACTTGCACTTTACATACAGAACAAGGGCCAAAGTGATTTGGCAATTAAGACAGAATCACTGTGACAAGTTCAACCAACTCCTCATCTGTATTCGCCAGGTGGCAGACTGGCAGAATAGGACTGACCATTTGACCGCAACTTACAAACTGTGCACGTCAGAATGGGAGGGATCAACCTATATCTCGCCTTCTCTTGAGGGCCAAGGCCCATAAGCATAAATGTCAAATGACATCTAAGTCTATTGAATGGTTTACCCAGGAAACACAAATATGATGGCAGCTGACAGAACAATGGCAAACGTGTAAGAATATGAACAATTGCATGCAATGCAAAAACAATTCCATCTAATAATACATGCGGTATTGCTTAAAAAACGAATGCAAATGGGCATCACCCTGATTGGACCTGTGATCTAAACATTAGCCTACCCTAACTTTTTCCTAAGTCCACAGAGTTCACTCGACATGCAATCGAGCTATATGTTGCTGTAGGTGGGATATGTTAGTGAACATGGCATTGCAGTAGTAGCACTGGTAAGAAGATTCACCGGTGACTGCGGAGTCTGACTCTGCATCCGAGCATCCATCCTCATCACCACACAGACTTGTCACATCCAACATTTGTCCATCACTCGGCTGCGGAGACGAAACCACCTCGGTCTCGGTTTCCTCGCATACAACATTATCCTGACACTCCGAAGTCATCTCTACCGGAAGAGCAACTTGGAGGTTGGACTCGTTAATCACGTACAGCGTCTCACCACTATCCAGGTCTAAAAACTGCATCTCCGGCCCGACACTAAAATCGACATTGCCATTGTCATCAGTGGTGACTGGTCTCATGGTCGAGTCAAGATCTTGGTCGACGTTGGTGCTGACATCATTAGCAAAAACAGCATTCGAGTCAATACATTCAGTCACATCTGCTGCGGTTGCTGGCTGGGTTACCACAGTATCTCCCTCGTACTGCGGCTCTTTAGTCAAACCGGTAACCAAGGCAGACTGTTCGACAGAGCCAGAACACAGCAGTATGTAACTAATGCCAGAACTATCAGCCATCTCTGTATGTCCCTTGACATATGACACATCGCCATCATCAGTGCTGATTACTTTGATAGCAAACTTGTTAGCAATGTGGCTGTTCGATGGCATCTGGGTCGATGAAGCAGCAACTAGGTGAGACTGTAGATCATCAATTTCCAGCTCTTTCAGCTTTTCATGCTGGTTTAGGTGTGCGATGTAGCTGAAATCATAATGACATTTGAAACTACACAGCTTACAGGCAAACTGTAAAGGTTGCTCAGCGTATGCTCCTACCGACTGTTCTATCACTGACCGACAGGTACTCACATTACTAGAAGAAATACTTGGCGTCTGGTGTAATTGTTCGCATGAAACTTGAGACACTCGGACAGGTTCCCATGAAGACTGATCAACGGGCTGCTGACTGGAAGTTGCTTCACTAACTGTCTGTCTTGTAACGTCTGCCTTAACATCAGGGTTCGTTGCCAAACAGTGGCTACTACCACTAAATTTTGTACCACAGACAGCAGTCAGTTTCACAGCTGGCAAGCAGTCTGCGCTGTCACTGATTTGTAGTTTTCGTTTGAGCGGACACAGAATTACAGGCAGATGGTGTTCACCGGTGCTCCATGCCAGATTTTCTGATCCTACATCAACTAGCGATGCATTGTTTGTGACTAAAATCTGCTGGGCTTTGCAGTTAGTATGAAGCATTTCGTTGAGAACGCGCTGTTTCTGCTCGTGCATCTTGAGGTGTGCATGAAAGCTGAAGTCGTATTTGAATGACCAGTTGCACATTGAGCATTTGAATGGTCTGTCTTTATCACTTGTCACCAATAACTGCCTGTATGTCGACGCTGTATCCGAGTCCCTAGATGCAACTGAAAGAATGTGATCCTGCTGTTGTGCGAAGTTGAGACTGTGAGCCTTCCAGAGATGAACCTTGAGCGATGCTGCACCAGAGAATACCGCACCGCAGTTAGCACACATGGATGCATCGTCAGCGATGTCAGACTTACTGCCTGACGGTGATGACGATCTGTCGTTCATGTGACATTCGCTGTAGTGCTTATACAATTCGCGAACAAACCGAAAGACTTCACCGCATGTGCCGCAGACATGCCGTCGACCAATGTCAGTCGATGAATCAGCCAACGAACAGCCATCGTTAACATGGACACTCAGCTGCTCAGCATCATCAAACACGGAAAGGCAACTGTCACACGCAAAGTTTGGTGCATCATGGGTAGCCTCATGGTGCACAAGGTCTTTCTCGCAGACAAAGAAGTAACTACAGAACCGGCACTTATGGGTGAACCACAGTCGACGATCAGTTGCCATGTACAGCCTGTCTCGTTCTGCAGCAAAAATACACATTACCTCTTAGCTGGTAGCTTGGCGCAGTGGAGGGGCTTAAGACTTTGCCTGGTTGTCTTCTTGCCAGGCAGAGTCGAACTAAATGCGGTTCGGGCCTTTGGGAATTAGGCCTTAAAAGTCAGGTGTGAGGTGTGGTGCTAAGGGCGGTGGTTCCTCCCACTCGGTTTGCTTGGGCTTGCTCATGTATGCCGGGCGGGGGTTGCTGCCGCATGTGGTGTCATACCCCCACAACTGACCATCCCCATATCCTACCCAGTGGCGATGGGTATGGGAAACTTTAGCCTTACTTCACCCCCTGGCAAAGAGTGAAGGACATTTTTGCCATTTTCTTATACGAGTAGTCCTTCAAAACACGGCCCCCAGTACCCGGCTCAAGGGGGTGCTAAAATCACCAGGGACCCAGTCCACAGTGTTGCGGCGCAAGGCACTGTGGGTGGTCTGGCTACTGGCGACCCTGATCAGGATATGGTGGCACTAGGCACCCTGGTCAGTAGGACTACAAGCGACCAACCTGCAGGTGTGATCCCCAGGGGTCACCCTGGTACTACCTGCCATTCGGCGGGGAAATCAAAGCCTCATCAAAGGCGTAAAAAGAAAAGGGCTGCTGGTAGCCTTGCAGCTGCCGGTAGCTCTGTTACATCAGCACCTGTTTCGGTTCTGTTGCCTGAGGGAGAGGGGTTAAAGGAAGTGTGACGTCACACATGTTACATCTGTGGAAAAGCACAACAGACAGCCAAATTCATGCTGCCAACTCGCCGTATGTGTCAGGACGAGAAACGTTTAGGAACACTGTGCTTAATTTCACACAATTTTATGCATTAAATTGACAGTACACAATTTTGAAAATGGATATAATTTTATATATTAGAATTAGGATATGCTGAAACTCATCTTTGTACTCTGCACTACAGGCTGCCTGGGAGGAGTTGGACGTTTGTGACGTCATATTTGAAGGGTCCAGTGAAGTGTGATGAAGTGTGACGAAAAAGGGAGGAGGGTAAATTTTTCCTTAAAATCACGTGACGTCATTCACAGATGACCCCTTAGGTTTATTTACTACATAGCCTATCCAGCAATGCAACGTAGTACATTAAAAAATACAACACAACAAAAATTGTTTAATCGAAACGCCACTCGGTACGGACTTTTTAGTATATAGTCTGATATATAACGTCACATTAAGCGGTCATTTTCCATCAGTCACAAGCTTCATACATCCAAGGTGGAAGGAAAATAAGGCGAAATCGCATGATAACTCGCAAATTTCTGATTTCACTTACATTAATCAACTGCCAAAAATGTCTAAAGTTTGAAAATAAAGAAATATTTACAATCGTTTCACGCTTTGTTTTGATTTTGTGCGAAGTTCATGTTGAAGTTGTTAAAAAGTCCATCTTACTGTTCCAGAACTTAGTTAGTGTGTCCGTAAATCAAATGAAACCTCCGATGACAAAGATTCATGAAATGTGTAATAAGATGTGATTACTGCAAGATTTACGAGTAAGTGACCATGTGATTTCGCCGAAAATAACGTCTAAAGTCTACTTTATTAGAGTTAGTGGCGGACGGAAAATAGCCTCAGGCTTGCTCACTTTTCCGTCCTTGGGGACGGAAAATAGCGCTTTGAGCACACAGATTTCCGTCCGCATGGACGAAAAATAGCGTCAGTATGCTCTTCTTTTTCCATCCATGGCAGACAGCAAATAACCTCACGTTTGCTTACTTTTCCACCCCTGCGGACGGAAAATAACCGGTAGCACTAATTGCTGAATCAGCTGAATCAGCGCCGATGGAGCAAATCAAAAAGAGTTATTAAATGTGCCTACTGCTTTCTCTGACTGTTCTAGGCAGAATTTTTCCACTAATGCGACAAAACGTAATGTCTGGCAACAGTTGCTGGACGAATAACAACTGTGAAAGCATAAATCATGTCCTGAAGCAAGCTGTTAATTGGCGCCCGCAACACCTTCCCGTTCTCATTGACACCCTGCGCCAGTTAGTGGAATCTCAATACACAGAAGCCGACAGGGCAATGTGCGGTGTTGGTGATTTTGTTTTACGAGGCTCATTTGTCAGACATAGATTAACTGATGTTTCAACTGCGTCCGATGGTGGTATTACTGTGCCTAACACCCGAGGTGGTGGAAAAAAGCCACATCAGCGCAAGCGAAAACGGGCAGAAAAGACGTCATCCAAAGTTAACAGGGTTATGTTGGGGGTAATGACTTGTTCTGTGAATGCTGAGTGTAATTTTCCTACAATTTGTTTGTTTGAAAGTAGACAGATAAGGCGCCGATTCAGCAATTAAGGCTACCCGAAAATAACACCGAGGGTTTTAACCGGTGATCTGAATTGATATGCTAAAGTGTTAGTAATATGAGTTCATTTTGTATTTCAAAGATTATCGCCATAACGTACAGTATCTAACGCGAAAACAACTAATATAAGTTTAGTAAAACTGTTAAAACCAATATTGTAAATAAATAATAGTAAACAACCATAGAAAGTTAATGTCATGCATAGACTAGAGCAGGACCAGACTCACCAGAGATGTGCAAATCCTGGAATTTTGCGTCTGCGACTGCGTACGCGCACAGTACGCGTCCGATTTGCTAGCAACAGTCAACTGCATGGACGCCAGAGCCAGTCTAACCAATGGGTGAGGAATTTTGTGCAATATTTGTGCCAGCTATAACGTCATTACTTAGCCTACGCACAGCCACATGATGCACATCACAGATACAGCAATAATATAGAAAGTCGTTTATGGACTTAGGCAAACTTCTGATCAAATCAATCAATCAAATAATTTTTGTTTAATAAAAACTTTGACAATTTTTGACAGAACAGTTAATACAAGCAAAATTATTGCTACGACAGAGTTAAAGAATTTTTATGGGCCTAACAATTTTTATACAACATATAGACCTTCGAATAAACAAGAATAAACAAGAAGCCCAGCTGTGGCTAAAATAGCCGACCACACTAGTACTGGTTGTCAGTGACCTTCAAGGTCATCCAAAATCGTTGATTTGCAGGTAATTTGCAAACCAATATGCCACTTCCTATTAGGCCTATAAGCAACCTATAGCCCTATCTCGCTGCAATAGCGCTTAACGGCCTTCAAGGTCATCTAAGGTCAATGATTTCTCCCTCATGTCGTATGGCACTTCTTATTAGGCCTATAGTGATTAAAGTAACCTTGACCTTATTTCTCACCGTTTCCGAGATATGGCCAGTTTCGTTAAAAAACGCACATTTTTTTCTATCCCGGTCTATTCAAACACGAATTTGAAGATGTTTCCCTTGGAGTAGATAGCTAAAATTTGGCATGGACGAGTTTTGCTTGCACGGCTAATTATTCGTTAAAATGTTCGCTTTCGCCATTCTCCTGAGTCAATTTCTAAATACGCCACTGGTCGTTCGCGTCACGTTCTGTGTGTGCCATGACGAGCGACGACGAGCACTCACGGTAGATTTTTACGCGCGAAAGCAGCTACTGCTTTCAGCGCGTCTTAGCCATCGCAATTCTGTCTGTCTGTCTGTCCGTCTGTCACACGCTAGGATCACCAAATCTTCACCGTCGGGTGCCTGAAAGACTCTATAGTTTCAGGAACCGTAAAGCTTTTCCATAAATTCGAAGGGGGTCACCCCGAACGAGAGCGCCAAAAGAGAGGGGGTGGGCAAAATTTGCGATTTTTGGTCAATAAGTCGCTGTATCTCAGTAACGGTGCGAGATAAGGCCTAGGTTACTAGGCCTTACTATTAATCACTATTAGGAAGTCGTACATTGGCTCTCGATAATTGGCGCCGAATTCAATGACCTTGAATGACCTTGAACGCCAAAATACTGGGTTTTATGGATTTTTGGGCGATTTCGGGCTGCAAAACAAGTCTACATCATTCACAAGGTGGCGCCACGCTACTATCGTTATGCGATCCAGATAGAAAATTTAGTATTTGTATATTAACTTAGCGTGAACCGGAACTGCTATAGGTTTCGCGCGTCTCGTGAGCATTAGCTCAAATTTTTTGTTTGCTACAGCTATCACTACGATTCACGTGCAAGGTTAGTCTATATCACAGTACATCATAGGCCTACGCATCAACCTTTGACGGGGATTATGTAGGCTGTGGTTATATTTTGTCGGTGCAATAAAGTTAGCCTAAAACTGTTAACAGCATAACATTCACACCCAGAGGCGTACACATCAGCCATGCATCCATTTGATGATGAGTAATATATGGGCCTAATGTGAACAAGTACACTGCGAAACTGATAGTCTACAGCGCTGATTATGCAATCGTCTACAACTCTATAGACACAGTGGCGGAGGCAGAAAATTATCTATGAAGCTTCCTACTATGGAAAGGTATAATTATTGCATGGTTTAAAACATGCGTTAAGTCATTCTCTGTAGGCTTATAGCAGCGAAGAATCGCACATGTGGGAAAGTCACGTGTCATGGAAAAAAAAACACAACCGTAGAGCAGATTTAAGCTATCACAGGCATCACCATTACACAATGTGAGAAGAACTTTGCTGACTGTGTAATGGTAAAGTTTGAATTTGTAAATTGTGATTTGTGCTGTTTTATATCTACAGCCACGATGTCACCCGTACACTGTATATAAACTGAACAGTTTTTTTTACATAAATTATAATATAAACCACCAGGCCTACGAAGCCGCAGAAGATGGTAGATGGTAGGCCTATCGATCGGTCGAGCGGTGGACGACGACCGAGCATAAGGCCCCTTCTCTAGATGTTAAAACATTAATTTGGAAATAAAGAAACACAGAAAACACGTTATTCACTTTTGCAAAAAAAAACATTAAAAACATCCATAAAACATTAAACTACAGATAATAAGTTGACAAATTCATCAAAATAGGCCTACAACCTTTATATTCAGTGTTGTTGTTGACGTTTCGGCAACCGCTGCTGCTTTCGTCGGAACGACTGTTCACCAGGTGTCGCTGTGGCGGACAGCAAGAAATCATAGATGTGTGGAAGTTGGTAGGCACTGGCGTAGCCATAGGGGGGCACGTGCCCCCTTCCCCCTAGGAGCCTACTCAGTTACTAAAAATAGTGCCAAAATGCACCAAAACACGTCATTTTCACACCCAAAATCCGAAAATTTTCTGGGGAGGAAGCACCCTTGCCCATGCCCCACCCAAGTGCCTCCATTACAACTAGATCTTGGCTACGCCACTGTTGGTAGAACCCCTCGTCTCGGTTCATCGACTTGTCTTGTTCTTTCCTGATGTGTAGGCTATCGCTTCCCTGATCGCGGTCCATCGCGTTGCTTTATCTGTCGATCACCTTGGCGCGGTCTCAGTCTATGACGTGGTTGAGAGAGATGGCGTGGACTGTGACTGCCAACTTGTTTTGCTTGTTGCTACGAATTTACTGATGCTTCGCGTGTAAGCCCTTACATCGCTTTATGTGACTTCCTGTCGATGTTCCTGTAGCCGACCCCAAAGCTCTGTCTGTTTCTCCAATGCAAGTTTTGTCGCAGTTCTTGCATGGTATTTTATATACACATTCACAGGCGTCTTGATGTCCTCGCTTGTCCTTTGGATGTACGAGTAGATGGTATCTGGAATGGTTTTATGGCTGATGAGATACCATGTCGTTTGTCAACTTATTAAGTTACGTTTCAACCTATATGAGTCTATTCAAAGACATTAAACTACAATATTCATTTCAGTATGAAGAACCGTCAATACGAATCAAATAAATAAAGTCAATAATACTGTTACAAGACACTTGCTCTGTTCAGGAAACTCAATTTTCCCATGAGAAATGTATCATTTTGTACGTTTATGTGTTAACAACAACAAAAACACGCAGTTGAGAAAGCACAAAAACATTTTAAAATTAAAAAAAACATAAAAACATGTTTTTAAAAACTTTTATATAAAAAAACATCAAAACATTTTTACATCTATGCTTCCGAGCAACGGTTTCGCTCGGGACACTTTGGCAACTTTTGGCCTTTTACCACCAGTGCCATAGGAAATAAGCATAGCTTAACCAAAGACATCTATAGATTAGTAGCTATATAAGTGCTGGGGACGTCGAGAGCTACAGCCGGGCCCGGGGAATTGGAAACATTCTCGCGGGCCCCTTTAGGGAAAAAATTGATTTTTTCAAATGGCGCATTTTGATTTATTTTATATTTTTGAGCGACGGGGGCCCCCAAACGTCCTGGGGTCCGAAGTAGGCCTAACTTATCGCCCTACCCCCACCTCTCGACGGTTCTGCATATTACGCGGCGAAGGCCGGCTATGATTGGAGCAACCCCGGCGACGGATGGCCGCATAGTGGTTGCGTTACCGTAGAATCAATGGTATTACCTGCGCGCTGCTTCTGAGATTGCAAAAAGCTTCTAGATTATGTTCTATATTACACTGCTCAGATTATGTCCTTTAATGATATTGCGGAATCTTGCTCACGTGATCTTTTTCACAGTATTACGAAATCTGGTCACTGTCTTCATGAACTGTTGTCATGTTATGCCGAGCGTCCAGACAGTTTACGCCCTCGTGGACATGATTATGTGTTGCCTGTTTGTAGTAAAAAATTGCATAAACAG
>Ga0209367_1000753_pt1 | contig 35583 bp, 20 predicted proteins | sample WorMetLIZISLAND2_FD_187412 | JGI IMG/M metagenome (GOLD analysis project Ga0209367, IMG submission 187412) | Marine gutless worms symbiont microbial communities from Max Planck institute for Marine Microbiology, Germany - Olavius geniculatus... ... | reverse complement strand
GGCAGCTGATCGATCGCTGGAGTCAATGTGTTCAGGATCAGCTAAGCCCAGCATTCGATTAGCACACGTTTTAGCTGGTCAGTTACTGAAATTTTGTGACCATGCTATCTGTTGCAATGCCCCCACACTGAATAACTCACAGAATTTTAATCTGGACTTTTTGTCAGTAAGTTTTTGAATTCAATGAACTCGGGCACATGGGAGTGCATGCAAATCCCTAATTTTAGGGGTAATGAAGATTTATGAAAATTAGGCAAAGAATATTTAAATGATTTGCGATGCAAGTTCGGCTCTCTTTGTCTACAACATTCTAAAACTTTTGACATATAGCTTGCTTTCCTACGGGTAACCATTGCTGAGTTATCAAAGCTCAAACAGGTCCGGTTTTTTATGGCCCACCCTGTAGCTACAATGCAATACAGTTAGCATAATTTAGTAAATTTACAAACTATATAGGTCAGTGGAGCGTTTATTTCCAAAACGAAAACACAGAAAGACATCACATCGACGTTTAAACGGTTACATTGTAAGTGATGCATATGACATATTCACAACAAATTCATGCAGCGATACTGTGACTTTTGCCGACAAATTAAACTAAACACAGTTTACACGAATATTACGTACATGATATACAGCGATGCGTGAAAAGCGACTGACGACGATTGAACACTGAACAAGCGCGAAACCACGATTTTATAATCATTCGGCTTAAAACACGACACAAATACACGCAACAACTTGAACTAAAATTTGTTTAAATTTCTCCGCAAAGGTAAGTTAAAATACAAATAAAACTGAAACAAAACTGCTAAACAAACTGTTTTATTTCTGTTTTAAATTTCATGTGCAGACTATTCAAATTGCAACATGTCGCACCAGTATACGGTAGGCCAACGTTGTTGTATATAAACATAATTCGTCGTCATCGTCATCATCATCATCATCATCATCAGCAGCAGCAGCAGCAGCAGCAAATATATATAGTGTTGCACAATATTATTATGCACGAATCGTAGCACGAAGTCGACTCAATAATAGATGTTCAAAATCACGCACTGGGATTGGAAAGACTGAGACTGTGATAATGGTAATAGCAGTAATATTATTGATAATAATAAATTATAGTCCCCCTGTCACATCCGGACTGTAATAGGCTTACAGCAAACAAGTCGTTTTCTTTGCAAAAAGCCTTGTCTATTTTCATGCACCAAGTAACGCAGCTGACGTCAAAACGTCCATGTCGACATTATGTACACTGTGTCCCCCAAAAAACATTCCCGACATTTTCGATTGTCACTTGAAAGCCAGTTATCAGATTGTGATCATTTTTGGAACAAATATTTCGGACACAACTTGCCATGAAATGACCGATCAGTTTTCCATCTTACTTACTGTCTGCTTCGGCACTACCCAGAGAAAGCAGATCAAGCAAAATATACTTTGAAAAAACAGAAAACCTGAAAAAATCTCTGACATCATGGATTGTAACTCGAAGAAAGATTAGCAAATTTTAATAATTTTTGGCAAAAATATTTCTGACACAACTGGTTATTAAATCATTGTTTAGGTTTCCACCGCACCCAACGTCTGCTTCTACACTATCTTGGGAAAGCAGACCAAGCCTGATACGTGTTAAAATGAAAGCAAAACGTTAATAAATTTTATTTATTTAGATAATTATGTGGGCCCCAACAGCCAGTCTATTACAAAGTTTGACTGTCATGCGGATTTCGTAATTGACTCAGTCAAAACGCACCTTTACACGAAATCCTTTTCTGGACTATCTTTTGGACTAAACTCCATTTAACCTAATTCCAGTGACTATCATAGCAGTTTTTATTACTTATAAGCGACTTCGTAAGTTCCTGAGAGATTGATAAAACTTACTGCAAAAAAACAGCTGTGGCCAAAGCCATAGCAGTGACTTGGGGTCTTTCTAATACTGTGGCTGCTGTTTGGTTCAGACCAACGGAATCTGTCTCGCAGAAGCTGACGATCTTGCGACTAACTTTTTAATTAATCACTCGAAAGTACAGTAGCCAATGCGACGGCACGCCTAAGAGTGGTCCTGGTTATGTGGTAGCTTTGGTCCAGCTCAGGTGACAGGGTTCTGTCTCGCAGAAGCTGATGACCCTGCGACTATCTTCCCAGCAGTTTCCGGTGACGACGACGACGACGACGAATGCTGCGTGGTCTGGCGTGCGTCGGAGTGACGAACGACGAGCAGCACGGCCAGTAAGATGATGTTGAGTATTGTCAGCAGCAGCAGCCAGATGATGATGCCCAGGATGACGTCTGAACGCAGCAGACCGTGCCCGCAGCTACACTCACTTACCTCCCCCACCAGCAACACGCTGCTGTCTGCATACACGAATCGTGCGCACACAATCACGCAATCGTAATCATTAATGTTTTATGTTATGACCTACTTTTGTAGCCCATCTCTCGCTACAGTGTTTGGAATAATGTAACTGCCTATAATCTCACTCCACTTAAGCGTAACAGGACTTATTCTCAGGCAGAACAGACCGTTACAATTTTCCGACAACAGACACAATGCAAATTTACGACAAAAAATATTGGTGTTAAAAAATTAATTTTGCCCGAAAGTTTAGCCAAAATTAGAAGTTTTCTGTTCTAAATGGTGTATTTTTGAGAAAAAAATTCGCCAAAAATGTTTGACAAACTAAAATTTAGAAAAGAAGCAGTTGCTCCCCGACCCCAAATCACTCCATTGTCTACATTGGCTTATTGTACGGCCGCCCTAACAGGCCGCATAATGGGTCTTGCCCGTCTGTCCGTCTGTTTGTCTGTTCGTCTCATACAAACTCCTAACTCAAACATTAAAAATAAAAAATACCAGAATGTGTGTGAACGTTCCTCAGGGCAAGATCAACCGGGATGCCAATTTTTAGTTTAAAAGATAAAAAGTCGAAGTTATATGTTAAAGTTAGTGTAGGACGGTCGTAAAAATGTCGACACCCAAGCGTGGACGCCAGTGTTCGATTTTGACGTAGTTTATGATAACAACCGCAACAGTTTACTGTTTGCTATTTTGTTTTCTGGCTTACGCAATACGTATATAAAAGTTTAGAACAACACCTCATCATGTGCATCTATGACTGACTAACTACAGCCTAGTTGGCAGACCTGCTTCAAAACACTGTACATTGATTAATTAACTAAACGACATTAATTCACTACTTTCACGACATTAGTACTACATAATACACAATGCAGAATGTAGGCCTACTACTAATACTGCTGCTTCAGCATCTTACTTGGATTGTTATGGTCGGAGTTGTTGGCAGGTGAGCCGGCCGGGCCTTGGGGTCCTCTCTGACCGTCAACCCCGCGTGGTCCAGGGGGACCCGGCGGACCATCAGCACCTGGCGAGCCCCTCTCACCGGGCAGACCTCGAGGTCCCTGGCATGCACATAATACTACTAAATAGGCTTAGCTGTTTGTGCATTTGTGCCATTTGTTTGTTGTCAAATATCAAAAGTTTGTGTTTTGTGTTAAATGCGTTGTGAAACTGGAAAATTCTCTGAATGACCGCGCAAAATATGGCATAACTTCATCAAATTCAAGAATAATTCAATCAAACGTTGTAGTATGGCGTAGATTTGATCGACTTATGTGAGTGTAAAATATGACTTGAAAACTTTTAGTCTTCAAAATATAAAGTTTAAGAAACTTTAGGGGAGTAAAATTTTCTGACTCACACTGTAGAACCTGTAGTGAAATGGTGGATACTCTATTGCTGTTATTGTCAAGCGGGCAATGAACTGTCAGTCAAATCGTGTCACAGTTACCGGCACAGGCATAAAAGGCTGAGTTGACCTTGATGTTAGTTATATACGAAAAAGGTTTACCTGTTTGCACTCTGCAGACAGTCACCCATTGGTAACCAATTGATAGCGAACCGACCGGGAGTCGAACCCACAACCTCTCGATCACAAGTTTGTTGCGACATAAAGCCACCTTTTTATCTATTTCTTTTCTATTTCATCCGCATTCACACTTTTGTTTTCGTTTGTCCCTTGTCATTTCGTCGTTTAGCTTTTCGAGAGTTGTAAGTTCTAACAGAACCCGACCACTGTGACGTAAAAATATTCAGGCTTACACTTTTGTGACTTTATTTACACGCTGTATAAGCTAACTAATATTCCGCAGCTAGCTGATATGCTGACCGGAGGCCCCGGGGGCCCGGGTGGGCCGCGGGGGTAGTCGACGGTGGTTGAGACAGTTGTAGCGGTGGTGGTAGACGGGTCTAACGGAACGCTGAGTCCCGGACGACAAGGAACTGACGACGTGTCGTTGTATGATGAATAATACGGCGTATCTGCAGCAAGCGTCAAAAACAGCGACAGGTTTATCAGTACTTTATACGACAAATGTGAAGTACAAAGTTTAGTTCAGTTATGTCTTAATGTTGTTTCGATCGTCTGAACCTAGCTCAATTTATAGCATCTTACTGTATCAAGAATTTTTTTTTTTTGGGGGGGGGATGTTTATATTATACGCGTGATGTGGTACTCGAATCCGGCAGTGGAAGCAAGTCTAACTCGAGTCCTTATTTTTCGTGACTTGGAGTCGAAATCACTGAATTTCCACCCATAACGACTTGGAATTAAGCGCAAAAATTCTGTCACGTTTTATTTATTGTGGAATATACCTGCATAGCTTTTTATACACAACACATGGTGGTTGGGGTTTGGGTTTTACCGGTGTCGTAGGCGGCGGTGAGGGCGAACTCGTATGGAAAGCTGAGCGTGTCGAAAGTGACGCTGTCTCCGATGTTCGGTAGTAGCGAGGTGTTGAACGGTGCACGGACAAACCAGTTGTCAACGCCGTTTGATTGAAACTGGTGACCGATAGCAGCAGTGTGGCCCTCGTTGACAAACCCTAACCGATCCAACCGCTCAACTCCGCAGCAATCACTCCCATTCAGATACACCTGTCAGTGTCACAGTGCCTCAGCGTTGGCAAATGTTGAAAGGTAACAAGTTAAAGATATACACAACTCTTTGTGGAAACTCATCTCACAGCTACGGAGCATTACTTGCCATATGTGATCAGAGTGTGCTAACTGCCACTCAACGCAGGTGAATGCGCCCGCCTTAACTTACAGGATTCGGATTTTCTGCAATCAAGTGTGAGAAAAAAAACAATAATAATTATTTCACTGTCGAAGAACATCAAGTGCGTATTTTGAAAATTCTCTTGTAATTAAAAGCAAACTTATTCGCAAAAATCATGAAGCGCAGTTAAACTTTGACTAGTCTATACTGGTAACGGTAGTTGTTGTTCTGTGCTGTAGCACTATAGTTGCAGACTCGCTTTCGGAAGCAATTTGTAATCTCGCCATTTCTTGCCATAAACCAATGATACCACAGCGATGTTAAAACATTAAACGGTTACTCACTGCTGTAATTAGTATCATTATTATTCTATCATCATTTTATCATTGTCATTAAAATGTTCTGTGCATACCAGTGTACGTCGCAACAGCTGGTCCCTGGTTGCTTCAACGCGCCACTCACAGGCAAGCTGGAAGACGGTAGTTAAGGGGGAAGTACCGACTGGGCGCCAGACCTGCAGACGAACCGCCGACGTCGAGACAAAGTACGCGATGAACGCAAACAGAACTCCATCCTGAGTGAAATCATCCGGCATTAAGAACGTTCTCAGAGAAACTTCGCTCAGTGTCCGGTACGATATACCCGGGTCTACCACCGTTTTCGTTAGCGACACTGTGCACACAGTGCGTGAAATTATGAGTAATCGTAAATAAGTTTTATTGTTTTTCTCACTTAAGGAGTTGTTGCTAAATTACACAAAATTAAAATATAAAACAGGCCTATAATGTACAAAGTCCAAAAAATAAGAAAATGCGTTACAATATACAAATTTCAGTCAGTAAAATACGATAAAATATAATGCAAAACATGCTGCGCTGGGTGATATTTTAAATGGCAGGAAGACGATTACTGAAAATACAGAAAAAATGTGAAGCGTTTAGTTTTAGTGACGAGACGGGGATGACGATCTCAGTCTAAAAGTAAAAGCGCCGTCTCTGAGTGAAGAAAACCTAAAAAAGAGAAAAATACACGAAGAAGAATAAAAGATAAATTCGAAAAATATTAGCACTTAATTGGGGGCTTATGCATCAACGGTCAAAATCAGATGACACTCAGAGGCATTGCTGCAGATCATGTGTCGGTTTGGACGTTGTAACTTTTGCAATGTACGTTCTGACTGGGTGTTTTTGATCGCTCCTTTCGTAGAAAAATCGGCGACTTTGTTTACTACGAACAAAAGCCATTGCTTAATAGCATTTCATTTTGTCCAACGTATTGAGCAGGGCGCAAGAGTGTGACAGACGAACAGACAGACAGACCACGCAACGGTAACATCTGTCGCAATAGCGTCTTCGTCGTCCATTATGTCGAAACATCTGCAGTCTCAGCAGTGAAAGTTATATTCGTGGTGCATACCTTTTCCTACTTCAGAGTGGCCAGACAGTGCGTGAAAGTATAGGGAAACTAGTGCAGGTATGATCACGCTGTTAACCCACATCTTCTAAAGACGTCCACCTATGCACACAATGCAAACAAGACTGCATTTCATTCATTTGAAAACTTATGCCTAATGAAGCCACGAGAAGTCTGCTGTCTGTACCGTGATGTGGTCGACGCATAAGTTGGGTAAAACCCCGTTTACACGATCCAGCAAACGTCTAGCAAACGTTTGCTGGACGTTTGCTGGATCGTGGCTTCATTAGGGTACTTTAAAATTATTATTCTAGTTTAGAGCTTATGCAGGCTAAAGCCAGGGCATCATTGTTATACAAATTTATAATTTTGTTGAATAATTTACATTTTAGTGTATTTTGTGCCTAATTAATTAGTTACAGCGTTTACTTGATACAACAACTCAGCATTATGCAACAGTTTGGAGCATCTATGTTTCACATGGTTGTCCATTGACACAAATTAGGTGAGGTGGAAAGTGAGTGCACTTTACATAATTGCGTTGTCTTAGCCATCAACGTGCCAAAAATTATTGAAGTTATTAAAAATTTGACAACGTTATGACAAAAACAATTTTGACTGTTTTTTTCTGAGACACGGTGTATATATATAGACACCAAGATTAAACTAAACGGAAACCGTTTCAATCTCAATCGTAATTGTTTACGTATGACACTATTCGTTTTATTTCTAGTTTTACTGCTCAGGATGTAGGAAGATATTCTGAATTTCCAATAACGCAATTTATATGAAACCTGTGATGACGTAATCGTGGTCGCACGTGTTCTCAGCATGACGTCATCGCCCCTGGATGTGACGTAGAGCGGTCAGGTGATGTACATTTTAGCCCACTTGACCAGATAACGGCTTCACTTCACTAAACCCCACTGTTACCACAAACGACCGCTTAACGCATCGCTGGCACAACAATAACTATAACTCAAAACTAGCGATTGGCAAAATGGAAGTTACGTGAGCAATTCGCGGCAAATACGACAGAAAATACTAGAGTTATTGATCAATGCATCTAGGTCTTGACGTGCATGTTATAACGTGTCGAATTTATTGCTGCGCGCTATACCGATACAAACGGTATATTGCGGTTTGTGTACGGTATATCATTGCACTTGCAACTGTCGCAACTGTAGACTTAAATTGAAGTTAATTTAGTAATGATTGTTAATAGTAGTTTTTGTTTTATAGTGCAAATATATAGCAGCTGGTGTCAATGTATAAAAAATTTTCGGTATTGTACGACTAAGATATAGCCTACAGTGGTCACCGATTAAGTACAGCATTCGGGTTATAGAACTGTGAGAACGACTCTAAATTATCTGTTCATTATGTTACGACAAATATTTATTTATCGCATACTTGCTCGGGTAGCTTACATATTTCAACCGTCATACGATAAAGTACGGCATATGCGCTAAACTAACAAAAGTTCAACAAAAATTTTAATCAATAAAGTGTAGAAAAAACCAGTGGCTCTAAATATAACATAAAATAAAAACTGAAAAATCGAATTCACGCTATTAATTTTGATTTTTGTATAAAATCGGCAGACACTTGATTATTTCCAATATCGTGCAAATCTAGTCGAGATGATTAGCTGAGCGTGATGAGTAAGACTGTATTGAACGATTATAACGTCTGCGTCCCGTATTGAACAAAGACCAGCTCGCAGCAGCAGCAGCAGCAGCAACAGCAATAGCGCACCTGCAGGGTGGGGTGAGTGAACTCAAGCGTGGCTTGGCCAAGGCCAGAATGGTGATATTGATCTAATAATCGATTACCTACCCCCGGTAGGGGGCACACATGTGCAAGCCGCCCTATATTCAATTCACGCTGTTGGTGACCTGCCAGCAGCAGCCTAAAGGCGCACGCGCATGTGCGATAAAATAAAAATGCGATAAAAAAATAAACAAAAATTAACAAAACAACCGTAAAACAACTCGGTTTGTTCTAATGTATGTGAATTTCTGGTATAAAATACGACTTATCGACAAGTTTATAGCACGACGTTTTGCTCTGTGATGAACACTGTTAATGAAGCCAACGCCAATACTTTGTATTTTATCTCATTTATGTGAGCGCTTTAACTACTGTAATGTGCACTCTCTTTCGCTGCAATACGATAGCGTATGACATTTGAGCTCAAAAGATGCTATATCGGCAATGAAAATCCGAAAACAGTCAAATACAAGAAAGCTTAGCTCACGCAAAGAAAACGCGCGACAGCAGTGCATGTATGAAGCCCGACTGCGAGCAAAATCTAAGCTCACCCATCCCAGCAATTGACATTCGACACGATGATTATAGTGTTTCATTTAAGCTACACATACTAGAAGGCGTAACCGGTCTCGCTCAGCCAACAACGGTAAAATAACGACTTTTAAGAGGGTACTTTTATTTGATGCTCTCGTGCGCACGCTTCCTTGAACATAAGCGGTCGAGACTTGAACCGTTGAAATCTACGTTTAATGCTGACAATTTCATTTGCAGGTTGTCCTGGTCTATCTCTAGTGATTTCGGCGCAGTTCGCTCTTGAAATGTCTCGCAGCCCAAATCCCCAAAATTTATAAAACTTTTATTTTAACGTTTAAGGTCATCCAAGGTTATTACTTTTAGTGTCATTCGAAAGCGCATGTACGACTTTCTATTAGTGATTTATATTAACATTGGTTTTATCTTGCATCGTTTCTGACATACGGCGACTTACGCTCGTATTGGCAAAAAATCGCAAATTTTTCCCCGCTTCTTTCTCATTTAGTGCCCTAGCTCGGAATGACCCGTTTAAAAGTTATAGAAAAACTTAATGAATTTTAAAACTAGAGTCTTCCAGGTAGCCGACAGTAAAGATTTAGCGATTCTAGCTTGCACCGTTTTTAACTGATCTACCCGGCTACCCGTGTGACAAAGACGGACAGAATTGCGGTGGCTAAGACGCGCTATAGCAGTTTCTGCTATCGCGCGTAAAATGACAAAAATAGGAACTGAAGTCCAAAAGGCTTAAAAAGGAAGACTAACGAGAACGAAATAGATTAATGAGAAAGAACAAAATGGATTTTAAAAGTCAAACGGAAAAAGCCATTTTGTGTAGAAATCTGATGTAGAGTCCAATATTCCGTGAAGTTATCTCACGGTGTGTAATGCATTGTTTTACCTTGCGAAGCACAGTTGCATGTTGTCGCAAATTATCTGTCTATGACGTCGATGTATTGCTCTGATATAAGTTGAATTACTAAAATTTAATTATCGCTCCTTACAGACAATCTATTTAGTTGAGAAGGTTTTAAAAGGACAGCAATAAAAAAAATAAGTTCACGCATGTAAATTACACGAAAATGGTGCATTATTTTTGAAACTGTATACAAGCCACAGTATGGCTGGGTCCCCCTTACAATTTTTTTCAAAGGAAGGGGTCCAAAATTGGCTTAAAATGTAGTAAAGGAGCACTTATAACTTCGGAGTTAGGGGGTATAGCCCAAAGAAACTTTGGCACTTGACGTGCGTTGGGGTGTTAACGCAAGTACAACTTTTGGGGGCACCGCCTCCTTAAAATTTGAGAGGGCAAAAAACGTTCAAAAATTGGTGCGATTTACGACAACTTTCGAGTTTGAGCGCAAATGTCTTTGGAACCGATGAAGATAGCGACAAAATATAAACGGTGTTGACGCGAACGATCTTTTTGGCGTTGAACAGAAAAAATTGGTAAACGTCGGTCCACTACGAACAAAGTTATAAGCGCTCATGTTGACCTACCCTAAGTCGACAATGCACGTTCTGCGTATGCCAATGCATTTTGAGTTCGGGCCACGTGACTTTAGTGCCTGGGAAATTTAACCCCCCGCCCTAATTTTCCCCCTTTCCCAATCGGACTTAGGACGCCGGGCAGACTCACGTTGGGCTTTGCCCCAAATTTATAGTTTATTTGAAATTTGTCAAATAATTAATATATAACTTATTGTATGATCTTTGCTACATTATGGCATAGTAAGGGATGATAATAGTTACACCAAGACAAAATAACAATCTTCAGAAAATGTAATATTTCGTAGCCCTACATTAGAGCTATAATGTATCTGCTAAAAAAACAGCAAATCGCATGTTTATTAGGCCTACGTGCGCACATCTGAACTAGTTAAATCATTCAGTCCTACTGACAGAATACGTCAAGCATCTAGCAGTATCTAGAATGCAATAAAGAAAAAACAGACGCGAAAAACTTTTACTTGTACATGACAAGACGCTCGTGACCGATAAGAAGTAAAAACGTGTCGCGGTTGGAGCCGCGGGTCACCGGGTGCAATGTACATCCTCCAGCTACTGATTGACTACACTAATTATCCACTCGTGTACGTCCGTCGGTGATACGCTGACTTTTACTTTACCAGCACTTCCGGTGATCGTTCAATCGTCGCTATATAGAACCGACCCGACGACGAACTAAGACAACGTTAGGCCTATACGGTCACGGTGGTATTGACGCCGCAGAGATAACAGGACAGCCAGAAGACGATTATTAGAAGAGCAATACAGTTCGTTAGTGTCACAGCCGTCACTTGAATCAACAAGTGTTTGACCTTGAACTTTATCCTGATTTTGAATTCGCAGTGAATTTAACTTGTAACTTGTTTTTTTGTCTAAAAATTAACATTGCTGACGATAATCAAAGTTGGACTTGAAAGTCATCTTGGAATTGACTGGTCGAAGACTTTTGCTTGACTTTGAACTTGCTCTTCATTCTGACTTGATCTCGGCTTTGCATTAAGCATAATTTGAGAATTTGCCTTCGAACATAGACTTGACACTAGTGTGACACCTGTAGTGACAAAGTTGCCAGTGTCAAAAGTGCTTGACCTTGAACTCACGGATCAACGCATAAAGTATTGTTAGCTTGACCTTGAACTTGCCCTTGATTTTTCTCGCAGACGACGACAATGATGATGTTCAAGACGTGGTTGGCGCTAGCGGGCATGATGCTTCTGATCGAGGAAAGCGTTTGCACCGAGAACCATGGCAACAACTACACACGAACCTTCAAGATTGGTCTGCTGACACCTTGGCACCTCGGCTATGACTTCAGCGGTTACACGAGCGCCAGTGCTATCACTATTGCCATGGAGAAGGTGCACGCCGACCCGAAGCTCAACGCCAACGGGCGCATCAGATTCAGGTATCAGTAGTCAGTACTGTACACGTCTGCATGCATAGCTAGTCTCCGTGGAGTACTTCCCACATTTGCACCATCATTTATACCATTTTCTTTTCTGACGATTACTCAAGACATTTTTTTCAGAGCCTCGATGTATGCAGCACATCGCGGGCTGTTTTGGCATTAATGTTTTAGTTACTTACTCACTCACTCACTCACTTACCGAGCTCGGATTTGATGCAATGCACACTTGACGCCGCCGTTAATATTTTAATTACGATAATCATTTCATTTCAGTTTTAATTTAATTGCAGTGACGTGAATTATATGTGCAGCAAAAAAACAGTAAAAAAAATGTCGCCTTTACTCATAATGCCAAACGTTTTCAGCACCCCTCGTAAAACGGCGTGTCTTCAGAGATCTGAGAGTAAGTACGCTTTCGTCCTCGTGGAGAAAACCGGGTTCGGACCAGTAGTAAAATTTGTTGTAAGTATTTATCACGTTTAAGTTTGTTCTATTACGTTAGACATAGGTATCAACAGTGTTGCCGTTAAAGCCTCGACTCCACTTCACGACGTGCATTTGTCGTGTGATTGCAGCGTGATAACACGCGATGACGCATGTACAAGCAAGCAGGCGCTTGGACACGCCATCGACATGTGGATCAACGAATCCGTTGACGTCTTTCTCGGACCTCCCTGCTCTATCGGCAAGTCTATTTTTCCGTGCATTTATCTTTCATTTATTTGCATTTATGCATTGATATTTTTTTAGTTTTTAAGCAGTGGTTTTAAAACAAAATAATAAATAACAAATAAATAAATAAATATGTGTCCCTGTCTGATGACCAGTGGTTTCAAGATAGTTTACCTGCTCGCAATGGAGGTCTTGGAGTAAGAAGGGTTTCGTCGCCTGCCTCCTCAGTCTTTTTGGCATCGGCTGCCGGAACCCGCCAGCTTCAGGACCAGCTCCTTGGTCGGCGAACAGGCATTGACAAGGACGACGATTTTGACCAGTGCTTAACCGGTTGAATTCACGCAGATATGCCAGAGGGCAAGGCCGATGGTAAACAAAAAGAATGGGACAGGATATCAGTGCAGGAAAAGTACAGTCATCTGCTGGCAAGCTATACTGAGCCGCGTCACAGGGCACGACTGCTCGACGCATCATCCGAACACAGTGGTGACTGGCTGCACGTCCTGCCGATTTGCAGCTTGCGACCTTCATCTCGACAACGAAGCTATGAGAGTTGCCGTCGGTTTGAGGGTTGGTTGCATGTTCTGCGAGTCACACACTTGTCGGTATGGTGCCACTGTCGACACTCTTGGCACTCACGCTTTCTCTTGCAAGTGCAGCTCTAGCAGAATACTACGTCACAACTACATAAATGACGTCATCTGGCGCGCTTTGACTCGAGCCGGCGTTCCCAGCATGAAGAAACCACACGGGCTGGTCCGTGACGACGGCAAGCGGCCTGAGGGCTTGACATTGCTGCCATGGAACTCCGGGCGCAGCGCCACTTGGGACGTCACAGTAGTCGACACTCTGGGAAACGCTTATCTGCAGCAGAGTGCCATCACCAGTGCCAGTACCGCTGAGACTGCAGCTGTCAGAAAAAGAAACAAGTACAGCTCACTCAGCGGCACACACGACTTTTTTTCAGTGGCACTGGAAACACTTAAACCCACGAGTGTCAGCACTTAGGAGTTCTTGGTACAAATCGGAAGGCGTTTGATCGAGGTGACGACAGATCCCGTGAAACGACACTCTTATTCCAGAGTTTGTCGGTCGCCGTCCAACGTTTCAACGCGGCATGCCTATAGCTGATACGTTCGCAATTTCCGAGCCCTCATCGTAACTATTCCAGACATAATTTCTGCAGTTTAATATTTCAGCCCTCGGGAATTGAGTACCGTGCGCTTTAAAAAATAAATAAATAAAACATTGTTATAAAAGTGTTGTTGTTGTTGTTACCGTGCCGTGCCATCGTTAACGACGTTCGCGATCATGCAGCACCAAAGTGTTGGGCTCACTTTTTTCACGATGCACACAAACTATTCAGATTCTTCAGTCTCTGACACCATGTTGCTCTCTCTTTTCTATCACAACTAAATTTTTCAGACCATGCTTTCTTAAGGCGTGCTCCAGGAAAGCAAGCTGCCGTTGATAGACAGACGGATTTTTTTCTTGAGGTACGCTAAACTCCTGTCTTTTTAGTACTTCGTCGTCATTTTTCCTCTCAGTCCATGATATCGTTAACATTTACAATAACATTAGCAAAACATTAAAATTATTTTTAGTTTACATGTACCCCGGCTAGCACTGTTGTTGGCAGCATGTCGAGCGGTGTCGGAAGCAACGTCGTTCTTCGACCGACCTCTCATCTCGTGGGTGGCCACCGATCCAGACTTCGACGACAAGATTGCCTACTCGACGTTGTCTCGCACGCTCGGACCGTTCAGCAAGCTCGCCGTTTTCCTGCTCGAGGTTTTCCAGCAGTACAACTGGAAGCGCGTGATTGTCATCAGCTCCAATTACCTGTTGTATTGGGACGCTGGGAAGGCTGTGCGAAAAACGTTCAGCGAAAGTAATATTACGGTTGCGTACACGTCCGATTTTAATCGCTTTCCTTCCGACACGTACATCCGCAATACGCTCTACAGGACCAGCCTCGAGGGCAGAAGTATGTTTATAGCGGTTTTTGTATTTATATTTGATTGTAATTATTTAAACTGAAGAAATCAAAAATGTCAAACCTTCGACGTAAACAGTACCACTATCGAAATCCGAATCAGGATTTACAAATTTTGGATTTGCAGTTTGCGTAATTGGGTTTTGGACCAGTATTTACTCTTTATAAATTTTATCAAAAGCTGATTGTAATTTGCTGAGTCACACTGCAAACAAATTATTTTGTGCTATACCTACCTATGTTAATAGTAACTTTTTAGGTTAATAAAACTAATGTATAAAGCGTTAATAAGCTAATTATCTATAATGAAACAGAGAGCAGAAACTATAAATTTAAATTAAGTTAGTAAGAGCAACGTTGTGATTGTCGACGCTCTGGAAAACGATACTAACTTCAGTCGCGTGAAATGAAATAAATAAACTGCTAGTTTTTTTGCTTTGTACAAAGGCGGTGCAGCGCAATTGAACTATCACTTAAATTCTTTTCAGTTCTGTCGCTTTATATATGCCTTAAAACTTTGGTGATGTATACTAATAATATGCCCATTTGGTCGCTGATAAACTTTGATGACGATAGTGAATAACTATGCTGCATTAACTATGCTGCATTCATGCAGTCGTTGTGCTGGCGGCGCCAAAGGAGGACCGACGTCGCTTCATGCTGCACGCCCATGACTTCGGCATGACCAACGGCGACTATGTCTTCTACACGATCGACATGCTGCCTGACGAGGAGGTCATTGACCCGGAGTCGGTGTGGAAGGGCAACGACGGACGAGACGCTGAAGCAAAAGAAGCCTTTGAATCGGTGTTTCACGTTAGTATCATCATTCGTGTCGACTTAACGCTAATTAGGCCTACTATACTGCATGGAGTAGCGCGTTTGGACGCTGAGCATCAAGACGTCAAAGATTTTAAAAGAGGCGGGAAAATTGGCAAAAAAATGTCCACTCCGCTACCTATCAGGGAGTCTGCGGGAGCATCATATTAAGCTTTTTTAGCATTATATTCGCTAATAGTCCCGTGACTCTGCTCTGAATTTTTACACGCCACTCGTACGGACGTCGTGTTTTCTCTGTCGCCGGCCCGATGACATGGAACTCACTGCCGAGACATCTGTGTGATTTTGTTTGCACCATATCTGTTTTTGAAGACATCCTTCTTTTCAGAGTACTACAGTGTAATGTATGCACAGCATTAGGGAGCTTTTTGGTTTTGATAAACTATATAAATTCACGTATTGCTGACTTACTGACTAATTTCTTTACTTACAAAGTATTTAACAAAGTGTTGCCATTTGGCGCAAGGAAGTAACGTAATGTGTCGTACTAGTTTAGGTGGTTGTGTGTAGGTGTCGTTAGCAGCGCTCACTGGGGGAGAAGTTAACGCATTTCGTCTCGAAGTGGCTCGACGCATGCGCACTGAGAGGTGGAATGAATCAATTCCTTGGTCACGTGAGGCTGCTAACAAAGTCATCATGGTCAGTGCTTCACGTTACTGCATGTGTAGCTTACCATTATATACTGTAACCGTGTATAGCACAGACTAACGAATATAAGGAAATCCGGTGTAGGCCTACATGACGTGTATTAAAACGGTTTCCCGGTTAAGCCTATGTGTTTCACTTTCAGCAAGTAACAGTCAATTGCCGATGCAAGCTTTTATTTTATTGACATAAAAGTGATAAAATCGTACACGAAGTACACGCTAGAATGAATAAAAACAAGCAGAAAAACGCAAATTACAAGATCATATTAATTTATACAAAGTAGCGTTGATATAAATATTTTTTAAAAATTTTTTTAATTTTTACTGTCTATCGACGTGTTATATCTGCCACGCTTTGCGGCACTATAGGCCTAGCACTATAAACATGTCAAAACAGTAGTATTATTATTTTATTAATAGATGAATCAAACAGTAGAAAATAAAACGTCAAAACGCGTTTTCATGAAAAATAAAAATACGTTTTAAATAAATAAAAACTTGACCCGTTAGTTGATGTATTGACTATACTGATTGCTTGAGTGTGCAGCTTTTCCACTCCCACTCGTCAAATTTCTGTCATTAGTAATAAAAAATATTAAAAAAGTATTTTAACCTTTAAAAAAATTACCAAAGTTTATAATCAATTAATCAATCGTCAATCATTTCTAGTATAACTACTGCATTATAAGCGTTTGCTGTAATTATAAATTATTTATAATTTATGATTTATTATAATTATGATTATACTTTTATTTCTGCTGTCCACGTGTGACAGGGCGACAAGTACGCGGCGTTTCTTCACGATGCGGTGATCCTGTACGCGATTGCGCTGAATCGTACCTACGCCAAAGGAGAGGACGTCAACAGTGGAGTCGTTGTCGCCAAGAACTGCCGAGGAGTCACATTCCGAGGTCACATTGATTGATAGCTAAATATGTCACGAAATAAACCCTATCGGTTCCGAGGGCGTCAAATCTTTTTAAGGATCATGACGTTGTAAAAGTAGGAACGACTTTTGGAAGAAACTACTCTGGTGACGATGCCACCTCGTTCTCCGTTTTCCATCATTGTCTTTCTTTTTTTATCTCGCTTTTTACTGTCTTTTTCTTGTTATTTTTTGCTCGTAGGCTCTACCCTATAATCAGGTTAGAACTAAATTTTTAAAAATGACTTTTCGTGTAATCTTGCTACCAAACCAGCAGATAGGTAAATAAACGCCGGTTATCATACATGTATAACCTCCTTGACGGATGTAATCGTATTTGTATGTCTGACAGCTAAGCGTACACTGTGATTGGGCGCAGGTATGTCTGGGATGGTAGTCCTAGACGACAACGGAGACCGTGAACCCGACTACTGGATATCTGACATGGATCCAACCACCGGAGTCTTTATCAAGATCGCCGAAGTACTGAACACGGACAATGGCGGAAGGGTATACCGTTGACTTTCATCTGATCACTAAAAATACAAAGCTGCATTTATCTTGTAAAAACAATGGGCCTATGGTTTAGCGGCTCAACAAAATGAATAAGTTAGTAAATAACTAAGTAAAATGTCGATGTATATAGCGCATCGTAACATTTTGTTAGACCCTTAACGCACTGGTCACATGAAACTGTTTAGAGCTATCAGAATCGCATGACGCCAGATCTCATCTACGCTCGTCCAATAACGAGTTCTAAACCGACATTAAAATTATTTTTTTCCACTTTGATTAAGATGAATTATCTTATCTTATACGTTCGTAGGCCTATAGTTAAGTTTGTGTTAACTTACATGATTGTAGTAATATTAAACGAGCCAAAGCCAGATTTTATATATTTATTTGATTTGATATATGACAACGGAGACCGTCTGACAGACAACGACGCAGACGCAGGCCACGTAGTAATTGACAAGTAATTCGAGCAAAGCTCATGAGACGCGCGACAGCCTTAGCAGTTCCAGTTTGAACACTGTCTTGGTTTATCTTCAGCCATTTCGTCGCAATTAGTCCTTGAAGTGTGCACCGCAGCCGAAAGACGCAAAAACATTAAAACACCCTATTTGGGGGGTTTAAGGTCATTCAAGGTCACCGATGTTAATAAAGATACAAAAGCTCATCACCAGCGCTCGTTATGATAAGCAGCATGTTTATGCCTATCTGCAACTGTTTTCACGTTAGACGAACCAATATCTGTAGAATAACCACTTTTTAAAGGGGTACTTTTCTTTGACGCTTGCGCACGCAGGCCTTCTTGAACTTAAAGGGTCGGGACTTGGACTGCCAAAATCTACGTTTACTGCTAAACATTTCAACGGCAGGTTGTTTTGGTTTATCTCCAGGCATTTCGTCACAATTCACTTTCAAATTGTGCGCTGCAGCCAAAAATTGCAAACAAATTTACTAAAACCCCCATTATAGGGCTTCAAGGTCGTTCAAGGTCATCGAAATTAATAAACGTAAAAAGCCCGTCGCCAGTAATATGATATACAGCATGTCTGTACCTATCTGCAACCGTCTTCACACTATACGAGCCAATAGCGGCAAAATGTCGTCTTTTTAGGGGGTACCCTTCTTTGACGCACTCGTTCGAGAGGAACCCCTTCACTCAGGGGAACGAAATTTTGTCGTGATAAACTAGAGTCCTTGCGGCAGCTCACAGTGAAGATTTCGTAATTCTAGCTTGCCTCTTTTTGACACAATACCGCAGCGTGACGGACGGACGGACACCTCGACGATGGCTAAGACTCGCGAAGCATTCTGCCGTCGCGCGTAAAAATTATTTGTTTTATGACGCACCCTCTACGTTTACAGCTTATCTTGCAGCGCTTAGTTTAGTGATGGTGGCTTGTTGTAAGCCTAGTAGTTAAAGCGTTGGTCAACGAAGTTGCTCTACACCTAGTTCGGTTAGTACGTAGATAGGCGACTGTCTCCGTATATAACCACTCCCCAGGTCAACTCAGCTTTTTATCTCTCTGGGATATATAGGTCGAGTACCGGCCTAGTCTGTCTGGGATTAAGGCGGGGTACGTTTACCCGTGTCAGGTGGCAGGCAACACTGTGTTGTCCCACATAGCAAGTGACGCTCCGACGCTCTGATATGAGTTTGTTTCCAATTCACGCCTCTAACCATTTTAACATTGTTCTTGATTTGTCTTGTGGTCGCTGGCTGTCCAGAACTTTCGAAGCATACTGCCGCCGATGTGGCCAGGTGGGAAAGTTGGAACACGCTTTGCGCCACCCGACAGCCCGCTCTGCGGCTTTTACAACGAGTTGTGTAAAGAGGAAAAAGGTAGTGAAGTGCCAGACTAAACGGGTTTCGTTTCAGTTTCGGTTTTGTTGTTTTGTTCGGTATCGTTTTTAGGAAGACCGAATTAGTCCATGAGGCGACATGACATTATACCGATATTTGCAGTGGCCAAGAGAAAATAAAGAGTTCGCACAACTGCGATACAACTATAACACGAGCTTTTACGACTGCTGCAAATAAGCCCCCAAACACGTTTACCAAAGCAAAGTAGTACAAACTTTCAGAAAATCGCATTGCGAAGTTGTATTGCAGTTTGCATTGCGAACCCCTAATGTATCAAGCCTACTAAAAAGCACTAGAACGGACGCCAACCATAGAAACCGTTGCTGTTCGCTATGGTATAAAGCCCGTTGGTGTCAGTCGAATTAACGTAATCTGTGCAGCTATTGTTTTCAGGTGTTTCGGAAAGACATTCGTCCACCATGGTGGCCAAATGGTCTGAGGGGACACAAATTTGCCCCGCCCGATTCGCCCCCTTGTGGATATTACAATGAACTCTGCAGATCGGAGAAAGGTAGACCACACATATGACGGCTCGGCTCACTGGGGTGTTGTTCACAAGATATGTTCCGCTGTGTTTGAAATTTCGTGTACATTTTTGTCATCGCGCCGGATGCCTAAGATGGACTGATTGCAGCGCGCTGTCACGTAAAACATGGGAGGGCAGAACACGCAAAGCATGTAATGTTTTTAGGCGCAGAATGCGATACACTTCAAATAGGCCTATGCAATGAAAGGCCATTTGTGACAATAACATCAAGAATTCTGATCGCTTACACGCGTTTAATTTTAAACGTTTCAGCAGGAACAGAATTTTTTTTCCATTTTTTATCGACAAACAATATTTGCGGGATCTTTGCTAAACTGAGTCAAATTGCTAACTTGTAGGCCTACCTAGTGAGCAATGCTGGCCAACTCGACATGACGTGAGCTAGCGTTGACAAACTGTGATTGTGCAATGCGATGACCTTAAATTAGTCCAATATTTCTACTCATATTTTCCGATCGTCATTTCTGTTAAGTTGTGGATAATTTTTTGTAATATTTTAAATATATTTTTTTGTAATCCGGACCGATTCCCACGCGTTACGTAATTTGTGAACTACTCCTTTGTTGTGTCAAGTTTAAACCTTTCACTTGTTGTGTTTCTTCTGTCTAAGCTTGTTATTGCACCGTGTTTTAGAAATAACTGGACGGATTTGAAATACAGGTCTAAAGTGCCTATAATAGCGCTGCTACAATTTTTACAATATTAGCTGTAAAACGTGGGTCTATTTACCTGGCGCTACCTTTATCTGATTCATTTGAAAAATTTTCACAATGAAAACTGTACAAATGATAACTATTTTTTTGGTTTAAACCTTCGTAGCATTACACAGTGTTTGGAACGTGTCAGAATGTGTGCATCTTTTTATGGATTGGGTTGGATCTGTAATTGCTGGGCGGGGTTAAACTGGATGAAGATGACAAGAAGAAAATGACAATATCTGAGACAGGGACCGTGTTCTTGCGATTGTAGTCGCGACATGGGTGATAATAGCAGCTTCACTGGCCGCATCAAGTGTTACCATCACTGCCGCTATCCTTGGATTTTTCCTGTTCAAGTGAGCGTTTTATGATCAACTCTTTTTTCTTATCATGTTTCTTACCGCCGTCGAAGAAACAGATAATCTAACGTTTTAGCGTCGAGAGAGAAAGAAGCAATTTTCCCCTTTTCCCTTAATTTCAGCCTTAGTCGATTGCATTGCGCTATAGTGTGCAGTTGGCGAAGTTGTCGCAGCGCTCAATCCGCCAGCCGTAAGTAAACCTGTGGGCAAGACATGCATCATCTTTATAAGGTTATGACGTTTGGTGATCTTTTAAACTGTAAATTTTTAACACACTGGCAAAGTCTATTTGTGTCTTGCATAAAGTTTACGCCAATTTTCAATCTTTTACGTTTTATGGTTTTTTGTGTTAGATATAAGCCCGTTGAGGACACACAGACGGACAGACAGACAGGCAAGACCCATATTGCGGCCTATTAGAACAGTTGCGCAATAAGATACGTATTTTTTGCATTTTTGTGCAGGCGTAGCCAGTTTGAGAATAGTCTGCTGGTACAGTCGTGGAGAATCTCCTTTGACGATATCGAAATGGTCAACTCTAAGGGCAAAACCAAGGACGCTAGCGTCAGTATACAGCTTCAAGCCTTGTTCGCGCACGATTATTAACACCGTGTTAAGCGAGAAAAAAAATTCATTTGCGAAAACGTTACAACATATGTTAGCATTTTAAACGCAAGCTAAAAATAAGCCGTGGCTACATTTTAAAAAATAGATAAGTGATATAACTTATTCAGCAATGCTTAATTTTTATCGTGCATGCATCTGGAGGTAATGCCATCATATAATGTCTGTCTGTCTCTCCGTCTGTCTGTGTGTTTGGTGTGACGTTAATGCATTGTAATTACATACGCTGGAGGTAGCTAAAATTTTATTACACTATTAATTAGCCCAGTGTCTCTGCTTTTCGCACGCTAAATTTAGCGATTTAATTCAAAAGAAACATCTTTGGATTTAAAGCTAAACAGAAAAATGGCTATTTTTAACCGATAAATGGAGAGATAAAACTAAGATTGCTGTTGATTATTAATAGAAAGTCGCATAAGCTTTTTCAAATGACACGATAATCTTAGTAGCCCAACCTACATAATCAGCGTACATCAACGTTACAACGGACAAACAGACACGCGGAAAAACGAACGGACAGACGGATATCATGTGACGCCTTGGACATGCGCACAACCACTTTACTTAAAATTTATACCGTGTCTCAAAAACAGTCAAAATTGTTTTTAACATAACTTAGTCAAATTTCCACCAACTTTGATAATTTTTGGCACAAAGATGGCCACGTCGATAATTATTATTGTGTACGGTGCACTCATTTACCACCTCACCTAGTTTAAGCCAACGCACTACCGTGTGAAACACAGATGCTCTAAACTGTTACATTACGCGGCGATTATTTGTATCAGATGGCTCACCTTTGCATCATCAATTCGACAGAGGGTGAGACATGGTTAAATAATTTTGATGTATTAAATATTTTATGCTGAAAACAGCAGACAACAAAATAGCAGGCTGATGAGCTTGAAACACGTCTGAATGCATTTGATCAGTTGATAGTTGATTCTGCTATCAGCCATTGGCGTTGCATCTAAGCCATTGCGTCTTTGTATGCAGAGCACACTTTGGCATAAATTCTAATTTGCAAGTGACTTGTTACACAAATTTATAATTCTGTTACATAATTTACATTCTAGTGTATTTTGTGCCTTATTAACTCGCTACACCGTTTACTTCAGACAACAACTCAGCATTATGCAACAACTTGGAGCATCTATGTTTCACATAGTAATGCATTGACATAAATTAGGTGAGGTGGAAAATGAGTGCACCTTATATAATTTTTTACCGTAGCCATCAACTTGCCAAAAATTATCAAAGTTGGTAAAAATTTGACAAAGTTGTGACAAAAACAATTTTGACTGTTTTTTCTGAGACACTGTGTATATATCTAAAATGCTGATATGTAGGCCAGCGGAAGTCTAAAGAGTGCACCAACGATTAGCTCAGGCTCGACGAACGACAACGACGAAATTAAAACGCCGTTGACGAGCGTCGCAGCCTCCAAGAGCGTCGCGGGGTCGAGCCAATTCAAATCCGTGGCCAGCTTCGGCACGACCCAGCAGCAGATATTCTCCGACATCGGCTACTACCGCGGAGTTCTAGTAGCACTCAAACACATTCGGAAAGAACACATCCAGCTGTCACGAAACGTTCTACTCGAGTTCAATGAGGTCTGTCACTTTCAAATTACTCTCTGTTTGCTATTTGGTATTTAGCCAGGCCATCCGGGGCCAATTCAGCTTGGCAGTCCCTTCGTATTAGCGACGACTACAGCTACCGCTAGATCTCTCGTCAGCTCAAAGCGCCGCAAAGAGAATTAGCTCTCACCTAACAAATCTACTATCTCCGTTTTCTGTCACTGTCACTCGATATCGACAGACCAACTAGGTGCGAGTAATTTAAATGGCACAGAGCATCGAAATCGCAACTTTTAGGTTACGGTTTAAATATCGCCGCGGGTCATTTGCAAGAAACGTTGAACTTGCTGCGTGTTTGGGTAAACTCAGATTCTTACCTCCAGCGGGATAGAAATGAGTGGTGAATTGCGGGCTGAGAGGTAAAGGCCTTGTGTGGCTGACATACAGGCGGCGGTATGTCTCTTATGTCTTTTTTGTCATTTGCAGTCTACGCTATAGACTCTACTAGTTATGATTTGTGGTTTGAACAGCTGAAAGACATTGTGCACGAAAATCTCAATGTCTTTGTTGGAGCATGTGTTGATCCGCCCAACATTTGCCTTGTGTGGCACTACTGCCCGAAGGGCAGCCTCCAGGTTACAGCTATCGATATTTATTGTCATTTTTTTTCTAGCATTATTACCAGTATCCTTTTCTCTTGGTATCGTTCGCAGTTTATGTTTCAAAATTGTTGTATTGCAATTGCATAATTTTAATTATTAATTGCTGTATGTCAATACAAGTCAAGTAAATAGTCGTCAAATATTTACTTTCAACTTTAGATGGGTGTGATCTGGTATAGTTTCAATAATTTCAGGCCTATGTCGTGTATTTCACTTAAGAAGGGTGCCTTAGCATTTTTGGTGTGCTTGATGTGACAGGCTTATGTTTCAGTAATTTGAGTCACTCAACTGTTTTATACATAAGTTAACAATCTATCTTGTCAGTTCTATACTGAACAAGTTTTCAGTGTAAGATTGGCGGCTAAATTTGCCACAGCGTGTGCTTTTGTAATATATAATAATATTCAACAAATTTATTGCTGAGTGCATGACTGATGCAGGATCTGCTGATGAACGATGAAGTAAAACTAGACAATACGTTCAAGTTGTCGTTCATGACTGACATTGCTAAAGGAATGGAATATCTGCATAAGAGTCATCTGCATTCTCACGGCAATCTCAAAAGTTCCAACTGTCTGGTTGATGGCCGCTGGACAGCCAGAGTAAGTGTTTGAACTGTCTACAATTTCAACAGCTCGGTATGTGAAATTGTTTTTAATTTCCTAATGTACATGTAACCCAGTTTACATTTTTTAAACTGTAGCCTAGTATATAAACGGTTTTATTACGACTGTTGGCTGCTTAACGCAATAAAAACGCCAGCGTTGCAACTGTCTAGTTTTTTCGTGCTGTGTTTTTTTTGCTACTGGATTTTTTTCTTGTTTATCGGATAATGTAAAATGAATTAATTGGTTTACGACTATCACAACAGCTACTACCAATACTTTTATGTACTGAATACACGAGGCGATTGTCGCCGCGACCGATCGCCGCGACCGATCACCTGTAGTGAATGCACAAGGCGTCCAGGCCCCAGAAATCAAGCTTATTTTTGATTTTAGTAATTGATAGTAGTAATTTGCATAGCGGCGATGATCCGCAAACGGGTTGCTTGGACGATGGCCTGTTCGATTGCGGCGATCGTCACAGCGATCATCGCGGCGATCGTCGCCGCGACAGTCGCCTCGTGTATTCACCACTGGCAACCGGTCGCGGCGACTGGTCGCGGCGACCGGTCGCGGCGATAGTCGCGCCTCGTGTAAACAATACATTAGTAGCAGTAGTAGTAGTAGTAGTAGCAGCATAGCAACAGCTAAAGTACTGACAGCTGTTGTTGCACTGTTTTTGCTCAGGTTACAGACTATGGATTGCCAAGTTTTCTGTCAGGACAAAACTTTGATGAAACTGAACACGATACATTCAGACGTAAGTGCTTTAATGCATGCCTCACCAGTACGCTTAAGTTTGTTATTATAACGTCATTATGCAGCCATTTTAATAAATGGCATTACACGTCTCCTCTGGCTGTCTGTTACTTACAGGCTTTTAACTCAAAAACAAAAAAGTAAAAAAGCCACAAACGGTTTAAATGTTTTCCAAGACAGGAGTAGTCGGTGTGCCAATGTTTAGCTCACGAACGTTTACGGTTAGGTTGACTAAGGTTGTCCAGTGCAGGGGTTGTCGAGTTGAGTCGCGTCGTAAATGTGAAGTAAAAGCGACGCAACTCAACTCAACGAGTCGAAACGGTCGTAACCCAGTTTCGAAAGTTATTCAAGTCATTGTATTGTTTTAGCATTACTCACTGAACAGTTAAAAATGTAAACCGGGTCACGACATTTTTCGCACATGATCACACTGAATGAATTCCAACCCTGTTTAGTTTATAAATTTTTGACCAAAATCCGTCGACAGTCGTCCTCGTCGACAATAATTTAGTTCACACCGACGACACCGACGTGACTTAATTTGAAATTGGGCATTAGTCGCAATTTGCAAACCGGCTTGCTTCAGTGTGAGTACATTGGCTTATGCATTTATTTATTTATTATAAAACTTGTAAGCCTACAGCAATACACATACAAACATAAAACGCAGTCATAACAGTAAACAGACAAAAACGCACTCTTATAGCCTAAATTACACCTAACTGATTACAACACAGTTCAATTTTAGTGCTCAGTAGTAGAAGCATGTTCAAGCAACCAGTCCTAATATACAACAATTCACCGATACGCGATTTTTGTACTGGCAAAGCCATAGCTCTCTATAGCAACTTGTTTCAAGCTAGTCCACTTGCAGCCAGTCACTATACAAACTGTTGAAAGTCGAACATACGGACTTGAGAATGGTCGTGGTTATGCTATGTAATTTTTCGTCACTGCGTAAATTTTTTAAGCGTTAATTTTAAATCATTATTAAATTCTTAATGTGTTAACGCATTCGCTGGCGTGTTAATCGGCCAATTGGAGTCATAATGAACGAAATATTCCACTGCTTGACGGTCGTGTTTTTCGCATAGGCAAGCTGTGGACGTCGCCGGAGATACTGCGAGAGAACTTTCCTCCACCGCGAGGCACTCAGCGCGGAGACGTCTATAGCTTCTCCATCATCTGCTTCGAGATTATGATGCGTTCTGAGCCGTACAGTTTTGACCACATGACAGCCAGAGGTCTGTGCGGTTTGCAACTTTTTTTTATATATAACTTGACGCTTTTTTTGCAGTAAGCCTACTTCCAACATCAAAAACATGATCAAAAGATTTTGCCGCCAATAATGCCGTTTTTCGTTCGTCAAAACATGCAAATTCCGTCAAAATTTTTGCACAGATCCTATATTTTGCCGGTTTTTGCCATTAAAAAATAAGGCCTTTTAAGTAGCTTGTATAACTGTTACTGCTGTTAGTTTACTGCATGAAATCCTTTCAAAACAGTTCGAGCAGCTCTTTAACCGGAAAATACATTACACCCATACAGACGGCAAATAATACATCGTGATGATTTGACCTTGCGTTCTTTAGTATTGGACCTATATAATCGTATATACAAGCTGATGATTTTTTTAGTTTTGAGTACAATGTACGGAGAATTATAGGCCTACCAAAAATGTGCGTTATTTAAACTTATTTGAGCCAACGCTCTACGAATAGCGGAAGCAATCTGACGTTAAATTTATGTCAGCGTCGTATGCTACATATAAGCCTATGCTAAAACACATTCTTTTTCTTCTTCTTCTTCTTTTCCTTCTTCTTCTTCTTTTTCTTGGCGAACTCCTGTCAGAGCGTTGCCGTACGGATGACTTGTCGCCAGATGTCCCTATCCTTGGCTTTTCTCCAGGCAGTGTGAACTCCAAAGTTCTGGGGCTGGACGTCTTCATCAACCGTTCTGAGCCAAGTTGTTCTTGAATGTCCAGCGGGTCTCCTCCAGTCTGCGGGTGGACGGAGCGCGGCGGCTACGATGCGGTGGCGATCTTCCGCTCGGGCTGTGTGGGACCTGACCACTTCAGAGACTGGTGAACAAGTAGTAACGTCGAATAATGTAGGCTCTGCGTATCGTTTAATAAATAAAATGCACAAGACTTACGATACGTATCCTCGAGCTTTAAAGCTAATATTACCGATACCCGACACACTGGCATAGCCATAGAGTGGAGGAGCACTGGGGTCACGTGTCTCCTCTAGGACTAGGAACCTAATCATTTACTCAAAATAGCGCAAAATGCACTAAAACGCTACATTTTAGCACAACAAAACACAGTCCCTGCTCAGACCGTTTCCCTAGTGGGGAGAGACCCCTGCCTAAACCCTACCTCTGAAGTGCCCTCCTTATATTCAGATCTTAGCTACGGCAGTGATCCGACATGGTCTCGTTTTGTGTGCCAGACGTTGTGAACCGCGTGCGCAATGGCGAAAGCATTCCATTCCGGCCTCAGCTTCCGGAGTCTTCGGAGCTCGGCAAACAGATGCTGGACCTAATACGCAATAGTTGGAACGAGAATTCAGAACACAGACCGACCTTCCAGCAGATACGCAGCACGCTCAGGAAGATGACCAACGGAGAGTCAGTGTTTTCTTCTTCACTTGTCTGCTATACTGTGCTGAGTTTTCCACTTCCGCTTATTTGCTATTTAAGCGATCCCATTGTGAGTCCTAGTGTCAAGACTGCAACTCGAAATTCTAAGAACTTAAATTTAAAATAAAATTTAACGCTTGTCAGAAATGTGAAAAAATTACATGTGCATTCACAGGCGATTTGCGGAAAGTAGACAAAAATTAAAAATTTTAATTTGTGTGTTTACAAAAGTAAGTCCATTCTTTGATCATCTAAAAAATACAGCACATTGGTTTATTTCAGTTTTTGAAAACTACTCGACATTGTTTGTGACTTTCAAATAAAAGAATGGTTTAAACGCTCGCCCCTCGTTCTCCATTAAGTTTACGAGGCTAAAATTTTACGCAAACATGTCACTTTAAAGACTCGTTAGAAAAAAATAATAGCGAGTCAGCTTTTTAACAGGGTAGATATAAAAATCAAAACTTTTTATGTCCCTTAAATTTTTTTTCAATGTATTGGTCTAAAATATTGTTTATGGTTAGTCCTTAATGTTTCCAATTTCGTATACAGGCGGGCCATAGCTTTTTGGTTAGAGACAAAAGTGTACGTTGAACGAATGCCGGATTAAAACCTTAACAGTTTCCGTAAGACAGAGTTGACAAAAAGACATTTTTGTGACTTAGTTTGGTGACAATAAATTTACACAAAAATTTAGTTTTGGCTAAAAAATACCAATAATAAATATTGGGACAAAAAGGGGCCGTCAATTAGATTTTTTGCTAGTCGGTGCGAAGTAACAGTGACGGCACGAAACGTGCTTTTGTGACAACAAGTTTGCTCGTTTTTGTAGAAACACCGTAACACCGTTTGAGTTCTCCGAAGTGTGCTTCTGTGTTTGAGCATGGCTTTAAGCCCAAATTCCATTACGCCGACTTTCACCGAAACTTCCCGCGGGAAAAGTCACAAACAAAAATCATGAAAGTCGTGGTCACAAACGGTGACAAATCATGAAATCATGAAGTTTCGGTGAAAGTTGCGGACACAAATCACGAAAGTCGGCGACGTGATTTGTCGCAAAGTCGGCGTAATAGAATTTGGGCTTTAGTAAGCACTGCCCATCTGTCTGCTGTATAGAATCAACATAATGGACAACATCATGGGAATGATGGAGAAATACGCATACAACTTGGAGGAAATTGTCGAAGAACGTACACAGCAACTCGTTGAAGAGAAGAGATGTAAAACAGGACACGTCGTTAACAGTCGTGTTACCTGAATTGACTGAATTGACAGGTGAGATAAACAGATGTGATGATGATTCGCTTAGGTAATAAACTCAACTCGTTGAAGAGAAGAAGAAGACTGATCGTCTCCTCTACCGCATGCTTCCGTCGTAAGTGCCGCCGTAACAATTGAAATTTCTTCCAAGAATTTGTGACAAAGCCAATTACAATGTTTAGTCTACTAATACCAAAATTACTAGAAAACATGAATACAAACTTACTAGCTGTTCAAGCTAAGATGCATCAGCAGTGTTTTTTTATCTTTCTCAGGCGGCGTATTGATAATAGGCCCCTACAAGGAACAGTTTATATCGTCTAATGTGGCCTATTAAGAGAGGCGCAAATCAAAATAAGTTAATAATTGAGTAGTTAATTTTGAACAAACATACAAGTTTGGTTGTTTTAATGTAGCGGGCAGAATAAGCTTATATGACGACACTTATAAACTGAGAAAACGAATGAAACATTCCACGGTTACTATGAGCAGTCAGGAGTTAACTGGTTCGCATACAGGACGGTGGCAGAGCAACTGAAGGCAGGCAAAATCGTGAAGCCGGAGAGCTACGATCAGTCTACAATCTACTTCTCAGACATTGTCGGTTTTACCACACTGGCTGCTGACAGTACGCCGATGCAAGTCAGTTGTCTCATTTGTATCCAGTAGCGTTTTAACAAATAACTTTACTTTGTGTATAATAGCAACCAGTGAGTAAACTCAGTCGTGTGGTCGTGGCCTGATGGCTCAGTGGTTATAGCATTGGATTCGTGATCGAGAGATCGTGGGTTTGAGTTTGAGTCGTGGCCCGCCCGTTCGCTGTCAAAAAAACAACTCTGGGCAAGTTGTTCGTACCTACACTAACATGCCTTTGTAGGCCTATTGTGCAAGTGTTTGAAGTGTTGGACTCGTACGGCATCTTTCAGGCTGCAGTTCGAATCTCGTCGTTTGCCATTTGCAAGCAATCTTCGGCGAGTTTTTTTATCGGCTGTTCGCTTAAATCATTGCAGCCTTCTACCTTTACTGAGATAATAAATGATTAGCAACTTACGCGCTACATGATGAAAACTTAGTGCGGCTGATTGGGCGCTGCACTGGTAACAGTGAGTGGTAAATCTGCTGGCTGCACCCGGGGGCTTAATTGTTCGTTGGTGCAGACAATAGACGACCGCAAAATAGGCTGCGGTATCATTTGTTTATGTCATAGCAATTGCCTTACTTTTACATATAGGCCCATCTTTAAATTTAATGTTAGTGTAAAGGCGCGTTCATAGCTACGTCACTGAACTGATCTGAACTGAACTGACACGGTTTATTGTTTGACGAACTGACTAGTGGGCAGGCAGGGCGAGCCAATTTAAATTTGTTATTAGTTGACGCGTACGTGAGCGTAGTCACGTAGGCTACTGACATCGTTAGACGGTGCCTAGCGTAATGCATTTAATTGGTCAGTTCGTCAAAAACATGTCAGTTAAGTTTGGTTTAGTTAAGTTTAGTTAACTGTAGTTGCGTTCAGTTTAGTCACGTCGCTTTGTACGCGCCTTAAGCTTTTTTCTGCGTTCGTCGGTTTGACACTAACTCTGATGTATAATTGCCGTATATCGATGCCTGGAAAGTAATTAGTCCACGGTTTACGCAAACAGCAGACAATAACATTATATACGAAGACTCAAAAAACAGGTGGACTGTTAATGAGAAGCACTTCTCATCTTTTTTGCATTGATGATGAAGTTTAATTAATTGTGGTTTAAAAAGCATTGCTGATTGTAGATTGTGGACTTTTTGAACGATCTGTACTCGTGTTTTGACGACATCATCTCGCAGCATGACGTTTACAAGGTAGAAGTTAACAGTGCTCGACACCTACGTGTTAGAAATATAATAATCGCTATTTCAATAACGAAATAATTTGTTTACATTTATGCGCGTTTTTATTAATACGTGCATACGTGCAATTATTTAAGCAGTAATGTGACACGGTTTTACTATACATAACTTTTGAGTTTTTATTTTTTTTTCATTTAGCCTTAATTCTAAGTTATTTTTATATAGGCCTATTTTGTGTCATTTAAGTAATCTGCACCGGGATCGACACAAACTCTCGAACCAGTGGGCCTTAAATTTTGGCGAACTTATAATACTAAAAGAACTATGGTTTTTTCAGACTTTTTACTCGATTATTAAAACCATCGATTTGATTATTTAAGGCTTTATACTTAATTTTTTTGTACGTCGTCGAATGTCGTGACAACATTTTTTTAAAACTCATGACATCTTTTTGTATCGTTTAAAAAAATTTAGTTTGGTGACTTTCGATCTACAAGGTCTAGCCGTTGTGCAGTTCCGGCGATTAAAATGTCGACGAAACGCGCACAGGTGGAGACGATTGGCGATGCGTACATGGTGGTAAGTGGTGTACCTGTACAAGTGTTCTTTACCTGCACAGGTGTGTCTCTTAGGTGTGTGGTTAGTAAGTGATGATAGGCTAAGATGATGATGATGATGATGACGATGAGTGGCGTACCTGTACGCAATGGCAATCGTCATGTGGCCGAGATAGCCAACGTATCACTGGATCTGCTCAGTGCCGTCACTCATTTCAAGATACGTCATCGCCCTCATCAGCAGCTGCAGCTTCGCGTTGGTCAGTCAGCCGCATTCTAACGCCAATATTGTAAGCCTATATCACTCTAAGTTAACGGGCTAAAGCGTCGAAGTCGGTAGTCGTCAAAATGTATTTAAGTGAAAATCTATAGTTAACTTGGAACCATGCAAACTTGCAACTTGCAACCACTTACCACCATGTACTTCGATCGGAGTTATAGGCCTAACCCTACAGACCTAAGTTGTTTTTATCATAGAGTTTGTCGTCAGTAAACCTTTGAAAAAGTAGGCCTAAAATGTTTAACTTGATCAATAATTACATACGTAATATCGTATTTAAGTGTTTGCTTAATTACTTTAGTCTATCAATTAGTTACACTTATAACATATTACAATTGTTTTCAGTAATCTATAATATTAAAGCGGTGTGTGTGAAGGCCGCTATGTATATGCTCAGGTCTGCATTGCGGTCCTGTGGTGGCGGGTGTCGTTGGTCTGATCATGCCTCGCTATTGTCTGTTTGGAGATACAGTCAACATGGCTGCCCGCATGGAGTCCAGTGGAAAAGGTACGTCCTGTCTGTAAGCACTAGCACTAAAAAATAGGCAGTTTAATCAAAAATAATAAAACACTGAGTTTTGTCACACGATTGCATCAAATATTATTTACCTATTTTCCAGAAAAAATTTACTGACACACTTTCAGTAAAATTTGCTATTACGCAAATATTAAACTTTCCGCCATACTGTAAACATGTCGTTACATTAACTTGTAAAACACAAATGCATTTTTATATTTACATTTTACGTCCACACGCCAATTTTCTTACATTTACACTTTAAAACGCGTTTCAGATATAGTATAATTTTTAGATCAAGTTAAGCCCTATTGCTACAGAAATTTTTCCGAAAATGCATCAGCGAAAGTAATAAAAAAAAATCAGTTGATATTAGATAAATATATGACAACTAGAAATTTGGGGCATACGCTTAACGCGCATTGTCGACTTAGGGTAGGTCAACATGAGCGCTTATAACTTTGTTCGTAGTGGACCGAAGTTCACAATTTTTTTTGTTCATTGCCGGAAAGATCGTTCTCGTTAACGCAGTTTACATTTTGACCTCATGTTAACCTACCCTAAGTCGACAATGCGCGTTCGGCGTATGCCAATGCATTTGAGTTCGGGCCACGTTACTTTGGTGCCGGGGAAATTTCACCCCCCTAATTTTCTTTTCCCAATTGGACTTAGGGCGCCGGGTGGACTCACGTTGGGCTTTGCCGCAAATTTCAAGGTTTAGTTGCACTTGTAATTATTATTGTAATCAATCATAATGATTGAGTGAATAAATAAAAATACAAATTTTTAGCCTTAATTTCTGTATTTCTGGAAGGATTTTTTTCAAACGAAAACAAATTTTTTTAACAGGCTATACTGTTTTGACGCCAGGGTTGTGAACTAACATCGCTTGAGTGTGTTTTAAAAATACGTCGCTGTGTGTCTGTGCGTCTGTCGTTGATGTCACAGCGTTGCGTATTCACATTAGCAAGCCGTGCTACATCGGTCTGCTCGAGATCGGCGGATATGAGATGACTTTACGTGGCGAAATGAACGTCAAGGTATCACTGATACACTACTACAGGCATCATATCGCCTGCAGGCATAAGAATGTTAAAGACATCTTTTTCGGCGTATGGTCGAACTTCAACAAGTTGAAGACTCCTGGCCAGTAGTGGTTGTGGACATGCCGGCAGTGCTGAGTGCGTAAAAAACCATGAAGGATGTCAAGGTGCAGAACTAAGTGCCAATTAAAATAGAGATGTGTCTTTGGCTCCTCACTGAAAGGTCGCGACTCCCTTTCACCAGAATCGGTTAAAATAATATATAGTGAAATACCCCGAATGAAAAGCAGCGTTTTCACTTTGCATTAACTTGTGTTTATTAGAACAGAGAAAATTTTAGGCAATCTTCGTATGTTTGAGAAAAAATAATCTGTCATGCATCATTTAACCCACGTAGATAAATAGAAAAATTAAATTAAAAACGTGTTTTGACTTTTATTACCGACGTGCTTATATAGCCTACGTAAAATAATGCACTAAAAAATTTTAAAAATTGCGAAGACTTTGGAACGTGCTACGAAAGTTTTCCTTTGGCATTTTGTTTACATTTGCTTACTTTTTACTGCAAACGTATTTTCATCATTAAAAATTAACTACCATTTTTACACAAATAAGTACAGCTTCGATTAATAAATACGCTGTGACAAAATACAGACCAATTTTATGCAGTGCGGTAAAAGTGCTTAATTTTTGGAGATTTTTGTGTACCTGATATATATGCATCTAAATCCGTCACGGTTTAGGCAGGGAAAACAAATGTGACGGACAAGCGACAAACAGCCAGACATGCGTAGAAATACGCAGCAATATCGATTCAGCCTCATAATGTCTATCGATCTGTTTGCAGGGCAAAGGTTTACAGCTGACTTACTGGCTGCACGGCAAGAAAGGCTACGATAAACCACTACCAGCGTTTGACAAGTTTGTATCTGCTGTCGTCGATCACTCGTTATCATCGTCATCATCATATAGTCTGCTATATTGTCTTCTGTCTGTATGGCAGTCTTGTTGGTTTATAGCGAATATTTTTTGGCGTAGAAGTAATTAGGTAGTTATATAGGGCTTGATGTTTAGCACCTAATTATTACATTGCTGATGTGTGTAGGTTGGTTGACGCATAAAGCTCATCAGCTATGGAAAGTCGCTACGTCATAGACCAGTAGATTAAGCAACTAAATTGCTTAGTAGTAGTTTTAGTAGGTCACATGGACGATTAACATTATAGAGATGAGAATAATGGCACTTGCGGTAGTTATGTAGGCGTGCTGGGACACTTGATAAAATGTTGTGCGTTCTAACGGTGATGTTTTCTCTAGTCATCTGTGATGCGCAGACACTTCGTGTACAATGTACTTTTTGCAGGACTACGTTTTTGAATCTATTCAGTTGATGCTTCGGCTTTACGGCGTAGGCCAGCAGAACTTTTAGAGCTATAGGCCTACAATAGGTCACGCGAATGAACTGAAATAAACTGAACTTTATTTAAAACATTTGCACCTCAAAAACTAACTAGACCATCAACCGCCGATTGTATGAACGCCACTAATAGAATCAACCATAGGCTATATTCACATATAGAACACAGTAGCTGAGCCTTTGATTTGCTGGCATGTGATTTGCACGTTTCATTTGCGTTCGTAAAAAAAGCTTTGCCTGTTTCAGTATGAATCGATCAACGCCACTTTTATGTCAACGTTCAAAACACAGATTATGACTATTTTTATCGGATTGCATCAAATTTCTGCTCCATTTGAAGCCTTCGCTGCTTATGTACCAGTAGAACTGTTTGCCGTAAAACAGTATAACGAAAGAACGACAAAATCCACGTAGTCGCTAGTCCGAATAACTTAGCGTGTAGGCCGCGTTTGCGAAAATCGTGCTTGTATTTAGCCCTGGTGAACTACGCTATAAGAGTTAGTTGTTAACGTAGCAAAGTGAAATAAACTTGGTCATTTTCCAGTGTATTGTATATAAAAATGATAATATTTATTACCTGAAAATTTCTTATGTTGCACGCGTAGTTTACTCGTGTGTGCTTTAGCGTTTGTAGCGAAGTCAAATGTGAATCAGTTTACATCAGAAATAATGAATGAGTTACACGCTAACCCAACAGAGTAAAACCATCTCTCGTTTAGCTACTATAAGAAATTTTACCACTTTGCAACTAGTGTAGCAAACTAATGACTAGATTATTTAGAATTTTTTCATTCGCAGCATATGATCAATGATAAATAAAAATGCTAAATAGCAAAATAACATCAAACTAAATAAATACGTTATAAGATAATACACTAATAGCAGATAAGCAAGCGACACGCCCTGCTCAAAAAATACCCATGTACCATGGCATACCATGGTACTTTTTACCATAGTATACCATGGTATACCATGTACCATGGTATACCATGGTAAAAAGTACCGCCCAAAAATATCATGGTAAAGTAAGT
>Ga0209367_1000752_pt1 | contig 35586 bp, 21 predicted proteins | sample WorMetLIZISLAND2_FD_187412 | JGI IMG/M metagenome (GOLD analysis project Ga0209367, IMG submission 187412) | Marine gutless worms symbiont microbial communities from Max Planck institute for Marine Microbiology, Germany - Olavius geniculatus... ... | reverse complement strand
AGACATTATTATTGGATTCATCAGTTTGATACAGCGCGTAGCGGTCGACGGCGTCACTCGACGGTCGTCGTGAGGTAGGTGTATTTCTTGTTTGATTTCTCTCGTAATTCATCGAACCGCTTCATTCTTTTTCGATCAATTAAAACTTAAGTCTCTCTGCAACATTGGAATATAGTCATTAATTTTGTCGAGCTTGTAATTAATTACAAATTAATTAATTAAAAACAAATTTTCTGCAATTCGTTATATGCTACAGCAGTAACCATGGCAGTGATAAAACTCCAGGCCGCTAGAGGGCGTTCACCATAGCGATTACGCGTTTAGCCTAGAGCTGTCTGTCTTGCGCCTTCGGCGCTTTACGGTCTTTGATATAAGTGATATGGTCTGGCTACTTTAGCGACAACTGGGCTTCTTGTGTTATAAACATCCATGCCTGTTATCCCCCTGCAAATAAGCAAAATGCTTTGCATGCAGGTTGCTGTGCATAAAATTGTGTAAAATTAAGCACAGTGTTTCTAAATGTTTCTCGTCCTGACACATACGGCGAGTTGGCAACATGAATTTGGCTGTCTATTGTGCTTTTTCACAGATGTGACGCGTGTGACGTCACACTTCCTTTAACCCCCCTCCCTACGTCACACGTCGTCACAATAATGTAAACCCCCATCCCCTCGGAGAGTGACGTCATTTATGGACGACCCTTTAGGGTTAGAGTTAGTTACATTATGAGAATATGGAGGTGAAAAAATTTTCCTGGTGCGACAATTTTTTCACGACACCGGTACAGAGTCTCCTTTTAACTTATGGGAGACTCCGTAATGTGACACCGGCCGTGTGTATAGTCACTGCGTGTTCGAATTTTAAATATTCGTGGTTTTTGCTTATAAACAAGGTTGTTGGATGTTAGTTATTTGTTTTTTTTTTTGTACATTTTCGTCCTCGTACCGCAATGAACAACAAATTTGACGCGTAAGACATTACCTGCTATCGAATTCTATATGTTAAAACGAAGATTATATCTGCCGTGAAAATTCACGGCAGATAGCTATAATCGACTACTTGTTTTCGGTGAATTTTCATGGAAGCATCTTTTTCCTTTTGGATATATGCCGTGAAAGTTGATGTACGGAAACGTATATATTGAAGCTGAGAAATAAGCGAATAATTACACAGTTAGGGCCTAATGATAACAGTTTGGTATGGTGACAAATTTGCATGTTGGGGAAGTTTAATTTGTTTCTTTCACCACAGTTTCTGCCAGCCTTATGCAAGGTATCTGGCGAAATCACATGGTCACTTACTCGTAAATCCTGCAGTAATCATACCTTACTGCACTTTTCATGAATCTTTGTTGTCAGAGGTTTCGTTAAATTTGCGGACACACTAACTTTATGGAACAGTAAGACATATTTTTAACAACTTCAACATGAACTTCGCACAAAATTAACGTATTAACGTACACATTGCACTGGACTATCATGGCAGTCGTAAACATCTGCTAATATAACGTAACATAACAAATCGTACTCCATCTTTACTGGTGAAAGGGTGTCGCGACCCTTCCATGAGAAGCGAGGGACATGCTGACAGTCGTTATGGCATTGTGACTGTTGGCATAACACGTCTACACTTCAAACTGTCAACTACCCGACATGGTCTGGAGTCTTCAACAAGTTGAAGTTTGACCAACTACCGAAGAAGAAGAAGAAGAACATCAAACATTATGTACGTCAGACACGCGAGTGTCTAAAAACCGAGAACAACCATGTTTAGATCTTCAGACTTAGGTGTAGAATTAGGGTTAGTTTAGGGTTAGGGTTAGGAATAGTATTAGGGTTAGGTTTAGGGTTAGGTTTAGGGTTTGTAGTCGCATTCAATTGCAATTGAAATAACAGCAGCTTACACGTTTGCTGGTCTACAGGTCCGCACTTTACCACAGCCCTACCATAGTACCAGACTGCGCGGTTGGTGTCGTCGTGGGCCAGTTAGTTAACAAGACTGACTGACTGGCAAGCGGAAGATCTTTGAGCCAATTAACCCAATTGCTGATAGATCGGGCAGTTTGTGGCGACACATCAAAATCCAGATGATGGATACCCTTGATCACGTTGCGCTAGCTGATTGGAGGCTGCAATAGCCAGTTACAGTCACTAGGGTTAGGGATAGGGCGAAGCCGGCTCATCCATCAGCTGCCGCTGGCCACATGCAATCTGGTATTGTGGTATTGCAGTATTGTGGAATGTCAGGGAATAGCCGGATCCTATTTAACGCATTGTTGGAAAAATGCGGGTCGGGGACAAAATGGAGGTGAAACACATTGGCAGTCGATGAAAGAGAATTGAAAACTACCGAAAACGTTTTCAGTACTGAAAACTTGACCTTGACCTTAACTGAAAAACTACCGAAAACAAGTTTTTTTGGTAGTTTCAGTTGTTTTCAGTATTTAGTGCTACCGATTGTGAGACACTTGTCCTAGTTGTCTGTATAGTTGTTATGCACACTTGAGCGATTTGCACCGTCAAACAGTAGCGCTGCGCTGCTGGCAGATTGCTAGGATGTACTGAAGTTAGTGGATAGTGTAACAATCGGCTATCGGAGCCAGTGGCAACTTGTTGGCTTAGGCCGCTATATGGGCCCATCAGTCATCCAGAAAGTTTCCAGCAAGTATTGGGTACTTAAAGTCACAGCAGGAATAGCAAAGAGCACAACTACCCCTGCTTGCGTGAGTACTGCGTATACTGGGGGGCTCACCAAAGAATTTCACAGTCCCCACATTCAAGAAGCCTATCGGCAGGCAGTCCAATCTATCAGTCGACCAGCCACATGCGCAGCACAACCACACCACTACTAAAAGTCTCGGTAGGAATAGCAAAGGGCGCAACTACTCCCATTTGCATGACTGCATTGCCAGTCAGGTCACATTGCCCTCACGAAACAAGTACTGTGGGGCTCATCAAATGATTTCACAGTCCCCTCAGCGAATCGCCTGGCAGGCGGCCCAACCCATCAGCAGACCAACCACATGAGCAGTGCAGCCACACTACCCTGCCATGCCCAAGAGACAAATGGAGCAAAGGAGAGCCACAATTTTAGCAGGCCTGCGAGTCGGGTGGATTTGTAGATGTAGCAGCATCACTGTCGAAATTTTTTGTTGCCACCAGTTTCATTACAAGTCATTTCAAGTCAACGTGAGAAGTTAACTTGACCAGTAATCTTGCATCTAGCTGTTCTCTCAAACGTGGCTATCGATGAGTTTGGGCGAATAAGGCAATTTGTAACATTTTTCAGTGACCGTATATAAAATAACGGTGTACTGATTAGGGTGAACAGAGTATCAAGTTTCAATGCTTAGCACAGTTCTAATTGTTATATATATAGAGGCCTACATGTGAAATTGTGAATCAGCCTAGTGTGAATGACATAATTTCCATGTTGTTGTTCCCCTTGCACTAGATCGCTGAAATTTTGCATGCCTAGGTTTAAGACTCACTGATACAGTTCTTATTATTAGTGTAGAAAGTTTTTCTGTAAGCCCTAATGGTTAGCCACAATGCCCCCGTTACAGACGGACAGATGGCTGGACGGACGAATGACTACGATGCCAAAAACGCCGTACAGCGTAGCTATAGCACGTCAAAAACCGTCACATATCACACAGTTTTAACCGTGCACAAACTTTCTTGAAGAAATGACAACAACAAAAGAGTCCGTCGAAAGAATAAAACACTATGAATAGCCTACAGTATACTAACAGCGTTCACGCAAGTTCATCACAACTTCTAAACGTATCAAGTCGTTTGAAGTCGCTCAAGTCGACATGCCACTATCAAGTCAAGTCAAGTCGAGTCGGCTGTGCTCAAGTTGATCGCCGTCAACTTTTCGTCATTTTAGCCTCAAGTCAGGTCAAGTTTCTGTACCGCAGCGACTTGCAGGTCTAAATTCCAGGACTACATCCTTAATACAATGACAGTAAATCACATTTCTGACAGTTATGTTACTTTTCAACATATTCTCCCTGCAGTTCACTGCAGTGTTCCCATTGTTCTACAAGTCGGCTGGAACTCTTAGCATTAAGTGTTTGTTGGCACTGTGTCAAAATTTCCAGACACAGTGCTGTAGAACATTTTCGTCATTCTTGAACTTAAGTGATTTGCTCTGTGGTCCAAACAAATGAAAATTACTCTGAGCAGTTCCCAGCCAATCTCTTCAATTTTCTTAACTGTCTAATGGGCCAATTGCACGGTGGGGCACTGCCATTTTAAAGAATGACACCGTTCTGCAGCAAACCTGGTCAATTGCTGCAAATTGCTGGTCATAATCAATTGGACAATAATGCACAGTAATATTTTTCATTTACGTACAGTATGTCCTTCAAGCAAAAAGTCGGCGAGAACAACTCTCCAAGTAAACCAAAAGATGCTTTGTCTGCAGCTGACTGTTTTTGCCATATGCAGTGCTTCGACACTGATATTATCACCAACTGACTGTGGCCGATGATCACTGCAAAAGCGGGCAAATTATTCAAATACTTTCAAACGTGCTGATTACTATAGATAATCTACAATAAATTTCAGCACTTTGTATGCTTTCTGCGCATAGAAAATTTTATGATACTCTGCATTTGTCAAACATCAATGCCCATCGTTTATATCTTAATAATGATGGCACAGTGTGACATCATAAATGAAACCACAGTAAGTGATGCACGTTGTACAGTAGTGGCTGTACAACTTCTTAGTAATAGTTGTGGTTTTCAACTGTCACTGTGTGCTTACTGGGAAGAAGAGTTCTGGAATTTATTGAACACTGCTCATATTTTGGTTTTTGAGGCCCACTTCTTTACTAGCTAGTGAAATTGTGGTATAGGCTGTGCTAATGTGTACCTGAGTAAAGTTACCATAATGTTTTTTTTCTGCTGCAGGTTGAAAGTGGAGGACAGTAGTTTTTTGGATGAGAACAATGAGCATAAACCCAGCAAAGAATCATTAGAATCTGTAAGTACTGCACTGACAAATTGCTAAAACCATGTGTTGAAGTTTCCTTTGGTTACAGCCATTATAATAAAACGTTTTGTAACATGTTCAAAGGTCAAAAATTTATGAAAGATGTTGTCTTCTTCAGAATGATTATATACTTATGACAGTTTGTTTGCCATGGTGATGTATAGCAGCAAAGAGATATCATTGTTCAGATGAAGCCAAAGCATAATTGCTTCCAAAAAAGTTGTAATTTAAAGTTGTAACTTATTATTGTTAGAATGTGAAAGCTTTTACTTAGCATGTTGACAGAATAATATTTGTACTACTTTTGCTAGGTCTGCTTTTTCTATGAGCATGTTATAATAATAGTAGTTGTAATATAGCCACGACAACGTTTATGGGGCTGTCGTCGTAGCAGTGAACTGCCATTATGAGAGTTTATCTAGTTTATTTGGCGAGAACAGCATGGGTGCCAGGCGGCCTCCGACTTTTGGACCATGCCAATGGACCTCAAATCCTCCTATGCTGGCAGCTATAGTACTATGTTACTATCGCCATTTATTACCCTAAATTACTTATGCTCATTTTACCCTCGGAAGGTAGAAGGCTGAGTTGACCTAGCTGGCTGACTTTATACCTAGATGGTTTACTTACCTCCTAGCAGTCACCCATCCAAGTACTAACCGGGCCCACTGTAGTGTAACTTGATTCGTCTCAGTGTGTTACTGCTATGCCACCCCACCAACATAACATGGGAATGATTTGCTGGTTAATGTTAATTTCAGATGCGCTTAATTTTCGTAAACAGATTATTATGGTGTTAGACTTTTCTATATGACAGGTTTTAGCTGTGTTTTTAGGCCGCCCAGAATGTTAGTTTAGGAAAACCTTATGTTTTGCAGCAGTTTTTATTATTCTTTTTTTCAATGCAAGATCTCCGAGGTCCGTGGGCCGATATCCGCGATTTTGCCGCATGGTCAGAAGCATGTTCAGTTTACGAATGATGATCCAAAAATTTGGGGCCTGCCTCAAAAAAAATTTGGGGGGGCGAAAAACATGCTAAATTTGGCCCAATTCTGGACCCTTCCCACTTTGAGCGAGAATATCTTCGGAACGGACAGAGATATCCAAAACCGGAAAACTATTTGACTGACAGCATTTCCTCCTGCGTTGGGTGAAAAAAGTTTGGTGAACTTTGATCCACTAACCACGGAGATTTAGAGGTGCAATTGTACCCAGAAAATCGAGTTTTTTGGAATACCATATTTCACCCCCTGGGGGGTGCTGTGCCCCAAAACTTTTACACGCACTATAGAATGTCCATGTCCTGCTAGCCAACACCCCAACTGAGACAGGGGTCTTTCTTACAATTTTTTGCAAAGGGGGTGTCAAAATTGGCTTAAAAAGTAGTGTATGAGCCTCTATAACTTTGAAGCTAAGGAAAGTAGCCTAAAGAAACTACCACGTGACGTGCCGCTAAATGGGGGTGTTGAGCCGGGAACAATTTTAGGGGGCACTGCCCCCTTAAAATTTGGAAAGGCAAAAAATGTCCAAAATTTGCCGCGATTTACGACAATTTTTGAGTTTGATCGCAAATATCTCTGAAATGGATGGAGATGTCGACAAGCTGTAAACAGCATTATTAAGCACTGTCCTTTTCGCTTTGTACAGAAAAAAATTGCGGACTTTGTCCACAAACAAAAAAGTTATAGGGGCTCATGTTGACTCACCCAAAATTGACAGTGCATGCATTTTCGGACTAGAAGTGGGCTCATTTCAACCTACCCAAAATTGACAGTGCGCACGTTTTCGAACAACTTTAGATTTGATCGCACATATCTCAGGAAAAAATAAAGGCATCGATAAAAGAAAAATGGCGTTTTCAACTACGATCAATTTCACGTTGAACACCAAAAAATGGTGAACATGGGTTTACAAACAACAAAGTTCTATTGTCTCATTTCGAACCACCCAGGTTTAACATTGCGCTTGCAATATAGGATAATGCAATTGTGTTCGCCCTTTGTGACTTGGCTGCGAACGGACTTTCAACCTTTTGACTGTCCCCAATCGGACTTACGGCACTGGGCGGCGTCATGTTGGACTCTGCTTCATATTTCTAGTTTTTGTTTCTTTTCCCTATAATGTTGTTTCATTTGTAGCACCAATTTTTCTTGTGCGGTTTTTGAGCACTTTGTGCCATTCTGTCGATTTTCATATCAGCCACTACATGTCTTGCAATGCTGTCATAACTGTCTGTGGAACGACGAATGATTGATCGGTTGGTTGTTAGAACATTTGTGGTTGTGTTATGCAGTCGGTGAAGCCAGGACCTGATGAGCACGCGCTGCAGTACAGTTACGCATTCTGGTTTTCACGACGGTCTCCAGGCAAAGCATCCACGCAGACATATGACCAGAATCTTAAGAAGATTGGTGTATTTGCTTCAGTTAGTTCACCTGCTACTTCTTACTCCTCGCGCGCTACGTTACTAACGTAGCGAAGAGGAGTGTATAAGATCAGTGTAATATTGAGGACCGACTGAATGACCGACCAACGACTGTTCCTCTGTTCCTGGAAGAGCCTTCCTCAAAGAACTTCAAATCATAATGGTGCCAGATGGTCACTATGGACCAGCAATAGGAAGTCGACCTCCGGGAGTCGAATGGTCACGTGATCGATGATGTCATTTGCGGTGTGAAAAGAAAGGAACTAAAAGGCAGTTAGAAGAATACAGGAGAAATTAACGCACGCAAGGAGTACATTAGATTGGTCACAATTTAAAATATTTCTTGTTTTTCCATTAAGTTCGGTTGTGTTTGGGAAGAAAATTTATGTATAACTTTGTGATTTTTGTTACTCAGTCTTATCTCAAAAGTTGGTTTTATTTTTTTTTTGCTTTACCTATATAATATAACTTTCTTTACTTTGTTATCGCCGATAAGCTTGTTGAATGAGAAAATGTATAAATTTATGATGCTGTAGAATTATATTAATAGCTGCTCTCACCACTGTAGGTTGAACAGTTCTGGACATACTACAGTCACATGATTCGGCCTTCAGACCTGACAGGCCATTGTGATTATCATCTCTTCAAGGAAGGAATACGGCCAATGTGGGAGGTATGACGAATGTGTTTATATTCATAGGTAGCTAAGATAGAACTGAGCTGTGTCTTTGCTGTAAGGTTGATTTCATAAATGCAAACTTGTTATTGTTTACTTAGCTTACAGTGTAGTAAAGTGTCCATCATGTTATGTAGATGGGAGAGCTGGTAACGAATTGAACTAAATCGAAATAGTGAAAATCAGTAATAAATAGAGCTGTCAAAGCGTTAATTTTTTTAACGCATTAATTAACGCACTCAGGTCCGTCGAGAGGCTAAGTTACCCCTGCCCAGCGACGTTTGGGAGGCCCCACCTGCAGAGTATAGAAAGTTTGAAACACATTTTTAAACATACAGTCAACAATAGCTGACGTCATAGCTAGCATAGAAATCTATTAGCCTGTGGTCGGAATAATTATTTATTTACAGTAGTGATGAACAGCAACTACAGTGTAGTTACTTAAATTCATTCAATTGTCAAATAACTGCAGTTTAACGGGTATTGGAACTTTTCCTTCACAGAATTTAGTAAATTTAAATAAATTAACATAATTTTATGTATGTGCATTAATTTTTGTAACGTGTGTTAATTTTTGTAACGCATGTTAATTTTTTTAATGTGCGTTAATTTATTTATGCATTAACACATTAATTAATGCATTTATTTGACAGCTCTAGTAATAAAGGCAGTCCTGGTATGACTGAGAGAGTACTGTAGTACAGAGTGTTCCATAAAAAACCGTCCCCTATATTATTCTGCTTAAAATGCTACTGCATTTGTTTATATAGACAAAATGACACACCGTATAAATTGCTAGTTTGTTCTGCACATTCTGATATCAAAACCTAATGAGTGTGTCAAAATGTTATTTAAAATAATATGATAGAATCAAAGCACCCCAACTGTACTATATCACAATGGTGAAACAGAAATGGAAATACTTGCTTGCGTGTATGTCTAAGTAAAACAGCGAAAACTTCATACAACAACAAGACAGTCAACTAAACAACTATTCAATGTGCCCTTCTGAATCTCTCTTGGAATTTTGCTAAACCCAGGGTTGCCTTCCTGGCGGCATATCAGCTCCGCTACACACTTGATATTCTGTGTTGTTCAGACAGTCCGCTTTCGTCCACTGCCGACCTTTTGAGAAATCGAGTTCTTCTTGTCAATTTTGTGCAGAAGATCTTTAACAGAACTGACCGCCCAATTCTTGTTAGGAAACTCTTTACAATTAATGCGTTTAGTGCCCCCATCTCTTTTGTTGGCAAACGAGTTTAATCGACGCTTTATCCTCATATGTTAAATGACGTTACACTGTTTTCCCCATTGTGTTTCCTGTAGAGTTGGGTTCCTTTCATTTATTTTATCCCATTACAAAATTTTTGAAAATATTTACACGAAATTTGCACATGTTACTCAGAATTGATTATATTTCAACGTGCATTATTCATTCTGAATGTACATTACTCTCGGAAGACATAATTAGCTGACATGTAGGGGGACGGTTTTTTATGGCCCACTCTGTACTGTGCTTGATTGCGTTAAGTGTGCAATCTATTGTGAATTAGGACGATGCAAATCGGTCTGGAGGCAAATGGATTATCCGACTCAAGAAAGGTTTAGCATCACGCTGCTGGGAGAATTTGATTCTGGCAATGCTTGGTGAACAGTTCATGGTCGGAGAGGAGATTTGCGGGGCTGTAATATCTGTCCGTAACCAGGTAAACTGAAAAGTGATGAAAACTGATGATGATACAGTAATACAGAGCCCCAAAAAAATGTAACCGCCTCATTACGTGCAAATGATCTGAAAACTGGAATGTAGTTTTGAGTGTTCAAGCAGCCTCTCACAAAGCCTGTTTTGTTTTGTTTTATTTTTTTGTAGGAATTGTATCAGCTGCAAAGGAGTATTTTATAAAAAGAATTTGATCTTGGCTGTGGTCTGCATCACCACCAAGATCTAATAATGTGATGCTTGGGCTACAGCTAAATTTTGGCATTATTGTTACAGAGGGTGGCAAAAGGATTTTTTAGTAAAGCCCCAACCAGTAGGTTTTTGGATTTTATGTTTTTTTTTCTAGGTTAGGCTTATTTGTGATAAAAGGTCCAACTTTATAGTTTTTAGGATTTTTACAGGTTTTCAGTTGGTTGATTCATGAGTTTCTGTTATCTCCTCACAGCATAAAATCTACCAATATATGCATAATCTTAGGTTTGAATGTTTCAAAAACTTAGTTATAATAAAATATTTCATTATTAATCGAACAAGAAACTGAAATTGGATTATTTTTCTGTTGGGTTTGTTAGCAGGTTTTTGGGTGGGTTTACCAAAAAAAACCTATTGGGTTTTGGGATATCTACCTGGCTATTTCCAGTTCTCCACCCTGTTGTTTTATAACTTTTTTGAGTAATCTCCTACGCAGACATACAGACAGAGGCACAAATGTAACTTCATATTTAGCAGATTTAATAACTATTATAAATTACTAAATATTAATTATGTACAGCTGTGTAATAGTAATTGATAATAATATTACAGTGTATGATAGTAATGTATGATGACGTCCATACTCCTAGACATGTGTAGTTAATGTAAATAATGTACAATGGTGTGGCATGATGGCAATTGGTGACTCAAAACCAGGGTTAGGAGGTTCAGCATGGTGGCTGGCTGGAGATGGCATCTCTGATCAAGGGTTCGTGTGGCACCTGTATTCTGTAGGAGGATATTTTGTCACTGTGGAATCGGACGGCCCTCGACCAGACGACTACGTCACGCATTCGTGACACGCTGAAGCGAGTTCTCAATTTGCCGCCCAGTACCATCATGGAATACAAGACCCACACCGACAGTCTGCGGTCTGTGCTGCTCGCTTACTTATTTACTTATTTACAAGATAATGTATGCAAAACAATTTGGTTGCTAATCATTAGTTTGGTTATATCTTTGTTTAATTTTATTTCAGGGTGACCACTTGTCTGGAAAACCTGGAAATGTCAGGGAATTTGAAACGTGTCAGGGAAAAAATTTTGTCAGGGAAAAGTGTCCCAAAACTGTTCATTACTAGTTGAATATTTGCGTTCAACTCCATTTTTTTTGCTCGCTTCGCTCGCAGACTTGCACTCCCATACTTTTTAATTTGTGGTGCCAGTAAGCCGCTTTTGTTTGCCTTTATTGTTTAAACTGCACTAAGTTTGGTCAGTTAATTCTCTGGAAAATAATCAAAATTGTTGCCAATAGACATCATATCGCTACTGTTGCGAGGGGTGATAGTCCATCTATGTTCCCTTAAAATGTTTGGAAAAGTCAGGGAATTTGATCATGACTGGAGAGTGGCCATCCTGTTATTTGTTTGATTTTTTTTGTTTTTCTTATATTTTTTTTTGCTGACGTAGCTGCTCCTTGTCATTGTACACACACGTACACTGTCCATCCAATTAAAGTCTGATTGAAATTTTGAAAACTATTGAGACTTTATGCAAGTTCAGTAGACTATGTAGACAAAACTCAGAAAGAAAATTGCTTTGTCCATTTGGGAAAATGTTTACTGTCGGCACATCGGGCCGTAAGCCCTAACTCAATGTTCGGCAGATGTCGGCACTGTCTCAGCTCATGATAGCGACCTCTGATTGCTTCTGATTATAGCCAATTTTGTTCCTTATTTTGACTAATGTTATGAATGTAATGGCAAAGAAAGGTGTCATAAGGCCTGTCTGTGTGTTAATGAAAGTGTGTGCATGTTGTGGTTGTAGAGACAATTCAAGCTATCGCAACACAGATGTGTTTCTGCGATGAAGTTGATATTGATGACTCTGTTGCGGCTGATGATGCCTGTTGGCTGATTTAGTTAAGAAGACTGGTGTACACAGCTGTAGATAGTTGGATAGTTAGTGCAGTACTGGTGCAGTATTTGTCATCACATTGCAGTTATGACTTCAGGGCATTCAGTAAGTTTTGGGAATCAGTATATTAAACTAAGAAATTTCACTGTCTGTATATCAGTAAATAGGTACATTCTCATCTTAGTGGTGTTTTCATTCCAGACAACAAGTGACTTAGGTTTCTTCAGTTATCGCTGTGATTTGCTGTTGTTTAACGATGTATGACATCATTAATTACAGCGACCTCATATTTGCAGCAAAGTTGAACAAATTTACTTCAGTAAGTAAAGAATGTTTGTTTTGCTGATATACTATTTATAAGCATGTTCTTTAATATACTGATTACCAAAAGATTGCATGTCTTTCGTGTAAGTCATCATTTTAATAAGAGACAGATCACTGTTTCTGTCAGGATTGTGTTGTCATGTGTGTTCATCTTGAGCTTGAAATACCATTTTTATGGCCATTCAGTCTTATATGTTATCTCCATTGATCTTTGTCCTGAACATCCTCTAAGGAATCCCAAAACTGTATAGGCAGAAGGGTTTTGTTATGCGGTAAGGAGTTCTTTGTGGAGTAGAACCTGGTGTTTGTTAAGCCTGTACTACTCTATGCTAAACAGAATTATGTATGCAGCAAATACATGATGTATGATTTTCCTTTGACAGTGTTCCAGCTGGTCTTTGTTTAGTTTGCTGAACATCTAGCGCCATACATACTGTTGGTTTTTGTCCCACGTTATATATATAAGACGAAGAAATGCTTACTGCAGTCATAAGAGTGAAACAGTAAACGATAAGTTTATTTAAAGTCGGTCAAATGCCAACTCGGTAATTCATGTCATTGACTATACCTTGCAAGTGCTGTACCCTGTGCAACTGTAGTCATTTCTTGTGAGTCCATACTCCATAAACCGTGGCAGTTTTGTTGCAGTTTGTTGTTTTGCTGTTACTGGTGTAAGTTTACTTTCAGGTTTATTGATGTGCTTACTGTACTGAGTTGTCAACAGATGCATGTGTGTCAGTGTCATAACTGCTTGAATTATACCGGGTACAGTTTACAACAGATGTTCGTTTGACTGGCATGTATCTCGATTTATCACAAGTTTAGTTTGCAACATTGGCAATATTGCCCTAGAAAAGTGTCCATGAATTGTTACATGCTTTACGTACTTGATTCCAGTCGGTGATGTAAGCTAGACCAAAGTCTGTAGACCAAAATTGTGAATTAAAATCTTGATTAAATTCAAGCACAGGAATGGTATCATTTATAAGTGTATCCAGTTGGAGGTTTCAAACAAAATGATGCAAGGTATAGTATGCCAACCACAGCTAATGACTAACAGCTTTCCGTTAGAGACAACGCTGAAAGGTGAAGGATGTCAACGTAGGTCAAGGCCTCAATTTTCAGTCGAGACCGTTACCATGATACTACTTGGTCTCTGGTTTCTATTGCCAAACTTGAGTATTAGCAAAGATATCGTCTACAGATTAACATTAGACATTTTCTTTATTGAAGTCGACTTAGTCGAGTGAAGTGCTTGTGCACAATAGTTCGCGGCCCTGCTGAGTGCTGACTGATCCCGAGTTCTATTCAAATTACTTACTTATTACGTCACAAGCGGAAGTAAACAAACTGTATGGTGGCTGAATTAATTTTCATAATATATAATTTTGAGAAATTATTCATAATGTAGTCTGCCATTCGGATGCGTTTTGGCTCGTTGCAGTTTTATTACTACAATTAATGCGTTTATGAACTGTAGTCGGAATCATGCGGCGTGAATATTGCTATGCGTTGCTGATGGTGGGCGTGGTCGTTGGCTGCCGGAGCGAGGAGACGAGGCTGCACTGGCCGCACACGTTCACAGTGGGTGCGGTCGTGAGCTCGCAGAAGCGTGTACACACGTTCGTGTCGGCCGTGGAGCGCGAGAACGCGGCCTCATCGGGCTTCGGACGTCGTCTGCCACCGAATGTACGTCTAAACGCCACCCACGTTCTCATGGACTCCAACCCAATCCGTGCCGCCATGACCGTCTGTGACTCGCTTATCCCTAGTCACCCGTACGTCGTGATTGCCAGCCGCGCTCAAGTCGAGTCGGACCTGGCCCCGATGGCCGTGTCATTCACGTGCGGGTTTTACAAGATACCAGTCATCGGCCTGTCAGCTCGAGAGAGCACATTCTCAGATAAGGCACATGCTCAAATAGCTCTGTTAGCTTTAGTGATATTGATATAATCTAAACATTTTGGAAACAGCAACAACGTCTTTTAGTGCTATTACTGTTATTATTTGTATCTATACAGGACCAAATCTGACCTTTAGCATTTCTTAATTTTGCCAAATGCTTCCATCTTCAGCTGCTTTCTTCAGACCAGTGTAAATTTTGTAAAAGCTATTTCTTGTCGATTCGTCTGTGTCCATCTTCTTCTCCTTTTCTTTTTCCCTAACATCCTTCTCTGTAACATGTTAGTCAACTTGGTAAATTTGCTATTTGTAATTTGTATTATAAATGTCACACTAAACTATAAATGTTTGTGTAGAATGTGCATACGGCATTCATGAGAACTGTGCCATCATATGCAAGACAGACTGAAGTGTGGGCAGATCTGCTGGATAAACTTGGCTTCAAGCAGATTATCTTCATCCACAGTTCTGACCAGGAGGGTCGAGCCATGCTTGGCAAGTTTCAGAGCAAGACTGAATCGGAAAACAAAAAGGTAGCTCAATTGCTTATGTTGAAATTTCACTTCTGACTGTATTTTGTGTTGTGTATATCATTAGTAGTACAGTTAGTACAACTAACTGTAATAATTTGCTAGATAGTATAGGCCTACACTGAATGCAGTTATCAGCGTACCCTAGCGTTCCCTTTAGCGTTCCTCTGCATCTTTTGGAAACATGAGGTGGGGGAATGCTTTGGACTAAAAACTGGAGGTGGGGGAACTGCATTCCCCCACGTTCCCCCATGCTTGCAGGTATTTGTGTATTTATTATCATCTTTGTTATTGTTTAAGTGTCACAGCTGTGGCTGTGGGGTGAAGACCTAGTGTGGCTGATTGGGGTGGTGTTATGACTGATAGAGCTCTGCAAACTGTGGGTCCAATTGTTTGCCAATGCAGACAGTGGAGGTGGCCACATAATGCACTGTGGTATCATCAGTTTAATGCCAAACGGTGCTTCTGGTCGTGAATCTGATTTACATAAGAAGCACAACAGCAAGCACCATACCTTTCATTTTTTGCAGCTAAGACATTATTGTCACTAATGGTCAGTCATTTGTGCACTGTAGTTCTGAAGTCGTGGATTTGTACTATGCTTTCAGATTGAAAAGAGCATTGCGTATACATCAGGACAGACTGATTATATTGATGAACTCCGACAAATACAGAATCTCACATCTCGTGTTATACTGTTGTATGCTACGTAAGTGTAATCTATGCTTGTGTCATTATTTGCTGAGCACTAAATAATACAGGTTTTTTGTATATGCAATTTTGGCCTACAGTTTCGGTGAGAGATTGTAAGTTTTCTTCGGTTTTTTCGGTGCAGTTGAAGTTTTTTTATGATATGTGCTACATAATTTACATTTTATTATGCGCGTAAGCAGCTGCTTCAGCGCGTCTTAGCCATCGCAATTCTGTCTGTCCGTCCGTCCGTTCGTCTATCTGTACGTCCGTCCATCACATGGGTGGATCAGTCAAAAATGGTGCAAGCTAGGATCACCAAATCTTCACCGTCGACTGCCTGGAAGACTCTAGTTTCAGGAACTGTAAAGCTTTTCCATAAATTCAAAGGGGGTCACCCCAAACGAGGGCACTAAATGAGAGGGTGTGAGAAAAATTTGCGATTTTTAGCCAATAAGTCGCTGTATCTCAATAACAGTTTGAGATATGGCCTAGGTTACTGTTAATCACTAATAGGAAGTTGTACACTGGCTCTCGATTGCCGCTGAATTCAATGACTTTGGATGACCTTAAATGCTAAAATGGGGTTTTATGGATTTTTTGGCGATTTCGGGCTGCGAGACACACTGCAAAAGCGAATTGTGCCGAAATCAATTGTGATAGACATGAAGAAGCTGTGAATGAAATTTTTAGCATCGAGCATAGATTTTGACGGTCTAAGTCTCTATTTTCTAGGTTCAAGGAAACCGGTGCTCGAGGGCATCAAAGAGCGGTACGCCATAAAAGTCGATATTTTACCATTGTTGGCCAGTCTTTCATGAAAACGGTTACAGATAGGCATGGGCATTAGAGCTCTGCATGGCCCTGGCTTGAAAATATCTTCTAGAAATCCGGCCAGGCTGGGCCAGGTCGGTTTGCGTAAGCTCATAAAAATTACAATTAGTCAGATTTGCATATGGCACCATTAAAATCTGGAGTTGTGAACTCTGGGCCCATTAAGTCGTCAGGGGAGGCAGAATGACACCCTCTGGTCCACGGTCGGTAGGCTCTGTCTGTCAATGGCCTCCTACTTCTATGCTTTTCCCTTTTTTGATAGTGGCGTGGTGGGGGATCACTTCCGAGTGGCAGTAGCAATTAAAGCCGGCGAGACTGGCCTAGTTACCCAGCAGTAGGCCTATCAGATTTCGCTGGAATGACGTCTATTGCTACTTCCTCTTGTCAGCCAGTGGTGGCCATCCCATAGGCCTCTCGTCAGGTGTTTACAGTACCTTCCTGTATCGCTGCAAGGTCGATGGCTCAGTGTTGCTGTATGCACTGAGTCTGAACGTTGCACTGCTCTCTCACCAGGAAACGTTGACAACTTTCTGTTTTTGCATAAGATAGGCCTAATCTTACACATTCCAATAAGCAGGCATCAGGTTTTATTGTTGTTCGCCTACAGGACAATGACGATTTTAACTATTTCAGTTTTGGACTGTTGTCGTTTAATAATCAATCGGTAGCATTTGTGCTAAACGTTGTTTTATCAACATCGATGACCTTGACCATCGTCTAGGCATCCGTCTGTCTCTCTGTTCGTTCGTCTGTTTGTCTGTTTGTCTGTTCGTCACACTCGTGATCTGTATCAAAACGGTGCAAGCTAGGATCACGAAATCTTCACTGTGGGCTGCCCCAAAGACTTTAGTTTATCGTGACAAAATTTTGTGCTTGAGGCTGTGGGGGTTTCCCTCTAATGAGGGCGTCAAAGAGGGGTACCCCCTAAAAGACGTTATTTTGCCGTTATTGGCTCATATAGTGTGAAAACGTTTGTAGATAGGTGCTGACATGCTGCTTATCATAACAAGCACTGGTGAAAGGCTTTTCAGATTTATCAACATCGATGACCTTGAACGACCTTGAACCCCCACAAAGGGGTTTTTAGTGAATTTTTCTCAATTTTTGGATGCAGCACACATTTCAACACTTAATTGCGACAAAAATGGCTGGAGATAGACCAATACAATCTGCATATGAAATTTTTAGCATTAAACGTAGATTTTAGCAGTCTAAGTCCCGACCCCCTAGGTTCAAGGAGGCCGGCGCAGGCGGGCGTCAAAGACAGCTACTCCCCTAAAAAGTGGTTATTTTACCGCAATTATCTCGTGTAGCGTGAAAACGGTTGCAGATAGGCACAAACATGCTGCTTATCATAACAAGCACTTGTGGCAGGCTATTTAGATTTGTCAACATTGATGACCTTGAACGACCTTGAACCCCCTAAAAAGGGGGTTTTGGTGAATTTTTCGCAATTTTTGGATGCTGTGCACATTTCAAACTGAATTGCGACGAAATGGATGGAGGTAGATCAAGGCAACCTGCATACGAAATTTTCAGCATTAAACGTAGATTTTAGCAGTCCAAGTCCCGACCCCTTAGGTTTAAGGAGGCCGGCGCAGGCGGGTGTTAAAGACAGCTACCCCCCTAAAAAGTGGTTAATCTGCCACTATTGGCATGTGTAGCGTGAAAACGGTTGCAGATGGGCGAAGACATGTGGCTTATCATAACAAGCAATAGTGACAAGCTTTTTATTGATGTGAACATCGATGACCTTGAATGACCTTAAACTTCTAAAATAGGGGTTTTAGTGTTTTTTTGCAATTTGTGGTTGCGGCATAGATTTCAAGAGTGAATTGCATCGAAATGGATAGAGATAGATCAAGACAACCTGCGAATAGGAACTGCTAAGGCTGTTGCACGTTTCATGAGCTTTGCTCAAATTACTTGTTTTTATTTTTGTCTACAGGCTGGGCCGGGCTGGGCTTCAATTACGCCGGGCCGTTATGGGCCAGGCCGAAATATCACAAGTAGTTAATGGGCCGGGCCGAAACTATGTCGGGCCGAGAAATTTTGGCCCATGCAGTTGGGCATGCTACTTATTACAACAAGCACTAGTGATGAGCTTTTCAGTCGTATCAGCATCGGTGTCCTTGAAAGACTCTGAGTTTCCAAAATAGGGGGTTTTTATTGATTTTTGTGATTTTTGGCTGCAGCGCACACTCCAAGAATGAACTGCAATGAAATGGTTGGAGATAGAATGACAGTTTGCAAACAGGAACTGCTATAGGCTTTCGCGTGTCTTGTGAGCATTAACTCAGTTTTTTGTTTACTTACTTACCGCCGTTACCGGATACTTGTTTTGACTATGAATGCCAACTTGGTCTTATTTGCCAAAATTATAGTCTGAAAAAAGTGCATGTTTTTTCATCACATGTAACATTGTAGCATCCATAGACCAGAGTTGTTGTATTCATAATTATAAATGTTTTAGTACCAGTATTATAAGTGTTGTAATTACAAATGTTGGTTTAGTCATCAGTAAAGTTGAAATTCCTGTGATCATAACTCTGTAGACTCAGATACTATTTCTCGACTCCGACGACATACCGCTTATCCCATACCGCGGACGAGAACTAACAAATATTGGTCTTTTATCCACTTTGCCCTGGCTAAATACCAATAACTTTAAAATATAAACATATGTAACAGTGTGTGCTCTGTTTTGGTGTATTTAGAAATATATATATGTGGATGTGAACCGGACTTAAAGGAGTGTTGAGTGTGGACTGTTTCGTATTTTGTGTGCTCTATTAGCTATGTGTAGTTGCTACTTTTATGTTTGGATATGTTTTAGCCATTGGCTATCGTTTTTATTAAACCCGAGTTGAGTTGAGCTCAGACTGTTTTGTGTAGTGTAGAGGATGCTGAAGTGATTTATCGTGATGCGATGTCATTGGAGCTGGTAGATGCCGGCTATGCTTGGATTGTCACGGAGCAGGCATTGCTTCCTCATAACACTCCCATAGGTTGTACTCTGTCTTCACTTAATACGTCATTCCACAACATTGCTGTAAAGTCTTTTGAGTTTTTTCATTGTGAACATTATGTACCATGTGAGTATTAGAGCTATTAGATTAGTGCGCTAGACTGCATTAATCCTGATGACAAAAATAGCATCGTTAAAATTTTAACACGGTGACAACTGTCTATATCACAGAGCAGTGGAAATGAGCAGGTAACGCTGAAAATTAAATTTTTGCATCACTTACGATGTCAAGGTCAAGGTGCTATCATGCTGTGAAGATTAGATTTTGTGCACTACTCTAATTTTTGACACTTCATTGCTAATAAATTATAGGCAGGATGGCCTTCTGCCATTGGATGATGTCTACTTGAAGCACAAACCAGATATGCTTTTAAACTGTGATTGATGCATAATTAAACTAATTCGATGTTGCACAGTTGGATGGACTAAAATATTTACGATGGGATCTTGCTGTGAAGTATGTTAATTTTGTATGTTTCTGTGTAGTTACTGGGTCGTGATTTTTCATTTCACCTTAGACTTAATGGAACCCTTTTTCAAGTTATCCAGCTGTATACTTGAATTGCAGAAAAATTCTTTGCATCTGATGTTTGTACAAGTATATTTGATCGGGTTTTTATTTGGGTGTTCACTGTGCAGAAATGAGTGCCCATTGGGGTTAGGGTCATTATTAGCTGACACCACTTATTGTCTATTTTCATTGTTCATGCACAATTTAGGGATACTCGTGTTACATTTGTGGATCCCTAGATTATACTAGATAAGCTACTGTGTGCTGTACTGTATTCCATTTAGAAATTGTTTTTATGTTTGTATGTACCCGGTACATTTGATATGTGACATTAAACTACAGTAAAACTTCGTTCTAATGTACTTCTGGGAACAGGAAAAACAGTACGCTATATCTGAGGTGCGTTGTAACCAAAAAATGGCGTAGTTCATGTTTTTATTAGCAATCCAAATACGTGTATTCCAAGCGTATGCTCTACATGCCGAGCCGAGCAATAGCCTCCTCATCAGCCGAATGTAAGGCTGACAGACCGCCGGGAAATTTAGTATCTGGACAATCGTTCACAATGTGCGACATAGTTTGTGAAGGTGCACCACAGGAACAGGACGTTTCTGAAGTCTGATTCCAGCAGACAAGGTTGGCTGCGCATCAACCGTGGCAGGTTCGAAAGTGGTTCAACACCGACCACAATCGTTGGCGTAGGTCGAATCCAGGAGATGCAGTGGAAGTGTCTACGATCGTTGAGTGGTTTACTACATCTGAAGCAGCCCGTTCTAGTCAGTACTCTAGGCCTACTAATTTCTTAGAAAATTGTCCAGTCATCTTGATGGTGCAGTGTTCTTTTGAGGTGGAAAACTGGTCGACAGACAGCGGGCTCGCTGTTGCTAACGCCCAGCAGGTAACGCTGCAAAGTGTGCATTCGGCCTGGAAATGCCGCCCGCGAAATGACCTATACTCTGTCGGGTGGGACGTTAAACCCTACTCACTCAGTCACTGCATCCCTGGAACGCCAACGCACTGGGAGAATGGGCGTCTGGGCGTGCGACTCAGTGTTCCGGTCCATGGTTGTGTTCGTGCTCGCCGTCTGACCATGCTGTGCTAGCCAGGTGGTCCATTATACAGTTCGTTTTATGCAGGGCATAGGTGAGGTTCGTAATAACCTAATAACCGAGGGTACGCTATAGCCGAGTACGTTATATCCAGCAGACGTCTCATGCTAAAGAATAGGAAGCTGACAGGATCGTAGAAGTCAGTATGTTGTAACCGACTGTACGTTTTACCCGAGTCCGTTATAACGAAGTTTTACTGTATTACTTACTCATTTAGAAAAGTAATTTTTTTGTGGAGCTGCGGCATTTTTGTGTTAGAGCTATGTATCCCTGGGTTGCAAGCAGAGTGTCAGATTGAAGTGTTCTGTCGATCGTGTCAGGAGTTCTTGGCACTCGGCTGGTAAGCGGAGATGACGAGGATGCTCATATTGAAGATGCGGTTGCCGTGGTAGCACTGGCCGTCTCACAGCTGTACCAGCAACAAGTTAACCTAACATCACCTCCATCGGCTTGTGATGAAGTCACTCGATGGGACAGCGGAGTCAAAATACTCCGGTCAGCTGCAGTTGGTGCTCTAGTGATTAGAGTAAATACATAGAAGTTGGCCTAATGTTCTCTAAAACTGCTAAACCAAGAAAGTGGTTTGAATCTTACTCAGGTCACTTGCGAACAACCCGGCACAATTTCATAACTTAGCATGTGGTCCAGCCAACTCTTCTTTCCGTTTTGAATGGGATAGGTATTGGCTGTGGAGTGGTGGTGTAGTGTGGCTGATTTAGATTGTGGTATGTCTTTTGTTGCTTTCCAGGTCGAATTTTTTAGCTAATGTGTCTGAAGACTATGGCTGGCTGCATAGTGTGCTTTGGTGTCATTAACTCATGTCAATATGAAAAATATTTTTAACATTAAAGAAAATGTTATCAATGTTTTTTTAAAAAAAACGTTGAAAGGGCATTGAGAAAATAACAGCAATTGAAAATATTTTATTATAAAAGTCGAAGTGTGTGGCGGGATGTTAAACCCCTCTTACTCTCTCACTTACTCAAAGTGCCAATCCACCATGGTCGGCCATCTTGACATGGTGGTCGGCCTTAATGCTCTGATGACCTGAAAGATTTCTAAAATTTGCAGGATAGGAGCCATCTAAGAGCCGACCAAAACATTCTGTTAGAGCCGATACGTTACCAATGTCCATGCGCTGGTTAATTTTTGGCTATCACACCAATTTCAGCTTTATTGCTGTTTATCTACGGTTTTATAGCCGTCACCCGCTCCATAGTCGTTTCCTCTAACCTTATGGTTACGTTGGGGGATGCGCATTGGGTCGAACTGATATGGCCTCATCATTGGGCAGGTGGCACAGTCTGCCCACCTCGGAGGGAAGGGAAGGTAAGGTCAGGTCAAAGTGGCACCGATGAAATAATAAAGGATTTTGTATTCAAAACAGTTCTGTTTTGTAGTTTTACTCGATTTCAGTACGTCAAAACGGGTAAAAATGGAATAGTGTTTTTATTCGCATTTGCAAATGTTTTAAAAAATTTTTTTATAACATTTATTACAACAGTTGTCTGGCTGGTTCTGTGTGTATGTATCAACAGTGTACTGCAGAACCAGGAGTTGGTAAACGGCCGCACGGGAAACGTGTCGTTCAACAGTGCTGGTGATCGCGTCAACGCTGTCTATGAGATTGTCAATATACAGTCCGGTGCAAGTGTCGTTGTCGGAAAATGTGTCGTCAGTAATGTGAGTCACTTTATACGCACCAGAGGGTACTAGTTTTTTGCTTAGAATGTTTGTGATAAATTCGTTATCAGAAAACCACACTTGTGTGAAAATGCCTTGTTTATACACCGTGTTTCAAAATTAGCGATATAATGCATCCTTACAACGCACATGTGGTTCATGGAATTTAACAGGATATCGAACACTGCACTATCTTAGTATTATTCACTGCCGTACTTATTATGATCACACCTTACCGTGTGTGCTCACTGTGTGGGAAGTTTTCTGTGGCATTTTCTCTCAAATAAATGCTAATATCTTTTTTCTAGCATTTTTATTTGGACCCATGTTTCGCATGCTTATAACATGCTGTTGAATATACAAGTTTTCAAGACTGTCGGTTTTGTTTTTAAGCTGATCGTGGTCATTTTACTCTTTCGTATCTTATCCGTAGTTTTCAGTTCTGACATAGTTTTTGCTGCTTTTACCAAGATTTTTTGCATTTTTGCTTTTAATACATATATTAACTGCTTTTGACTAATTTTTAACCACGCATGGCACTGAATGGCCTATTTTGTGCTGATGTGCCTTTAAGAAACTACTCACTCACTCACTTTGCATTCAAATTTGAATGCTCTGTGTGTGTGGTTTGCTGTGTTGTTGTTAGGTGAAGGACAAGAAGGATTCGAAGCGGAACAGATTGGCTCTGCATGAACAGAAGATTATCTGGCCTGGTTTTGAGACACAGAAGCCAAAGGGCATCAAGATCTCTACTCATCTGCAGGTATTGGTCTAGTCCATCGTTATCTGTACACTGACGGCGAGTAGCGTTAATTTGGACAGACTGATAAAATTTTTACCTCCGCCAAAGAGGTTATGTTTTTGCCAGAGTTTGTTTGTCTGTCTGTGTGTTAGCAAGATAACTCAAAAAGATATGGAAGGATCTTTCTGAAATTTGCAGGGAATGTTAAGAATGGCAAAAACTACAAGTGATTCAATTTCGGGGGTGATTCGGAAGGAATCCTGGATTCTGGATCACTTTGAAATTTTCGTTAACATTACTTTGAATGGGGCATAAAATGTTCGGCGGAGGTCTGCGCTCTCTGAGTGTTTTTCTAGTTTGTAGTAAATTTTATTGGTAACAATAAAAGAGTAATTCTTTTCATCTATGCAACTGGTATTGTATGTTGTGATATATTGTAAAGAAAACGATAACAAGAAGTATTTATGTCATTGTTTTACCATTGTGTGTGTTCGAGGTGGTGACAATAAAAGAGCTGCCATTTATCTATACAACTCTTGTTTCTGAGACAGCTCGCGGAATGTGTGAAGTCCACCTGAATCGCTTGCCTTGCTCCAAGTCAAATGCCAGCGGAGGTCAGCATTCTAATTTTCTCGTTTAGCTGAAAGATTTGAGTTGATGCATAATGTTAACAGTTTTTTAAAAATTTGCTTACAACATTTGCAACTCTAGACTTCATCAACGTTTTAATTCTCAGTATGAGTACACAAGAAGTTGAGGCTTCACAGAATCTGTTTTCTTACATTTGGTTAATGTGTAGAAACTGATGACCATAGTGAACGTATGTATATTTATGTAGTCAGTGTTAATGTGTGTTGTTGATTGGAGCTTTTCTGAAATGTTTCGTATGAGCTATGCTTTTACTGGTTTATTTCTTGCCATTTTTTATTTCCCAGTGCTTTATTTTTGTCGTAGGTCCAACGCTGGAATATTGTTGCTACGGCTATGCAATGGATTTGCTAGTACAGCTTGCTAACAGTGTTAATTTTACCTTTGATCTCCATCTAGTGGAAGATGGAAGCTATGGCACTTATGAAAAGGTAAATACTGATTTTCAGTCTGTCTCTGATGATTGAAATTACCATTGACTGGTGTTACTGGTGGTAGTCATTTTTTTGTATTTGCTGATAAATTATATTCTTGTTGACTTGGGTGCTCAAAACGATCCTGTGTAATCTAGTTCATATTAAAGCAGAAACGATAGTTTTCGGAGCGGACTTATGTTTTACCGCAGATGTTTTATTTATTTTTAATTTTTATTTTGCCAAGATATCTCCAAGCTCCGTTGGCCAATCGCCGCAAGATTTTGCCCAATGATCGGAAGTGTATCCTATTTTATAACTTATTTTTTAAACTGTGGCGAGCCCTTTTCTATAGAATTTCAGGGCCAAAACATGCAAAATTTGGTGTGATTTTGGAGTAATTTGGACGACTTCAAACTTTGAAGGTAAATATCTCTGGAATGGATAAAGATATTCAAAATCGGACAAGTACTTCATTGACCACGATTACTTCTGCGTTAGGCAAAAAAAAGTTTATTAAACTTTGGTCCAGTAACCACGGAGGTCTGAAAAAGTAGCCCAACGAAACTTTGTCACGTGATGTGCTGCAAGGTAGGTGTGATAATGTGGGTACAACTTTTGGGGGTACCACCCCTTAAAATTTCCGATGGCAAAAAAAGTCTAAATTTCAGTGCAATTTTTTACAACTTTTGACTTTGACTGCAAATATCTCTGAAACGGAACAAGTTATCAAGATTCGGAATGGCAACAGATCAACTACGCCATCCTTTCTGTTGAATGAAAAATATATGGTGAAATACTGTCCATTAACAAAAAAGTTCCGTTGTCTCATTTCGACCCACTTAAAGATGACACTGCATGTTTTGCGTATGTAAATTTATGCATTTGAGTTTGGACCATTTTGCAAAGACATGACTTTGCAAGAAGGGAAATTTCACCTTCTTAAATTTTCCCGCAGTTGGACTTATGGCATTTGGTGGACTCTGCCCAAATTTCTAGTCTTCATTGTTTTTTCCATAAGAAAAGTCTCTGTCATTTTGTCTTTATTCATGATTGTATTTGCATGGCATGCTATAGCCTATACTATGATGATATGTACTAAGAAACTCATGAGAACACTCAGTGAGTGATTTGTAGCTTTGCTTTTGGTGTTGCACAATTGGTCTACTAGCCAGGAATTATGTGACTGTCGTTTATTAGTGGTTACTGGTAACAGTCCGTTGTCGACATGCTTGTAATAGCATTCTGGCTGTTTCTTGGTGCTTGTAGCATAACGGAAGCACACATCGGACGTGGAATGGGATGATTGGTGAACTGGTTGGTGGTAAGGCGGACATGATTGTAGCACCGCTGACCATTAGTCCTGAGCGCGCCGAACACATTGACTTCTCGAAGCCATTCAAGTACCAGGGACTCACCATTCTTGTCAAGAAGGTATCTTTACCTTGACTTCTGTGTACAATTTTAATGTTTTGGTGTATTGACTTATGGGACCTGTTTTCTTGGGTAACTCGTTCAAGCTTCTATTTGATGTGCTTACGAACTGCTGTGCAAAGTACAACTGGTATCAACAGTTGTGTCTCACACAACTGCTATCAATGACAAAATCAGTCGCCAGAGGCCACCAGACAACCCGCTGCTATAGTGTCTAGTGTTTTACTCGTACTCACCAGAGGGCACCACCTATTGCTCAGCCAACGCTTTATCCGTTGGATATCTCAAATTTTCCCTACCCCCCTCTCATTTAACGCCCTCATTTAGGTGACCTCTTCCGAATTTATGGAGAAGCTTTACGGTTCCTGAAACTAGAGTCTTCCAGGCAGCCGACAATGAAGATTTGGTGATCCTAGCTTGCACCGTTTTTGACTGATTCACCCGTGTGATGGACAGGTGGACAGAGTTGCGATGGCTAAGACGCGCCACAGCAGTAGCTGCTGTTGCACGTAAAAACCAGAGTTAAACTGATAGAATGATAATCAATGACAGTTGTTGAGCAAGTGCTGTTGACATTGTATACTTAGTTGTTGATGGTGTGCAGACTGTGAAAGACTCAAACCTTGGGTCGTTCCTGCACCCGTTCGGCAACACTCTGTGGATTCTGGTCGGTCTGTCAGTCCACGTCGTTGCCCTTGTGCTGTACCTACTCGATCGGTTCAGTCCGTTCGGTCGGTTCAAGCTGGCAAAGAGTGATGATGCGGAGGAGGATGCTCTCAATCTGTCAAGTGCAATGTGGTTTGCGTGGGGCGTCCTACTCAACAGTGGCATCGGAGAAGGTACAGGCAGTGTCTGAGAATGATTTATTGTAAATTTAAAAAAAATGTTTTCTCACATTGTTTGAAGTGATGCATGAGCTGAACGGTTTTTTTACGGACTTGTTTACTTAAAAACTGATATATAATTTTACATGTTTACAATGCACTGATGAAGAGTGTTTTTATTTTTTTTCTCGCTGTTTTTTTCCGCTGCATATATCATCTTGCTTCTTACATGCAAGTGGGTATGTTTTAAGCACAATTTATTTGGTTTAGTTGTTGGTCTGCCAAATTCTTTAATTAAACTAATATGGACTTACTATTAGGTTATTATTCATGCAGATGTGCTAGCTGTCAGAATTTGTTAGCGTGTTGAGGATTAAGTTATTCGCATTTTTCAGTTTGCCTTTAGTTTATGCCCTTCAAATATCAAAGGCTGGCATTTAACGAGGTGTGAATTGCCATTGTGCTTAGACTTGCACGTTGCAGTGTAGAAACTTATCATTTTCAAAATTGTTGAATTATAAACATTTTCAGAATTAATGCATAGCAAATTACAAGCGTTTTCAACGTTAATGTATGGTGAATTGTGATCGCTGCTGATGTGATGTGAAGGGACGCCGCGCAGTTTCAGTGCCCGGGTGCTGGGTATGGTCTGGGCCGGGTTTGCAATGATCATTGTGGCGTCGTACACTGCAAATCTGGCAGCATTTCTCGTCCTTGACAGACCTGAGGCGTCCATCTCCGGCATTGATGATGCAAGGGTATGTCAGCTTCCTGCTTGGCTGGAATTTGTTGAGCCTAATGATTTCTATGGATGATCACTTGTCCGGAAAACAGGAAGTTAGTGGATTGACCATACGTCGGGGAATGTTGGGAATTTTCAGTAAAAAAATTTTACCAGTGAAAATGACAAAAAACTTATTTGCTACTAAACATTAGCCTATTTTAACTTTGCACTGAAATGTCAAAAATTAGAGTAGTGCACAGAACCTGAAATATGTAGCATGAGTAGTGTATTTCATGCAAAATCTGTTTTGTGAGTTCAGTTGTAATGTATATTTCTGTTGTTTTTCAGTGCTCTTTGTCACTACTTCAGGTAATATTCAAGCACAGCAAGATAGTTGTACAAAGTAATTTTTTATTGCTGCATCAAAAAAAATTTTTAACACCATTTATTTTTTTATTAGCACTGTAACTTGACAGCTTTAATTGTTGTTAATTGTTGACGGCATCAGCTCTGATTAAAGGGGGTGTGTCTGTAGTTGAGAAATCCACAGGAGAACTTCCGGTATGCCACAGTGAAGGACAGTGCTGTGGCGATGTATTTCAAGCGCCAGGTTGAGCTGTCAACGATGTATCGTACAATGGAGGGTCACAACTACGCCACGCCAGAAGATGCTATTCTTGCTGTCAAGAATGGGTCTGTATTTCTGTTTTTTTATGGACACAACTTTGTAATAAGAACTTTTCATGAAATAAGCAAAACGTGCACACAGTACATGCAGACATGTGCTGCTCGTCCTTCATATTAACTTTTTGCAAATTCATAAACCTTTATTCACTTTTCTCTAGTGGCTGTTATTGATTGTTATTGTTAACACTTTTGTTGCTCAAACTTGGTTAAATTGTTGCCAATCCAACAGCGTCTCAGTACTGAAGATGCTATTATTACTGAGTGCTGAAAATACAACTAGTAGTAGTAGTGCTACTACTGTTACTACTGTTGTTGTTGTAGCAGTTGTTTTAGTTGTTGTATGCAGCGGTTTGCAGGTGTTCATCTGGAATTCATCAAGGCTGGACTACTCCTGCTGCTGCTGCTGCTGCTGCCACTACTACTACTACTGCTGTTGTATTAGTTGTTGTTGTCGTATGCAGTGGTTTGCAGGCATTCATCTGGGATTCATCATATCTGGACTTCTACAACTACTGCTACTACCACCACCACTGCTACTGTTGTAGCTGCAGTAGTTAACTCAATTCAAGTTTAATAAAAACAATCATTTGTATTGCTAACAGAAATACAAACAAAAGGAGCAGCTACAACACTAATGAAGCATAACATGACATCAAGATACTGTGTATACAAAATACCACAAAGCAACATAGTCCTTTGTATTCACACACAATGCTTAAATCAGCTCGGTTCACATCCACATAAAATTTTAAATACATCAATACAGAGCACACAGTGTTACGTAAATGTATTTGTATTTTAGGTTATTGATTTTTAGCCAGGGCAGAATGGATAAAAAGATTAATATATAGTTGTTGTAGTTGTTGTCGTTGTATGCAGTGGTTTGCAGGCATTCATCTGGGACTCATCGCGTCTGGACTACGAGGCTGCTCAGAACTGTGATCTGGTGACGGCCGGTGAGCTGTTTGGTCGGTCCGGCTACGGCATTGCTCTCAAGAAGAACAGTCCTTGGACACAGGAGATTTCACTACAGATACTTGCACTGCACGAGAGTTAGTATCGGGCCAACTCAGCCTTCTATCCTCTGTGGGATGGTGAAATGTTTTCGTCCTGTGTTGTAGCTAATAGTATTGTGGCAAAGGTGAATGTTGTGCTAAGCTGCCAGATTAGTTTAGCATCTACCAGGCACTGTTTTGTATTCATCATATGAACTGGGTGAAATCTTACAGCGGTTATACCATGATGACAGCGCCGTGAACATTGTCATAATAGAGGATTAAAGACTGGGTTGACCTCTGGTGGTCCCATTCTGAGCATTATTATATGAGTGGCTTTATTTGCTGGTACTGATGAAAAATTGTAATTTGATGAGTCTGCAAAGATTGATTGGGATTAATCAATTAATTTTGTTTCTGTTTTTGTTGTCAAGCAGTAGACCACAAAAACTGCAGGACTGTACTGCTGATTTTGGTTATTTTATATTTTGCAATCTGAAGCAGATGATGATGATGCCAGTCAAAGCTTACAAAGTTCAGACTGTTGAACTAATGCTATTAATTAGTGATTGCAATCCTGGGATTGAATTTTTAATCCCGGCATCCGGGATTGAGAAATCTGTGATTCTGGGATCTTGTTTCGGGATTAGGCTTACAGATTGGTCGTTATTTCGATGTCCCCAAATGTGTTATTTCATGCATAGGATGTAGTATAGGCTGCTAGGTCTACGGAAAATATATCCGAACCGTAGGGAGTGACAGTGACTGTAAAAATGCACATTAGGCCTTCAGTGCACACTATGGAGTATTACGTGCGCACGTGGAATATTTTATTCACGCGATGGCTAAACAATATTATTTTTATTATTTAACGCATGAAAAAGTATAATTTTAACTAATTTTTGTGATATCAAAATCCAGGGATTGAGATGCTGCCAATTCTAGTATTTGCGATTGGCAAAAAAGGCCGGGATCCCGACTCTGGATCCTGGATCCGATTCGGGATGCTGGTCTTGCAATCCCTACTGGTGACGTCGTTGCCATCGTCTGGGCGTCTGTCTGTCTGTCCGTCTGTCTGTCACACTCGTGAGCTGTATCAAAACGGTGCAAGCTAGGATCACGAAATCTTCACTGTGGGCTGCCCCAAGGTCTCTAGTTTATCTAACAAGTATAAATCTTGATCACGTGTTCTGCACAAAGTAAGCACCGGCCACTGTTGCTTACACTAGTCTACATCTGACTGGAAATGTGTAGGTTGGTGATATTAGTGAGTCAACAAGTCCAACATTGTAATCAAATTAGTAATTGTGATTAATTTTACCAACAATAATTGATTAATTAGTCATTAATTTCCGTCTGGTCTTTTCGGTGTTGTTTGCTTCATATACTAATACTGTCACGTTGATTATTTTTGTTTCGTTGTTCTCTTGGTAGGTTGAAGCTTGTTATCTATGTAGTTCTTCTGTGTTAATGTCAGATGGGTCGATGGAGGATTTGGATGGGAAATGGATTCTGGCAAAGGACACTGCTTGTCCGGAGAAAGACGCATCTCCAGCTACTCTGGGACTTCCCAACATGGCTGGTCCGTGTGCATTTTTATTATACTGATTCAATGTTTTCATTTACTTAAAACATACAGAAGTTTTGGTTTTTATGGCGCAGTGTTAGAACATTATGCACGTACATTGCCAGGCCAATAGTTCATCTAATAGAGTTGGAGACCCAGTTACTGTGGTAAATTGAAGCAAAAAATTTTTTTTTCAATTTGTTTGTTTCTTGACTGTGAAGTATTGTCGCTGTTATTATAACTAAGAAAGTATTTTAAAAATACAACTGTTAAATAAGTTACTGGTTATGGTATTTAACTACTTCTCAACACTAGCATCAGCGTAATATGCGAGACTGCACGTTCTGGTACGTTGCATCGTGTTGTCATGCCGTATTATATTTCTGACTGTGTGATGTGGATAACTGACCATGTCTTGAGAATTTCCTGCAGCTGGAAAGTGGTCACCGTAAAGAAGGTAAAAGGTAAAGGTCGTCAATTTGTATAGCGCATCATCACAAACATGCCTCTAATGCGCTTTCGTCACTAACCAGAGCCACCTGCTACATGGCCGTCGCGTGCAGCCTGCAGACACAGGCTGGCACAGCGGCCGGCTAGGCAACCCCAGTCAGCTGTACCAAGGTCCCCACCTTCCCTAACCCATGTAAATGAGTTACTACTCATTTTACCATCCCACGAAGGGTAGAAGGCTGAGTCGACCTAGCTGGCAGGCTTCGCAATGAGATGGTTTACCTGCCCACAGGCAGTCACCCATCGCAGTACTAACCGGGCCCGGCGTAGAGTAACTTTGTTTCAGCCGAAACGCGTTACCAACTACGCCACGCCACCAGCCACTGTGTCAGTTGTTTGCATATAATGCATATTTCAGTTATGTTGAACTAATGAATACTGATGTGTGCTGCTAGGTGTGTTCATGATGGTGGCTTTTGGCATTGTTGCCGGCATATTCATCATATCAATTGAGATTGCGTACAAGCGACATCGTCGACTCAAAGAGAAGGAGCTGGAATTGGCGAAGACTGCTGCCGATCGCTGGAGAGGAAACATCGAGGCTGGTTTTCATTCAGTTGTTCTTACTGATGTCAGTCCAACAGTTTTATGCCGTCACTTTCTGAATATTCTGCGACGTTCTGAGCCTTACATGTATTAATGGTGTTAGTGGTGTTTCTTTTCTCGTGGTTGTTGTACAAGAAATATGCACGTTTTTTGTCAACTTTATATAAGTTATTCAGCTAACAGATGTCACAATTGCACTGAGACAACAATAGGTCTGTATTGTCATTAGTAGGGCCTGACCGACTAAATGTTTGTTTTGTCCAGTCACGTACTGCGGATAAAATGAATATCGCTTATCGAAAATGCTTGTCATTGTATCTACTTTATAAGGCATTCTTAGTGATGTGACTTTAACTCTCATATCACTGCTATCATGACAGATGTCTGTCCATAGTGTGTACTGTGTGGTGGCATTACACTCCAATATACACTTGTTCCGTTGCTTTGCACACCCGATGCAACTCATAGTCAAAGACCTGTGGGACAAACCAAATGCAGTGGCTGACTTCCTTAATCTGGATGATGTTTAACTGGTTCTTGTGGTAGCCCAACATCTCTTGTCAAACATCATCCATATCATCACACTTGTGTGACTTTAATCGAAAATGACCCATAGAAAATCAAGTAATTAAAATTTTCTTAATTGTTTGAAATTGTTTACGACTAGTTGCATGCATGATTAATTTTTCTACGTTTATTGTCCACCGTTATCGGTGAATTAAAGATTACCGATTTTCGCTGCCGTACTTTGATTGCATCATTTTGCGCTGTGTGTGGTCTGTGCAGAAGCGTCGAACGCTGCGTCGGACGTTGCTGCAGTACCAGCGCGACTGTCAGAGCCTCGATGCGCCGACAGCAGGGGGCACCACATCCAACACATCACTCAACCCATCGGTAGACCAGCCTTCTGCCGGAAGTACCAGGCTGGCTATGATGACTACTCCTGTTGCTAGGGACACTTTGGCTGCCACCGTCAAACAGGGCGTCGCAGCCGTCAGCTTCAAGACTCCTGACGCTACCGTCTAAAGTGCGGTTTCCATCCAGTGCGACGTACGCAGCGCATGCAAGAAAGAATGCAACGAACGCAATGAATGCAACAAAAAGTATGCAACAAATGCAGCTGACATCAACGGCCAAAACACAAGGATTGAAACGTTCGTTGCATCAGTTACGGCTGTGGTTTACAGATGGTTTGGCCGCAAGACGCTTCGGCCGCTGGTCGATTTGATTACCGCTGAAATGTTGCGTTTGAAGTGCTTTGACTCTTTACATGGTTTGGAAGCAGTGACGCAGCTTTATGCAAGTGTGAAGCGTGGAGCAGGTGAGGGTAGGGGACTGCTATCAGTGCACTCAGTGCTATGTCGCAAACTCGTGGCACGTCCAACTAATATTCCACAGACTCGGATCTTGTCCGGATGGTTCCTGTGGAGTGGTTGGCTAGTAACATAGGCCTATGCATCTCTGTTCTTCCTGAAAGACATCATATGAATTACATGCCCGAATTGTTTTGTGATGCGTGGCAAAAACGATCAGCGGCTGAAACGTCCTGCGGCCAAATTAGCTCTACACCACGTCGGTTGCATTGCGTACATTGCATGCAATGCATTGGACGGAAACTCCACCTTTCGGTATTGTACAATGCAACAATCGTCTGATGAATATTGTACTGTATTCTACCACCAGCTTGATATGCCACTTTACAGGTCTTGCCCATCTGTCTGTTTGTCTTCGTCCGTCCGTCCATCTTGTACGAGTGCCTGACTCAAAAGCGAAAATGCTTAGAACAACCGCCGTAACGGGTATGTATATTTACATCGGCCAGTGAGACCGTTTGCAGTTCAAAAGAACAAAGATCTAGTAGGTCATCGTTCACTGATGGCTGCCATTGTAGATCTCTGCACTATGATTACCATCTCTTTTTACTTCATTATGTCACCGTGATCAGTAAACTGCTTACTTACTTACCTACTTGCTTATATTTGGCTGAACTTTCCGATGTTAGAAAATAAATATGGATGAGTTTTATCCAGCAGTTTTGCAGTATATGGTGAGTATATCAGTTAGTATTGTTGGTGTGATAATACTACTGATTATTATTATTATTATTAATTATGCTGGGCATTGTGGTAAATTTTGTATTAATAAATTATTACTGCTGTTTTCAACATTCTGATATTTTTACCGTCACAGAAAGTAATCCACCAAATTTTATAATGTCATAAATTTATTAAATTACAAGATTTTTTTACAATTCTTTCACTGGCTCGCTCTGCAGTATCAGTGAACTTCGTTAATAATTTCAGACATGATTATAGGCCTACCTAAAACCCTTGGCTACATTCTGGGAAGTATTAATATTTGAAAGCTAATAATAATAAAAATAATATACACTGTAATTGTCATGTTTTTGGCATGACAGTTTTCTGTGTCCAGTGTCAGCCTGTTTGATCAGTAATAGTCATTCAAGATCAGTTGCTATTTCTAATTGTTGAACTGCTTCGGACCTTGTGCAAATAATTATAGTAATAACAGAAACACTGGGTCTGATCAGCGAGTCAGCGATTCTTTTTTTGAGGATTTGGGCTCCAGATTTCAGCCATGTCCAATGAAGCTTGAGAAGGCTTATTTTTTGTATCAGCGGCTGTTGGTGCTCTTGCAGCGCTTCTGCGCTATTCTCGTTCATGACAGTTTCAGTACAAGTGACACATCAGACCTCTGGTCATTCCAGTAGTTTTTAATGTTTAGCTTTGTTTTAACCTCCGGGATCTTTACTACCTGGGGTAAAATAATAACTATAAATATGGGGCAGAGCCCAACGTGAGGCTGCCCGGCGCCGTAAGTCCGATTGGGGAAAAGTTTTGGGGTTGAAATTTCCCTCGTAGCAAAGTCGCATGTCCCTAACTCAAATACGTTAGCATACACAGAATGCGCATTGTCGACTTAGGGTGGGTCAACATCCGCGCGCTAACCGTCGTTGTTAGTGGACCAAAGTTCACCAATTTTTATTCAACGCGGAAGGGAACATGCTTAATAACGCCATTTTCCGCTTGTCGATAGCTTCACCTGTTCCAAAGATATTCGCAGTCAAAGTCAAACGTTGTCGTGAATCGCGCCGAATTTTGGACGTTTTTTGGCCTCCCAAATTTTAAGGGGGCGGTGCCCCCCCCCCAAAAAAAAAGTTGTACACGCGTTATTACCTCCAACCAGCAGCACATTATGTGGTAATGTTTTGTTTGGCTCCTTCCCTTAGCTCCAAAGTTATAGACGCGCGTACACTACATTTAAAGCCAATTTTCGACCCCCTTCGTAAAAAATTGTTGGGGGAACCTTTGTCCCCGTTGAGCTGTGTACTTGCAAGACTTGGCTATTCTATGGCGTGTGTAAAAAATCGGGGCGCAGCACCCTCTAGAGGCCAAAATATGATCTTTCGAAAAGTAGATTTGGAGAGTATAATTGCACCTCTAAATCTCCGTGGTTAGTGGACCAAAGTTCACCAAACTTTTTCACCGAACGCTGGAGGAAACGCTTTCGATCACCTAGTTTTCTGATTTTGTATATCTTCATCCGTTCCGGAGATATTCGCGCTGAAAGTGGGAAGAGGTCCAAAATCGGGCCAAATTTAGCATGTTTTTGGCCCCCGAAATTTTTTGGAAGGTAGGCCCCCAAATTTTTGGATCGGACTTATAAAATTGAGCATGTTTCCGACCGTGTGGCAAAATTTCGCGCCGATCGCCCGAGTGACCTCGGAGATCTCGTGATGAAAAAATCACAGGCTGAACGGTAGTTCAAGCCCTGTGTTAACGGCGACTTCTCTTTCTTATGGGAAAGCCAAAAATTCGACCCCCCCACAGAATCAAAACCCCTGACCCGATTGAGATAAAATTTGACAGGGTTGATTACGTCGGCGAGGGGACCCGTCATGCAAAATTTTATGCAAATCCCTCCAAGAGGGG
>Ga0209367_1000751_pt1 | contig 35593 bp, 24 predicted proteins | sample WorMetLIZISLAND2_FD_187412 | JGI IMG/M metagenome (GOLD analysis project Ga0209367, IMG submission 187412) | Marine gutless worms symbiont microbial communities from Max Planck institute for Marine Microbiology, Germany - Olavius geniculatus... ... | reverse complement strand
GTAAAAAAGGGAAGGCCGGAAGGGAAGTGACAAAAGGGGAAAGGGGAGAGACGAGGCCACCCCAATTGAAATTCCTGGCTACGTTGCTGCACAGTGAACAGTGCCTATGAAAACCAAAGTTAAGATATTGCAAAACTTTACAAGCAAACTAAAAACTGCAAAATAATTTTAGAGATGTGGTTTTTTTAGCGATGGGCGGAAACTGGAAATGCAGGAACTTTTTTTAGACCTGACTATGGTCTCCACTGATATCTTTATAGACAGTATTCAAACAAGAAGCCCAGCTGTTGCTAGCAAGGGTCGACCTTACGTGGATGTCAGGTCAGCAAATGATTTTCAGCATTTTAAAGGGCATATGCGACTTCCTATTAGTGCTCAATAGGAAACATGGCCCTATCTCTCACCGTTTGTGAGATACGACATACTGTTTAGCCACAATAGCGCATATTGGTCCTCAAAGGTCAATGATTTTCATGTAATCTGAAAAGATGTATGCCACTTCTTATTACTGATTTATAGTAAACTTGGCCACACGTCTCACCGTTTCTGAGATATGGCATGCAGCTTTCCCTTGAAAACTCCAATTTTTCCTACCTCCTCCGTTCAACCCCAAATTTGAAAATGCTCCCCTTGCACTGGATTGCTAACATGTTGCAGCTGCCGAACCACCACACCAGGCTAATCATTCCTGTAAAAAGATTTCCGGTACGACCTACTGTTTAGCTACAATACAGTACATCCTCTACAGACGACAGATAACGACAGACAGACGACACATCGTGCCATAGACGCATACAGCATATATCTGTAGCATGTCAAAAATTCTGACTGCTCTGTCTAACCACGACACTACAGCGCATTATTCTTTTCAGATAGTTTTGTGTCTCTGCGTTCTATGGATTTATCGTGTATAGTACAGGTCAACTCAGCCTGGCCATCCCTCCGTGGGTAGGCGCAATGAGTACCAGTGAAAGCTGAGACGTAAACAGGCACACCGCGCGATGCACTAACCCCGTATCCGTGGTCTCTCAGTGTAAAAACTGGTGCCTGGCTGAGGGCCTTAGGAAACGGAGATCAGCGCCGCCCAATGGCCCTTAAAGCTTGGGAAGAGTATGGTGTTAGCGTAGGTACTATCACCATGTCCATACATGTACTATGTATGCTCAACTATGTGGCTATGTTGTTACAGATATCGATGAATGTCGGGTTGGTATCTACAACTGTGAGCCTAACTCTGTCTGTCGTAACCTAGTCGGTGACTATTACTGCACGTGTCGCATGGGCTACAGACTGGACGATGCTCGAAAGAGCTGCGTGCGAGACAACGACTTCATCTACAACGACCTGCTTCAAGTACCAGACCTCGAGAAACCCACTGTACAGATCGACTGGCGTACGTCTTAATTCACTTTACAGCTAATCGAGATTATTATTGTAGCTGTAAAGTTAACTTGCTACCGTGCTTCTTACATGTGTTGCGACCAGAAGCGCTTTACAATCTCGAAAATGGCAGCTGATTGGCATAAGCTGATGATACCGCAGTGATGGATCAATCCACTGCCTGTATCAGCGATCAACTGGACACGCCGTTTGCAGCTAGCAGACATACAACCATATAGGCCTTCGCCCTGTAGTTCGTAAGCTACTACTAATTTACTGTCTCGCAGAGGGTAGGAGGCTGAGTTGACATGTACTGGTGGAACACACCCAGGCAGCCCAGCCCCATACTGGGTCAATGCAGTTACTATGCTTATTGAGGATCTAGCTCCCTTCAGTGTCTGTCTCATTGCTGCTAAGTGAAAAATACAAAAAGGTGTAGAAAAAATCGGTGTAGGCAAAACGTTTGCCAGGGCCCGGAATAACGAGTGTGTCACTTCTCAGTTCCAATTTCCAAAGGTCAAAAGATCAGAGTCGCCAGACATTCAAACATCTAGAAAATAATGCACATCGAGCATAATTTTCACCTATGGCTAGCAGGGCAGTCATAGCAGCACACCAGAAATGGCATAAAGGTGGGGACACTGATTAGAGTAGATGGAACCAGGCGGACGACCACATACATGTCATCACATGGCACAGTGAACTCGCGTTGTTTAATCAACCAGTGAATTCCACCGGTCCATCGGAAAGGTTGCCAAATGGCATTTCAAAATTTGAAATAAGTCAAATTTGAAATTTTGAAGAAACTTCGCTGTAAAAATTTCAGTTCAGCTGTTTGGCATTATTCTTCTAATTTGTCAGTAAACTCAATTGGGCACCAGTTTGGCATTAATTTGGCAGTACCAGGTAACAAATGATTTTACTGTAAATGATACTGATGAAAATTTGGCATTTTTATGTCAGAAATACCCTGCATTTGGCATTCATTGGAAACCTGATACACCAGCGGAATTCAGCAGTTAATTAAACAATGCAAGATGACCGAAACTTAGCTTGACCTATTTCTGCTGCTACATTATAGCACTACTGATTGGTGTGCAGTGTGCACTGTCCTGTGCTACAGACAAAGCCCTGTTCGGCTGGTTGGTGACGTCATCTGCAGCAAGTGTACAGTCGCTGTGGTCATTCGCTTGTCTTCCACTGCTTGTCACAATGTTATGGGCTATGAATCGCTAATACCAATTCATATCATACAGCTTAGCCAGGAGTAGACAAAAATGACAGGGTTCCTACAGGTCAGGAAAAACGGGAAAAAGTCCGGGAATTTGTGTTGTCAGGGAAAAATATTATTTTTGAAAAGTCAGGGAAAATGATCTTGGATCATGCACATTGCACACTGCAGATAACTGTGATTTTTTTGCATCTCAAAATATTAAAAAGCAGGCAAATTTGCAGCTTCCATTGAATGTCCAAAAGCTAGAGGCATTTCAGCTTCAGGGGGGCTTTGTACCCCTGACCCTCGACCAGGGCCTCTGTTGTTCGCATATCGCTCTATTGATACATTTCATTACTTAATACCATTTATGATATTCGTGTGATAGGGTTATTGTTTTGATAAGGTCAGGGAAGTTGTCATTCCGCGACTGGAAAAGTCAGGGAATTTTGCTACAGAAGACCTGTAGGAACCCTGAAACAATGAGCTTTAGATATTTGCTGTGTTACTAGTAGTGAGATTACTGTTGTTTGCTGCAACTGTAAAAAAGCTTCTGAATTGTTATTTAGACCTGAGCACAGGTAAGCCTAGACTCAAGTTATATGGGCCAGGTCCAAACTTTAAAAAAACTATGGCTAAATCGACAGCAGTTGCAGTAACAGTTCAAAATTTAACAGTGCTTCAATATGCCAATAAAGCACATTACGGCTTAAATCGACTGATGGCCAACTGAGCTGTTGCACACAATTTTTTTGTGCTGGTCAAGTCTTGACTGTAATTTTGGAAATAAAGCACCAGTAATGGAAAAATAATAATTTGTGCGAAGTCAGCTAAATGGATCGTATCTGAATTTTAGCAGAAAAATGGGCCAGGCTTAGAAGTCAAGTTCCGACAGTGCACAATGGAAAAATAATAATTTGTGCGAAGTCAGCTAAATGGATCGTATCTGAATTTTAGCAGAAAAATGGGCCAGGCTTAGAAGTCAAGTTCCGACAGTGCACAGGTTTATTGTCTTTTTGCATGTACTGTTCTAGCGAACTGTATTCACGCAATATGTGGTTTTAATACACATTATTTCTTTATGTAGAAAACTGCAAAAAAACAAACTGCCAAACAGTACCAACCAGTCAACTTTATCTGTCTGTGACATACAGCTTATTATGTCCCACAACACTAACTGACATCTCACAAAGACACAGTCATCGAGAGCTCACAAAAAATGTGACATCATCAGTGGTCACAAAACTGTCAAATGAACCAGTCTTTCATGGATGGTTAATATGGTCGTGGTGGCGGAGGTCCTCCTGCAACAACGAACAATCACCAGTTATTTGTCAATATATTACAAACAATTATCCAGTTATTGCACGGCCGTCCTGATGGGCCACACTGTATCTTGCTCATCTGGAAAGCACATGAAAAACAAAAAGTAATGGGAACATTCCTCAGGGCAGAAAAAACCAGCATGCTGCTTTTCATTTCAAAACATCAAACATCGGGATTATTGTTAAGTGCATCTATAAGTGGATGGCCACAAAGTGTTGGCAGTGGGCCGACAACATTTGTCTCTACATTAGTGTAGCAAACAGATGGCATGACAACAGATGTAAATCTGCACAAAAATGACAGATTTTGATGAAGTGCACTGCACTTCCCCATTTACAATTCCGACTGCAAGAACTTCTATAAATTTGCCATCAACGATTTGAATATGAGCATGTCATGGTAGCTCCATCAACATGGCTGAGGCTTATCAACCATTCTCTATGATGAGTATAAATTATCAAATTGTGAACAGCACTCTGCAATGTCTGATTTACGCTAAAAATTGACTCAATTAACTGTTAAGTTCATGTTCACTATACAGTGCACAATATGAGAATAAAATAAACATAATTCGTGCAAAGCTGAGACTGCAGTCTGAAAATGGCATTCTGAGAAAATAAAATATCAAAATATGTCTTATGACACATCTACCTATAATTCAGTGTTTAATGTGAACAATGTCATACTACAAAACAAACACTTGCAATAGGCATATAGAAAATAAATAAATGCACAGGTGCGTAATGCATTGTGTAAGTGCTTAACATAGTTTACACATGAATTTTACAATCACAACTAACTATACTATATTGTCCTCAAAGAAACGTGCAGTTGAAAATCAGAAATGTGCAGTCAAAGTGGACAAAAAGTTCAGTTAACTACATAGTTCTCTACTGACTAGCAGATAAGAGACAGAGACCATCGAGAGAACACACTAAGTGATAAAACAGGAATTGTTCAGTACTGTCTTCTATGGCACTTTCTGCAGTTAGAAAACGGTCTTATTACAAGGCCTGTTTTTGTAAACCAGTAATCATCACCATACATTCCTGAATAGAGTAACAATGACATCACATGCCAATAAGAGAATGTAATAAAGACAACGTGAACAAACCTCTCATCATTCCCGGTGGAGGTCCTCGCATACCCATTGGTGGAGGTGGGCCTCTCATGCCAGGTGGGCCGGGAGGACCCGGTGGCATGCCCGGTCGTGCCTGTGGCTGCATCATCTGCGGTGGAGGTGCACCGACCCCATGTGCTGGGCCACTCAGACCAGCTGCAGGACCAGACGACTGTGCAGGTACCCCGCGCCCTGCGGCCCGACCTACACCCGGCCCACCGGATGCTCCAGGGATAGGCACACGTGCTATGCCCTCCTACAACAATGTTCAGCCCCATTCGTCTCAGATGTTCAGTACTGTTTATGTACACAACTCACTAGTGCTTTGATGTATTGTGAGAAGCACTCAAAAATTATCTGGGATGTTTAGCAGTAAAAAGCAGATATACATCGAAAATGCTCCCAGTTATGCTGCTGGAAAGTATATAAAGACAAACACCGCTAACTTGCGGTACATACATAGCATTTCTAAAGCACAAAGTTCTTCATAAAGCATATGGAATACTAAAGGGCACTTGTGAAAGTGCATATCTCTGCCAAGTGAAGTAATTTAAACACTACAACTACAACTACTACTACCAATAATACCTACTACGCCTACCAATCCTATTAACTTTTGGCCAAATTCCACTAATGTCGTTGCCATGGCAACAAGGGTCGGTCATAATAGAGTCAGACAACCCCCATTAGACGCAAAGATCTTGGAGATATCTCTTATACAAGCCGAGTTATAGCCCATTTTGTCTTAAATTTTGCTGCCATGGCAACGTCGGTCGGTTAAGGGTAAATATAAATGACACTGCAAATAGGCTGACCCCTTGTGACATCACGCCACTATAGCAATGACGTCACGCATGCTGAGTCACTGATGTGCAAGGACACAGACAGAAAAAAGCAATCTCTTAATCTCCACCAATGTTCACTACATTAACCTTGGTGGAGATAAAAATGGTTTGAAATTCATCTCAGCTTCATTTTACAGGACTGACATGTGATTTGATCAGATATGCATTATCATGTTACACCAACTGTAACTGTTGAACTAATCATATACAGAATGCATTACATATTCAGAGATAACACTATATACAGCATAGCATACCTCAGCTGGTGGTGGACCTTCGACAGTCAGTGAGACAAGGTTCTCTCCACGCAGCAAAACCAGACCCAGTGCTCTCTTTTCTTCTCGCTCAGCAGTTTTGCTCTTGGGTTTCACTCGTCGAAATTCGTCACAATCTCCAAGAATGACATTCATGTGCTTGTCAAATGCTTTGAAAGTTCCTATACAACAGACAAACTTGCCATTTGCAGCTTGTTTTGCACCTGTAAAACGATACTAGTGATCATAATACAAAAATGCTGATGATGCTGCAAATCATGCAAACAATTAAAGACACTAGCATTACTCAGTAGTGAATTACAGGTGGGGTTGGTATTAACAATGATGTTTATACTGACATTTAGCAACAGCCAGATTTTAAGACATGATTACCACAATAAACACTTAAATCATAATAAGCCACTAGTCCACTATGCTACGATTACAAATTACAGAAACAAACCAATAAATGTCCTGCCATCTTGAAGTGTGCATCGCATCCGATAGTTGATGTGCTGAAGCAACTTTGAACTTTTACCTGCCATCTGAAACAATCACAAATCATGACTAAACAAAAATTCTTAATGGTTATGTTATATAGTGTATCCTTAATACAATAGCTGAATCAGTCTGTTTCTCAAATGCTGTCTTCATAATGGCCTGCTGCAATTGCTGTGCTCCTATGGTCCTGTTTTCCAGTCCAATAATCACAACACAGGTTAACCATGCTGCCACACCACTATGCCCCATTAATGGCAGCTACATCACACCAGATCACCACGTCAGCTGCTGCTAGGTCTGCACTGGATTTTCCAAATGCTTTTTTCTTAACACTGTGTTGTCATTATGCACCACGCCAGTCAGATCATCAAGTTTGAAGATGACGTCACCTGACAATATGAACCACAGCGGCCACGAACAGACAACTGTTAGCCGCTCTACTGGGAAAGTGTCAAGACCAGTTTCTTCTATGTATGCCTGTTCAAACTCATGCCATGATTTTATTTTTACTTGACCTTGACCTCCATGACTGCAGCACTTGCCAGAGCATCAGAATCCTCACAGACTCCCAATTGCAGATTTGATGCCTCTCTGAAAGTGCCGCTCGTCAGTCAGACTCAACATGTTGCACTATCTGGACCATCTGTGCAACTGCTAGCTCACAGAGTTGTGTCAGCATGGTGTCCCAGTGCACAGTACAGAGGTTGGGAGGCATAAAATAAGCAACAGTAATGTATGTAGCTCTTTTTCATGCACCAAAATTATTTTACCACTATTAACGTAAATTCGGATATATTAGTAATTTTCAATTTCCTGGAGCGACCTCTAAATATTCACAGATGTGTTTGTTCTTTTAACATAACTATTTTTTTCTGCCAATGGCACACAATTAAAACCCAGACAGATCATTTAGAAAGATTTTGTTTTTTTGATACAGCCAAGACAGATTCAATTTATACAATTAGAGCCACCAGAATGTTAGTATCTTGTAACAAACTAGAAATTTGGGGCAAAGCCTAACGCGAGTCCAGCTGGCACTGCAAGTACGATTGAGAAAAAAATTCAGAGGGCTAAAATTCCCCCATTAGCAGTCACTTGGCCCGAAGTCAAATGCATTAGCATACGCACAATGGGTAGTGTCAACTTAAAGAGTGGGTAAACATTAGCTGTGTAATCTCTGGTGTTCGTGGACCAAAGTTCACCAAATTATTTTTGTTCAATGCTGGAGGACTGTGTTGGATAACGCCATTTACCACTTGTGGATAACTCTTATCAGTTCGAAAGATATTCTCTGTCAAAGTTGAAACTTGTCCTAAATCACACTGATTTTTGGATGTATTTTGCTCTACCAAATTTAAAGGAGGTGCTGTCCCCCAAGAGTGGTACCCACATTATGACCCCTACCTAGCAGCACATCATATGGCACAGTTTCATGAGGCTACATTCCCTGGCTCCAAAGTTCTTGCTTCTAGTCTAGTATGCTGAATTTTAAGCCAACTTTTGACCCTCTTTAAAAAAATTTTCAAGGTGGACCCCACTCCCTGGTGGGAGATGCACTAACAAGATTTGCTCATTCTCTAGCGTGTATAAAAATCTGGGAGTGCAACACCCCTTAGGGGCTGAAATATGGTCTTCTGAAAAAGGCCCTTTGTGTGGGTATGATTTAACCTTCTGATCTCCATGGTTACTAAACAAAAGTTCACTAGATTTTTTTCACCAAACACGAAAGAAATCATGGTCCATCAGGTAGTTGTCCGATTTTGAACATCTTTATTTGTACTAAAGATATTCACCGTCGAATTTTGAAGTTGCTGGATATCACACCAAATTTTGCATGTTTTTGGCCTTTAAAATTTTTTTGGACGGCCCTCCAAAAAATTTTTGGACCAGAATTATGAAACTCGGCCTAGGTCAGATCACCGTGCAAAATTTCACGCCGATCAGCAGACAGCTCGGAGATACCTTGGCAAAATAAAAAAGAAAGAAAAAAAACACCTGCAGTAAAACATAAGTCTGCTCGTTTCCTATTCCTAATTTTATCCTTAACCCTAATCTCAACCCTATCCCTAAGTACAGCCCTGACCCTGTTGCGATATCAGCAGATCCGCACATCCGTCGATTCCTTCTAGCCACTTTGTTTACCGGCACGCGTACGGCAACAAACACTATAAAATAACTTCGAACACTAAAGGCGAATTAGGATACACGCATAACTGTATAAACCTGTTAAATATCGGCAAATATGTCCACCAATCGACACAGATGACGAAAAATATTACAAAAATACGCTAGAAATGCGTATTGTTCATGTGCGCTAACCAAAGAATATTTACAGCAGGTTTTATTAAAAGCCAGACTGGACCGGTTAATTTGCGCAGCGCGCGGTAGGGTAGTCGTTCGTAAAAATGAATACCAGAAGAAAATGGGCGAGGTCAAGTTTCGCTAAGATTTTAGTCTACGACCAAACCGAAGTTTGTAAATTCCCAGCCAAGTATACTATCTTAAACTTAACTCTCAGCACAACTTGACTTCACGCAGTGCCAAGACTCAGATGGAGACATATAGGCTGCTAACAACAGCGCTTGGGCGCTTTACGGTCTTTCCTAACAAGAAGCCCAGCAGTCGATAGGACGTACAGCCGACCGTAGTGCCTGGCAGTGGCATGATGCAATATTGAACGGAGGGGGCGAGACCCATACTTTGGGAGGTGCGTCGGGGGTCGACGATTGTACTGTTGTATAGAGAGTTGGTAAGTTCTATAGCTGTCAATATAACAATAATGACTGTCGATCGCTCTCTGCAGTAGTTTGGTCAGGCTCGTCGATAGGATGGGGTAAATGGCGAGTTACTCTGGTGCCCGGTACGTTTTGCACACCAGAATACGCAACTTTAAAAAATTCAAAAATTTTATTCCCAGCGGACCCTGCGAGAATGTTTTCCCGGGCCCCAATATGGCTCTCGGTTGCAATTTGTAACCCAAGTATTTCGGTAAGGGGTCACTACCTCTGTTGGTGGGGAAGCAGAGAGTCGGCAATTGATAGGGCACTGGTAAATGTCTATAGCCTGTTGATAGTAAGTTAACCATTCCACCGATACAGTTAGGCCGTAATGCACCATGCACATTTTTGGGGGTATGGACCCTGATTTGGGGAGAACAGATGTCGCTAAATTAGCGTAAATGGCAATGAGTTTCTACAGGCTGTCAATTCTGACCATGCCGCAATTCAGAAATTGCAAGTATTTGTAAGTGAAGACAGTATCACCATTTTAGTGAAGCAGGGGCCACAGGGCGAACTGGTGCCACGTGGGGAGCCATCAGGCAAGCGTATTTGCTTATTCAGACATTGTTTTGGTTAAGACGTACCGTTTGGCTACAATGCATGCATTACAGATGACAGACAAAGGGACACAACATTGTGCCATAAGCAGGACCGCTAGTATTCCTACAACCAGCTAAAAATTTGACAAACATTTCATGTCTTTTTCCCTCATTCAGTAAACAACTTGACAATAACTCCGATTGCAGTGCACAGCGTTTGCTTCAAGACTGCATACTCAGACATTTTGACACCGGTCACCATATATAAATATTAAATACAAACTTTTGTTGCAGCAAACTAATGTCCTTTATTATCATCACAGCTGTTATGGGCTACCTCCATGTGGCCGTTTTTGACCAAGATTCACAAAATAAAGCTCCTCTCCCACGCACAATAAAAAATGAAAGTCAAAACAAAAAAAACAGTTTATTTTAAGAAATCAACCAGAAAGCAACCAAAATTCATCACTGCAAAAAGTACTAACAAATTGGCACGTTGGTACTGAGAATAAAATGCAGAGAAAATGTCATATGAATTTAATTTTATTTGCTATCAAATCAGATTGCAGGAGATGTTGTCATTTCCTTCCAAGTGTTTCTTAAGTTTCAATAAATTGCAAAATCACATTATAGTGCAATGTTTAGTCATCATACAGTAATTAGTAATGATATGTAAACACATACTAAAAGTGTAAACAAAACGAATCAAATTCTATACAAATAGTCAAGAGATTACTTACAGACAAAGCATGCAGTAACATATACAGCAGACCGGTACAGAGAACCAGTTAACATTATAACTAGGGCCCACAGTTTTCCGCAGAGAATTTTGACAAATTCCGCGAGCCAGTTCGCAAAATTCTGCGGCTCACTGCGGCAAAATTATCCAAATTCCTCAGCTTACTGTGGCCTTCCATTTATGCATAAACTAAGTTTTATTCTGTTAAAAAACTTCAGTTTGCAGATGCTGGCATGGTGCTCAGTTATGCTAGCAACATACAAAAAACATTATCAATCTTTTTCTTTTCAAAAGTGCAATTTGTCAATTAGTTGCAATGTGTTTATTTACGATTGTGCTGCATATGATGGTAATTATTAGAAGGGGCGCAGTTTTAGGCAGTTCAATTTGATTTTTCTCCGTGATATAGTTAGTCTAATTATGTTACCAAGCCAACAATCATACAAATCAGCGGTCATTTCTTAACTTCTGCAAAATTCCGCGAAATTCCACAGCAATATCAGAATTCTGCAGAAAAGGGCAAATTCCGCAGCTCAGCTCGAAATTCCATGGCCTGCAGATAACTGTGGATCCTAATGATAACAACATAAATGCAACAACAAGCACAAAGTGTGTTAGCCAGGTATTATCATTGTTTGAATTTAACCACCCTAGCTTTGTTAGGTTGATTTCTCTTAGCTTATTCCACATGTCTCAAAATCATTTCATCACACATATGTGCCAGCTTATTTATCTCTGGTCTGTATGCTGTTTTTGCTGTTTGTGTGTATCCATTTGGCGTTTGGGTTTGATTTTGATATGTTTTATGCTTCTGTGGACCTAAAATCCATTGACCCATCCATCTGCCGTTTCATTATAATAGCATATTAATAATATAAATACAGCTTTAGATGGCAAACAGCACCTTTGTGTAATGTTACAGGATTTCATTCATGGACAATTAATATTAGCATTATCAGTATAACATTCCAAAATGTATTAAGCGCATTAGAGATTTTTTGGAGTATGCGCTATATAAATTTACACTTTACTTCATTTTCCTTTGCTCCTCCATTACTTTCATGCTGTCGGTCAAGTAACGAAGTAGATGGTTGTTACGACTTCGTCGACTATTATGCCTCTACCAACACGTGACAACTACAAGGCCAAAAAATTGCATTTTGGGGCATATTTGACCCCAGCGTGACCTTGACGCTTGACCTTTTGACCCAAAAATGTGATGCGTTCATCCTTGCCAAAAAGTCCGTTAGTGATGAATGTTTATAGGCCCTTGAAATTTCCCTCATAGCAAAGTCACATGGCCCAAGCTCAAATACATTAGCATACACTGAATGCGCAGCGTCGACTTAGGGTGGGTAAACATTAGCCAACTAACCGTTGTTGTTAGCGGACCAAAGTTCACCAATTCTTTTGTTCAGTGTGGGAGTGATCATAGTTGATAATTACTGTTTGTCGATATCTCCATCCACTCCAGAGATAGTTGCGCTCAAAGTGAAAAGTTGCCTAAAATCACGACGAATTTTGGGCGTTTTTTGCCCTCCCAATTTTACAGGGGCAGTGCTCCCTGCCCAAAAGTTGTATCCACGTTATCACCCCTACCTAGCGTCAGTTAGTGGTGAAAGTCTGGTCAAATTTCGTCAACAAATACCAAAGATATCTTGCTCACAATGTTTGTTCGAGACTCACGGATGGATGAACTAACATTCTGGAAACAAACAGAGGCATAAAAAAGCATCTGGTCTTCAATAACTCTGCTGCAGTAATCATTAGATTCTCCCTTTGTGACACAAACTGACCTGATGCATTTAAACAAAAATGAAAATTAGTAATAAGTAGTATTAGCATGTCTCATCAACAAAACATGCACAATACACGAGAACGTCCAAGTTGACTAAGTCTGCTTCTGTCGACAGATACAAAAGTATTCATTACATACAATGAACACTAGGAAAACCCAGCTGTGACTGTGGCCTGTAAGTTAGTACTAAAACAAGTACTAATAAATACACATCGTACGACTTGCACACACAAAAAATTATTGCTATGCTCAATCCCAGTCAGTCACCTTGTCAGATTCTATGGTATCAGACCAAATGCCAATTATTAAAGCGCTATAGCCATATAGCTGTAATTAATGGGATCGGTTGTCATGAGTCTGTTTAAGGGTAACGGATGTATCGTGGCTAAATGGTGAGCAATAGGGTCTCGGTTGCTACTGATCACTAATAGAAAGTTGCATATTGCGTATCAGATGACACAAAAATCATTGACCTTGGATGACCTTGAAAGTCAGTACTGTAACAAAAAGTGCATCTTCCCTAGCAACAGCTGGGCTTCTTGTTCCTACTCCTCTCTATTTTAACGATCCTGACTGTTGCAAAGTCTTCTGAATTTTTGTGTGAACTTTAGTGATCTTGAGAACAGCCCTTTGCAAAGCTGGCAGTGAAGATTTTCCGTGCCAAAAAACGATGATCACAAAAAGTAGCTTAGGGACTATAGTTTCTGCCAGGTAGATTCAATCAAAGCAGATTATCAGCATAATACGTAGCGCATATCCACGGCTGCCAACTACTTTTGCTGAAAAATGCTGAACATAGCATACTATAATGCCAAAATGCTTAATTCCTAACGATACCGCAATCTCGAAATTAGACCTTCAGCATTGCTATATGTATAAAATTCGGGCCAAGTGTTCAAGTTGTAAGTACTAGCCTTTGTAGCATAATAAGCTTTGGCTGAAACAATAAAATCTAACCTAGCCAACAGAAAGTGCAGGTTTTGAATACAAATAAGCATGTTCCGTTTACCCTTAGGGACAGTGACAGGACTCGGAAAAAAACATGCTGATGCCAGGACTCTCAGCTGCCACCCCATCTCTTAGTGGTAGCTGAGCTACAGACATGTATGCTATAAGTCACTAGTGGCATTGTGCCAGGGGAAGCAGGGGGGGGGCCGAGTACCCGTAAATTTTGGAATGTCCAAAAATTGTCAGAAAACATTCATCATGTCAAAAAATTTTGTTTGTCTAAAAATGCAAAACTTGGGGTTAAACCCAATTTGGGGGAAATTTTGGGGGAAACATTAAAACTTTGAGCCCCAATAATCTCTTTCGGAAATTTGCAACTGTTAGTTGGAATTCTGTCGAAAATTAGCAACTCCCTGCCTCGCCTACTTTTTTTAGCCGACGATGCAACAATACACCACTTAGTCACCATGCATTGCTATTGTTCAGTTCAGGGGCCTAATGTACAAAACATCGAAAGACAATCATAAAACTGTCGTAAAATCATAGCAAATTTGTCGTATCTTTGTCGTAAATCAACAAGTTATGATGTCATAACATGGTCGTTAAAATGTCACATCCAAATTTTGGAAGCTAATTTTTACGACTTCGCAACTTTCTCGTAATTTTGTCCTAACTCTAAAATTAGTCAGCCAATCAGCTGGAGTTATGATAACCTCAACCAATCGTGATGCAGTGTCACTGAGCCTGGCGATGCACAGCGCTGTACGCTGATTACCTGCCTCCACCGTTGTCAATGATTACCAATGTAAACAACAGGAAATAAACTGACTTTGCGGCAATTTCGCTGCCCAAAGTTACCACAAACAAAATTTATACGATTATCGCACTACTGAAAAGTATATACTAATAAAAAATCTAAATAATTACTGCATGCGTGATTGATGCTTTCGTACTAAACCTAATGAGCTGTCGTACGTTTTCTCGTAAATTTGTCGTAACTTTGTCGTATAATTTTTTTGTAAATCGCGTTTTATTGTAAATCTGTCGTAAACGTTCCGTAAGTCGTAACATCGTCGTAAATTTGGCTTACGATGTTTTGTAAATCTGGCCCCAGATTCACAGCATGGTAAGGAGCGGCTGATATTCAGAGTTTGCCATCGGCAGCATTCAATAACTGCGCCTTCGTTACTGGAATGTGTGAGGACGGCTTGTGCTTGTAGAATTCTGACGCTGATCCGATGAGGAATATGTGGTTCTCATTGTAACTGAACCTGGAAATGGCAAACATATTACAAACAGTTACAGTCTGATCTCCAGCTGTCTTCGCTGCAACTCACTAATAACAAGAAATTTAAGCCAATGTGCACGAGACACGCGAAAGCCTATAGCAGTTCCTGTTCACAAACTGTCAGTCTATCTCCAGCCATTTCGTTGCAGTTCATTCCTAGTGTGTGCGCTGCAGCCGAAGATTGCAAAAATCAATAAAAACCCCATATTCTGGAAGTTCAGGGTCTTTCAAAGTCATCAATGTTGATACGACTGAAAAGCTCGTCAACAGTGCTTGTTATGATAGGCAGCATGCCCATGCCTACCTGCAGCCGTTTTCACGAAAGACTGGCCAACAACGGTAAAATAACGACTTTTAAGGGGGTACCACTCTTTGATGCCCTTGTGCGCAAGTTTCCTTGAACCGAGAAAATCGAGACTTGGAGGGTCAAAATCTACGTTCAATGCTAAAAATTACATACGCAGTTTGTCTTGGTCTATCTGTAGTGATTTCAGTGCAATTCGCTCTTGAAATGTGTCTCGCAGCCCAAAATCGCCAAAAAATCCATAAACGCCTCTATTTTGACGTTCAAGGTCATCCAAGGTCACTGAATTCGGTGGCAATCAAGAGCCAGTGTACGACTTCCAGTTAGTGACTAACAGTAACCTAGGCCCTATCTCGCACCGTTATTGAGATACAGTGACTTATCGGCTACAAATCACAAATTTTTCCTACACGCCTCTCATTTAGTGCCCACATTCTGGGTGACTCCTTTCGAATTTATGGAAAAGCTTTATGGTTCCTGAAACTAGATTCTTCCAGGCAGCCGATGGTAAAGATTTGGTGACCTTAGCTTGCACCATTTTTGGCTGATCCACTTGTGTGACAGACAGATGGACAGACAGAGAGACAGACAGAATTGCGATGGCTAAGATGCACTACCAAAGCGTGGCTCGCACTTTGCTTTGGCATCTGGTCTGTAGCATAAAGACCTTCATCAGCATTTCAAAAAGTGCACAGATTCAATGTAAGATAATAGTATTCTCTGGAAATTACCTGCACTGTTTTTCGCATGAGCCAGCTAATTACAGAAGCACCAATCAAGCTAAAAATAACATCGATAAGTCCACAAAATGTGTTGCAAAGCATTGTGTTAATGCAAAGATAGCAGATTATTTGCAACATATCCGTTTCATCAAGTTGTTTTTTGTGAATCAATACTCTCACAGAAGACCAGATATTTCAGCAGTACCATATTGTTTTAATTCAACCTTAATTTCCATTTCTAATCCAATGCATAGTGTACAAAAAAGCACATTTAACTATACTCAGAAAAACTACGTTAAGTGTTAAGTCTCCAACATCTTAGCTTCCGATTCTTTCATACAATTTCTATTGCATCAATATCATCATTCTATTTGAAATATCACAAAACTGCAATAACTGCAATGTGTCCTTCCAAACAGCCTATTGTTAAAAGTTAAAACCAAAGATATAGTATACAAAAACTACTCACCCTAGAATGCCATGGTGTAGACCCTTTGCACGATGTCCAAGAGCATAGAAGAGTTTAAAACATCGACAGAGCAGCACGAGAATGTCTTCATCAGTACTAGAAGCTTGCTCAAAATATATCACAAAGACTTGACTGCACACAGCAACACAACAGATTAACAGTGGACCACACTAGCCAAAATCATCATTATCATATATAACTGTTTAATGAATAGTTGACAAATGCAACTTCTAACAATGCAAGCATGCAACACATATAAAAATATGCTAACATTTGAGAAAAAAGTCTAATGGAGAAACAAATAATATAAAATGCCATGACAAGTCACAATAAAGAAGAAATTTGTGCACTACAGAAATTAAAATAATGCAGAAAGATGTATGCTTTTTGTCATACACAAAGAAGTGACGCTTAACCATTCCTTGTACCGATGTGCTATTTCTGGAGCTGATGGCACTATAACTTATTCCTAACTAGAGCTCTCGATTTTCATATAAATGTATGTTGACTAGTGGCAGCAAATTTCAATAATGACCAGCTAAATACTCGAACACATTCAACATAAAAAATGCCAACTGCACGAAGTGATTACGACCATTGAAATCATTTGCACAAAATACTAAAAATGTTGGGAAAAAATTGGATGGGATATAAAAAGTATATCAGCTTGTTCAATGTGATGCAAAATGGAGAACTGAAAATGAAAGGGGCAACTGTTGCATAATTTTACAGGGAAAACGGCAGCCAAAACAGCTAAAGTGGACTAGATTTTGAGCTGTGGGAAAATTGTGAAAACCCCTATCTAACCAGTGTATGGCACATATAAGATTTAGCTACATACTTTTTGGTCAGTGGAATGTCGAAGCCGAGAGACCGGCTGAGGAAGCACTCTGGAGCTTTGCTTGATGACAGCGCACCACTCCGAGCAAGCAGCTTGTCTATCGACTCATTGTACTTGTCGGCCGAAACGTCTTGAATGTTGACTAAACTGGTCATTTTCCCACTTCACGCAGAACCACAAAACAAATGACTAAATATATGACTTGACTTCTACAGTACATCATGGAATTGCATGCAAGGACTAATCTAAAGCATCAGTCTTAAGCTGACAGTAAGAATATAGTTCACTTACGACACACTTTTGTGTCCATCTATCTGTCTGCCATCTGTTTGTTGTGCATGTATTGTGGCTAAATGGTACGCCTAACTGAACAAGTAATTTTAGCAAAGCTCATAAGATGCGTGACGGCCTTAGCAGTTCCCCTTCACAGGTATATCTCCAGCCAATTCACTCTTAAAATGTGTGTCACAGGCCAAAATCGTGAAAAATTCACGAAACCCCCTCTTTTGGGGGTTCAAGGCCATTCAAGGTCATCAATGTTGATAAATCTAAAAAGCCCGTCACCAGTGCTTATAATCATGTGCAGTATGTCTGTACCTCTCTGCAACAGTTTCCACACTAAACGAGCCAATAGCGGCAAAATAATGTCTTTTTAGGGGGTACCCCTCTTTGACACCCTCACTCGAGGGTTATCCCCTCACCCAGGGACACAAAATTTTGTCACGATAAACTAGAGTCCTTGGGGCAAACCACAGTGAAGATTTCATGATTCTAGGTGTCGCCATTTTGATACAGTGCCAGAGTGTGACAGACGGACGAACAGACAGAGAGACGTCTAGATGATGGCTAAGATGCACGAAGCATTACATGCTGTCGAGCGTAAAAACAGAAACTGTGTGAAGAAGAAAATATGGTTGGCCAACCACTACCCTGTGATACCAATCTGAACCCACTACAACACCCTCACTCACCCAAATGGGGGTACTGACTGCGCCCCCAAGCACTTGCATTGTGAGCTGCGACCAAACTGCTTCAGTGGCTACTACTGTCAGCCTATAAGAACTTACCAACGCCATATTGCTGATCCCGACGAACACCTGTTCTCTAAGAATAGGAGTCCCGACCACCAGAATTTGCATCGCAAGCATTTGGGGGCATTGCTACAAATTTACATTATATCGAAATGTATGTAAGTTAAGTAAGAAACTGTTCACATTTGGACGCAGACAATACGGTCAACTCTCCCTAGTGACAGCTGAGCTATTCTATTATGGTTGTCCACGATAATTGCAATCATACCAAAAATGTTACCAAGATATAATCAAACCACGAACAGCATCATCATGCATCAAGTGACACGGACTTTCAGATCAACAGAATATACGAACAGAAGTGGAACTGACTTGGATGTGACCCGAGGTCGGTTGAAGTATGCTTTGATAAAGTCGACGTTCTCGGTCAGACCCATGAACTGGCGTCGACTGACCCGTGACACGTCCGGTATAATCATCTCGTGGATGTTCAGCTGTCCCTCGAACCACCCGAACCACGACCTGGTGCCAGTCACCAGACTTACTAGCATCAATAACTTCTAATAAGCTTCATTATGTGACCTACTTAAACCTCCTATCTCTCGATACAGCGTCTGGAGTGATATAAGTGAACACTATCTCACCACACTCAAGCATGACAACTGATAGCATCTCAAAGTCTGTATATCACACATGCATCCAGGCAGAACATGCCGTCGATCACAGCCATGAAATAAATATGACTCAACGTGGTCTACAATGTACTACATTTTGTATGTTGCAAGTTGTAATAATTAGTGCTTGGGCCAAATTTTCGAAACTGCTTAGGAAGATCTTTGGAAGACTTCTTTTCCAAAGAAAGTATGCAGATTTGCAAAACTTCTTTGGAAAATGTCTTTGGAAAAATTTGAGAAGATATTACAAAGAAGTGAGGGAGTGAGTAGGGTTTAATGTCTCACCCAACACAGTATAGGTCATTTCGGGGACGGCCTTTCCAGGCAAAATGCACACAAACACAAAATAACATAATAATGTCCTGCACGAAGGAAATGTGTAATAAAACGAAATTTGCAAAAAAGTATGCAATGTTGAAACTTAGCTTAGACGTCGCATGTGACGTCATAGGTTATTTGCGTAACGTGGCAGTAAAATCAACAAAGAGTAAGTAAAGGAAACTGACGTTCGGTCAACTTAAAAAATGAAGCAATGTGTAAAATGTGTTTCCTGTAAACGTGATACTATAAGAAGTTTTCCAAAAAAGTTTTGATTACGTCACATGGTCGTTATAATCGCATCTGATTGGTTGAACTAGTTTACGAAGATAAGAAAATAAGAAGTTCTTTGGAAACGCAAAGAAAGCCATCAAAAATTCAAAAAAAGAAAACTTCTGTGGAATTCCTAAATCATCTGACATAGAAAGATCTTTGGAAAATATCTTAGGAAAGTTTAGAAAATTTGGCCCCTTGTCTTTAGTGTTTGTTACACTAACATAATGCACTGCAGACCATGTTGAAGCCTATACATATCAATAAATGAGTGAAACAATCATGTAAGTAATTGTTTGCTACGCGGAAAAGCAGAACACACAAAACAACAACATGAAAGCTAAAACTAAACGTCCATGGCAAAAAAAATTTCCAGTTCAACATCTGTATACCTGTGACTGATTGTAATATAAACAGTACTCCATATTTACCTCCATAGCATCAAAACGATAGGGCATCAAACGTGACAAACAGTGCAGTAACGGGTTAGGTATTATACATCTACATGCAACTGACCGATGTGACAACAATCTAATAGCAAAAAAATATGTCAGTCAGTCCCGCGCTGACATCTTAGCAGCCATCTACCTAGCTATCTACTGCACTGTGCAACACTAATACCCCGTTTACATGAGGAAGCATACATGAAGCATTCATCGAGCGGAGCACATATAGAGCTAGTTTCGTGAATTTTTGCAATATGCACCGTTATCAAGCAACCTCTAAAAGTGCACAACCTGTGCTTTGTGCGTGCTTCGTGCACTTTTAGAGCTGGCTTGACAGCGGTGTATTCATCGAGCTGGCTCGACGAGCTATGGTAATTAGCATGCTAATTAAGGGAGGGACGGGTTATAAGAATAGACATAAATATTTATATACATTGTACCCAACCAATCAACTATGGCTGACACCATAGCCGGTGCTGCAGACTATGGCCAAACACCAATAACTGCAGCAGCTGCTGCTATTAACTCGTTTCTATCCATCTAGCCTATCTGAAAATCAACGCAAAAAACATGGCAATTAACATGACACGACAACATAAATAATAGGCCTATTGGATATATAACACATGATCAACTGTGGGCTAAGCCTATATTTGAGCCAAGAGGTTCTATCAGGCCCGCTTCATGTGTGCTGTTCACGCATGCTCCAAGTCTGCTAGACAAATGCTTCATGTATGCTTCCTCGTGTAAATGGGATATAACTAGGGACCAACCGAATTCACGGGAAAAAATGCATGATTTCATGGCAGAATTTTAAAAATGTGCCAAATTTCACGGAAAATTCACGGAAAGAGTTTCGGAAATTCACAGGCCACACAGACGTTATTTTGAGGTGCTGTGCTAATGCAAACGAAGAAATTTCAAAACAACGAATATTTACTACACTAAGTCAAGACTCAAGACAGTCAGTGTCAACTACTTAGTGCTGAAGTGCGACACGTAGCAAACAGCAACATCCGTACAAAAGCTGCTGATAACACTCTGGAATTGTCATAAATTAAACTAACAGCGCAAAAATTCACGAAAAATCACGGATTTCACGGAAATCGGCGTTTTTCATGGAAGGAGGTCAATTTCACGGAAAATGTCACGGCCGTGAAATCGTGAATTAAGTTGGTCCCTAGGTATAACCCAGGCATTTCCCCGTGAAACTTTCACACCAAGTTTGGTTTTCTACCCTTTTATGTTTTCAAGGTAAGAGCTTGTATGGGATGGAGGGATGATGCAGAGTGCTGAGACGATAACACAATAACATCAAACAGAGCATAAATACCTTCTCAGGCAGCACGAAGACATTTTCTTCTGCATTTCCGAGACATAAAACGATTTCTTCAGCATGAAGCCAAGTCCGGGAAAAGTGTAGCCACGATATACAAAACCTGGAAGTGTGGAAGTGCCCTCGAAACCTGCAACGTCGTACAAATTTGCGGGCGAAATACTGCATTACACAAAACAGTGCTAAAAATTATAGAAATCAGCAACAGACAAGCACTAAACATTATGACAATTATACAACTTGCAACCTACAAAATGTATTTTCATTACGGATTAGTGTATATAACAGCAACGTGAAAAAAATACATTTGTATCACACACGTCCAGGTAGGTAATCCAGAAAGTCACGAAAAATTCCAAATAGAATATACTGATAAGTTCCAAAATTCTGCTTTGCTAAGTATAGTCCACCTCCATGCTACACTTCTTTGCAACATGCCAGTTTTCAAGCAACAAATATTAATAGCAGTTTCAAAATAAGGATAAATACACAATAAAGTATTAGACCAGACTGCACAGTACAGGAAAATCTTGTAGACTGCCTCACGCAGAACTAGATGGAAGTTCTTGACAATAGAAAAATAGCCATAAATAATATTCAAAAATAAATCGTCAAATACCACCAGTATTGCATGAAATGCACATCTGATGAGCTGAGAGAAAAACTGACCATTTTCGTTCCACGCTGTGGCCCCGATCAGAGTCTGATCATATTCAAGAAGCGGAAGACACTGAGACAAATAGAACAAGAAATCTGCTGCAGGAATCACCTCCTCTTCCAGCAATATAACGTAATTCTAAACATACGTGCAAATATCATACCCGAATAATATACTAATAACGGGTAGGCCTACAGAGTAAAATTTAAATCAAAATGTTCTTAATTCAGACACAAATGCACTCTACTACACAATAGAATGATGCCATAATATACTCAATGGGTTATAGCTGTAATAAATTCTCTAGTAAATTATAATCAAACTCAAGCAGCCAATCACCTGCACCATGCTCCATAAAAAACGTGCCACTTTTATTTTTCAGATGTTTCATGAAACATTGGCCGATTTTGATAACTTCTGACACGCGACATAAGGAAAGAACTTGACGTAAATGACTATAGTTTTTGTTACCTCACTTTAATACAGTCGCTACACTACCTTGCGAAATGCAGAAGTCGTAGTTTGGCTGTTTACAACAATGAATTTATACTGGATAGTGCATGCATCGGCTCAGAAACGATTACCTGAAAAGTGACGGACACGATGGGCAATTATTGTATCTCAAAAAGTCACACATGTCACATCACATCCTTTTTATTACAGCATGTGCTCAAAATGTCCTCCTCCAGCACGAATGCAAGCAGCAAACGTTCACACCACTCGCAAACAGCAAGCTCAACAACCTGCATTTCACAAGGTAGTGTAGCGACAGTATTAAAGTGAGGTGAAAAAAAGTACAAGCATTTGCGTCGAGTTTCTTCCTGATGTTGCACGCCAAAAATTATTAAAATTGGCCAACTTCGCACGGATCTATTCAAAAAATAAAAGCGGCAAATTTTTTATAGACTATGGTGTAAGCACAAACATGCAGTGTGAACCAATGATGCATATGAAGAAAACTTATTAACAGATCTTATTAACTTACTGCCTGAGGAAACAGCTTCCACACTTCTTCAAGTGCTTTTTCAATAAGATCTGCATAATCATTTTATCCATATTTTTACAGGTTTTAAACGACTTTAAAGCTTAGCAAAAACATTATACCTGCATTATACCTGTGATAAATATATCTAACAAGATTTACTTTACCAAATGAGGTATAGAAAAAGTGGCTACATCTATATCATGATATGCAGTTCACTTTCATGTGACTATAATACTAACACCGCACTTTTTCAGAATACCAAAACGTCATAATTATTACAGGATTAACTGTCACAATATCCATCTTATGAATAAATGTAAACAAAATATTTTCAAATGATATAAAAAATGCACCAAAGATGCAAAACATCAAGTATGCCAATTCTATTATAACACAAGTAAATTAAACCAGTCACAAAAAACTAATTAATACTCACAAATATACTTTGTGCTGCTTTCGAGCTGGACCTTTCCAAAACCAAAGAATTCAGCCAGCAAACCAGACTCTTCAAATTTTATATCATACATGACCTGCATTTAAGATACAAGCAAGTAATTTGTAACCCAATCAATTTTCTGAAAATTGTCATATCAGCTATTCAATAGCAAGGAGGTAATAATTATGGACACAACTAGGAAAGAAATGGCAAATTCTGCACAGCAGTAGGAAAAGTTACCAAAACTCCTGGCGCAATGAAAAAATAACAATCTAGTTGCAAATAAACCGATTATCCTGCTGTGCGCTAACTTAACTGGGTTTAAATTAAGTAAGTAAGTAAGTAAGTAGGTGCATGTTTAAAGTGCACAATGTCAGCCAGTGGCCGAATCAGAGGCACTTGGCTGAGCTGCTAGGGGGAGCATTAGGCCTGTTGGAAGCAGTGAGTTTTAAGGAGGCAATGGAAAGTGTCTGCAGAGGTAGAACTGCGGATGCTAGAGGGTAGTGAGTTCCAGACTGTGGGGGCTGCAATGCTAAAACCGTGGGAGGCAAAGGTTGTGCGGACACGTGGAACCAACAGAAGATTGGTGTTGGCAGAATGCAGAGAACGTGTGAGAGTGTGATAATTGAGCAGAGAACGTAGATAAGCAAGCTGAGAGGAGTTGAGAATGTTGTACGCACCCAATCAGAACACGGCCAAAAGCACCTGCTCCCACTCAATGTACCTTGGTCTATGCAGAAATCAGTTACAAATAATAAAATGTGCACATATCTGGAAATCGCAAAATCTGCAATGCATGAACGACAGCTTGAAATAAAAGAATAATTTTCAGACAAAAAAATGACAAAGTCTTCCATCACAAAGTAAAGAAAAAGTAAGTAAACACTCATCACCAGCACAACGTAAAAGTACAACAGCGGAGCAAAAGGCTCACCGTGACCATCTTTGGCACAATTCCGGGAATGGCAAGCAGCGCTTCAAACTGTTGTAAGGCAGCTAGATGACTCAGGCCTACACACACGCAGCAATACCGTAAGAGTATTATTTCTTTAAAATCTCCACAAAAAATAAACTGATAGCAAACCAACAATTTCGAAACACCCAACATGAAAGGAACGAAACAAACAGGTTAATAAAATAAAACTACCGGTGCAAAAAGTCCAATATGTTTCAAATAACCACCTATCGCACTGAACTATGAATTCAATTACCTGGTATCACAATGATAGGAATGTTAAATATAGCATTGCCCTTCATCGCTGCATCAGCAAGTGGAGCGGGTGTAAGCTTCTCATCTAAACGAGCACCTGAACATCCAACTGCCAACACTGTATAGATATCTTTGAATAAACAGCCACTAATAAACTGTAACAAGAAGCACAGCTGCCACTAAAAAGCCGACCGTACTGGTTGTCAGTGACCTTCAAGATCATCCAAGGTTGATGATTGTCACGTCATTTGAAAGCCAATATGCGACTTCTTATCAATGATCAATAGCAACCTAGGCTCTATCTCGCACCATTTAGCCACAATAGCACGTAACAACCTTCAAGGTCATCCGAGGTCAATGATTTCCATCTAATCTGACAGGGCATATGCCACTTCCCAATAGTGATTAATAGTAACCTAGGCCGTATCTCTCACCGTTTCTGAGATATGGCCAGTTTTCCATTGAAAAATGCACATTTTCCTACCCCCCTTCATTCAATCCCCAATTTGAAAACGTTCCCTTTTGAGTAGATGGCTAAAATTTTGCACGCCCGAGTTTAACACCCATGGCTAATTATTCATGTAAAAAGTTTTCCCCTACGCCTTACCTGTTAGCCACAGTACATAGGTTACAGACAAGCAGACGGACAGACAACAACCATGACAATAGCTCGACCGTTACTTAAGTACTGAATAGTTTGTTGACGTTTCGGCAACTGCTGCTGCAGTGATACCCTTGTCGAAACAACTTTCTATCATTGGATGCCACTGCAAAAAACAGAAAACTGCAGCGGTTGCCAACACGTAAACAAACCAGTCCACAGAGATTGTACTTTGACAAATTTACAGAGGTTACTGCACAAGACAATCTGTAAAACGCAACTCTTGGTGACAGAAATTCGCAGACAGCTGACACTGTTCACAATAATTTTTGCACTGCAACAAACCTCTGCAGAAATCCTCGTATCCGTCGTACTTGCGGCAGAAAACTCGCTTAGCCGAATTTTTCTTTGTATTCAAGTCGACCTTCTTCTCACCTCCATTAACTATCATACATACATATACATGTACAATTATTATGTATACATATTAATTATGGCCATATTAACAGTGGTCATAATATGCTGTAAGTGTCTTTACTGTCTTGCCACTTTGTTGAATGTAACAACTGGGTTACGTGGCAACCCACAGACTGTCAGACAGAAATAGCGAGACACCAAACATATTGCATTTCAAGGTAATGTGCTTACACATCATCAGAAATGACAAAAAATCTTGTCAAAATGATTAAAATTAAATTAGAATTACTACCATTATATGCCAATATCCGCTAAACCTCCGTTTAAGGCCACATTTGCTGTTATCTTAAGCTATGATTCATCAGCAATTTGGCACATTCCACGAATAGATATTTTTGGACTTAACCAGTTTTTAAGCAGCACTGCAAAGCAATGTGCACGCAAAGTATTTCACAATTCATTCGTGTCTTCAGAGAACATTCGCAGCAAATGCAGTTTCCCAGATAACCAACTATAACCTGATCAAAGCGAAAAAAAATAACGCAAAAATGAAATGATGACTGACACTGCTTTGGGACACAGAATCTCTTATCGATTGGTGCAGGCCACGTGTCTGGTCCGCCAAACTCAATCTGCAACATGGCATTCATAGTATAAGTAAGCTACTATGATGATGAAACTGCTATCACTCACAAACATTATATCACATACCAAAAATTTGGGGCAAAACCCAACGTGAGTCCACCCAGCGCCCTAAATCCGATTGGGAGTGAAATTTCCCATTAGGAAAGCTACACGGCCCGAAGTAAAATGTATTAGCATGCACAGAATGCACAATGTTGACTTAGGGTAGGTTGAAATGAGATAACAGAACTTTTTAGCTAGTGGACTGAATTTCACAAATTTTTTTTTCAGCAGGGGTTTGGCTGTAGTTGATCACTTGCTATTCCACTTTTTGACAGCTCGCTTCATTTCAGAGACATTTGCGGTCAAAGTCGAAAGTTGTCTGAAATCAAACCTAATTTTGAACGATTTTTGCCCTTCAAATTTTAAGGGGGTGCTGCCCCCCAAAAGCTGTATTGGGGTTATCACCCCCATGTAATGGCACGTCATGTGGCAAAGTTTTGTTAGGCTACACCCCTAGCTCCGAAAATATTGAGGCTCATAGGCTGAATTTTAAACCAACTTTTGACCCCCCCTTTAAAAAAATTGTAAGGGGACCTCCATCCCTGGTGGGGGTGTGCTAGCAAAACTTGGTCATTTTCTAGCGCGTGTAAAAATTTGAAGGCACAGCACCGTCGAGTCGATGAACCAAGATAAGGCATCCTATCAACTTTCACACATCTATAATTAATTACTGTCTGCCGCAGAAACACTTGGTGGACCGTCGTTCTGAAAGAAGGAAGCAGCGGATGCCAAAACGGCAACAACTGTCCAATTAAAATAAGTTGTATGTCCAAGAATTTACGTAACTTATTAACTTATTTTTTCCCACATCCATGTCCTGGCAGTGTAAACTGGTGTCCAGCTGATGGCTAAGGATATAGAGATCAGTGCTGCTCTGTGGACCTCTTGGAAAGGGCTTCACATTTTTGTTTATATGCAACACCCGAAACCAATGACAAACCAGTATGAGCACTAAGCAGATGCTGCAAAAATTCTTACAAACAGTTACTCAATTCTTGTGTCTTCAAATCAATAACAGATCAAGAAATTTTTAGTAAATTATACTTTCTTATGCAAATTCCATCACACACAATAACAACAGAAACAAATTTTAATGATAAAATGTGGTGAAAAAGTAAAATTTACGATAGCGGTACCTCTTCAAACGGAGAATAGCCAGACAGCTGAGATCGTCCAACAAAACCCCACGCATCACGGAAAGAGATCTGCTTACTGTATGAACTACCAACCGATTCCAAAGCTTTCTGCGCCTGTTCCGACAGTCTGCATACACAGACAGATTGTTTTAGCAACACATCGGTAACATGAAAATGTAATTACTGATACACAGCTTGCTGCCGATGTCCATCAAAGTCAAGAAGAAATGCCGACAACTGAATATAAAGTTGAACACAACTACCAGACAGCAGAAATGACAAGAGGTTTAACTGGCTTAGCTGTCCCAAAAACAACCCAGTTATAACTTCACAAAGCCCGATAATCACTTCAAATTCTAACAGCATACGGATCACAGATCAATTTCTCCAGCATATTACATTGGCTACTGAAAGCCAATAACAGTACACCAGATCACCTCAAATTACTAATTTTACTTCACAAATTCAAAATATTAGACGACACAGCAGCATCGGTAAGTTAAGCTCTTATGCTGCAGTTGAACATTTAGCTAAAACTGTTTTATTTCTTTCATGGCGCACGGTGTACAAGTGCTAACTGTTGTCTTATACTGGCCAGTATACTGAATACAGTATAAGTGATGCCAAATGCCGATTACAATTGCAGTTAAACTGCCAGCCAAATGCAGCAGTTCAATAACAGTATTAGCGATAGCTTTTTGACTCCCTTTGTAGCAGAATGGGAAGTTTCACATACTTCATATAACAGTGCAATATTTAAATGCATTGTTTAATAAACATACACAGAATCCTTATAGTGGCGCTGATTTCCATATCATTAGCCTTCAGCCAGAGAGAAGTACTATTTACTGCAAAACCATCAATACAAGGCTAGTGCATCATGTGGTAAGCCTGTTTATGTCCCAGCTCGTTACATACTGAAAAAGTTTCTCATCCATCCAAGTACAAACTGGGCTCAGCATTTAATAATGCCGACGTGACCAATGGCATTACCAACTAAGCCAAACTGCCTCAATAAACAAAATTCAAACAAAAAGTCAATACCTCGAACCGAATAAGCACAAAGAAATTTCATAGCAAGGAACAACAAGAAATTTGAGCTATGCTTATGAGATGCGTGAAAGCCTATAGCAGTTTCTATTCAGTAGTTCGGCTGAAAACTGGGGTGTTCACGCTAAGTTAATATACAAATAGGCTACCAAATTCTCTATCTGGATCGCAGAACGATAGTTCCGTGCCGCCACTTTGTGAATGATAGAGACTTGTGTTGCAGCCCAAAATCGCCCAAAAAATCCATAGAAACCCATATTTTGGCATTCAAGGTCATTCAAGGTCATTCAAGGTCACTGAATTCGGCGCCAATCGAGAGCCAGTGCATGACTTCCTATTAGTGATTAATAGTAACCTAGGCTTTATCTCGCATCGTTTCTGAGATACAGCGACTTATTTACCGAAAATCGCCATTTTTTCCTACCCCTATCATTTAGCGCCCTCAATGGGGATGACCCCTTTCGAATTTATAAAAAAAAGCTTTACGGTTCCTAAAACTAGAGTCTTCCATGCAGCCGTTGGTGAAGATTTAGTGATCCTAGCTTGCACCGGTTTTGACTGATCCACCCGTGTGATGGACGAACAGACAGACAGACGAACAGAATTGCAATGGCTAAGACGCGCTGAAAGCAGCAGCTGCTTTCGTGCGTAAAAACCGAATAAAACTAATATTTGTGGAGCGAATAGGAAAGAGACTAAAAAAACTGAACCAAAACAGCATTAACTGCATGATCTACTGACTGTGTCTGCATATCGTCGTGACTAATAGCAATCACCACTTGGTTGCTAGACAACGACTGCAGCAACTTTGCCAACAATGCACTATCTGCAATTGCCAGTAAAACACCATCATTATAAGCCAAATGACAGCAACAAAGCTTCAATAACATGAAACACGTTACACATTCAACACGCATTTGCTGCAAAAATTGTGCATGCTTTCAGTCATGTGTTACTAATGACGTTTGTATTACAGAAACATAACTTTCAATACTTGTTTGACACAACGTACAAATTCTTGCAATACGTTCTACAAGTAATATCAGTTCTGGCATTATTCCCAAAAATGTTGACCTCTGCTAATTTGCGTCACAGCTGACTAGCTGAAGTCATTTTGAAATGTGACCTACCTTTAGCCAAGACTACATCATGCTGAGCACATAAGCTGGCTTCACAACAGTACACGGTGTTTCATAAAAAAGCACCCCTTTTGTTTCTTTTACAACTCAGTCGAATGGTGATCAATTTGTGTGAAATATTTAACAGATGTAGTTGAAGAAATATTAATTCAAAATATTTCAACAAAATGTGGCTGTTAGTTAAATATTCTTTGCTAGTTGTGACGTAATGCTGACGTCATAATGTGTCGTAAGTACAAACTGGCTCGTCTCTGACAGAAAAAGCATCCTTGCTTTATAGCTAAGAAATCTAAGAGAATGAATACAGATGATGACAAAAAATTGTCTTTTTTTCACAAATGAAAGTTATTTTCAGCTGAAGCCGCATCTGGAACAGATGAAGTAGATGGTCTGTTTCTGCAGCAAAAAAATGATAAAATAAAACTTGCCACACATGTGCATCAGAACAGTCTGCCATCAGAAGTGACGTCTTGAAAGTCATTGCGAACATGTCAGACTAAACTTAAGACTCATTTGTGTTCGATGTCCTTTCTATAGCTGACCATAAAGTGACTAAAGTGCTTCAGCATTTTGCAATCTAAATTTTTAATGTAATATAGTTTAATGTCAATCAATAATCTAGCAGGTGAATAATGTTTGCGATAATGTGTAAGATAAAAAAGCACAAGTAACTAACCGTCCAATGACTGGTAAGTGTCGAAGCGCACAGCTTTAGCAATCTGCATTGTATCGACATTGACAACAGCAACGTTGACACCGCGGCCCGGGTTATTTACATTCATCTCAAACACACTGAAACCACACAGCATACACAGCATGCATTTTATGTACATCAACTGCAACACAGCAACCAACATTTGCTTACAAACTTAAAGAAAACTTATCAGCAGTGACTAAAAAATATGATGAAAAAATCTGCAAAAATATCAAGAAAATCTGTACAGCATTTAGCTATACCAGTGCTTGACTGCAGAGATTAATTAAATTACGAGCGTCATTACATAAACAAGTTACAAATAAGTGGCATTTACATAACATAACAAGAGCTAACAGCAACTTTAATTCACCTACAAAGCTCCAATCCAGCTGTACAAATGACTTTAAAATATGAAAAAATGATTGGATGGGTCATAGTATTCACCAGATATTATAACAACTATTAAAGCAATAGGCACAATATACACTGATAGTGACTTCTGCGTTAATTGGTCAGATGTTAATCACTTATTATCATAAAATACTCGTACCCAAAGTATTTCTTAGCAAATCCGTTTAAAAACTCTTGTCACTACATGAGAATTGTGTGGTTAACTCACTATTTGCCGTTGATACACATGCGAGGTCCCTCGACATTCTCCTTGCCACTGAACAAATGTACAGGGAACTCGTTCGGCAAACAGCTATTAGTGAGGCCGCATTGGGCAGACGAGAGTCCAACTGGTACAGCACCGCCAGCTTGACTGCCAGCTGCTGCAACGTCTGCTGCCTGAGGAAGAATCAGCTGACTGGCAGGCTTCAGTTCACCCACTACAGCACACCAGCAGCATACTCATCACACACAGCTGGCTTGGTAGTACATCGTGGGCCATAAAAAACGTGCCACTTTACTTTTGTCCATATCTTCGCCGATTATTGACCAATTTTCAAAATTCTTTCACTGGCACACTTTGCGGACAATTTGCAATAAGCAGATTATTATATATCAAAAAGCTTTACAATTCCTCAAACTAGAGTCTTCCAGGTAGCCAACGGTGAAGATGTGGTGATCCTATCTTGCACCGTTTTTGACTAATCCACCCGTGTGACGGACAGATGGACAGACAGAATTGCAACGGCTAAGACACGCTGAAAGCAGTAGCTGCTTTCACGTGTAAAAATGAAATGCAGTGTAAGAAAACAAGCAATATATCAAAATGCTAGAAAATTTACATCTGCAGACTAACACATGTTAATGTTATAAATTTTACAGCACAAGGGAAAACAAAAGAATTTTAAAAAATACTCAGAAAAACTAAGATGGCAACAACAAAAAACAAAAACCGTACATATGCTATATTAAAGACAAAATTAATTACAAAACCCTGGCTAAGAATGTGCTGAATAGGAAATGTTTCACAAAAAATAACAATAATGATCACCGCTTACATGGAAAGCCAATGCAGCCTTTAATTTCTGCAGCTTCAGGATATTCTTTTGTAGCACCACGCACCACATGCTGCAAACACAGTGCATGGCTGAGGCCAGTCACACTGAGTCAAAATTATCAAATTACAAACAGACACAGCAGGATGCTATTAGTTTTCCAAAACTACTCGATCAATTAATTATCTAAACCAGAAAGTGCTCGTGACAGCACACATCTCCGCCAAGTGAAATGATTTGAACATTACTACTACTATTACTACTAGACCTACAACTACAACTATGCCTACAGATACAACTACACCCTACAACAAGGAAAGGGGAGGGAGAAGAAAAAGCCGGAAATTGTCTCCCCATCTATCTGGCATCAATATCAAAATATGGCTCCTCAAAGATAATGGGGTCGCGACCTTGACCTTTTGGGGTCATGTGACATCATCGGTCATGCAACCATTCGACTCACAGTGATCTACTTCCTATGGGTGATCCATTGTGACCATGCCTCTATCTGGCACTGTTATGGAGATATGGCGCCTCAAAGTACATGTACACAAACACCATCACACTGAACAAGGGACATACAGAACGACGGACAGAATGACCAATCTCTTAATGTTCACTAAGTTTGCTTGGCGGAGATCACAAAATATGCAATCGATTCCGACAACGATTATGCCCGTTGAGGCAGTTCACACTTAAGACCCTAATAATCTGTAGTTATCTGTAGTCAAACTGGGTCCTCAAGTCAAAAACTCTTCAGATTGCTGTGATAATGTTTTACTGGTCAGAAGCCATTCCAAGTATCTAAAAGTACTGAGAAGTAGTCCTGTCGAGGCTTTAATTTTTTTATGATGAGAGAATGACTGAAATGACGATCAACGAACTCGTGGCTATGTCCCAGGACTGTGACAGTAGTGACGGAATAGCAATAAAACAATTGTCATTACCTGAATATTATTTGATCGTCAAATAACTGCAGTTTTGTGTAATAATGTAACTCCCACTTTACAAAATTTAGTAAATTCACGTATGTATGTACATTAATTTTTTTAATGCACGTTAATTATTTTTAACGCATGTTAATTTTTTTAATGCACGTTTATTCTTTAACGCGTTAAAGCATTAATTTTAGAGCTCTTATGAGAAGCATAAAGAAAATGCACAGAATTATAAAAATGTGATCATATGTAGAAAAACATATAAATTATGTGAGCTTGCCATCTGGAAACAGCATAATGTATGGACAATATGCGACATGCGGAGTTCTGCAAAACGTGATATATGCTGCAATCGCATGTTTGCATATTATTGGAACCCCAAATTTATCTGTGTTCGGCAGTGACTGGCTGCAGTACAGAAAACATGACACTGATCAACCTGTTCAAGAGCACTGCCGGGCACTGCAAGACCACGCTGACCAAACATAACAAAGCTGTCCCTGAATTGGAGCTTTCCAATCGACTGAGAACCGAATGCTTGTATCCACTTCTTGCCAACGTCCGACAAACTGACACACACACACTGGTTGGTGGCGTGGCGTAGTGGTAAGGTGTTTCATCTGATCAACAAAGTTACTCTATGCCGGATCGAGTTAGTACTTAAACGGGTGACTATCTACGGGCAGGTAAACCATCTAGATACAAAGCCAGCCAGCTAGGTCGACTCAGCCTTCTACCCTCCATGGGACGGTAAAATGAGTATTAGCTTTCAGGCTAAATAGTAATAAAATTTATGTACAAAACTGTTCAGTTTATATACAGTGTAAAAGTGACATCGTGGTTGTAGATATAAAACAGCACAAATTACAATTTAAAAATTCAAACTTTACCATTACACAGTCAGCAAAGTTCTTCTGACATTACCAACTCACATTGTAAGTCCAACAGCTTCAAAAAACAAATGCAGATTTTGTCATTTTCTCACTTGACATCAGGCCCACTCCACATTACATGGTTACACATGACATTTAATGAACGATTTTTATGCACGACAGCAGCTACTGCTGTAGCGCATCTTAGCCATGTACAAATCTGTCCGTCTGTCACGTGCGTAGATCAGTCAAGCTAGGATCACCAAATCTTCACCATCAGCTGCATGGAGAACTCTAGTTTCAGGATCCATAAATCTTTTCCATAAATTCAAAAGGGGTCACCCTAAGCGAGGCGCTAAATGACAAGGGGTAAGAAAAATTTGCGATTTTCAGCCAATACAGCTGCGCGAGATCAGTCACGCCTTCTGGTGAATGTAAATGAAATGCTATATACACTTAGTGTTAATTGCTGGAATTAGTGAGCTTAAGACTTTTTTTGCACCGGGCCTTCAAACATGCACTGCTGTCACGCGTTCCTCTTTGCGTTACAAGGCTTTGATTTTTCTGGTTTTTATATGTTGGACCGACAGCATGAAACTCCCTGCCACACGAACTTACGAGCTGTAGCAACTTAAAATGGTTTTAAGCGCTTGCTTAAAACAACTATGTTAACACCGCTTTTAACTCGAAGTTTTTTTGCTGTCAATCGATCAGAATGTGGCACGACCATCAAAACGTAAAAGAGAGAGGAAACTGACTGAGCCGTTGCGTCATCCTGTGATGCCATCAGAAGCAGATGACCGTCATCAATGCCAAGACGTAAATACCGGATCAACACCGAATCTACAGTCAGATTCAATACTACAATTTATTCTTCTATCATTATATGAACTGGGCAACATACGATACTGTAATATAATTGTATGATAATAACATTATTACATAATAATTATTATTACATGTATGTATATGACAATACTGTAGCATTGGTTCTAGATGAAACAATAATAAATTGGCATGAATCAACTGAAACACATAAACAAACTATCATACATTACACAAACAAGCAAAGCTACATTATTCTGAGTGCCATATCACTGATCTTTTCATTAGAATTCTTCTTTTTGTTATCTTTATTTTGTCACATATGTTTAGAAACTTATTTCATCCATGTTCATGCTATAAGCACAAAATTAACAAATAAATGCCAACATCACCATTCACCATCAAAGGCTAGAATTATACTATAAACAAGTACAATGGAACAATAGCTGTAGTGGGATGACAAATCATACCATCGTCATAAGTGTCAAACTGCCTGACGTCCTCCACGGCAAGTGTCTTATCTGTACACAACAAAACACCTCTACGGGTCAAAACAATCACTACAACCCAGTTTTCCGTGGCAAATGTTGCCACATTCCGCAAACCATTTTGCAAAATTGTGCAGCTCACCGCGGCAAAATTGTTCTAATTCTGTGGCTCACTGTGACCTTACGTTTACAAGTAAACTGAGCGCTGTCCTGTCAAAAAAACTTTAGTTACTGAAGGCTGGCGTTTTGCTCGGTTATGCTAGCAACATTTAGAGAAAATTATCAATTTTTTAAAAAGTGCAATCTGTCAAGTCAAACTGTGTTTATTTGTGATTGTGTGCCGTATTGTGATGGCTATTAGTAGGGCTCACAGTTTTAAACAGTTCAGTTTGAACTTTGATGTTTTCAATAGGTCTATTTAGACTAATTAGGCCTATACTGTGTCTATTTAGTTACGTTGTGAAGTCGACGATTATTAAAAGTGTTGGCCATTTCTCAACTTTTGCAAAATTCTGGGAAATTCCACGAAAATATCAAAATTCCATGGAAAAAGGCAAATTCCATGGCTCAGCTCGAAATTCTGCGACCCGTGGAAAACTGTGGGCCTAGCTATCACAGTGTCATGGTTGAAAAATAGGTGGGGGCAGTAAACTGCAATTTTTGAATAGGCACTGCAAATTTCTGATGGAATTGCAACAGACAGTTGCTAACATTTCCCACAGAGGAGATTATAAGAGTGCTCAAAATTGCAATTTTGCCTCTAAATTTCCCCAACATGGTTTTTCAGCCATAAATTTTGCAGCTCTAGACAAAAATCTTCGAACAAGAAGACAATTTTCACCAATTTTCTAACAGCTAAAAATT